>OLYC01000023.1_pt1 | contig 181598 bp, 296 predicted proteins | sample 1674271 | NCBI WGS metagenome assembly OLYC01 (sample SAMEA103958154, study PRJEB25191) | human gut metagenome
TAGCTAATTCTAAGTCAGACTTACCAATATCTGAATTATATATGTCCTATATCTTACATAATATATTATTAAGAGTCTTAGAAGGAATTATATTATTACCATTTGAATCTTTAAAAGGTTTATACTTAGATTTATTATCTAAATAATCTAATAAAAGTTTTTCTCCGGTAGTATTATATTTATTTATTATAGAATTTAATTCTCCTTGATATTCCTTTAGGTCTTCTCTAAGTGTATTATTATCTATAGCTTTCTTTATTTTCTATCTCTAATCAAGATAATTAAATAAGTCCTAAGCACCATAAAACCCATTTACAAAGAAAATATCTGAACCACTAGGGCTTACTACTCTGCCAAAATATTTAGAACCATTTAACTAAATTTGATTACAAGCTATTATAGTATGATTTTCGTTAATCTCTAATTCAGGGAAAGCTTCTTTTAAATCAGGATATTTATCCTGAAGCTATCCAAGGGTAGTATTACTAATAAACTCATGTTTTTCTACATCTGATTCTTTTAAAGCTTGTACTCTAGCTGCCCTAAAAAGAGCAGCTAGTTTAGTACGTTCAGCTTTAGGCAATTGAGTAATTAATTCAACTGCTCTATTTATATCTATATTCTCATCAGTATTTTTTAATAATGTTTGCTCTTGAGTCTATAATTTACCGTCTACATAATTATTAACTAATACCTTTATATCACATCCCATTAATTAACAGTCTTTTATAAGTGAAGCTTTATTAGAAGTTATATACTAAGTTAGCAAGTTTCTAATACCATCTATAGTCTATTTTTGTTCATCTACATCTAAATCTTCAAATTTACCATCAAAGTCTACTATCTTAGTTAAGAATAATGTATTATGCATATTAGGCATTTCTAAAGGACTATTCTCACTAAAGTTTTGGTATCTATTCATCTTACTTTGATAATCTTCATCTGGCACAGGTGGTGGAATTAAATCATACTCCTAGTACTAATTATTACTATCTAATTTTTTGAGCACATATCCTCTAACAGGGTCGTTCACTTTAACAAAAGACTCCTAATGATAGCTTTCTGCATAAGTACTAATTATAGGCGCTGCTGCTATCTAATAATCAGTATAGTTATATTCCTAATCAGTTTCAATATCCCAATCCTAATCTGATATAAATTTTAAATACTAATTTAAAATATTTTTAGGATTAGTACAAACTTTGAAAGATGTGGTAAGACGTTCACCACCATACTAGTTATTGTTTACTGCTATATTATACATTTGTAAAATATCTGCAATAGTATAATCTCCCTAGTACTATCTAGTCTCAAAATCAGCCATTCCTCTTAATATATCATCATAAGCCTCTCTAGACTATATGGTTATATCAGGATTAAGTAAATCTATATCAGTTGCTAATACCTCTGTATTATTATAAGGAACTAGAGTAAGATGTTTAACTAAAGAATTATTAGGATAAGTTTCCTTTAAATAATTAAGAAACTCATGTTCAACCCAATGTTTCAAAGTAGCTATACCGTTTATAGTACTTGGATCGATTTTGTTAACTTTAATACTCTAAAAATATGGATCAAATCCATCCACCTAATTAACTACTATTGGAGTAAGAGTTCTCATAAAAGATAATGTATTTAATTTATCAACATATTTAATTACTCCATTTAGCTATTTATCATTAACACTTTCAGAATTAGCTAGCAGCTTATTAACTAACCTACTCTTAGATGCAAAGGTATTATTTGCCACAACAAGTGATTTAAACAACTATAAAATCTATTTATAGTGTGGAATCTACTCCATCATTTCAAATACATTAGCAGTACTTTTAATTATATTATAGTAATTAGATGCTTGTTTTCTATATTCATCATCCACTAAATATTTATATATATCAAAGTTATTAATTAAATCTTGTTCGTGAGAAATATCCAATTCATTTGCTATATATTCTGGGTCCAAAGTAGGATTATTTTCATGTAGTCTATTAATTAACTATTCTTTAGCCTATTCTGCTTCCTAAATTTCCTTCTCCTTAGCTCCTTCTTTAGGATATATTTTAGATACATTTATATTTAGAGCTTTCTCTCGGTCACTAACTATTTTAGACATACGATTCATTCTAGAAAGTAAATCTAATTCAGAAGTAGGTAATCCCTAATTAAGTCCTAACCAAGCTGATGATATTGTAGAAATTTCAGAGGCATCATTATATAGATTTTTAAATTCTTCTATATCATTTTTAAAATCTGAATCTTTCTTATATTGTGCTCTAACTTGTCTTAATTTGTCCGTTAAATCTTGACAGTATCTAAGATAAGAGTTAACTTCAACATCATTAGTATCAATTAATTCAGTTAAATCTACATCCTTATTAATTATGGCATAATTAATATAAGCTTGCATAACACTTCCTAATCCTTTAATATCTTCTTCTTTAGACAACCCGGCATTCTACTTAACTAAATCATAGATATCAGTATTTTTTAATGAATTAATTACATATTTAATTTTATTCATCCATACTGTCTCCTATTCACCAGTTTCAATGTCTTCTTTTGTTGTTCTTATTTGTCCATGTAGGAATTTATTAACTCCAACAATACCCTAAGCTAAATTAATAGCCATAGCAGCATTACCGCTTTCATTCTAGAACATATTAGGATTAGCTAACTAATCTATAAGTTCTGATACTGGACTAGTCATAAATGCAACTAAATCATTTATGTTTAATCCCATCATCATTCCATATACATACATTCTAGCAAAATTAGTTCCTGCATTTATCTTAGCAAGAATAAGCTCTTTAGCATTATCAGTAGCTGCGGAAAGAAGCTAGGAGATTAATTGATCAACATATTTATAATCTTCATTATCAAGAACACCAAATTGGCTCTATAATGTAGACTTTATTTGTTCATCATATCTATTTAAATCAGGGATATGATTAATAGTCTACTCTATTGGAGTACCATTAGCTCTTCCATTTATTCTTTTATAAGTATGCTAAAATTTTAATTTATTTATTGCTTCCTAATTACCAGATTTCAACACTTTTGTCCAATAATAAAAAGTATTAAACCATACTTTTTCACCATTAGCCGCTACACTAATCACATTCTTACCTACAAGGTTTTGATACTACATAATATACTTAGTCATAGGATTAAGCATATTTAAAGTAGCCGCCTAGTTACCTTTTGGAGAATTATCAGCAGCTTTACGCATAATACCCATAGCAATAGCTGTATATGCCTAATCACGATTTCTAATATCATGTGACACCTAATAGATGTTTGCAGAAGCTACATTTTTAAATGCTGATTCTGCTACATTATCAGAAATAAGGTAATTTTCATGTTTATTAATAGTTTCTATTAAAGTATTCAATACCTTGGCATCACCCGAATAATTAATACCATTATGTTGTTCAGCAATTCTAATTATTTTAGCTAACTATCTAATGAAAGCTGCATTACCCAATTCACGTACATTCTATAATACTTCATTTATATCCTAGTTTTCAGTTAAATTAATTAAAGTATTTATCTCACTAGATATATCATAATCACCTTTATATGCAACAATATGTTTAGGAATAGGTAAGGTCTTACTAGCTTGTAAAGTTTCTACACTATTATAATTAAATAAAGGACTCCATCCTATATAGGCAGCATTTTCATCATAAGATTGTCCCATTATATAAGCCTTATCAATATCATAGTCAGAACCCTATAAATAAGTCTAGAAATGACTTACATAAGATATATTTTTAGAGTTTTCAGTCCATGCTATATTTTTCATAGTCATAAAGGACTATAAAGATTGAGCAGGAATACGAGCAGCTATAAAGTTCTAAGAATCTAAGAAACTAACATATCGTTTATGTGCCTCTCTTCTTAAGAAAGCTTCTAATAATTCTTTATACTTAGCCTTATTTTCTTTAGATAAAGCCACAAGTTCATCTTTAGATTTCTATTGACTAGTAGTTGTAATACTATCTAACTGAGTTTGTAATAAATCTTTTACATCCTAATTAATTAACTAATTTCCTAAGAAGTAACTACTTGCAGATTTAATATGATTAAAAGCATCTCCACTATATACTTTAGAGTTATTTATCTAAGCTAATTTATAATTATCTGCTCTATAAATTTTAGCAATAATGGAAGCCCTCTATTTAGCTGCGTCTACTTCATTACCTAAAGCTATCTTAAAGTCAGATAATGGAGCTATTTCATAAAGGGTGTGAGTTTTATAAACAACTCTTCCCTTTACTATCTATTTAGTAGTTTCAACATATTGCTTTACATAATCAACACGTCTTTGAACAGAAGTATGGTCATCTAAATCTCTTAGTCTATACTAATTAGGGTCTAATACTATACCATCATTATTTATAAATTCTCCATCTCTATATGTAACCTCTGGAGCATTAATCCATTTACCAACTTCAAATAGGTCTCTATTACCCCTAGTTAACTGGATTTCCTCCTTATCATTAGTGCTTAACTAACTAGCTTCAAATCCTTTATACTAAATATAGTCATTATTTTTAACGGGTGTTAAAGTAATTAAAGTAGTATTACCTGTATCTTTTACGAATGCAAAGTCATAACTAGTATTAGCAGGAGCATTTATTTTGTTAAACTTCTTATAAAAATAGTCCTCTCCCTATTTAAGAACTTCAGCAAGAGATTCATTTTCTATTCCGAATTTATCTTTATAGATATTAGACATCACAAGTTCAGCAGCATAATTCTATAAACTTCCCTACATAATAGTTCTCTCATTACCAAATCTATCAGTATAAGTTCCATTATGAATATTATTTAATTCAGCCTAAACTAATAATTGATGATTAGCTTTTTTACCTTTAGGATTAGTATAAGCGTCTCTAATAACTGGAGAATCGAATATATTCATATATTCTCCTGTTTTAGAATCTTGCCATCTAAGTAAAGAAGGTCTTAAATCATGGGGTCTAACTATATTTTCCTAATATTTAAAATTATACTACTGTCTTTCCCCGGTAACTACCTCACCACCTGGTAGTGTAACTTTATCAACTAACTAAGTAGCTACTGCTGATAACTCTGTAGAATCTGCTATCCATTTACCATCAACCTTAGTTAAATTTAACTCTGCTGTAGGTGAAGTTATTTTATATGTACCTTTTTTATAATCAACTTTTATAGATACATTATTAGCTATTTCTATATCGTTAATTCCATCCTTAAATTTGTAATAGTCATCCATAGAATTTAATTCTACAGTATGAATTTTTCCTTCTGAATCAATAATATTTACATTATCAGAAGGCATAAACCAGCTTTTATCAGATCTTATTTCTACTTCTTGCTATTTTCTATTTAAATATCTCTAAATAAGCTAATGATTATAACTAGTTATATCCTATATATCAATTCTATCAGGATTTTCTATTTTTAATTTTTGTACCTAATCTTCTAACTATTTGGTAGATTGCCCATTTATAAAAAACTCTCCTATTGAATTAGTCTGTGGTGTATAGTCTTTGTGACCCTATAATAGAGTAATTAAAGACTATTTATAGTCTTCCTAAGCTCTTTTTAAGATATCTGTTGCCATTAATTTCTCACCACCAAACTCAAAATATTGAATCATATGATAAGCGGGAACCATAACACATCCAGAACCCGGATGTTTACGTTTGATAGCTTCTTTGTTAATTGTACTGGCTAATGTAGCAATAAAATCAGAATATATATTAGGATCACTAAATGGTATTTTAGAACTATCCTACTAATGATTTTTACTTTTATAGAATACAGATTCTACTGCTTGCATAATTACATGCTATAAACTCTCTCTATCTTTAATAGCAGAAGATTTCATTACAATTCTACCAATAGCATCATATAAATCAGACTAAGCTTGTTTTGGATCTTCAAAATTCTGAATAAAGGTATCTACAGCTTTACTCATTTTCTTAGTAGTGGCTAAGGAAGCTCTTCCAAGACCCTAAAATATTTCATCAGTGTTATCATATGTAAATCCATATGCTGATGTAGCAGTGATAACCTGAGAAAACTCTGTAAGTTCAGAATCTATAATATCATGGTCAGCATTCATCTACATTCCAAGACCATCTGAGTCTACTTCAAAGTAACTAAGGTCCTCATCATCATACCAGGCACTAGATTGATTAATATTCTATGCACCATTTTTTACTGCTGTATTATTTAAAGCATAACCAATATGATACTATTTAAGTGGTTGTATATAATTATCCTAATCAAGAGGAGCATTATTAGCACCTTCATTAATTTTATGACCAACTGCGTTCATAAAATTAACAACTACCTCATTACTAAATTCAGAATAATTTCCCTTACTATCAACACAATTAATACCTCCTAAAGCTGTATGTAATTCAAATAAAGAATTAATAGTATGCTTATTAGTCATTTCTGGATTTGACTAATCCATTAAAAATGCCTATGCCTATTGCCAGGTATCAAAAGTAGCATGATTACTTTTCTAGTTAGGAGAATCATAAAATACATGATATACTTTATGCGAAGGAGCTTCTATACCTTTAATTACAGGCGCTTCTGTAGTATAATATAGAGTATTTCCATCTTTAGTTATTGTTTTGTTAAAACCAGTAATTTGAATCTAGTCACCATATTTATCCTTATAGTATAACTAATTACTTTTAACACCATCAGCATTTCCAAGAATAACATTATTAAACCACCTAACTGTAGCTAGAGTTTTAGATTCATCAAGATTACCTAAAGCTATAGATTGCATTAAATCCACATCACCTTTCCATTGTAAGTTAGTCATCTTTTTAAACATTTTAAAAAGACTAGTGTGAGAATTTAAGGAAGCTCGCATAGTTTCATTAGTAATAGTATCAGTTGCAAACTTAGCTAAGAATGCAGTACCTGTTACAGGATCATAGGCATGCCAAATAGGTTTTTTAATAAATCCTACAGCCTAAGAACCTAATGCTTTGTTCTCTAAAATAGACTAGAATGGATTAATTTGAGCAGAACCATCTGCAGAGTCAATATCGTCTTCATGGTCTCCTCTATAATTATATACTGAAGCGCTTTCATCTCTAATTACAGCACATTTAGTTTTAGCAGAAATACCATTTATAACTTTAGGTTGACAATACTATAAAGTAGCAGGTATAATTACATTACGTTTAAACTAAGTACCCTAAGCTACATTAGCTATCATAGTCATAGACTGGTGATAAATATCATTTATAAAGCTTGATATATTAGCAGGTATTGTAGTATATTTTAAGTCAGCAACAGAATTAGTTGTATTTAAAAACTCTTTAGCCTACTAGAAAGTATTTTCACTTACCTATATTTTAGTTTTTTTAAAGAACTCCTCAGAATTATCACAAGATTTTACTAAATTATAAGTAGTTTGTTTAGCTTTATCTGGGTGATTAATTTCAGAACCAGTTAAACTCATACGTAAATTATTACTTAAGAATCCTTCAACATAGAAGAATTTATCAAGCAATGGATTTACTACAATACCTTTACTAGAATCTATTTTAGTATTTGATATAATATTTAAACCATTCTATTTAGCTAAAATTAATTTACCTGTCTTAGCGTCTACCCAGTTTTTAAAGAAAGCACTTCTACCCTTAGAGTCATTCTTATACAATCCTAAAATAGTCTACATGATAGGATTATTAGAAATAGATTCAGGTAACTTTTCACCATAATAATTATCTACTGAGTCATTTAAATCAACTACTTGATAAGTGCAATTATTATCAAGAAAGTTTTGTATAAATAAATGTTTCTATTGCTCTAAGAAGGTATTCAAAGTGTCTTTATTAGCATATAACTCTTCAGCATAATACTACAAGAGTTCATTTACAGCTAAATGTTTACCTACTTTTCTATAATCAGCATCTAAAGTAACCTTCTCACCAATAGAATCAGCTAACTTAATTAACTCCGGTTCAGTAATATTAGCTAACATCTATTGATATGTATAGTTAGTCCTATGCTAATTATTATAAGCATCAGTCAGTCTTTGAAGTTTATTTTTGGTCGAATTCCATACATTTTTATAGAAAGTACCTATAGTCTTAATAGTATTGTCAACTATAGTATCTTTCAGATTTTCATCACTTATAATATCATCTCCAAATAAATCCTTAGTAATTTCATAATTAATGAAAGTAGTTTTATCAGAGTAAGCAGTAGGCTATATTATAAATGTTCCATATTGTAAATAGCTTCCCCAGAACTTATTAAATACAGAATGGAAGAATAACTCTCCTTGAGAAAAATTCTTTAACTATTTAGACTCTTGCCACTACGAAGTAGCTTCTAGGTCATGTTGGATACCCCTAATTTTAGTAGAATCTTGCACAAAGAATAAACTACCTGCATTAGTATCCTTCTATTTAAATAAATAATGATGAATATTAGTACCTAATTTATTTACACTATTATTTGGAATATTATCACCTGCTTTATTTTTAGTAGTAGCTTTGGAAGCTTCTCCTGACTACATAGAATAAGCGTCACTCCAAGCTTCAAGTACACTATCTTTAAAAGAAGCAACTGTAATCTTTAAGTTATTAAACATATTAGTAAACAGTTTACTCTTTTTATTATTCTCATAAATTCGATAAATTCCATCCTTACCTGTATTAGATAAATACTATGCAAAATCCTAGTCCCCGGCTTCATCATAGAGATAATTAACATAAGCTGCTTTAATAGCTAACGTAGTTAAATCCTTTAAATTATCTTTATTTAACTACTGAAATATTTCAAGCTACTAAATTTTCTATGAAGGGTTATCTAGAATCTTTAGACTTAAATGATCATCGATAAAAGATAATAAGTCTTTTAATTTTCTTTCTCGTTCAGTGAGTTCCTCATTTCTAAGTAATTTCTATCTAAAGAAAGTTAAATCAATTTTATTTAAATCATTAAATAATTCATTATTCTAATATTTACCATCAGAATTTAATATCTAAGCAGATACATAAGTAACTTTTTCATCTCCAATTACCACAGAATACTACTTATTGCCATCTATAGTATTAATAGTATCAAACTACCACTTACTACGTCTAGCTTCACGTTCTGAAGCCGAAGCATTATTAATATTTCTATTAATTCTTACTCTAGTTTTATAGGTATCTGCATTATTAAAGTATCTTTTCTTTACTTTAATTTGAACCATACCAGTTTCGCCATCAAAAGATGTTTCAAGATAATGCATAGTAGTATTTCTAGCTATAATACCTGATATTTCAGCAGATAGCTGAGAAACTGGACCATTTATTTGCTTAATATTTTTTAATTCCTAAGATCTTAAAGAATTCGGATTACTTTCATTTAAAGCAGTTTCATATAATGAATATAATATATTTAAATCATATTCAGTAGTTGCAGTAGTATTATTTAATGAGATTGTATCAATTAATCTCTAACTACTTCCTTTTACTGGTTCAAATAACAAACTTAAAGCTTTATATAACTAATTCTATGGATTGTCATGTAAATCTGCTAAAGCTAAAGCAAAATCATTAAGAGCCTCTTTTCTATTATCATTATTTCCAGACCATTGAAATAAATCAAGTTTGTTATACAGAACATCATCAATAAGATTTCTGGCAGCTACAATAACCGAAGTACTATTTAATCTTCTATTCTAAAATTGGTCAGTTTTATAACTTAATACTCTTATCTAATTTAGAAACGTATCAGTTACTTTTGCCACATATTTTTCAGATTTTACAGATTCACTTGTTTGCCAACCTTTTTTCTAGTGCGCTGTATCCTATTTATATAAATATTTGGTAGAGTCTCCAAACTCCATTCCTTTCTATCCTTGTTTGATGTCAATAGAATCTCCTAAAGAGTCTACTAACATTTCATCGAAATGGATAAGAGAAGTATACGCGTTTGCAGCATTTAATAAATCATTATTTTCTAATTCAAAACTATCTAATATATCTCTAACTGTTTTTCCGTTTATTTCAATATTTAATAAATCTTGATATTTCTTAGTATTTAATAATCTTTTAACTTCATAGAAATAAGAAGATAAATGGTCTGCTGAATACAATGTATTCTCTACATTATCTTGCTATTTTCCAGATCTATAAATATTAAATAAGGTCTTTTTAAAATCAGGATTTTGTAATAAGGTATTTACTACCTAAGTATATATCTCTGTATTAGATATTTTATCATAATTATTAAGTTTTTTAGAAGATAAACTATCTAAAGTCTGTTGTAAATTAGGAATATGTTTCATATAGTCATAGAAAGCTTGCATTACATAAAAATACTTACCTCCTATAAATCCTTCTTCATTTACAAATTCATTAGGTAATTTTTCATACTTAGAATCTACTGATTTTAAATATTCTACTATCTATTTAAAGTATTTATTTTTAAGATTAATAAGATTCTAATTTAATATACTATCCGCTTGTACAACTAACGCTCCATTAGCTGCATTATAATAGCATGCTGCAAAAAGATTATCATTAAATCCTTCCTTTAATTGTCTAATAATATTATATGCTCCAGTACCATATATTTCTTTAAGATGTTCATCTAAACTTAACTAATTATTATCTAATATTTCAAAAGTAGTTTTAGTTTCAATAGAACCATCTCCTTCTGGAGTAGACCCAGACGAGTGTTCGTCTAAGTCTACATGAAGGGTTTCTAATACTTTACTTCTTAATTCATTAAATTTAGGAAGCAAATCTGGTTTTCTAGAAGTTAACGCTGCTATTGCATCATCCATAGATTTATTAAATCCTTGAATAGATTTCTAAATAGCATCTTCAGAATCTAACGAATCTAATTTATATCTAGTCGTTTTAGGTATTCCCTATTTATTTATAAATCTATCAATAAATTTATCAGCATTTTCGTCACGTGAATAAGTCATTAAAGCTCTACCTATATCTGCTGGACTATAGGTATTTATTAAGTTACATACTGCCATTAGCATTCAAATATTTTATATAATTCTGGATAATTCTCTTCTATTAATCCAGTTATATCTATATAATCAAGATTATCTACTAAATCATGTAATTTTTCAGAAATCTAATCCTCATTAAGGATTTCAGCATTATTTATAAGGGTGTTTAATTCCTCTATAAAACTAGTTAAAGTATCATCGTCATTAATTTGTTCTCTAAATTCCTAGCTATTTAATAACTAATTAAGAGCCGCTGATTGTTTTACTTTCTTACCGCCAAAATCAACTAACTAATCAAATCTATTAGCAACTTCCTATACCTAATTACCTTTAAGAGTCCAGGTTTCAGTATCTAGTTCATACTCAGTTCCGTTGTTTTCTACTATTAATTTAGATTCTCCATTAACACTCTTAGTTTTTAAATTAAAATCACCTTGAACCTAAGAGCTAATTATATCCTTTAAAGTCTATTTCTTAACATCTCCAGTTTTCTAATAAGTGTAATTTACAGGTAACTCTAAAGCCTAGTCCTAACCAACAGCTTTAAATATGTCTATTATCTAATCTCTAGTAATTTCATTTAGTTTATCAACAGCCTCTTCTAGGGAGTCTTCGTCAAAGCTAAAACCTGAATCGTTAACATTCTTAAGAACTTCTGCAGCTATAGGCATTCTCTATTCTAATGGAATTACTTTAGACTAAGTAGTTGCTGGAGCAGTACTAGTCTAAGTATTTGTAGAATTAGTCGGGCTTACTATATTATTTAATAGTTCATCAATAGATAAATCAATTCCTGCTGCTCTTAAATCATTATCTGAAGTAAATAACTCATCAGATGTTTTAATAGGATAAAATACTGTTTCTTTTCCTGCTTTAATACTAATTATATCAGTAGAACTAGCACTTTCTTTAGTTCTAGATATATCAGGATTAATAAAGAAGCCATAAGGGAATCTAGCATCATCTGCTCTCATTAATGGATTATTCTTATCATATTTTCTATGAATATCATCAGTAGTCCCGTGGAACATTAAATCAAACATATCTGCAAGACTTCTATCAGGATGTTCTCCAGGTTTAGCTTTAGTATCATTTCTTGTTTTTAACAATCCTCCATCGCCAAATAAATCTCCTATCTAAATACTTACTGTTTTCTTTGTTCCATTATCATCCCAAGACACTTTAGCAGATTCTGTATATGTGCCAGAGAGCTAATCTGGATTATACTAAAAAAATGTAACGGTTCTCAGGATATTATTTAAATATCTAGGAATTGCAGACCACTACTCGCCTTGTTTATATATAATGTCTATTTTAGATTTATCCTTTTTAGTTTCTACAATTCTTAAATCAGATGTAAATAAACCAGAAAGAGTTCTCTAATGATCGGCACTATCTATATCAATAAATTCATTTTCTCCCCAAGGAGTATCTGGTTCTCTAGTTCCATCAGGATTCTAAGCACCAGGATGTAATAACTAAAGACCTAAAGTGTCAACATAAGGTGAAGGACAAATAGCACCTAATATTCTATTACTTAACTAATAGAACTACTTAGCTTTATTAGGAGTTACAACTATTAAATTAGCTTCAGACTTATTTCTATAAGCCTAACTACCAGCAACTTTAAATCTCTAAACATGAAAGTCATGTTTACTTGAGTAACCTAATCTAAAAGTAGGTATATCTTTACATACTTCCTAGTTAAACTTTTCTAAATTATTTAAGTCAGCTTTAGTTAATTTTTTACCAGTTAAATATGTGTCTACGTCTACCTATTTATTATTAAATAAATAATTTTGCGCTTTAATTAATGTATCTAGTTTCTTAGCATCATACTAATTTTCCTGCATCCAATTATTTAAAGCTTCATTAAATTTACTTAAAGCAGCTCTCCAGTTCCATAAGGAAACAAACATCTAAATTCCATGATAATTAGCTCTATAAGGAAGTCGAGTATCATCTCCTCCCTAAATTTTATTACAGAACTCATTACTTGTCATTTGACTAAATGTCATACCGTAATTATGAAGTCTAATCATTCTGACTATAGGCTGATTATGCTCTGGATCTTGAATTTGGTTTATATACTATTTAACTAAATCCTCTGGTTTTAATAAAGTATCAGAAGAAACAAATACTACTGCTTTTCCTTTTAAAGAAGGGTCAATATTTAATAGGGTAGGATCTTTAGCTGCATAAGTATATACTTCTGAAAATACAAATCCAGGATTTCTATCCTTCATATTATTAAAATCATTAATATTATCAACAGCATTAGGATCAATTCTACCTCCTAGTCTTATTTCGGGTCCAGTTCTCTTAGTAAACCAAGTATGTTTCTATCTAACTATTGCTTTACTTATATCTATAGAAAAACTACCCTCTTTATTATACTTATTTATCCAAGAATTAAATAAATTAGCCCATTTCTAAGACCTATTTTCAATTGTATTAAGAATATTCTGTAATTTAGATTTTCTTTCATCAGAAATAGTTGGGTCAGAAAGCTCTTGATTAATTCTGTCTTTTATTTTACTTAAATTGCTAGTTAAAGTCTCAGGATTATTAATACCTGCTAAGTCAAATTTGCATATTTGTCCTTTTTTATTTTTAACCTTAAATATAATATTAGCTACATACTTATTTCCTTTATAAGTCATACCTACTTCCGGCATAGGCTTAAAAGAAGGTTGAATTTCTCCTTTAACAGAACGAATTTCTAATTCATAAGTACCAGCGTCCCAATCAGTTTTACTAAAGTTATTAGTTATACAAGTTGGTATTACTCTAGTACGTGTACCTAAAATAGTTTCATCATAACTATGATTAAAAATCAAAGCAGATTTCACCTAATATAGCTATTTTTCTAGAGCTTGCTTGTCTTTATACCAGAAAACTGATTTCTAGTCTGTTAAAGCTGATATATTACGTAATTCTCCATTCTAATCTGGTCCAAAATACCATGCATTTCCTTTATACTCTTTACCATTTTTACCTTTATGAGTTTCTTCTATAGCTTTAGCTCCAACTAAAGTACAATCTCCCCAAGACATTACTGTAAATTCACTTTTTATTGAATCCTCAATTTCATGTGAATCTTTAGTCTCTTCTTCAGAATCAATTAACTGATTAATTTCTTCTTCAGTATCTTTATCTATGTTTAAAGATTCAGGTGCTTTAAAGTCTGTAGGATTTATAGCTTGCTAAGTAGATTGATTATTCTACTAATTATTTTGTTGAGAAACAACTCCTTCAATAGAAGATAAGTCTAGCTAATTAAGAATATTAAGTTTTCTTTCTTTTAACTACTCTATAGTACTTTTTCCATTAATCTTATCTTTAAGACTAGGAGCCTTAGCAGTATAATCATCTTGAGTATTATTGCCTATAATATTACTTAATCCATTATCAATAAAAATAGAAGCAGTTTTACCACGACTCATTAAAGTATATAAATCCTGTAAAAAGTCTCTAATATGGAAATCTGCATCAGGTTTAGTAAATGGTTGATCAATTACTACATATTCAAACTCCTAACCCTACATCTAATCTTTAGATAATACAGTAGGATTTATACCTGCTTGTTTCATAGCCTAATATGCTGCGCTAGATGTATCTCCGATAAATCCAACATTGGTAGAAGTTTTTAATTTATTAATAGTATCATTTGATAAAGTCTTAGTAATTAAATCTCCTGCTAAAGTATCCTAATTATAAACTCTAAAGTTCAATTTAGAAAGTAAAGGATTAATAGTTTTCCAGTATGATGATAAATCAGATTCTGACAATTCATACATATTTGTAATAGCCTAAGACAAGATAGTCTTTACACTATTCAAATTAGCTTGCTTCTAAATGTTATTATCACGTAAAGATACACTTAATTCAGGAGTTCTAGAAGCAAATAAATCCACAGGTCTCATATTACCTATGGCATTATTTTTATTATAATATCCTTTCTATTTTTCATCTCCAAGTAGCATTAAGGTTCCTCCATTTTTCTACATATAAGTATCTAAAACTTGGAGTACTGGAGCTGGAATATGAGTAGCTTCATCTATAGCTAATATATTTGGAATCTCATCTAACTAATTAAACGTAAAGTCTTTTTTAAGTTTAGTCTAAGCAAAATCACCTGCAGAATAACTAAAATATTCAGAATCTTTCTCTAACTAATTTTTACTTGGCTTATACTCTATATTTAAATCAGATTTTAAATCTGCCCAAACTGTATCTCCTAAAAGTTTTCTCATCAAGGATTCAATATCCATTGACTTTCCTCTTCCAAATGAAGTAACTAATCCCTAAGCCTATGTAGAAGTTGGTCCTACACATAATACTTTAGTCTCAGGTCCCAAAAAATCAATAACAGATTTACCTACTACAGAAGTTTTTCCACTACCGGCATCACCAGTAATAATTACTGTATTATTAGCATTATACAGATTACTTCCGGACTTGTCAAAAGCATATTTCATTATATCTCTATAAGTCTAAGTAGTCTAAGCAATAGCTACTTTTGAAGCATATTCCTAACTAGCTATTGGTGCTTTATCAGAGTTCTATCCTACTGAAGTTTTTAAAAAATTATAAAAATCAACTGGATTAAGTGATAGTATAGTTGCTAAATATTGGAGTTTGTCATATTCTGACATATCTCCATACTACATTTTAGGATTTAATCTGGTATTTCTCTAATCTCCTAACTAATTAAAATTAATTAGTTTGTCAAGAATATTAGATTCTTTTAAAAACTCAGAGACAGACATTCCCGATTCCTATAAGGCTTTCTAAAAATTACCATAAAAAGCCTTTTCATAATTAAATAGAGAAACATCCGGAACATTATCATCTAAACTATCTTCTAACAAGTTATAATGTTTATCTTTTACATCAATAACAAAATGTTGTTTATTAGCTTGCCATAAACCATTAAAACTTCTAGTTAGAGCTTTGTCAGTTTCTTCAAATTGTCTTCTTTTATTTATGTCATTATTATTAGATAAATCAATCCAGGCATCGAGAGTCTTTATAAACTAATTAAGTTGTTCTTGATATATAGTTGCATAATCATCATCGATTTCAGGAAGTTCTTCCCAGTTTTGAATAATGTCACTATGTTTTTTAGCATACTCATTCATTACTTTGTTATGTCCTATAACATTATTACCTGTAGGAGTACTAGAAGCTGCATATAAATATGTAGCTACCATAGCCAACGCATCTCTAGTATTCTAAAGAGTTTTCATTTGCTCACCATCAAGTACTAATTCTCCGATGTTTTCTACTTCATCAAAATTAGTGTCTAATTTAGTTAAAGTATCAATAACATCAGGCATTTGAGTTTTATCAAGAACTTTTCCTGCAAGAGACTTAACTAATTCAATTACTGGATTCTTAATAGTATTCTATATAGAATTATGTAATTTGACTATAGCATTGTTACCTACATCTGCAACTAGGGAATTTACTTCGTTATTTACACTTTGAGTTAATGTCTAAACATATGATTCAACATCTGAATCTAACTAATCCTAGATTCCCATATCATCATTTACTAATGAAGATATACTAGTATCAGGACTAATTACACTTGCTAAATCAGTAAGATTATTGATTACTTTATCAGACTATTCCTTAGATATTTTAAATTCATATAAAGATAATAAATTTTCTATTATATTTTTATATTTAGGAGCAGACTTCCATATCTAATTAAGATTCTATATAGTAGCCTGAGGATCATTTATATTAGCTATAGTATTCTATATCTAGTCCTATAATTCTGGGTCAGTAATAGCTTGCAATTCACTGATAATATCCTATTTTTGAACATCATCAATATCATATAACTAAGAAGGATTATCTATTAATTCCTAAATAGTCATATCAAATTCTCCATCAATCATAAATAAATCTTCAGGATTTAACTCCTCTCCTTTAAAATTTGTATACACCTTAGGAATACTTGCTGCTTTCTATTTAACTAAACTTTTAGTTTTAGCTAAAGCACTATTCTTAATAGTATCTAATACTTCCTTAGTATTACTTAAATCTGTATTAAGATTACCTAAAATACTCTTAACTTCATTACTTAATGGTGCTAACTATATTTTTCTAGCTAATACATCCTTAATTCTCTTAGGAATAAGTTTCTTTAATGTTCCTGCTGCTATTGGATCTAACTAATTACCTACTACAGCTAACTACTACATTATATTATTAACCCACTCAGCATCTTTCTAATCATTGAGAGCTTCAATTTGACGTGTTCTATTATTTTTACGATTAATAAAATCCTAATCAGATTCTTCTGCTCCAGTTACAGGGTCTACTAACTTACTATTTCTAGCATTATATTCGTCATCTGATTCTGTATCTAACTTAGTATCATAATTAGCATAACTAGATATTAAATCTTTAGAATCCAACTAACTAACTATTTGCTGAAATTTCTAATGCCATTGCTTAAACTATGGAGCGTTATCTGTTAAATTATGTAATTCAGGATTTATAACTTTCTCAATGGCTTTAAACCTGTCCCAAGACTTAGTTATTGCTTCCTTAGTCTAAAATTTCTATTTTTCTGGTAAAACTACTGTATAAAAGTGTAATTTATCCTCATCAGATACTTCATCTACTGACTTGTTTCCAAACTACTCTTTCCACAATGCTTCGGCATCTATATCCATAAATGGACTGTGTAAATTAGGATCTAGAGCAAAATTTAGTTTACGAGTATAATCAAGAGAAGTATTTCCTGATAAAAATTCATCTTTAGCTTGTCTAGCTTTCTCTACTTTCTACTATAATACAGCAAGAGCATTATTTCTATTTTGTTGCTATTCAGGAGTTAAAGCTCTTAATTTCTAGTCAGTAATTTTATTAGAATCAGTAAGTTCTGTAGAACCATCTAGTGTTTGAGAAGCAGTTCTATAATCTAATTCAGCTTTAATTAAATTAGATAAGACTTCATTAAAATCTTCATAATAGTTAGTTATAGGAGCAATATCTTTATACATCTAATATCTTTGTTCCCCTAATACCATTGTATTAAATAACTAATCATCAGTTAAACCAACTTGATTATTATTTATTACAGTATCAATAGCGGTGATTTTATCATTAATTAAGTCTGCAATTTTCTGATTCTAAGAATCCTTTTCATTGTTAGTAGTTAACCAAACATTTTCACCTGTAGAAGTAGTTTCATAATTACTAGCAGATAATTTAGTACTTCCTAATTTACCTTTCTTACGTAATTTTTCTACTTCATTACGTAATTCTCCTATATGCCCATTTCTAATTAAAGTAGCTAATTCTTCATTAGATTTATCTCTTTTGTAGGAAGATCCGTTAAAAGCCTCTTTTGCATAGAATATACCTCCACCAAGAGCACCACCTAAAAATGACATAGAATATCTTTCTAATGCATTATCCCAAGCTCCTACATTAGCAGTTGAAGTGTCTGCTCCTAAAAATCCTGCTAACTAATATATAGATTTAGCAGTATCCGTAACTAATTCTTCACCTACTTCTTCTAAACCTTCACCTACAGCCTTTCCAAAAAATCCTGTGGTATGATATTTTAAATCATCTGCATAGTTACCTAAAAAAGATTTAGTCTTATTTAAAGCTGCATGTATTTTCTACACAGCTTTATTAGCTGGAGTATCATTAGAGGAACTTATTTGATCAAATATAGCTTTTAAACCCCCTTTTCTAGCGCCTTTCTCGTCTACTTCTCCTAATAATTCATTTTTAATAGCATTTCTAGCTGCTTTCACACTATCTTCTGTAGCATCATCAAAGAATAATTCTCCAAGATGTGCATATTTGTCTACAGCATACATACCCAGAGTACTACCTAAAGCTATAGCAGCTGCATCCTATTTAGAAGCTCCATGTTGTAAGGCATCTCCATATACATCAGAATTAGACACAATAGCCATATAAGCTAAAGAAGCATCACGTCCTAGCTAAGTAGATTCTTTCATAGCTTTCTCTGCTGCGGGCAAGTACTTTTTAATACAAGCAGCTCCTAAAACACTATCTTGCCAATTACCAGTCTAAGATAATGCCTACATAGGCATAGAAGAAGCTTTAGCCTTGTATAATTTGGCTGCATCTTCCATAGCTTCTTCTATATAATTTTTACTACCTTTTAATTTATTAATAGCCTAAGCAATACCTTTTTGCTAACCCCACTATAAAGCTACATCAGAAATAAGATTACCAAAATTTTCAATACTAAAGGTATGTTCTTTAGCATAGTCAGAAGTTCCAGTGGTAAACTTATCACCCATAGCAGCTATAGTATTCATCCATTTAGGAGTTTCTGAATCACTAAATAAAGCAGTTGTCATTCCATATAACATAGGTAATGACTTAGCCATTTCTCTAGCTATAAGAGCAGTAGAATAAATAGTTCCAATTGGACCTCCTACAAACATAGGTATAAGAGTAGCTACATTCTTAGCAATTACTCCTCCTATAGACTTTTCAATATCATCAGAATCAAAGAAATCATATTTGTTTAATTTAGTACCATCTACAGTAAGAGTATCTAAAGAAGATAATACTTGTTTACCAATAGGGCTTCTACCTCCTAAAGTTTCATAATAATATGTGCCTTCTTCATTTAATTTATAGTCTCCTTTCTTATGTTTAGTACCATCTTTGTCTATAGTGTCTTCTTCATATTGAGCCAATACTAATGGGTCTGAAAACAAGGATTTTAACCAACTTAAACCAAAATCAGATTTACCATTAAATAATGCATTATCATTTGGTGTCCAATTTTCAAATTTACCAGTCTCAGAATTAAATATTTTCTATGTTTGAGCTAATTCTGACCTACTACGTTCAGGTTTACTCCAAACATTTACTCCTTCAATACCAATTTTCTATCTATCAGGATTATATCCTCTACCAATTTTTAAACCATTACTTCTAACTTTATCATTAGGAGTTCTTAATGTATCAAACACACTAAGTTCTAATCCCGCAGGAGTTTTATCATTTTTAAACTACTAGAAATCCTAAAGTCTCTAATCATAATATTTATCAAATTTCTTCTAATCAAAGTTTCCATCATTTCCTTTAAAAGCAGGATTATTTTTAATAAAATCTGACTTTAAATACTAATCTTTCTTTAAAAACTGTGTATTATCTATACTCATGTCCGCGATATTTTTAAAGTCAGAAACTGTAAAATCGGGATTATTTATATTTGCTACTAACCAATCGTTCATAATACGTCAGCGCTTGTAGTTTTTGCATCATTCATTTTCTAGAAGTTCCTATATTTCATTTCATATTTAAGAGCTTCATTATAATCTAAGTTCTAATTACCTCCTCTAACAGCAGCACCTACATTATTAGATATTGGAATATATATAGTTGCTTTATAGATATTTTCAGTACCAAACCAATCAAACGGATTATACCAATCGAAAGTATCTATATCTGGAACTTTAGCATCTTTACCAGTACCCATAGTAAGAGAATCTTTAATTAATTGTATCTAATCATCTGTAGGATTTTTAATATGTTTAACATATGTAGTGTCTTCAATACCATTTTTCTCTGTAGTATAACCTTCAGTAAGAATAAATGGAGCAGTATGTTTAGGATTTGGAGTACCATCATCTTTAAGATACTAATCAAGATGATACTTTGCCTTAATAGCTTCTACTTGTTCTCTAGATGCATTTCCAAGTCCTTTAATTTCATTCATAGCTGCATTAAAGTCATCAAGAACACTTAGTTTAACTGTACCATCTTCATTTACTGGAAGTTCAGCTCTAACTACACCAGTATTATTATATGTAATTTTAGATAACTACTCAGGGGTAAGTTTCTAATCTCCAAATGTTATATTTCTAACATTCTTAACTATATCTTGTAAACCAGATTGGGCTAACATATTTTGCAAAGAAGTATTAGTAATAGTATCTCCTTTTTTATCAGTTACAGCAGAGAAGAATGAGCCATATACAGACATTTGTATTCCATCACCCTTATCAATAGTTATAGGAGCTACATCCGACTCACCCATATCCTACATAATCTATAAAGGAAGGGAAGTTTTCATATCTGTATCATCTTTACTTCCAGCATTAGCATCTTTTGACATAGATTTTTTAGTAGGACCACCTTCTAAATCTACAGTAAAGGATCTATCTTCACTAGTTTTAGATAATACTAATGTGCTAATTAAGTTTAAAGCTTCTTTATCAGTTCCTCCTTCAGTTCTTGTCTTTAATAAAGATTTAGCATTCTGTGGTAATGTTTTATATATATAAGCAATAGCCTACTGAGCCTACTAAGCCTGTGTTTTATTGATTATTTGTGCTTTATATAAATCTTCTATAGAAGCATCATATTGCCCAGTTTCTTGGGCTGCTTTAATAAAATCATTAAGTCCTTGTATAAGCTAACCCTATTGAGTTGTAGCATAAGCGGTTTCTGAATTACTATTAGTACCTAAATTTCCAATACTATCCTGTATCATTTTGGTCACTTGACTAATTCCTATACCATTATTAACTACATTTAATATCTCATCTTTCCCTGATAAACTGGGGTCATTAGCTCTTAAATAGAGTAAATCCTAATTAGTCATTTGTTTCCATCCAGACTATTTAGCTTTTTCAGGAGACATTAACTTATAATCTTTGCCATTAGTCATATACACTTGACCATACTAATCTATAGCAGCTTCATTAAGTCCACCATTAGATTTTACATTATCTAAAGCCTTATCATACTATTCTCTACTAAATGAAAGTTGATTCATAGTTTGTAAAGCATTTAAATACCTATTTTCTATATTAGATGTAAAATCATGAAAAAAATCTAAATTGAGGGACTCTTCAACAGATTGAAGTTTCCACATAGCTACATCTACGTCACTAGGTAAACCTTTAAGCTTTTCTTTAAGCATAGTGTATAAATCTTTGCTAGTTAATTTACCCTTATCAGCATCACTAGCTACTTTAGCAGCTGCGGCTTCTTCTGGAATAGCTGAAGTTCGCTTATCAGACACTATAACTGGCTAATAAGCAACAAAGGGAGGAGTAGTTCCTCCCTATTGAAACTTAAATATCATAATTTTTCTTCTTTTTACGTTTTTTCTTAGTACTACTATAATTAGTTAGTCTATTTATAGCATCATACATTCTATCTATATGGTCTTTAGTAGTTTTATAGAATCTATCAGCATCTGCAGTCTAAGCTTTTAACTATACTGCTGCAAGTTTTTCTCCTTTTGCTGCTTCTCTTACTTTGCGTAAATTTAGTTTAGCACCTTTTTTGGCTTTCTTAACTTCAGTACTGTAACTATATGAAGGAGTAGATTGTCTGATAGTCCAATACTTAGATTTAGGGATACCGTAATATTCTCCTAATAAATCCTGCTAAATTTGTCTAGTAGCTGATAATACCTTATTCCACTATCTTAATTTAATAGGATCTTTCTAAATATCACTTAATTTAACTGTACCATCAGTATATACCTTATTCCATAAAGAAACGTCTTCAGGAGTTAAACCATATCTATCGGCATAATTAGAAAGACCATATTTAATAGCATTATTTATATCTCCTTGTGCAAACTAATCTGCTCTTGCTCTCATTTGCTCATAATCAGACTTTGCTTTAAATTCTTTCTCCTAAGCTAATGCATCCCAAACAGTAAATTTCTAATTAAGATATGCTGCTTCTAAAGCTTTATTTTCATTAGCAGTATTATAGATAGACTATCTATTCTACATAGCAACATTATGTCTATTCGTATGATTAGCTACTTCTTGCTACCAAGCCTATTCCTACATTTCTCTTAATCTCTAATTACTCTATTGACGCCCTGCAGTAATGGCTTCATTACCTTTAGCAGCAGCTTCTAACTAAAGCATAGATTGTAAATTTCCATCAGATGTAATAGGATGACTAGCTATTCTAGCTAACTAAGCTGCAGCCTATTGACCATTCATTTCTGCATCTAAATCAGATTGAATATAACGATGGTCTTCTTGTGGATCTAATAATAAAGGCTACTTCTTTAACATGTCTGTAACCTTTCTATTAGTTATATCAGCATACATAGCTCTAGGAATACCCCATTTATCAGTAACATCCATCTTATTTATAACATCTTTTAGACTAAAGTTATTAGACTATTTAGGTTTATTATCTTCAGCAGGATTTACTTGTGAATGAAGACCTGTAAGTTCATAATCGTTCCAGTAAACTGTTTTATCATTATTCCATCCAGAGGTTACTGGCTTTTCTGATACCTAATAATTCTTTATATCTTCAGGATTTACCCAATGCTAAACTCCTTCTTTATCCCTATAGAAATAACGATTACCAGTATTTAAAAATACATTATGTCTAGCTCCTAAGATTTGATCATTACGAACTCTTTTAACATAATCTGCTAAATTAGTATAAGATTCAGCAGGTCTATTTAAACTATCATTATTTTTAACTGTCCATTTAGTTCTTAATTTACCAGTATTATCATAGAAAGTTGCAGGAGAATCTGGTGGTAACTAAGCATCTACAGCCTTCGCCCATTTCTCACCCATAGGGGTAAAGTTTCCGTCCTAATCTAATAGATCTTCTCCAAATTTCTAATAATAATCTTGGTTCTCAATATCCATCACACTCTATCCAAATGTATTATTAGTTGGAGTATATCTACCTATTCCCTATCCTTTCTAATTAGATACGTAAAAGTCTGATGGACCATTGGACATATCTCCTGCATATAACTAACTAGTATCATAGTTATATTTATATTTATTTACATCAAAGTCTCCTTTAGTACTAAGTCCTGAATACCAAGGATTACCATTTATACTATTACCACTAGCTAATTTCTAAATAGAACCTCCCTATTTATATTTAATACCATATTTTCTAAGTATATCATGCCAAGCAATTTCAACTGGTTTATAGTTATTGCCTACATGAAATGTAACTTTACCATCTTTTACTGCTCCTTTAAGCTTCTAATATTCTGTAGCTTTATTTCTAATATAGTCTAAGTAACTCTTTGCTGAATTTTCATAATTAGCTTTGATTTGAGGGTCTGTAGCTTTTCTTGCTTTACGTAAAGCCTCTGCAGCATTTTTTCTAGCAGATTGTGCCTAAGTTTTTAAAGACTTCCATTCAGTTACTACTGGAGATATTTGATTAGACAATTCTCTAAGCTAAGCTACTGAAAATTTCTAAGATATTCTTCTATTTCCATAATCAATATCTGCCTAAGTTCTACCAGTAGGCTTTAAGCCACTTACCTCAATTTTATCAAGAATACTATTCATCCATTTAGGAGCTTGCCATTGATGATTAGCTATTCCTAATTCTCCCCATTTATATGGTCTTTCATATTCTACTCCATTTATTATTCTAGTATTAGGCTTAGTAAAGTCGTATACATCAGCTTCTTTTATCTTAGCCTAATCTTTAGTTTTCCAGAATCGATACTTATTTCTAGCTACATTAAACCTTAAATTAGAATTACCTGTAGCTTCTTGTAAAGCTTTATTTTGTGCTTTTAATCCTTTAGTTTTCTTAATACCTTCAAGTTTAGACTTATCTACTACTACATAGCCCTCATTAGTCTTAACTTTAACCTTATCCTTAGAAAGAGCACCCTTCATAGCTCTATTTCCCTTTATAGCTTGTGTTCCTGCTGTAGTTCCTGATATAACAAGTCTTAAAGAATCATAAATATTAGACCAATCTTGTCTATTTAACTAACTAGGATTAGAAGTTATCTTCTTCCAGGAACCTAAATACGCATCTTTATTCTTTAATGCCGACATAGCTCCTAAGGCAGTAATAATATGAGGCGCTAACTTAGAAGCTGTCTTAACAATTCTACCAGTACCAGTAATTCCTCTAACAAAAGGTATTACTGACAAAGCATCCATTCCATAACTAAGAGCATTATTACCTAAAGATTCCCAAAATCCCTAACCCTCTGCCATATCTGCTGCTTGATTCTAGGCTGTAGCAGCTGCTCCAACTAAAGCAGAAGCAGGCGCTCCTACTCCGGAAAAACTAGCTACCAAAGCACCTACATCAGTAGCTAAGGCAGTTGTTCTTAAAAAAGTAGCTCTATCAGAAAGAGGATTTCCTCCTATTTTTTCCTATTTAGTTAAAGCAACTTTTTTATCGTGAGGAGTCTAAGGATTATTAATAGTCTTTTTGTTTTCTTTTTCTTTTGCAGCCTCCTTTTCGGCTCTAGTTTGTAATTTCATACCTAACTAAGCTCTTGAGATAATCTGAGCCTTTCTCACAGAATATGGATCGTCTCTATAAGCATGTGCTTTTCCATTTTTGAACCATATGTAAAGAGGTTGTCCTTTTGCATTTTCAGAACCTTTTAATTTATATATCTCATTACCTGCAGCGTCCTATACTTTTTCAAACTAATCCCAACCACCTTGTGTTTTATCAAGTAATGGTTTATAATAAGCAAGTGCTTCACCTAGATTAGAAATCTTCTATTTACCTCCATTAACTGTCATATTAATAGCTGTTCTAAGAAAATCTCCTTTTCTATTTCCAGTTTTAAAAGCATTCTATAAACGTCTCATTGCTTCTTGACTAGTTCTACTAGTATACTCAAAATCAGTATTTCCGTTCTACCAACCGTTACCAAAGACTTCAGTACCAAAGTTTCTTTTACTTACATTAGCATAACTTTTACCTTCATTAGCTAAATACTACTGCCATATTTTATTATTAGCAATTTCTTGTTCCTATTTAATGGCTATATTGTACTCATCAGTCATTGCCTAAGACTCCTGATTATATTGTCTTCTAGCTAAATCAAGAAGATGTTCTCTCTACTCAGGATGTGCAGCAATCTAGTCTGCTAATTTATATTTATCAATAACTGCCTAATCATTATTTATATCAAAAGCTTCGGGCTTTTTATCCTCTGTAGGTGTAGTACTTTGAGAACCAATATTAAAATATCCATTATTCCATCCGCTAATACCAGCTCTACTTGCAGCAAGTATCATATTATTCTTCCAAGTATCTAAATTAAAATTCTTATCACTTGGATTATATTGTCCTAGAATATTTCTATAATTAGTATAAGCAGCTTTAACATCATCATTCATTTCCTACTTAGACATATAATCATCTAAGTCTGCTATAGTTTCAGCTACTCTATTAGTGTATTCTCCTTCTTTGTCTTTATTCCAATAAGGTTGAAGGTCATTAGCTGTTCCTGCTGGATTATATTTCTTTTGCCAATAAGCATCAAATCCATTCTTAGCATAATCAAATCCATTTGTATCGTCAGAAGTTTTATTTTTAGCAGCTAAGGCTTCTCTCAATCCTTTACCTATCTAATTAGCATAGGAAGCAAATTGTCTATTAGCTTCAAAAGTCTAATATTTACCTTGCTTTCTCTTTTTTAAAGCATCATAATCTTCCTAACTAATTTGCTGACCTTTATTATTATAATAGTAATTATCAGAGTCTGTATTAGAGAATTCCCCCTTAGTATCTATTATAGTTCCGAATTCATCAGTGCTGAATCTTCCACCTCCATTATTAATATCTTCCTATAAAGCATTGGTAAAATTAGTGTACGCATGCTTCCATTCTTCTTTTTGTTCTGGAGTCCAATCTGTTTTAGAATTAAGAAATGTTTCTGCGTTATCTCTTATATTCTAGAGATATAATTTAGCATCTAATTCGTGACCTCCAAAATTATATTTCGATTTTTTAGTCTATTCTGCCATATTATAAAATTAGGGATATACCTAAATAAGTATCTAGATATATCCCTACGTTTAAAATTAATTACTTCTAAATTCTTCTTACAAGACGTCCGCCTCTACGATAAACAGGTTCTGATTGTGGAGCACCACCTGCTTCAGGTCCACCTGCTTCTGCTGGGGCACCACCTCCACCAAGCATTTCGAGTACCATTTGACATACCTGAATAGCGATTTGACAATCTTGATTTTGTACTGCTTGCTGAGCACCTTGCATCAACATAGCTGTTGGGTCTTCACCACCCTACTGTGGAGCAGCAGCCTCTGGTGCTGGAGCAGCTCCACCTTCTTGAAACTTCTTAATAAATTGCATGTGTTTAAATTTAATTTGTTAATTAACTAGTTAATTATCTAATAATATTATGTATTTCAATAGTACATATTAATTATCTAAAATGCAAATAATTTTGATGACTTATATAATTATTTATTTTTTATCGTTCTAATCTTTCTTAGATTCAGGAGCATTTACATATTCTGGTTCTCTATGGTCTTGAGCGTATAATTCTTTAAACATTCTCTTACCAAGCCTTTTACAATACTTATTAAATAACTCCTTATTATCTTTATTAGCTTCTGCTTTTTTAGCCCAAGTAATCATCTATTTTGTAGAAATTCTACTAAATATACGTTCTCCTCCCTATAGATTCATTTGAGTTGAACCATCTGGAGCAAGTACTTTCATTACATATTTATTAGGATCATCAGATTCATCAAACTCAAAATCATCTCCCTCTTCTATACCTGAATTCTAGTTTACTTCAAGTATATATTTAGCATTAGGAAATGGATGTAATGTCTCATCTTCAGGCTAAGCTTTATATACTGCAGTTACTTCATCATCGTCATTAATAGCTATCTAGTCAAGTAGAATTTTAGTATTTTTCATCCACATCTCTATAACTGGCTACTATTCAGACCAAATAAATAGCATTCCTTCATCAGGTGCTAACTATTCTCTATCTTGAAGTCCCTTCTTTCTATCTTCTTCAGTTTTAGCTATTTCTACAGTATATTGTTTGTCTCCTATAATTATTCTTTTCTTATCCATTAAGCCATTTTATTTAATACTGTCATTAAACTAGTTCCTTGTGGATCTTTAAAATTAGATTTACCAGTTTTAAGATATTGACTTAAAGCCGCAGGACTAAACCACATTCCATAATCAATTTGTAACTAACTAAGACCTCTTAAATTGGCGAATTTACTAGATATATTTCTATTAGCTTTAAGTAACTTAACCGCAGCAGAAATCTATTCCTCTGGATTATTCAAGAATTGTTCTTTAGTTAAATGTGGTGCATATTGTTTTCTTGTACTATTTATAAACTAGAAATATCCACTAGCAGATGACTTAGCATTTTTAACAGTAGGATTAAAATTAGATTCCTTTGCAGCTATTTCTGTAAGTGTCTGTCTATATTTAGCATCTTCAGGATGTTTAGCTAAATAAGAAGCCATAGCTAAATTGAAGGATTTAGAACCCTTTGCAGGAGTATGAGAAGTATTTATTGAATTGTCTTCTGAAGTATTTTGTTCTAGAGGATTCCATCCTGCAAATCCTTCTTTTTTCTAATTTCTAGACTAAATTCTATCTAAATTCTCCTAAGTAGTTAATTCTTCTCCTATTGGAGTATATTCTATCTAGGGAGACTCTAAATAAGAAGGAGCCTATACCTAATTATAAGATACAAATAAATCACTTATTCCCATCTAGTGTACCTCCTTTCTTACATTCTTTAATTAAACCAGTTCTGTCTTCAGTATTATGTAGAATTTCATAAACAAGTAACTTTCCAGCTTCAATAGCTAATTCATCTTTCTCTTTCTAAGTATTAGTATATCCCTAATATCTTTTATGTAAATCTTCTAACTACTTAGTTACTTCTAAGGAGAAAATAATTTCATTACGTTCTATCTCAGCTTGTTGTTCACCATTATTATCAACTACTGGTATACCTTTCTTAGTTAAATCTTCCGCATTTTCCATATGATGCTTATGAGCATGTAAAGCACCTTCAGGAATAACATTTTTCTAATTAGTTTCCTCAACCTTCTCAGGTTCTTGTTTAGGCTTATCAGTTTTACCACCTTCTTCTAATTTCTATATATCTAAACTAATTATAGGAGTCCACTCTTTAGATTCTTCTAACTATCCTCCTTCTTTTAACTTAGATACTTCTGGATATTCAAGATTAATTATAGGTTGCCACTATTCCTACTTAACTTCTATATCTATTTTATCTTTAAGCTAACCACCTTTTCTATGTTTTCTTAGATTAATTCTCTATAAAATAGCACCATGCTTAGCAGCTCTTAAATACTATTGTTGTATACCACCATTAATATCCTATCCATATCTAGTATAAGCTAAGTATGATTTATTAGCTAACTAATCTTGATATTCATCAGATATATTAGTCATAATATTCTATTGAATTCTAGCGGTATCAATAAGTCTATTAGCTCGTTTTCTAGCACCATTACTAAATAAACCATATTTCTTACCTGCTTTAGAGACTGCATCTTCTATAGTATTTACAGAGTCTGCATAATCACTTCCTACTTTTTCAATAGTGTCCTTATTAGCAGAGAACTACTTAGCTCTTTTTGCACCTATACTATTAATTAATCCTACAGGAGAAAGTTTCATAAAGCTACTATCTAATATTTTATCGGTAGTAGTCATCTAATCAGTTCCTATTCCTAATGCAGTTAATCCGTCTCCTATAAACTTTCCAGCCTTCATAGCTCCCCCAACAATAGTTCCTACAGGAGAAAACATCATTGCAGCATTAGATATAGAATCATAAGCGTTATTTAATCCTTTAGTTAAACCTGAATCCTTAGCGTGCTATTTACCAAAGAACATATTATCTAAAGTATCTACTGCTTGACCACCAATTCCGGCTACTCCTGCTATCTTATCCTAATTAGATAGATTCTTCCAATTAGACATTAACTAAAGACCACTGCTAAGAGAACCTCCTAACTAACCTAGATTAGCCATTGTATAATTACCTGACATTATGCCAAAATTAGTCAACCCTGAAGAGATAGGATTTAAGGCATTAGAAGCTGTCTAATAACCCTAACTTATTTGCTACTATCTTATCTTAGCCTATTCATCTTGTTGTGCCTTCCATATATTAGTCTATTGCTAATTAATAGCATTAATAGTATTCTAATCTAATACAGAACCAGCTGTAGTAGGGACTAATCCTCCAACTAATCCCTACTATACAAACTGGAATCCTGCCTAACCTTTCTATATTAGTCTTATTTTTTTATGCATAACTAACTTGATATATAGTATTTATAAAATCAATTATTGCTAGTTCTTTACCTGAATATCTAATTCTAATCTTTATAAATTTGTCTCTCATATCAGTTTCCTTTCTATTTTGAGCGCTTCCAAAATTATACTTATAGATATTTACATCGTCTAACCAAGAAGATGTATCAAATGGATGTATTCCATTCTCAAAATCTACCTTATATAAATTATACATTGCATTATCCTTTCCTTCAGTAGTACCCTTATATCCGGGAATTGCTATTTCACCTCTTTCTTTTACTGCATCTGGAATAGGAGAATTATACAAAGGTAATGGAGGTAATTTGTCTCCTGACCTAGTACCTGCTCCGTCTTTCCAAGTAGAATTTTCTGGAGTGCATAAAGCCTTAGTAGAATCTCTTCTTTCATACTCATTTTTATAAGTAATTAATAAAGGATTTATCTACACTTTCCATCTATCCTCAAGATAACGCATATTAGAAGCCATTAAACCTCTTCCTCCAAAAGAAGAAGCTGAAGTATCAGTCTAATCATCAACGTCAATAGCTGGAACATGATTCCAAACTCTAAACTCCTATCTGTTTGGATAATATACAATTTCACCTCCAGATAAGTGTCTATAATCATGTGTTCCCACCTAAGCCATTATGTAACTATCCTCTACTTCATTAATATGCTTAGCTCTTGCAAAATAATTATGTGGTAAATCTGCTGACTTATTCTATTGTCTAGTCTAAATCTTCAGGAAGTCATTATTGTACTCAATATCACAACCATTATATTGCCAAAGAGCTTTCATAGCTTCTTGTCTAAAATACATATTTGGTTTATCTTTTGCAAAATCATAAGCCTCCCCTATTACTTCATAATGAAAAGATTCAGGTTTTGCTTTATTAGCTATTAATTCCAAATTAGTAAATATCTTATGGACACTAGGATCATTAACTACAATAAATTCAAATTCAAATTGATGCTATTTACCATACCAATAACATGGATATATGTCATCGGCTATATCAAATGAACCTGCCTAACCATGTTTCCAGAAATCTGTACTTAAAAACTACATATTCCATTTAGGAATAACTGCAACAGTAGATTCATAAGTAGCAACATTATAACTAGCTGTCTTATTATAATAATAATCTTCTAGTGATTGATTAGCATTAGGTATAGTAGCATTTATAGTAGCTTTGATATTTAATAGTTTAACTATAGTATCAGGATTTATCTATTTATCTTTAGGTAACATTTCTCTTTTACCTTGTAGATTCTTGAATATAGGAGCATTAATATGAATTAACTCTGAATAAGCAACAGTTTGCGCATGAACTATATAAGCCTATATAGGACTATCATCATACTTAAACATGTTATTAGAGTAAGTAACTAATTCTCTCCATTTTAGATACATAGACATAATATTAGTAGATTTAGATAACTAAACATTATTAGATACTTCTATCTAAGCTGATGACTTACCATACTAGTTATATAAATTATTAATAATTCTATATGCTTCTGTTTCTTTAAATTTTTCCAAATAGTTATTAGAAGTTACTCCCTATACAGTATTCGCAGTTAGTTGCTATTCTATAATGTTTGTACTTTCTTTAGTATTAGGTTCCCATTTATTTACATCTGTATCAGCATAAGCATGACCCTCTTTATTTCTATAATAAAGTTCAGAAAGTAGCGTAGATCTCATATCTTTATGTATAAATACACTTCTACCATCTTTAGTAGTTAAGTAGACTCTCTTAACTCCAGTCTTATCCATTAAATCTCTTGTATATAATGGTGATTTAGGATTTATGTATAAACCGTATACAGAAATATTATGGTCAGGGAATAATGCATCTTTTACGTTATCTTTTAAAGAGAATGTGTCATGCCTCTAACCATTTTTATAGAATTTTAATTTCTATATAGTAAAATTTTTATAGTTACCATAAACATCTCTACATAATTCATAACTAATATCATATGGTATATTGTAATTAGGGATTACTCTATTAGATAATTGTAATATACCTATAAAATAACTTGTTGTCATTACAGTTCCATAGGCAGTTTTATAAGTTCCATTCTTAGTTAAATAACTAATAGGTACTGATATATTCTAAACAACTTCATTATCTAAAGTAGGATCAAATACTACATTAGTTAAGGTAATACCATCCGCAAAAGAGCTTGTAGAATGACTTGTACCTAGTTTAGCTATCCACTTAGAAGTATCTCTATTAAATGAGAATGGTATATTATTTATATTCTCCATAAAACTAGGAACCCAACTGTAGAAGGTAATAAATTTATCTAATAATTCATTATAGCATAAATTCCATACTTTCTCCTAAAAACCAGTAGTATTATCATAGAAAGTAAACATTACATCTCCCTTATAAGAATTATAACAAGTTTTTACATTACGAATTCCTAATGTAGGTGTAGTTTCCCTTTCTCCAAGAGTGATATTATTATTTAGAAATTCTTGTACTTTAACATCTGAAATACAGATTAGAGAGCTTCCATCAGTCTTCCAAATCTTCTTAGCTATAGTATCTACTCCATATACATACTAAGTATTATTTCCTCTTTTTCCTGGGGTCTTCAGAATACTATCTGCCCATTGACTACCAAACATATCAGAAATAACAGTTGGAGTCTCTGGGAGTACTCTAGAGGTAGCTACAAGCTATCCTGATACCTATTGAACTGTAGTCTAATTAACTGGAGCAACTGCAATTCCATGTTCAAATATAATTAATAAATTAGAATTTAATGAAATTAACTTAGTTATTTCTCCATATTCTCTAGTATAATCAACACTATTAGTCTTTCTAAATACTCTATAACCATTTTTATATGCATCATTAATGTGAATATCAGAATACATAATACGTGTTCCAAACCAATTTTTAATATAAGGAACATCAGGCAATAGACTATTCTATCTATCACTTAGAGATTTACTAAATCCTTTATTATAAATATGTGATTCTGGAATTTTATATGTACCTTCTACACTCATAGGAGTATATGGGAAATAACCTCTAGCATGTCCGGTCATTTGTTTTTCATCAACATTAGAACTATCTAAAGTACGTATATTTAAATTATATGATGAGCGTACTCTAAAAGTTACCCACATACCTAACTAAACAGCATTAACGTCCCCTAAGTTTATATTCTCATAACTCTCTGTTTTAGATGGATTGTAATTATCTTTCCAAGTATTTTCATCAACAATTTCATCATTATAAGGAGCAGAAGGAGAATTAAAGTTTCTTATTATTCTGTGAGTAAATTGACATATATAACAATCTCCTCTGAATGCTAAGAACTAATATCCCTCTTTGTAAAAGTCAGTAGAATCATTAATTAACTAAGATTTTTTAGTTACTAAATAATTGTCGGATTCTGATATATCAATTCTATCGGTAATAGCAGAATATGTAGAATTATCATCCATTCTTATCTAAATATACTTAAGAGTATTGCTACTATCATATTTAGGTATATAAATATTTACAGTAGTTGCAGGAGTTAACTTATCTGAAGTATTAGCTACTCCTAAATAAGCTCCATAGATACCTCTAACTATATCGGAATTAGTCTACTTGTTACTTATAGTCTCTTCATCTGTTTCTGACTTATTATTTTTATCATTTTCTGTTTTATATTCATCACCTACAGATTCATATTGCCAAGCTTCTTCTGCATATCCTGCTCTACTTCTAAACTTTAAATTATCTAATCCTACACATTTAACATCTTCAGGGACACCAATTAATTTATAAGTTCCTGATATACTAGAATTAGTATCATAGTAATCAGGCATATAATAATGTCTATAGTTATTAATTACATCCTCTGAAAAATAATTAGAACTATGTCCCAATAATAAGTTATTTCCCTAAGCTTTTGTAGATTCTATCAAATGTTCATTACCAGTAAATAACTAATTAAAATAAGCTTGATTTACTTCAAAATCAGGACATAAAATAACCTATGTTTTATTCTTAGAATTGTCTTTAATTATAATTCTATTTTCGAAATCTCCTCCTACCTTTCTAGACTCATCTAATTCAACTATTTTATACCCCTTAGGACATTTAGTATTTCTTCCATCTAGTTTTTTATGCTACCAAGTCTAAATACCATATTTAATTTCCTGACCTGTAGCAATTGCAGCTGTTATCAATCCTGCTGCAGTTCCTGCTCCTACGGCTATAATTGCAGAAGCTCCTGCCACTCCAGTAGCTAATCCAAGTCCAGTAGTTACAGCTCCTCCGGCAACTAGAATTCCTCCTAAAGCAGTACTACCAGCAGTAACTGCTCCAGCTAATGTTGATCCTGCAACTAATGCCCCTGCAGCACCTGCAGTAAATACAGTAGCAGCACCTAGAGCTACAACTCCAGCAGTAATAGCAGCTATTTTACCTATTTTGCCCCACAAACCAGATGATTTCTTTTTAAACTTAAACTAATATCTAGATAAGAACCCTTCAGAAATATAATTTACATCATTAATATCTTCTGTAGTTACATAGGTTTTATCTAAAGAATCAGATAATTGTTCTAATAAACCTCCTGCTGTTGGTATAGTTGGGGTGTAAGAGTTCTAATCTAATCCTAATGTAATACCTTGAGCTAATATTGTAGGAATTCTAGCTTGACGAACAAAGAAAAACCCTTTAACGTATTTCTTTAACTCCTACATAGCCTCATCATTAATTCTAATGTCTAAGCTATGTATAGTATCAGCATCCTTATCAGACTAAAATCTAATTACTCCTTTAATATTCTCATTAATAGCTGTGGATTTTAAATCTTTATCTCTAACTATGTTAGCAACTAACTAGTAGTCGGTTTCACTATAGTTAATATAATTACGTTCATTATTTATATATAAAGGTATGTCTGTATATAAACTAGAATAGTCTTCTTTTTTGTCTGAATTTTCTTTATCTGTAGTTTCTTCTTTCTTAACTTTTTTCTTAGGTTCTTTATACTCTACTACATTACTGCATCCCCTAATATTAAATACAGGGGTTAATTCACCATTAGGTAATATGTAAACTACCCCAAGTCTATAGAACTCGTTATTCCAGTAACCTACATAATTATAAATATACTAAGAGTCCCAATAACCAAACGATGAAGTATTTATATTATAATTCTAATCAAATTTACATTCATAATCTTTATTTTTTAAATAAGGTAAGAAGTGTAAAGACAAATCAGATAACTCCTTATAAGGTATCTCAGGCTTATGTACATTACCTAAAAACAGCATATTCTAACAAGAAACCTACGCCTTAGCAGCATCTACTATCTCAAAAGTGTCATTAATATCAGCAGCTGTTATAGGTATAGTAGGTTCATAACCATTAATACTTATATTACAAGTACCCTAATTAGATACTACAAACTTCTTGTCTATTTTTATATATTCTGTATTGAAATTTTCCCCCTATTCTGCAGTATATCTAGAGTAGTAAACATATAAATAATCATAAGCTGAATCTATATTAGACATATATAGGTTTACTGTCTTAAAACTATTCTAGTTTTTAACTCCAGTAGTTAGACTATCAGGATTACCGAATCCTATAAATACACTAACTAATCCTGATTCTGCAACAAAGTCTGTTTCGTTACCATCAGCATCTGATAATTTAATATAAAAATGATAGTTACCAACTTTAAGATTACCACCTGAAGAAGTGCCCTCATAAGATAATTTAGGGATACTGATTACTCTCTTATATAATGAGGTATCTATCTCAAACTAATCTCCCTAATCATAAATATTAGTGTCATTATTACCTTTTCTGTCTATTATCTCATAAGTATCTTTACCTGTAGTGCTGAACCTACTATTAATCAATTTAGGGGTATTTATACCATCATTAATAATTAAGTTGACAGAGCCATCATAGCTATACTGAGGAACAATATTTACTGGATGGTTTAAATCAAATTTTAACTCGTCTGTTATAAAATCTACTAATTCTCCCTTTTCATGTAGTATAGGTAAATCTTCAGTGAGAGGTTCATAAACTTCCTTATCTTCAATAACTGTCTTTTTAAGCCACTAAGTACCTACAGTATAAGTAAATATCGAATTTATATTTCTAAGAAAATTCTCTTCCCAATACTTATTATTATTATATCTTACTACCCAGGCAACTGCAGGAGTGCTATTAGGTAAGTAGTTACCGCATTCATCAGTTACAGGATTATTAGAAGTGTCTCTACCTTCAATTTTGAAGTGTTGTCTATAAGAACCATCTTTAAATGCAGTAATAGGTATATTTATTGCAGTACCATTCTCAAGTGCTACTTTCCTACCATTTTGTATAGTTGCATTTGGTACCACTTCATATGTTTTATCTATAAAAATATTAAAATTATCTTCTAATTCCTATTCTGTATATAACTATTCCTAATATTCATATTTAATCTAGGTTAGTCTATAATTTCTAAATGGATTGTACTCATATACTAAGTTACCTTTAGTGGGTAATACCTTAGTTTGTACATTAAAATTTATTATATTACTCATCATTTAACATGCTTAGCCTCAACTAATATTGTATCTGAAATAAGTAAATCTTTTATAGCTCCGTCCCAGCCTGATCCTGTAAATTTCTAAGAATATAACTAAATACCTGCTGGAGACGATTTTTTAGGAACTAAAGATTCATCTTGATACATAAAAGTCTTAGGTATAGAAAATTTACATTTATTTTCTGAAAAAACGACATTAGACTCAGTGTAACTAGTTAATGCCCATATCTCCTAATTATTATTAATAGGTATCATTGTATCATTTTGAATACAGTATAAATTACCTGCTGATATATTAGATATATAAACATTATCAAAAGTTTTATTAGCAAAAGGTTTTATTGTAATATTCTAAGATTGCTATGGTCTTACCGGTATTAAAGATTTTAGCTAAATCTGTATAGGAATATTTTTAGTTACGTTATTAAATTGTATAGTAACATTGGAATTAGAAGTATTGCCACTATATTTTTGTATCTAATTTAGATATATACTATAATCATAATTATTTAATAATAACTAACTATTATCACTTGCTACTTTTGTACAATAAACAATATCTTTAATAAAGGTAGTTATTGAATTAGAATAAATTAATTCATTTAATTGTAAACTAGAAATTACATTAGACTAATTTAATATATATGTGTTAGCTAACCATCCTGCCCATTTACTAGCAAGATCTTGTAAAGCAGTTTTTAGCTAAATATTATTACCTTTAGCAGATATATTAATATAATCATTTAATAAATGAATATCTCCTCCGTAATTAAATGCTAGCTAAGCATATATAGTATTATTCGTAAAACTACTACTATCTGAAAATATTCTGTCTCTAAAGGCGTTATTGGTATCATTCGTTTTTGAAATATAAGTCTAATTAGTACCAAAATTTAATAAATTAATGAAAAATCCATTTGGAAGATCAAAAGATGCAGAAGAATTTACATCATATTTACCTTCTCTTAAAAAATAATCCCCACTACTTTTCCAAATTGAATGTTGGGAGGTACCATAGGCTTTTCTTATCTACCATAATTCAGCTTTATCTGCCATCTAATTTATCTCGTCCCACTTTTCTTTGGCATCATCCTTTTTAAAATAGTCTAAATCTCCTGCCGCCTTATTAATATCATTTAAAGTTTTACTTTGATTCCATTTTACTATATATCTTTGTTTATCTTTACCATCATCACCACTTCTATTAGCCCATAATGAATATACATAATTAAAATTAAAAGAATTACCTTCTAGAGTTAAACCATATCCTTCATATCCATTTTGTATTAGATTAATCATTTCCTTATGAGTAGTTGCCTACTTAATATATGTTTTTATATATAGGGTTGGGTTAACTAAATTAATTTTTAAAGATTGTTTTGTATATAATTTTTTTAAGGTGCTTTTTACACCTAAAGAGGAATTATAAGATTTTAAATCATTACCTATATATTCTATTGTATCTAAAGCCTATTCCGAGTCTAATGTACTAGTAAATAACGGTTTATAATTTTTATAAGCATCTTTAGACTCCCATGGATTTGCAATACCTGACATATCTGTGCTCTACCTTTTTATAATATATTCATATTTCTTACTAATATTATTAGGAGCTATATTATCATTAGATTGTCTTAAATATTCATTATTCTAGATATCATTCTAAATCTATATATAAGAATTTCCTGAGTATATATTAATGGGTGTGTTATTAATACTTGAACCTTTTTTTAAACTAAATGAATTATATGTATTTTGTAATCCTAAGTCTGCCGTATACTATATCTCTCCATTATTTATATAATTTAAATTTAATCCTAATCCTTTAAAAACATCAGAAGTATCATTTTGAGGTCCTTCATAACCAGTAATATCCTTTGTTTTAAAATTAGCATAGTACTAAGCCCCTATATCTAATGTTAATTCAAACTAGTTGTCTTTGAAGTCTTTTACATTATAGTAATACTAATTAAACATGGTATTAGTCCATAACCATCTCCATTCAAATTTAAATTCTTTACCATCTTCGGTATTATACTCTCCTAAAACATTCTTACTTGTATATTTATATATTATCTTAACAGCATATAACATATTACTATACAAAGTACCTGCATCATTATAGAATATTGGAGAAGTAGAACTAATAGTTACTCCCTATTTATCTGGATCATCTACTTTATAAAATATATCTTTTTCCTTATCATAAGTAACTTCTACAGGTTTCAATTTATCTGTTTTTAACAAATAAACATAAGATAGAGTTGTATCAACATTCTTAGGTATATTACCATCTGTAAATATTTGACCTGCATGAGGTATTAATTTTTTACTATCCTATTTAGATAATTTATAATTTGAAGAATTACCATTTAATGGTATATATTCTGTTATAATACCTGAATAAGAAACTAAATTATTAATAAAATATTTAGCACATAATCCTTGATTATCGTAGAACTATACTTCTATTTCAGCTACTCCTTTATTATCTTCTGGATATATAGAACTATCTATTTGTAAAGTACATAAATTTTCTCCTATATAATACCTATAGCCTTCTAGATTAATTTCACCACTTCCTATCTTACTAAAATCTATATAATGTGTTTGCACTAAATCAGAGAGTACTCCATATTCCATCATAGGAGCTATTTTAAAGGAAAGTATTAAATCTCTTCTATCTATTTTGTTACCTTTACTATCAGTATCAGGAATATTTATTGTAAATCCTTCTTTAGTTATAGAAGATTTAAAATAATTATTTACTATACAATCCTATACTTCTTCAGGATCTACTAATTCTCTTTTATTATTATAATACTTTCCTTCTACAATATGGTGTAAATCTAAGTAGTATTTACCTTCTTTAGGAATGCCATTTTCTATCTACTGTGTAATCTTAGTATGCCCTTTATATTGATTAGATGCTGTCTAATAGTTACTACTTAAGAACTTATCATAATCATCAGTATTAGCTTGTCCTTTTATTTCTAATTCTATATATTTTTTAGTTTCATCAGTTGTAGGAATTTCAGGAAGTGGAGCAACATTAACTACTTTATCTCCAGTAACATAATACTATCCAGCTTTATTAGCATCTCCTGAGTTACTAACCCATTTAAAATCGTATATAACTATACTTTTCGGATTTACATCAAGATTATTAGTTTGCCAATTGAAATTGACATATATATCATACTATTGAAAGTTAACGTTTGTAGGTTTAATAGAGCCAGTCTATTTAGTAGAACTCTTTAAAACTTCATAAGTACTACTAAAATTCTATATTCTTTCTAATTCTATTAAAATAGCTAGCTTACCTGAAACTTTAGATTGGAATACAGAATATCCTGAACTTAATAAGTTTCTATAACTATCTATATCAGGTTTATTAGAGTTATTAGTAGATTCCTAATTTATATAAAAATCATCATACCATTTTAAATCATTATTTAAATAGTTAATTTTACCTGAATCTTCAATAGCTACTACATTTATTTTAAATTGTTTAGGGAAAGCTCCTACAATATGTGATTTATTTCCATAATCAGATATTCTAGATATATTATCATGTATATCCCCTGAGTGCACAATAAATTTATCTCCTGGGTTTAAACTATTGTCATAAATAACTTTTTTAACAGAATTACTTATAGTTTCTCTAAAACCAAAGTCAGTTGATTTAGTAAATTCTTCTAAGTTAAATGGTGTTTTAACACCCCTTAATTCCTCACTACTAATATTTCTCTCAGGAGATGGAAAACATCCTATCTAAGACTTATTAGTTATTGGATTGTAAGATACAATATAAATAATATCTCCGAATTCACAAGTACCTACTGGAATATAACCTTCTGGTAAATAAGCTGTTTCTACTCTACCATTACCCATATCATTCTATAATGATAACTCATTACCATTCATAGTTAATAAAGTAGCATTAAGAGCATGAGTAAGACAAGTAGCTTGAGTATTATCAGGTGCAAAGTCCATGATAAGTCCATCTCCAAAAGTATTCTTTGCAGTCATTATAGTATTACCTGCCATAAATTATTTCTTTTTATATTTACGTTGTTCATCTATTATAAATTCATAATTATATTCTGATAGTAATATATCTTTGAACTTTAAAGGTTCTCTGAGTAATATTAATTCAGCTTTATCTGTTTTTAATTTTGCTTGATAAAAAGAAAAACCTCTATCCCAAGAATATGGAAATCTAAATATAGCTACATGTCCATTCTACATAATGTTACACTCATCATATATTTTGAAAAACATAATCTTTTCAAATATAAAATTCTTTTTAGGTCTTCCTCTACCAGTATGTTTCTAAGCTAAATAAGCTTCATATTGTGGTCTAGTTAGAGCAAAATAGTAATATCCATCCCATTTGATTTTCTTACGCTTATACATTACTCTTAACTTAGTTCTCATTTTGTGCTAGTAATATTCAAACCAACGTAATGAATCTTTCATCAAATATCCTGAATAAAACCATAATTTACCCTAATTAACAAGCACATCACCACCATAACTATTATGTAAATAGAAAGCTTTCCAACCATACTAGAGTATCCTTTTTATATCGGATTGTGCTATAGTTGGATACATTTCAAATATCTATTCATAATAGTCCTAAATTGTTTTCTATTTCAATACTATTTACCCTAATTAGTGTATTCAGTTATTTTATCTTTGTCTCTAGTAGCTAAATAAATGGGTTTTTCTCTTCTTGTTCTTTTCTTACTTTCCATTACAAACTATAACTAATAACCACAGAAATTAGATGTAATGAAATCAACATCACGCCATTTACCTCGTCTAAAGGCTTTTTTAAAATCATCTCCTTCTGTTCTTTTCATCTATATGTAAGATTGTGTTCTACCCATTCCAGGTAATTTAAATTGAGTATTATTCTCAATAATATCATCAAGAATTAATCTTACACTACTCATCCAAATAGAAGCTGCTAAATCTCTTTTACTCCCATCAGAATAGACTTCTTTACACTATTCAGGAGTCATTTTAAGCTTTCTAACTGGAAAATTCATAAATATGTCGTGGCATGTAAAAGAATGCCCCATTGCGAAGTTACCCATTTATATTTATTTAGTTATTAGAAACAAAAATAGGGAAGCAAAATTGCCTCCCTATTCATTGCATTGGTTTATATGATTTATTATATACCTTTCTATTCCAAGAATATTTGGCATCTAGTATATCATTCATTTCATTTTGTGAAATATAATCAGGTACTCTAGCAGCATCCAATAAACCTAACCATCTTTTACGTAAGTATTGAGCTTCCTACATAATTACTTGATTATGAGTTTTAAATGCTTCTTTCTATTTAATAGTAAAAGCTATATAAACTGCTATAGCACTTGCTTCTTTATCATTTATATCAGGTAATCCATCTTTATCTAAAATATTGGCATGATATAGTAAATTTACTGTATCTAAACCTTTATTTACATATAATGTATTACCAACTCTTTTATATTTAACAAACTTACCACTTATATAATAAGGATTGGTAAATGCTTTTCTGGATTCTATATAATTCTCTACGTTTGCAGAGTAAGGATCTCCATCCTACTTTACATTACTAGTATAATTATAATCTTCACCACAATAAGTAACTGCTTCTATTATAGAAACATCACATGGTAACTAAATAGACCCATTAGAGCAATCTACTTTTAACTATACCTATTTAAGTATAGTATTTTTATTTCCTATTTTATCATAAGCAATTAAACCAATTTCTTGTAAATCTTCTAAATCGCCTGTTACATCATATTCTGTTTTAGCTTGACTTATTGCATAGTTAAAATTCATATTGTATTTAATTAGTTACCAGAAGTATATTGCTAGTCATTAGGTAATTTAGGAGCAGCTGCTTGTCTATAATAATAAAGTTTCTCTTTAGTTAATTTATCTTTAATTAACTAATCAATAAAACTATTATTTACATCAGGACCATTTAAATCATCTAAATTGCAACACTTATATTTATTTAATTGTCTTGGATCTTTAAATACTGCAACTATAGATACTTGTCTTACAAAAGGAGCATTAAATAAAAAACAATCTAACATTCCCTCTGCATTAGGAGCAAGGTCAATCCACACATAAGGTTTAGTTAATCCTCTTCTTCTATATTTTATAGTTTGTAATTCAGACAATGATGTGACAATAGTAAATTTATTCTATCTATCAGTAGCTCCTAAATACTTAATAGCCTAAGTTCCGTATGTTGTGACAAGTTGTGGTATTTGAAAATGTGCCGTAATGGTGTCGCCATCACTCCTTTTACCACAAGAGCATCTCTCTAAAGATTCACAATCAACATCTACACAATTAATAGCCATTAATAAATCGTCTATAGGAGCAATTCCTTTAGAATATAATTCATTTATTATTGATAATCGACAAGCTACTATTTCATCCTAGAGCTAGTCTATATTCATAGATAAATTCTAGTGATAACCTCTTAAACCTGATACTACATCATTTCGTATCTAACTAGCTAATTTCTCTATGTACATTTATACTTATTATTTAGATTTATTTTCTTCAGGATTCTATTTAATTCTATGCTAACATGTAAAATTATAACAACGTATACCCTTTAAATAGGTAACTTTCGATTTTAGTTCTGCAATTTCTGCACATTTATCTGCAATAGCTTTAGATTTTTCAAAAGAAACTTTATCAATTTCTCTTCTTAATTCTTGTAGCTGTTTTCTAAAATCACTCTCTAATTCGTGATAGTCTTTGATATACTTGTCACAAGTCTTCTACAGGAAATCATACTAATCCTATTTTAAATCTTCTTTCTTATGTTCTACTTCTACTAAACTTTGTTCGGCTTCAGCATCTGCTTGTTTCTTTTTACTATTAAAAGTAAAAATATAAGTAATGGCGGCGCCAAGACCGCCACTACCTATTATTGGTAAAATCCATTCAAGCAACACTTGTTCCATTACTTCTTAGCAGTACTTACTCCTTTAGTTAATTCTGATTCTGTATGACCCTCTACTGCTGATTCTGTATGACCCTCTACTGCTGCTTCTACAGCAACTCCAGTATCTGAATCTACAATAGTACCTACTTTCTTCAAAGCAGTTTCCCAGGCACTAACTAAGTCAGTATCATTCTTAACCCAGAATACATGAGTTGTATAAGAGTTAAGACGTCCACCAACAACGCTTAATGGATGACTGTTAGCAGGAGCATGATATTCAATAATATACTGATTGTATATAGCACCTACAATAGGAGTTTCTACTTGACGAATAGCAGACCATTGATAATTTGCAGCAGTAGGAAGTCTCAAATCCTTAATAATCTGAGAATAAGTACCAAATGCATTCTTACCAAACTTAACTAATGCGATAGGGTCAGAAGCCTATACTTTATTAGGATTCATTGTTGCTACTTCATCATCATAGTCAGCTGTTTCCTCAAAGATATTGAGAGTTACCTTTCTAAATCTCTGATATTCTGTAGCACCAGTAAGAGTAATCTTACCTGCACCATCATTAGTTACTTTGATAAGGTCTTTATCTACTTGGAACATATGATTAGACTTAATTGTCTTCTCAAGTCTGTCTGCAAGAGCTGTAGCACTGTCACCTTTCTTAGCAAGAAATTCTACCCAGAAAGGTTTACCTTTATGATACCAAGGAGTTGAATAGATATAAGGTTCAGCACCATCTACTCCTAAATAAATATCAAGTCTCAAATAATTAACTGCATGGTCTGTAGGTACAACAGAAGTTAACTTAGTAAAGTCAATAGTTGCTTCACATAACTCTGCTGCATAACCTTTACGTCTACGAATACAATCAACATTATCTTTTACAAAGAGAAAATCTCTTTTAATCTTGAGAACATCTTTCTCAACTCCATCAACTGTCTCTTTCTTACCTTCAAAGAGAACTACTCCTTTACCTGAATCTGGATCCAGATTACTATTAATAATAGTTTGTGTCTAAAAATTTAAACCTGCCATAATTAGTTATAATTTAATTAAAATTACTACTGTTGAGCTGCCTACTATTGAGGTGCAGCCTACTACTGTCCAGTTGGTCGGGCAATAGTATTAGTCATCTAAATATTATTTGCCAGTCTTGGATCATTTGAATGCTCCATAACTAAGTGTACCAACTCATTTATAATCTCTTGGTTTACATAATCTGGAAACTCCATAATTTGAGAAGTATCTTCAGTTAAATCAATCTATTCTTGTGTTAAACGAATAAATTGAGGACTCTTTACATAATCAATTTGTACTTCTACTAACTAGAAAAGTGAATCATCTTTACCATAGCGGATTTCGCAACGAACATTGCTTGGGTTTGCAACTCTTACTGCTGTAGGCTTTTCTACTAAAGAAATTGTTTGTTCAAGCTTTGTGCCACCAGCAAGTGGCTGTGATAATTTGAAAGTTCTCTAAAAATTAGAGCTTGGTTCCTCTTTATTAGTACTAACACTTCCACTGTCAGTAGCCCTTCCATCTGCATCAATTCCATTATCTATAACCTTATAAGGTCTTGCTGGCATATCAGTACCTGTATATCCTGCAGGATTAGTATCAGAAGATTCCCCATCACCAGTAACCGGATCTGTTGGAATAGTAATACTAGAAGCTTGATTATGTATATAATAATATGGACGCATTGGAGAAGGTCTATTGTAAATATCAGTTACAATCTAACTCCAAGAATCCGCTGTAAGTCGAGTTGCAGGAATCTAAATATATGAACCTGCATCCCAACAGTCTTTTTGTTTTGCAACATAATAGATACATACACAGTTAAGCATATGTAAATAATCAATAGGCATAAATACCTCATAAGTAGCACCATTCAAAGATTGAATCTAAGAATGAGCTGAACTTAAATAAGAACTAGCCGCAGCATATGTAGTATTATCGTTAGGACTATCACCAGTATATGCGGTTTTAGTACCTCCGCTCTTAAAATTATTGTAAGGAGCATTATCTGCTCTATACTTATGAGGTTTTAAATAAGCCGTAGATTTTAATACTCTTAAATCATCAGTAGTCTGCTAATTAATATCATATACATTGTATACTTTATTAATATACTAATTAATTGCCTTATTAAAAAGATAATTAAATTCATACAGTTTAAGAGCTGGAGCTTGAATCTTACTCAATTCTATTAAAGTTGCTTCAAATATCTATCTAGCTGTCATTTAAAACGATTAATTTTGTTTATTATTTCTTATCTGAGAGTTCTTCATCTACGAACATTTCAGGATAAGTATCTTTACGAATCATAGCCATGACTTTACTATTCTTAGGATTTTTCATCCATTCAATAGCAGCATCATCTGTTGCTCCTAAGATACATTTTCCATCGTCACCAAAAACATAGAGACCTTGTTTCTTTCTAATTACTCCATGTTCACGAGCTTCAATAAATAACATACGGAATTGCATATCTCCTCCAGTATAGCAATTAATAATCTTCTCTGGAGTCTTTTCTGCAATAGAAATTAAATAATCCTCAACATCTGCATTAGGCTAATTCTTCATATTTCTACCTAATACTCTAGCTACAAGCAATCTACCATCATAGCCTCTTTCATCATCAAGAATAAAGTTAATAGCTTGGTGAATAAGTTTCTTTCTAGTAACTCTACGAGATGCATCAAGACCAGGTCTATCAACATATAACTCAGCAGCACCATAACGAGGTCTTGTAGAGTGTTTATCTACAGTACCATCAATTAAATAGTCACCCTTATCATTTTTAGCATATCTATCTACAGCAATAAGGTCACAATTTTTAATTGCTTCCCATTCAGCAGCTTGATAAATATCATCCAAGTTAAAAGACTTACCATCAGTAATAGTAAACACTTCAGTTACTGGAATAAAGTGTACTAAACCCTGCGCTTCTCTATTTCTTTCATCTTCTGTGAGAATAATATCTCCATATGAATTTACCTACTTCACACACTCTGGAAAACGTCCAGTTTTAGGATCTCTTTGTGGTTGAATAAAATATTTCTATCCAACTTTACCATAAACACTTCTAAGAACAACAATATTACTTTTTAAGTCGCCGTCCTTTACGTCATTAACTTTCTTTGCCATAATTCATTATAAATTTCTATGAATAGGTAGGAGAGCACCTCGTCTCCTACCGTATCTTAATATTATTAGATAATCTTTTTAAATCTATTAATTAAATCAATATTCCTTAGCTTTAAGGATAAATGATTTATAAGGGTTAAATACAGCAATACCTGCATATCCCCAAATTGTCATAAGACCACCAGCTACAGGTGAACTTACAACACCACTTTCGCCTCCTGAGCGACCACCTACTCCAAGAACTTCATTGAAAATGTAGTCTTTACCCTTCAATGAGAACATTTGAATAGGAGGTTGTGTAGATGTCTTACCTGTTGTCAAATCAATACACAAGAAATATGGGTCTTGGTACTCTCTAGATAATGTTCTATCAACCTTAAAGCTGATAGTATTACCTCCCCACTCATATGCATCGAATGTAGCGCCTACTTTAATATACTTTCCTTCACCTTGCTTAGACCAGAGATAAGCTCCATCTGTCTTTCTAGTAGAAAGATAATCACCAAGTACTCTCTGTACAATAGCCCAAGCTTTTTCATTTACCATGAAGCAGAAATGATTACCTGTTGGCTTATCTGCTTTTGATACCATATCAGAAATTATTGTATGGAATGTACCTATTGTAATTCTGTTTGCAGAATACTTACTTGCAAATCTCTCAATTTGAGGGATAGCACCATCACCAATGAAGATAGGTCTTCCTGTAGCTTTATCAGCTAATGTAGTCTTACCATCAACACCTACAGTACCTTTAGCAAGCAAAATCATATTCTCTCTTGCATACAAGAAGTTCTCAATAAGATTCTTCTTCATAGGATCCAGCTTATAGATCTTTTCAGTAAGGCATCCTTGATTCTCTCCCTTACCAATCTTGATAAATGTATCTTCCATCAATGCATACTTAGCACTATATGTATCCTATACACGAATAGTACTCATATAATTACGCATCTTTTCTACATTACTCTGATACTTAACCCAACCAGTCTCATGCAATTCTGGTTTAGCGTTACCAATAAAATAGGTATAATCACCAATATGAGTACCATCAGTATCAAGTACAGAAGAATAATCATCATCAAGCAGGCGAACCATTACTGACCACATATTATCTGCCTTTCTAACACTATCAGAAACAACAAAACACTATTGACCAGTACTTTCAATCTTAAAGATTTCATGCAAACGATAATAATTTTCTGGGAAAATCATTTCAATTTCAGAGCCATTTGCTCCATCACCAACTGGTTCAGCTGCAAATGGAACACGTTTAATATAATTAGTTTCAACCTCCCACTCAAAGTAAGTAGAATCAATACTTTGATACTTATTTGGTTTAGAATCACCATAATAAACATTTCGCAGTGCCTCTGTCAAGAATGTAGCTGTCAATTCTGGATAGAGTCTTGACACTACTCCAAGTCGGTGAGGTCTTTCGCCTAAAAACTTACTAAAATCCTCATAAGTTCTTGTATCTCCCATGGTTGCATGGTTTGTTACAAAATTTGCTACTAACATAAATAAAATTAAATTTAAGAATTAATCCCAATCGTCTGAATCCCAAATAGATTCATCCTTTTTACTCGTAGTTTGCTTTGTAGGTTTAAATACGAACTTAGATTTGTTAAGAATATCCCCTTTACCTGCATTATAACCACGAGTATATGCATCTTGTTGCTACTTCTATAATTCTGCAATTAATTCCTATTCATTAAGTAACCAAAATGCAGCTTTAGTTAAAAGACGTGGATCTTGCAATGCTTTACCTAAAGCACTAGAGCCATCCTCATCTAAAGCTAACATAAATTCAGACAAATTGTCCTTATCCTGATTAGATAATTGAATAGGTTGTCCTGCAAAACTATTAAAGTTATCAATCTAATTGTTAACTACATTAGCAAATGCCTAATATCTCTGCTGAGCAGCAGCCTATTGTTGATTTGCAATGTTCTGTTTTTGTTCTTCTTGTAATCTATTATATTGTTGTCTTAATCCGTCTACTGTTTTCTTAAATAAAGTTTCATTAGCTTTAGCAGCTTCTAGAGCAGCATCAAGTTCTTCATCTGTAATATTGTCATTACCAACTTTATTTAATATATCGAAAGCATATAAATCCTCATCTGACATAGCATCAAACTAATTTGTATCCTATGGCTAATTAATCTGTGGAGTAATAGTTTGCATATAATCCTGAACACTCATTCCACTATTTCTAATAGCATTAATGAGATCAATTTCATCTTCTGCCAAGTCATTATTAGTTTCCTAATGCTCTCTCTAATCTGCTAAGATATTTATCTACTCCTCTTTAGTTAAAGAATCCCAAGAGCGTTCTGTAATAGCTCCACTCTCGTCTTCAAATTTAATCTTGTCAGGATTATTAATACCTCTAAGTTTTAATACTTCAGTAGTTAAATCATCTTCCTAATCTCCTTCACTTGGAGGAGTAGTCTCCTAATTACCTTCTTTTTCAGGTTTTGGATCTGGTTCTTGTTTTTCTTGAGTAGGAGTTTCATCAAACTCATCTACTTCAAACATTGTGTCATCAAAATTACTTTCCATATTCATTATTTCATTTTCATTATAAATATTAAAGAATAAGCATCAAGCTTATATTTATTATCTTCTTTAGGTTGTTCTGGAGTTGTTTCTCCAGGTTCAGCAGTACCCTCTTCAGAAGCAGTTTCCTCTGGAGGGGTTGTTTCTGTTGTAGAATTAGTATATTTAGTTAATTCTATAGATTCTTCTTTAAGAGTCATTCCTGCTTTAATAAATTTATCAATTAAATTAGGAGTTCCATTAGTTCCATCGCAAATCTACCATTTATCTGGTATTTTATCAGCATTATTAAACATTATAATGGAACCTTTAGGTAAGGAATTTTTATTAACTAAAGCTATATTAGTATTACTCACATCATCAACAGCTTTTTTTATTTTTTCATTAACTATTTCCATAGTTGGAAACTAATTATTTACTATTGTATCAGGTTTAGTTTCAGTAAAACTAGGTAATTGTCCAGAAAATTTAGCTCCACTTAATGAAATTCCCGTAACTTTAACATCATCACTATAAAATCCAAATTTATTACTAGTATCATCAGATATTCCAAATTCAGATTCTTTATAAGTGCCTATAATAGTATGATAAACATATTTATTATTTACAGAATCCCATTTACGTAATGCTAAAAATCCTTCGCCCTAAATAAATTGGGGAACTCTTGCCTAGTATATTTTTAGCTAAGTAGCGTTTAGTAAATCAGAGGCTAATAGAGTATTTTGAAGTTTAATAATTATATAATATTTATCTATCTTACAGACCTCAAACTCTAAAGGAATTATATCATGTTTTTGGGCACTATCAATGTCAACTATATATTTAGTATCGATACCATTATTATATAAATAAGCTTCATCTACTTTTAAATTAGCATCAAATAATTTAGTATCATTTCTAGAATAAAGTTTAGTAGAAGAATCCGAAAACTTCACATATAACTAATGCGTTTCTGGAATATTTTTATCTAATACTATTTGATTATAACTTATATTATCCTATACCTATATTTTTGTAGTTAAAAGAAATATATTATAAGTAGTTTCTAATTCTGCTAATATGTAATTAGGTAAATTTGGAGGTATATTATTAGGATATTTTAATTGTAGTTTATATAAAGATTCTGTTTCTGAGGATACATCAGTAACTTCAGTAACTATATTAAAATCACCTAAAATAGTATAAGTAATGTAGGTTTTCTAATTTTTAGGTAATTCAGATTCTATATTCCTCCAGTTAATACTATCTATATCAAGAACAGATTTACCATTATCTTGATATAAAGCAAATCCTGATTTGTTATAATTATAATTTATTGATTGTAATTTATCAACTAAAAAGGGAACACTACAAAGAATATTATCATTTAACTATAAATATGGTATATCGTTAATTGCTAATATCAACTAACTAGAATTTATAGTATTATTTTTAATAGTTAAGTTACTAATAGCTAAATCATCAAATTTGCCTGAAGTAGGCAAAGCTGCTGCTACCTAATACTCTGAAACTACTTTGTTTTGAATTAAATATAATTTATTAGATTCAACTACATAAGCTAAACCAGTTATGAGATTCGCTTTATTTAAGGCATCTATATTTTCATATATTAAGCCTAAATTAGTTAAAGCTTGCTATTTCTATTCAGGAGTTGTTTCCTATTCGGTTAAAAATGATACATAAGTAGTACTAGTATCACTTAATTTAGTCTTAGTACCTTCTACATTTATCCAAATAGAACTATCTTCTGTAACTAGATATATTCCATTTGCTTTAATTTCGTCAGAAGTGTCTACAGTGAATATACAATCTTTAGCTTCTGAATTTATTTTTCCGTTTTTAACTAAATCTATAAATTTATTTCCCCACTATAATTTAATTTCTCCATTACTTCTTAGTAATAGTGGGGAGGAAGCGGAACCTGCTTCCTAATAATTTTTACCAAAAAGTTGTGCCATTATTTAATATTAAGAATTTGTCTTCTATTTCTATTAGAATAACTAACATGTACCCAAGAATAATTATACTCATTAATTAACTAATCAAAAGGAAGCTTTAACTATTTAATAAGTTCAAATAATTGTTTATTACTTTCTTTAGAATTAGATTTAGTATGAATATCTGCAGCCTAACCAAGTGTATGCTAGCTAGTTCTAGCACCTCCAACTGCCTTATTTAATTCGGGGCATCTATATCCACTTGACACAATAATTGGCTATCCATAAGCTTCTCTCAGTGGATCTAAAATATGATCTATTAACTAATTAAGACAATTTTCTACTTCTTTAGTAGGTTTATTGCTAATTTTTCTTTTATTTGCAGTTTCACTCTTAGTTAATTCTGCAATACTAAAATATTTTCCCATAGTATTTATATATTTATTACTTTATGGTCTATATATATTTAATAGAAATATTGCCACAAAACAAAAATAGAGGAACTCCTCAAAATTAAGAAATTCCTCTATTACTACTTTTTAATTATTTAATTAGCTATACTATATATGGATTTATTAACTATTCTGTAATATCACCACTTAGAATAGCAGCATCTTCTGATTCTGGATTTATATTTAATAACTTACAAAGATATATCTCTAAGTGATTCTTTTCATGTGCTAGTGTATTTGCAGCTTCATAAATAGAATCTGATTCTCCAACAAATATAATACTGTGATTAGTTTTGTTACAATTATAAATAAATCCAGAATTAATATAATTAGTTAGTCTATTTGTTAATTTATCATAAATTTTATTAGATAAATTATATTTATTAGCTATACAGTTCAAATATTTCAAATCATGTTTATACTATATTACATAAATATCAACTGACCAATTATATTTTTCTAAATAAGCTTTGTAATGTATCATATGAACTCTTCCCAATCTACCATTGTCCCATTAGCTACCATAGTTGCATACCATCTTCTCATAGTAGTACCATCACCTGCATCTTCATCATCTATTGTATCTTTGATATAAAGGGCAAAGTGTTTTTCATCGGTTATACTACTACCATAGTAATCTGCTTTACACATATTAGCTACGAATATATAGTCGCAACCTACATTCTTTTCTAATTGGATATTGTATTGTTCTAAAGTCTTATCTACATATTCTTTAGATACTGGTTCAAGTTTTTGACCTCCTTTTTTCATCAGAGATACTGCATAATTACATAAAGCTTTATTGAAATGCCAGCCATAATTACGTAAATACTACTTCATATATTTAGGCATATCATCGTAAGTATCTAAAGCTTGTCTCATAATTAGAAATATCTATTATAGTCAGGGTCGCGATACTCTTCTCTAGGGTATCTACGTCTTCCATACTTCTCATTGTAATCCTTAGACTACATTTCTTCAATACAGCGCATTACTTTTCCGCCGTAATTAATCATTTTCTCTACATACTCAGAAAGATTATCCAACTTTGTATCTTGTACTTCAATTATTGTTGCCATGATTTCATAAATTCTTTAAACATTTCTTTTAGAGAATTAACTTCCTCTCTTAAAGCTTTATTCTCTGCTTCCTATCTTTGTCTTTCCTAGATTTCAGGATTTAATTGCATAAGTATTTCATCACATCCTTTAATAATGTCTTTATGTAACTAAATACTATTAACTATATCTGTACTTCGCTATTTCATAGAATTAATTTCACTACTCATAGCTTCTTTATTACAAGATATAACTATATTATTACCAAAATCTGCTATCTCACTATTTGCTGGCAATTTCTAGAAATTAGTCATAGTTCCATTTACGTCAGCAGTAATATCTAAAATCATCTCTGGATTATACATCCCAGTATTACCATACTTAGGAATAGGAGGTGTTATGTTAGACACCTTACCTAATTCCAATGATGGTACATTATCTTTATGTAATATAAATAGTTGATTACCGTTACGTAAATTAGAAAATGCCATATATTAATATAATAATTGTAATGTATTATTTTCGTAGTAAGCTAAATATATACCAGCCTTATTTAAAGTTGCAGAAGTAACAGCTTCTCCACCTAATGTAGTTAAATCCTAATTCCTTCCATTTGTATTAAATACAATAGGAACTGCCGGAGTAGGAGCTGTAAATTCAGGTAATTTAAATAAAATTAATCCTGAATAAGCTTTATTTAAGAAATTATGTGGAATAAAGGTAAATGTTACATTAGTGGTTCCAACATTTACTGAACTAGCTTCTAATCTAGGAATACCATTTCTATTTGCGTAAACATAAGGATTAAGTAATATCATAGATACCTCCTTTCTTATGCCCAAAGACCTGTATTAGCTCCATATAAATTATATGCTAAAGAAGTAGGAACTGCAGTAGCACAAGAATATGGTAAAGTTACTGTATTTGGAAGTTTACACTAAATACTAGCTATTTCTTGAGTTAAATTATTTACAGCAGCATTAATAGGAGTTGTTGCAGCATTTAACATCTGAGCAAATAATGCGCTTTGTTGAGAATTATTAATAGCTACAGCCTACTCATTATTCTTTTCACGTAAAGCTTCAATCTTATCCTATAAAGCTGTAGTATTAATAGCATCTAACTTAGCTAAAATAGCGTTAGTATTAATAGTAGTTGTGTCTTTAATTGTATTCTATAAATCGCAAGTCTATTGCTAAGTAGCATAATTAGTATCTCGAAATCCATTCTGAATTACATTATTTACACTATTTAACTAACTAGTTAACTAATAAGTCTGATTCTAGTTGTTAATCTGATTCTCATAACCCATTTTAAGAATTTCTTTCTAAGTAGAGCAGCAACAGTTATTAAGGGCCTAAATAATACCACTATCTCCATTATTAACTGCATTAATTATTCTTTCAGAGGAAAATCCTACCTAACTACCTACATTAGCTATACTAGATTGTACACTCTGAATTGCACTCTAAATAGCATTAGTATCACAACTTAATCTAGTAGATAAATCTTGTAGTGCCTAACTATTTCCTTTAATAGCCTACATAACTAAATCTGAATTGTGATTATCTTGCATCTAATCCTAGAGAGTTTGAAGCTGCCTTTGTACTGCAGGATCTCCACATTGGTCTCCATAACCATTATTCATCCAGCGCATGATGTACATCCACACGAGATACATAAAAGGGTTATTCCACATACCTCCTCCAAAACCTCCATTCATCATTGCCATAGTAGCAAGATTATCGTTGTTTCCTGTTAAGTTATCAGGAACAACAAAAGTTTTTGTTTCACTCATTGCTTAAAAATTTAAAGTATTTAATAATTATCTGTTTATGTTCTAGAACTAAACAATTATATACTTCAAATTCTTAAATTTTGGACATTACTAAAAATAAAAAGAGGAAACATAGTTAATAGCATTATCAATTGATAATAACTACTAACTACGTCTCCTCAAATATCAGAACGTTACTTATTATTAGAATAAGTATCTAAATAAAAGTCAAGATCAGATTTCATCCAAGACAATTCCTTAAACCCATCCTATTTATATCCTTTTGGAATCCATCCATTCTTAACATAATTGTCAAAAGTAGCACGACTAATACCTAAATAATCACATGCTTGTATTTTACTCCTTCTCTAATCTTTATCTGTCATATTCTATATAAAGTGGAGAATTTTACACTACTCTTCATATGATATATTAGAATTACCCGTATCAATATCATCTATTATTTGTTTTAATAGTTTCTTTATTAGCTATAGCATACTTAGTATATATTATAATAAATATTCCTGTAATAATTAGGTATAAACAAAGTAATTGTTTATCTGAACAAGGAATACCTACATAAGTATCATATAAACCTATTAAATTACTACATACAACATAATGTAAAGGAATCCTATGTAATTCACAACATTGAAATACATAAGATGCAGAATATAAAAAGATTAGACTTAAAATAGATATTCCTCCGAAAAAACTTAGTAATTCAGCAGGAATATCTAAATAAGATAAAATTGTATGTAATACATCTATAATAGCTATTGTTATAGGAGTATACTTAAGAATTATAAGTAATACCTTATACAGATATTTACTTAGTCTTCTTTCCTCCGCCGCACTTGCCACCTTTTGCGAGTCCTGCTCTTGGTGAATTACACTTCTTTCTTCCCATATTACTTAGAAATTGTTTGGTTAGCGAGATAATCTTTAATTTTTTGAGTTGCGGTCTGAGCATAGTCAATAAAAGCATCTAAACTTTCTGGATTAGATGTAATATTAACATTAGCCATTCCATTTTTAGGAATACTATAATTATAGTAACCTACTTGATTGTTCAACTCTCCATCTTTATTGATATTAAAACTAATTGTTGTATAACCCTCAACATCCTGAGTTGCCGAACCAGTAATAGTCCAACCTTCAGAAGTTGTGTCATTAATATTAAATGTTTGGTTCTGTTTTGTTATTTCCATTACTTAACAAATAATTCATAAAAAGCTTCCATAAGGTCAGCAGCTTTTACTTTCTGACCATTAATCTCATATTCACCATCAGAATTTACATCAAGAATATCACCATACTCATCTTCTGTAAATGTGTCTTCAGGTACATCCTTAATATCTTCAGTACCTTTTTGTACAAGATATTCTTGATATTCCGCATTAGCTTTATTATTCAGCTCATTAAACTTAGCTTCCTCTTCAGGAGTACGCTCTGTTTTATTAGCTAAATCTCTCAGTTCATCTGAAACAATTTGCTTACTAAATTCTTGTGTATCTTCATCAAACTGTTTCTTAATCTTATTATAAGCAAGTCTAACTCGCATAATCTTAACTTTCAATTCTTTAGAAAGTTCTTTACCATCATTAGCTAAAAGAATCTTTGTAATAAGGTTCTGTTTTGTTAAAACATCATTTAAAGTCATAAATCATTTATTTTTTATTAAACATATATAATTGTATATTATTTGGGTTAGAGTAAAAGTTAAATAGTGTTAACTTGGAAATTTAGTATATTTTGGCAGTATGTTTTGTTAAACCTTCTTTACATTTATAAATAATAAAATTTACATTAAAAGATGGCGAACCACTATTATCTATTATAAGTTCTAATTTATTCTAATAAGTACTAAAATAGGGAACATTATTATTTTCAGTATTAAAGTTTGTTATAAATAATATATAATCCCCTATCTCATTTGAGTGAGCTGTGATATCGTTAAATACTATTCTTACGTAATAAATACTATTAAGGCGACCACTTTCAAATGTAATATTAGCATTACAGTAAGTCTCATATTCAGTTTGTGTATTTTTAATTTTTCCAATAGCTACGCAAATTGGTTGATAATAATATGTACCATTAGGATTAGTTGCAAGTTTTATAGCCCCATTAACTGAAAGAGGAGCTATTTCGCTACTTCTAATATCTAAAGCAGTCTAAGGACTACCAGTACCAATCCCCACCTTACCTCCTCCCGAGCATAAGTAGACATTACCAGAATTTCCAGAATTTAAATATACACCTCGAAAAGCTTCTACTTTAAATCCTCTTGAATCAATACTAGCATTATTACCCTAACAGGATAATTTAATACCACTATATCCTGAAATCAATTCAATAGCACCAGATCCTGTAGACATAAATATATCTCCATAAGCTGATAAGTATATAGAAGTATCATTGAGAGTGACTCTACTACTATAAGGAGAACCATTAGTAGGAAGTCCTATAATTGAAGTACCACTATTTAGATGAATACTACTAATACCTGCTCTAAGATTTAAAGTACCTCCACCCTAAGCACTATTAGCATTAAATATAGAATTATCAGCTATACCAAGATAAATAGTTTTATTAGAATGAGTATATTTAAGACCAGCCCATTGATTCCAGTCCCAAGCAGTTTCACCAAAACGAATAGCATGACCTGTATTAAATATTACTTGACCTTCAAGAGCACTAATCCAAGCAGGACCAGCATCATTACTTAATATGATAGCTTTATTTTGACCTTTACTTCTAATAGTAGCAGATGAATAAATATCACCAGCAACATGAAGTTTATAAGCAGGTGAAGTAGTTCCAATACCTACATTACCATTAGTTGATATAGTCATTCGTTCATTAGAGCCATCTCCTGATTGTTTAGTACCTGAAAAGAACTTTACTTGCGCAGTATTACTATAACCAATATATAAATTAGTATCACCAGCATAAACTCGACTAGCATTTAAATGTCTAGCCCATACTTGTCTTGTATAAGTGTGAGCCGCTTCTGAAGTAGTTGTTCCAATACTATAACTATTATCTGCACTAAATTGTATATGACCAACTCCAGATAAAGAACCACTTACATTACCAGTTCCATCAAATCTTTGACCCCAAATATTTCTTGCTGTCTATAATTTAGTTGCTGAAGCTACATTTATATTATGTATATCAGTACCATTAAGAAGCAATGTTCCAAAATCTAATCTTAAAGTGTTAGCAGTTTTTATAGTCATACCAAAGTGATCTGTAAGAGTAGTACTATATGCCCCAGTATTTGGATACCTATGGTCAAATCCATACCAAGGATGTGTATGAGTACCGTCACTCCATGTATCATTCCAATTAGGTGACCAATTTATATTACCTGTAAATGTTCTACCATCAGTAGCATGATACCAGTCAACAGTATCTGCATTTCCAGCACTACTAGCATAATTAACACTAATATTTGAAACACTTTTAGTAGTTCCGCCAACTGTTATACTAATACCATTATTAGAATTAGTTACAGATGTAAGAAGTCCACTTGGAGTAAAGGTATTTGGTTTATTTGTTATTTCATCCCAAGAAGGCCATCTAGTAACTGTAGCTGGCTTATTGGTTATATAAGACCAATCTAAGTTACCTTTAAATGTTCCTGTAGTAATTACTCCTCCAGCTGATATATAAGAAGTTTGAGTATTATCCTTATTTCTAATACTTAAACCATTAGAATTATCGTCACCAAACTGAATAACTAAATCTAAGTTATCTCTTGCAATCTCTTCTGCATATAATTTAGCATAATCAGATTGTCCTGTCCAATAGAGTCCTCCTCTGGCTCCTTGAGGTCCTTCATCAGTGCCCCAACTACCACTATCTGCAAAAGTAATTAGAGCATTACCAGCCATTGTTCCACCTGTTAGTCTTAGGTATCTATCATCGTGATTGTGTCCTGAATCGGATTTACTATTAATTAATCCTGCTAAAACTCTACCCTAATTAGCAGAAAGAGAACTAGTAGTGGAATCACTAGTTAAGTTATCCACTACTGGTCTCCAAGTAGAATTGATAGTTACTACACCATTAATATTAGTTAATGTAGTATTATCACCATCTCGTAAGTCTAGGATATTAGAATCTATACTTACATTATTTATTTTTATATCTCTCCAAGTATTAGTATCTGTACCACAAAATTTAACCCCTCGTGCAAATATATTATGCCCTCTGAGGTCAAATGTAATATCTTTGTTATTTGGTGGAGCTATTAAAGCCGCCACCGTAGAGGGATTAAATGCTATTTTCATTATTTATTAAACATGTTCATATTCATTTGTATCTAAATTATACCATGAAATTCCAAAATCTATTGTGACTGTATCATCGGTCTCAGCTTTGGCAACATATATATCTCCTGAAGCATCTATATTTAGAGTCTTATTACCTATAGATACATTACCTATCTTAATGTCTCTCCAAGTATTTTCAGCACTTATTGCCCCGCCATAAGCATTTTCTAAGTTAGTTCTAGTCAAGAAGATTTTACCATTACTATCTACTGATATTGTAGGTTTATCGGCATTATCAATACTTACACCTCCAATACTAGAAGTTGTAGCAGGGGCTAAATTTATTCTTACAGCAGCAGAACCATTATAAGAGAAGTTTAATAACCCAACCCCGTTGGTTAAATCATTAGCTACCTTAGAAGCAGTTCCTACAATTATACTTTCAGGATTCGCCCAAGCAGGAGCCTTTCCAGTACCACCTGAAATTAAAATATTACCGGTAGATCCAGGACTTACTGGAGCATAAATATCTAAGATAGGTTTATTATTTTCTCCTGGAGAATCATTAGAATATACTTTATATACTCTATTATTAATTAAATAATCAACAGTACCATTAATATTAGTCTAAGCTACTGTCCATGTTGCAGCTTTATTAGTATCACTAGCAGTAATACACATTAATAAGTCACCTGCTTCACAAGCAAATCCTTCATAGTTACCTTTTGAAGTAACTCGATAAGTATCACCTACCTATGCTGATGGTATATCTGATTTTACATCATTAATTAAGTATTTCTTTGTATCTGAAGTACCATTATAGGTAGGATTTAACCCAATAGTACCTTTAAATCGCATTGCAGAATTAATTACATAACTATCATTAATTTTCTAATTAATGGTTTCAGAATCCCACAAATGCTTATTATCTGGATTGTCACCATCTGTTATAGGTAATTTATCAATAGGAATTGTACTATTTCCCCAAGGAATGTAGTCAGTTCCATGAGTAATAATATGTCCATCCTTAGTAAAAATTAATTTAACATAATCATTCTCCTAAGAACCTTCTAAGCTAGGAGAACTTGCTGTTAAATCCTTGTATTTAGCTACATCTTGATATTTTGATATAAAATTAAGTAGTGCCATTTCCCCAAGTTAATTTAATATTATTATTTTCATTAATGAAATCATCTCCGAAATTTAGATTAGCCTCTGTATTGCCATCATATTTAACATATTGTTCTCCATTTACAAATATATTTAATTTCTCAACAGGCTCTGTATTAATTATTTCTCCCTATTTATTATATTGGACCTTCAGATTCTAAGGACTTTCATTTGGAGTTATTATAGTTCTATTTATATAATCTCCTAAAGTCTATACTTTATTTTTGTAATTAACTAATACTGCTTCTTGTGAAGTTCTTGGAAATATAAGTGTAGTACCATGTTTAAGTTGTTCAATCTGTTGTGACATTACTTCCGCTCATTAAGTTATCATATAAATCTCTAGGAATTTCGTAGTTAACTTTAATTATCATTCCGCTACTATTAGTTACTGGGATACTAGTTATGTAATCTGATAAATCAATAGTAGTTTTGGACTCTCCTAATTTTTCCCATTTATAAGTTTCACCTACTTTAACACATAACCATTCTACAAATATATTCATTCCATCTTCAGTATTATCTGAAGTACCTGGAACTAAATATAAAGTATTAGTTACTTCTGCAGATGCTTGAGGTAATGTAGAAACAATCTTATAAATATCTCCAATATTAGCAGTAGTACTAATTACTCCGTCTTTAATAACTATACCATTACCAGCTGTTAATTTATCCTATTTAGTATCCTATAGGTTTTTAATATTTATAGTATTAGTACCTACTACTCCTGTTAAACTATATAAGACTCTATCAAGAGTTGTTATTTTTAAGGAATTAAATCCTGGGAGATTATTAGTATTAACTACAACTGCTTCTGCTAAAGAAATAGGAACAAATTCCTTACCTTGTTGAAATAATCTTCTAATTTCTGTCATAAACTAAATAATTGTTCAGGAATTTCATAATCTATGTTTGCTTTAATAGAGGAGTTAACAAAATCTAAATTCTCAACCAAATTATATACTTCTTTTTTTGTAATAAAAATAGATGTGTCTAGATTTGCAACTGCATCTGCTAAAACTTTACTTACTTCATCTTTACTATAAACTCCTAAATTATCCCTAGCTAATGCTTTCTCAGATTCTTCTTTAAATTCTCCTAAATAATTTTCCTTACAAAGATGAGTATGTAACTCAGGTTTAGGGCAATTTGTAGTTAATTTATCATCACAACTAAATCCACTATCTATAGTTGTCTTTTTAAATTCTACTTGATCAGGAATTTCAATAGGGATAGAAGGAGGTTTTTCAGGCTGTGGTGGAACAAAAATGGACCAGGAGGAATTATCTCCCAGTCCAATCTTTATATCATTCATTGCAATCTTACTTTCTTAGGATAATTTGCTGTAAAATCATAATTAAGTAATTCTTCTGTAGACTTTAACTAGTTAATAGCTGCTCTATGTTTAGCTGTTACAGAGAAACATTCTCCAGCATAAACTTCTAACTTATTTAAGAACTCCTTTAATTTATCAGCAGAAATATCTAATAATTCAGAACCTAACTAAATGGTTATAGTCTAAGCTCCACAATTAATTAAATTCTATAATCCAATTCTAGTATCTTTATCCAACCACTTCTTATCTTCTTTGTAATAGAAAGAATTTACATTAATAGATTTATCATAAGATGTTAATTTAGCTTGTAAAATATCTCTTAACTAAAAGTCAAAACAAGCACCATCTTTTTCTATCAATAATTCTTTCCATTTAGAGAGAGGAAGAGCTAATAAGTCCTCCCTCTCTAACATATTATTTAAAGATAAATTCTTATCAATCATTCTAAGTGTCTTTATTATAAGTAAATTGTGTAAATGGAACTCCCTAATGTTTAGTTACTCTCCAAGCAGCTTTATACTAAGACATATTAACATCATACGAATTATTACCGAAGGTTCTACCTGGAATCCACTCATATCTATGTGCAGCACAACTATAATCTGTACACATACTCTAGTATGAATAACTATTATAATTAGAAGAAGTATTTATAGTAGTAGTTGTATTCTAATTATTAGCTATATTAGTCCATACAGAAGGGAAGTTATTTCCCATAACCTATTTAGCATTAGAGAATATTGCTTTATTCTTAGGCTAAGTACCCGAACTTATTTTATTAGAAATAGTTTCAGCAACAGAAGTACTATCAATAAAGTTAGTACCCTTAGAGCTATAACCTCTATAATACATAATTCTTGCTAACTATTTAGCAGATGGAACATACCAATTACCCTAAGCAAACTAATTATAAATAGCGCTTTCAGTAGACTTTAATGTAGGTTGATATAAAGTAGCAGCATAATAATAAGGATAAATTACACAACTAGATAACTCATCAGTAGTTACATTAGTGATTTTTAATCCCCTACATAAAGCTACTAACTTATCTATACTTTTTATACTATAAGTCTAAGTAATACTATCATAGGTAATATAACTTCTAACCTAATTCTAGAAACTAGAGTATAATTTACTAAGAACATAAGTATTTACTGTATTTACATAAATAGCAGTATCTTCTTTACCAGTAAATCCAGTTGTAGTAAAATCGGTATATGATGCATAAGTGATCTCATCTACAGGTTTATCAGTAGATACCCCTGACATAGCTATATAATCATTAGAATCAGAACTATTAGCACTTGTTATTAATCTCTAATTTTTAAGCCAATCACCTATATAATATAGTTCTTTAAGAGTTAAATCATCACTGCCATTAACACCTTCTGGACTAAATCCAAGATAGAATGAAGTATTCTCAGTCATATTTTCCTTACCTATTACATAAGCTGTTCCACTAGTATCATTAGTATTGTCTACAGCGTATACCATACCAATACAAGTCTTATTAGTATTATAGTTGTTAGAATATGAACCATCATAGTAAACAAAGTCTCCAATTTGAGGAGCTGTCCACTAAATTTTAACCTTACATTTAAGTGTAGTAGGATTAGAACTTCCAATTCTATATACTGAGATATTAATTACTGGCTATACAGTGGTACTTTCTCTAATTAAGGTAATATTACCTGTCTTTGAGTCTACTCTTAAGTACTACTCATAAGTAGGACTATCTAACTAATAATTAATATGTAATCTAGGAGTTGAATCATTTACTATCTCTACCTAGTTACTATTAATCTAAAGATTAAATTTACCAGTTCCCTTATCACCTAATCCAAATATAGTTATTTCAGAATCACAAGTAGCTGAGAAAGCAGAACTTGATGCTTTATAATTAACTTTTGGATTATTAGTCTCACTATCAATATCTCCAAACTATTCTACTAAGTTCTTCTTAGTGTCATAACTAATTTCTACTAAATCACCTGTACTATCTACAATATTAATTGTTCCAGTAATATTATTTTTAACAGAAAGTAACTTAGAGAGAGTTTGCTCAGTTACATTAATAGTCAAATTACGTAAAGAAACAGATTCAAGACTATTACAATCAACTAACTATTCTAAGAAAGAATCTACATCAAACTATCCAACATTAGATAAATCTACTGTCTTTAAATTACTAATTCCTTCTAATCTAAGCTCTTTAACTGGATTATATAATTCTAATGTCTCAATAGTCTCAGGAAGAATTACAGTTTCAGCTTTACTTGGTAATATAACTCTCTTGAATGTAGTTCCACTTAAATTAATCTCTTTTAACTTATTAAAGTCTATAAGATTAAGAGTTTCAAGAGTAGTCATGTTATTAAGAGTCAGACTTTCTAATACAGGACCCTTCATACTAAATACATCTAATCTATACTATGGATAATCTGTACCAAAGAAATCTTTATAAGTCTTTAAGTTATTATTATCAATAGTAAAGTTAGTTAATCTAGTATATTCTTTTTCTGGAGCTATACTATAGTTAACTAAACCAGTAATATTAAGTTTCTTATATAATACTGTAGAAATTAAACCTTCATTAATAGCCGTACCAGTTTCCTTTAAATTAACTACATAATCCTAATCGGCTTTAGCTAAATATTTAATTATGTCAGGTCTGTAATCTGTACTGTTATTAGGCATTAAATATTTAGTTCCATCATAGAAATAAGTAGGATAGAAATCCTAGAAAGGAGTAAACTCTAATCTTAACTACAAAGGTCTCTTATCATTACCGCCCGCAGAAGAACCAGTTTTATAATCAGGGGTAGTACTCTATTTAGTATATGAAGCTAAGAAGTTTCTTCTCTTTTCCATAAACTACTGCTCACCCTCTAAACAAGAACCATGACTCTATTCAATAGGTTCAATTTGATTATTATCGTAGTGTTCAATAGCCCCTGCATTCTTAATTATCTGAGCATTCTCGTAGTAGATTTGAGCAGTATGGTTATATGCAATAGCTGGATACTTATCTGTCTGAATACTATAGAAGTATTTATAGAAATTAGTGTTTTCTCCAGATGCTGTTCCAAATGCTTGATTAATTACTTTATAGAGTTTATTTTTAATAATATCCTCAAACTATAAGTCAAACATATAGAAGAAAGCATTTAATCCACTATCACCCCATTGAGAAGCAGTCTCAGGAACATAAGATGGTTCAAGTAAATTATAAGGTTTAGACTATAGACCATTATTATCAGTTGCAATAACAGTATCCAAGTCATCACCATATAATCTAATTAAATAGTCTCCTTTATTAGATGGTTGCCAGTTAGCAACTTCATCAGTCTATGCTATGTTTTCATAGATTTTACCAAATATCTAGAAGTAAGTATTTTTAGCTCTATTATCAGTACCTGATAAGAATCTAATTACAGCCTAATGCATAGCTATATCATTTACATCAATATATTTAGTTATGCCTTGCTTAAATAAAGATTTAAGTTCATCAATAGCTATATCAAGCTAATTAATACTAGAATCCATATTAAAGTCTTCATAGATATTAAGTCTTGACCAACCGGTAGAAGGATCGTATATAGTACCTCCTCTTACCCAGCCTCCAATAGCTTCTCCAGTAGCACTTGTACTTCCTGCAAACTCATCATAACGATAAATATCACCTTCTCTAGAACCTGTAAATGCTGGAATAGGTTTAGTAGCTATATATCTATTTAATGTATTCCATTTAGTAATATCTGTTTCACCAGTCTTAACTAAATTAAAGTTATATTTATAAACAAAGTCTACAAACTCTCCAAACTTATTTAATGACTTACGAGCAGATTCTGTAAAATCAGTAGCTTCATCATTTAATCCGAAGTCTACATCCCAAGAACCACGATTCTAGTAAACAATAGATTCATCCTAAATCCAAAGATTCTTTGAATAATCTCTATTAGGTGATTGCTGTTCTTCTACTGTTACCGTAGGGAAATTAGTTAATGTTCTAGACCCTGCTGAGTTTAATCCTACACGTTGTAGGGCAACCCAAGGTCTTCTAAAGTTAACATGAGGGTCAGAGTTCTCACCACCTTCTATTAAAATATATTCAGGAGTTTTATCATCATCATAACCAAAAGTAGCCTTATCACCTTTGGCTGAGCCAAATGTCTAGAATCCCATAAACTAAATATTAGGATTCTTAAGTAAGTCTGCTAATTCATAGTTAGCTACAGATTCTAAATCTGTAATTAAATAGAAGTATAAGAAAGCTTCTTCATGTACTGCTTTACGACCTCCATTAAGTAATCCTTTCTAATCAGTATCTGCTTTATATGCATCATTATAAAGTTTACAAGCACCCTCTTTATGAGACTACATAGAAGAAGCAAAATTAACTTTACCTACGAGTTTAGTTACCTTTAAATCTTTTTCAGTAGAATCAGTCTAACCATCATAAGGTGGCATATTATAATAGCCCTTCTTCTCGTGAGCGGGTTTAGTAATAAACCTATTAGTAGTAGTATCTAAGTCTTCATAAGGAGTAAATACACTCTTTACTTTAGTTCCTCCGTCTTTAAACTTATTTAACTAGAATGCTGTATTCCAAATTAAATAACGCATAGCAGAAGAACCCTAACCCTTAACAAGACCATTATTTATTCTACCACCATAGATTTTATTAATTGCCTAATCAGCATAGTTAATAAATAAAGTACATCTAATCTTCTTAGCTGCTTTATCTTGGTCTCCAGGTTTATTATTTTCACCTTGCCAAGTTCTATTTGGTAACTTACCTCCTTTAGGAAATATATATACTAATGTATTGTATTTACCAAAACTCTTAGCAAATGAGATAGTACCATCAGTTCCTAAGATATTATTTCTATCGTAGAACTTATCTTTCTATTCTCTAGTAGCTAAGAAGGAAATATAGTTATGCTAAATCTAATCAAAAGTAAGAGCGGTAGAATTATAAACTCTTAACAAGTATAAGTCTAAGTCAGAACCTTTAGGATTTATTTGTAACTAAGCTTCCCTCTATAAGGCAAGTAAAGTAGCATCGTCAATAGATATTTCTCTATTAATTACTCCATTAACATAGATTCTTACTAAGTTAAACTTAGCACTTTCCAAATTAGCTTTTAATGTATTATAAGAATCCTACGCTAAGAAATAATTAGGATAATATGGATCATTCTAATTAAGAGTAAATCCTTTTTGTACAGTAATAGTAATATGTGTATCTGTGCCTTCTTTAAACTATGCAAATCTAGCATTATAAAGCTATTCTGCTAATGTATTCCAACATACTACAGTTGGTTTAATTAACATTTGACCAAATGTAATTACTGGAGACTCCTCATTACTTACATTATATGATTTAAATCCAAATTCAAGAGTGAAGTTATCACTTAATTGTAGATTAACTGGAGTTTCAAATACTTTATTTGTATTAGCCTCAACTCTATAAATTATTTTACCATCTGAAGCTTTCCAATAGTTTGGGCTGTCATTAAATAATGTAGTAGTTCTACCATTTATCTAATCAAAGTTAATAGTAGGTCTAGGACTAGAAGTATATAAGTAATTAATATTTGCCTTAGAGATAGAGAGAGTCTAGTTATTAGACATGAAGGCTTTATCTGAACTAGCTGACTAGAACTAGTAAAGCTAACCATTTACTTCTACTTGTAAATACTATTTAGCATTATCACTATTTACTTCTATATATTTCTTATAAGTAGTTTCATATTTATTATCTGATTCATAGTTCTGAGCATTAACTACAATAGTATCGAGTAAGCTTTGTCTATCCTAAGATGAATCAGAATTTAAATATGTATTAATAGTAACAGACTCTTTAGTAGGACTGTAAACTGTGATAGTATATAATTTTACTGTATCATGGTTATTAATAGAACCAGTAATACCATTTACTGCTACTGCAACTCCTGTAAATCCTTCTGGTTTAATTACACATGCATTTACATAATCTGTAGCAATATTCTAAGATTTATGTACTGCTCTAACTGTTAATGTGTTTAAACCAGATTGTAGTTCATTACAGAATAAATTACCATCAGTAGTATTAATAGGGTTTGCATTTAAATAACCCTCAAGATGATAATCTGCAGGAGAACCTCCTTTAAGAGTAAATTCTGCATTATTAGAAATAACATTACCTGTATAAGATAAACTTATCTTTTGACTTTTAATAGTCACATTAAGAACACTAGACTTTTGAGGATAATCTACAAGTGTTGCTGTAATAGTACTCTCCTATGAATCTGTAAATAATTCTGTGATATTAATCCATCTTAATTCACTGTCTGCTTTATTAAGATGTTCAATTTTTGTACCTGAAGAATCTAATGTAAAATCCTTTAATGCATAAGGAGCAACAGTAGTTTCCATACTATTAACTCCATATTGTATCTTAACTTTTACGGCACCTGCTGCGTCTTGGACACCAAAAGACTAGGTAGTAGAAGTATGACTTGTTGCTACTGCTAATTCTACTTTACTCTTAGAATTACACTACATAACTACTTCACCAGTTTTATAAATAGTACCATTAATTCTAACAGCAACAATTAATACATCCTAATCATAAGATGGGGTTTCTACTGTAACTCTAGTAGATGCAATGGCATTTCCATTATAATCTTTTAATGTAAGTGTACTATCAGCAAAGTCCATAGAATTAACAAGATGGCGAGAGATTAAATCTTCAACCTATTGACCAGTCTTTTCATTCCAAGGTTCATTAAGTGAGTCAATTCTATTTTCTAAATTTTCAAAGATTGCCATTTTATTTATTTATTTTTCCAATAATCATTATCTAACCAATTTTTATCTGAAAGCCAAGAACCACTACCATAACAGCTCTTTATAGCATTTAGCACAGTTAAAAATACTAACTAGGAACCTTTATATATAGCCCCTATACTTCTCTGTGTCACCTACTCAATTGCGTCGATTAATTCTGAAAGATTTTTATTAATTTCAGAAACTAACTTACCATTTCTATATATCATAAAATAATTTAATTTAAGGTTAATAAATAATAGGAAAAAGACAACAATACAAGAATATTATTAAACCTTAAATTTATCTATTATTTCATTTATTTTAGAAATACAATCTGCTAAAGTTGCTGAATCTTGTAGTTTAGTTACACCTTGCATAATAGACTTTACCTATCTCTCTAATAAATCTGCAGTTACAAATCCTGAATCATCTGTATTTTTGCCATATGTTAAATAGTAAGTATCTTCTTTTAAAGTACCGTCTAACTCTAACTATTTATATTCTTCTTGAGATAAACACGTCCATTTAGGTACTTCTGAAACTTTAGCTAATCTCTCTTCGCCATAGAATATACCATCAGTTTCAATACTTATAGTATTACCTGAAGTATTCTAGATAGTATTTACCATTAAACTTTCTAATGTGGCTCTAGAGTCTTTAGTTATTTTATTGTCTAACTATTTTGTAACTTCAGCCTGGTATTCCTCAAAAGCTGTAGTATTTAAAAATGAGAACTAAGTATTTATATCCTCTACTCCAAAATTTGAAGGCTTTAAATATTTAGAATCAGATGTCTCTGCTGTTTGATACTTATCTGTTACTTCTTTTAAAGTAGTTTCTGTAGTACCTTCTAAAAATGATTTATTTATATAAGTATTTGTGGCATCCTCTTTAGTCAAGTAATTAGTAGTAATATTAGTATTATTACTCTCTACTTTCTTTTTCAAATCTAAGAAACTAGTGTTGTCAGCTTTAGAAGATGCTAAGTTCCAAACACGTTGATACTATTCTTGATTTACATAATATGTGTCTTTATTTTCAATACTATCCTCATAAATATAGTAATAAGTATCATTATGTAAATAAGGTTTTTCAGAATCTATTGCAGTTCCTTGTTCTGTAGTATTTTTCTTCCATTCTGTATATTCAGCTTCTGTGCAACTAACTAACTAAAGAGCTTTATAAGAAGCTACCCATCCATCAGAATTAGTTATATTAGTTTTATCTACTAACATATAAATATAACCATCCTCAAGATTAGAAACTGACATACCTTCATATGCTATTTCAGCAGGAATAGTATATAATTCCTAAGTAGTATCTACTACAGTTCTACAATCTAATGGTTTAGGAGTCTTTACTGAAAATGAAACTCCTAACAACGAATCACCTGTATATTTCATGCTAATGTGAATTGAATTTGATGAGGTAGTTCAGAAGCATAAGAATCATTCTTAGTCCATACCTAATATGTATAATCATTTATCTATTCAGTAGTTTTAGTCCATCCAGACATATCCACATCTAAGAATCCTAAACCGCCATTTACTTTTAAACTATTTAAAGTTGAATTAATACCCGGTATTTTAATAACAGCCTTACCTGATAAATTAATTTCTATTATATCAGATTGAGTACCATATTTAACTAAAGTACCTTTATGAGTGTTATAATACCAAGGATATGTTGCAGAGATAGTAGCTACTGTTTTATTTATAGAGCCTGCTTCGATTCTTTTATCAGTAGTCTATCCTCTATCATCAATCAAATATTCTCCAGCAGAATAATCAATTACTACTTTATAAGTATAATCTCCTAACTCTGTATATGTAGATTCTGTGTAAGTCTAATCATTGTGAGTTATAGAATCTGTTTTAGAAGTTACATCTCCAGCATCTCCTTTGATAAAAGTTGTACTTGCAGGAATAATAGGACTACCTACTTCTACTAGCTAACTAGATACATTAGATACTACATAAGGTTGAACTAATTCTCTAACTAATACTGGGAATAATAGTTTATCTAATATGGTAGAGAATGCCTTACCTTTTAAATCAGATACCTTAGTTCCCTATTTAAGTCCTCCTACAGAAGTATTCATTTTAATGTTATCAGATAATTCTGATTTATATACTGCAGCAGAGGAACTTTCAACATAGAGACCATCTTCATTAGATTTAATAGCATTACCTTCAGCTTGGGATATAGCAAAATCTAACTTAGATTCTTCATTTAAAGCTACTGAACCTGAATGTGCTCTAATCCAAGCCTCTATTTTATCATCTACATTTAAATTAGCTAATTGACCATTTAAGGTTCCTACCTATGTATTAATAGTATTAACTAATTCCTTTAAAGTAGATAATTCTCCTCCCTAATTAGTAACAGTGCTGGTTAACTAATTTATATTAGCTTTAATAGTTTCTATCTATTCTTCTATCTTTTTATCTTGATAAGATTTAGCTAGAGTTAAAGCATAGTCAAGTGCTTCATATATAGATGTAATCTATTCTATATTTGTTATATGGTCACTATCAGGTTTATACATATATTTACCTGTAACTGTTACACCTATACTTTCTCTAGCTAATTTTTTTTCTAGTTCTGTTTGAAATTCTCCTAAAAAATTACTCTTTAAAAGAGGTATAAGTTGTTTAGGTCTTTCTTTAGAACATGGTGTTAAACCTACCTTCCCTACCTAATTGTAAATAGAGTGTATCATTCTAATTTAGTAAGTTCTCTTTAATAAATTCTTTATTATCTATATCTATAGGTAAACTAATAAAACAAATAATATTTAACAATAATGAATAGTCATCTTGATAACCTTTCTTTGCTCTATTTAGTAAATCTCTATAAAGTTCTATTGCTTTACGCTTTAGAACATCCACATCCATGAGCTGTATGCTATCCATATTCATTATTCTAACAGAAGCCTCCACAAGTATTAAATTCTTCTACTATTTTTTCAGCTTCCATAAATTGTTCAAACTAGATTAAATAATCTATTATATTAAGAGTCATCCAAATAAAGTCTCTAGCATATAAATCTTCATTATAAGCAGAAGTTCGGCACTTATTTAATAAAGCATCAAATAATTTTTTACAATAGTTAATATAGCATTGCTACATATTTCCCGTAAAGAAAGTATTTATATGCTCCTACTAAATAGGAGTTCCTTCTAAATTCATTTCTAGTACTTCTCTAAGAGTAGTTTCTTTTAATTCTCCATCTACTTCTTTCTTAATAACTCCTTCATCTATTATATATACTCTATTTATTTTATCTTTATATTCTTGTGGAGCTTCAATTTTATACCAATTATACCAATCTATATTCGGAAATACATAATGGTCAATAGTATAAAAACCATCTTCCTTAAGGTTGAAAGTACATGCATCATCTTTATATACACCATTTTCTAACTAATTGTGTTCATGTATTAATGCATCTAAGAATGTTATTTCTGTAGTTCCTATTTTCATTAATACATTTACAGTCACTGACTTACTGTATTTAAATAATAATGTATCTTCATAAGTACTAGCTACTTCTTCCTCTTCAGATAAATATTGACCGTACTCTTTAGATAAATCTAATACAGTTAAATCTCCTTGTACTGAATTACATATATCTATTTTAAATTCCATTACCTAACTATTGAAATTAATTGAGGTTCACTCCATATATTCCCATTATTGTCTAAAATGTAATTATTATTACTCTAAGATGCAGAAATCATCCATAGATAACCAGTAAATTCCTATGTATTAGTATCTACCCACTAGATACCAGGATTTACGTCTGTTCTAGTTAGTTGTGGTCTTTCAGAAGGACTAGTTACTGTAAATTTAGTAACAAGTCTACTGTCATAAGCCCATTTAGAATATAGAGCAACTTTAAATAAACCCCAAGTACCATTTACTCTCTATCGTACTGCCATATATCCATATGGACTAGATGGAGTTACGTCTAATGGATATTTACTCCAATTATTTTTACCTTCTTCACTGGCTTTGATTATTTCATCAAGAGATGCATCTGTATCATTTACATTCTACAATTCTCCTTCTACTTCTACAGCTTTCTATGGATATATTACCTTAGGCTACTACTAATTATCTTTAACCATATATAGAGTCTAACTAATCTCCGCAATATCCGCAGTTACAATTTCATAAAATTTCTAACCATCTTTAGGATCCTATCCATAAAAGTACACAATAGTTCTTTTCCAGGTATAAGGGGTTCTTACAGAAGGTAATACAAAGTTTTCACCCCACTAATTAGTTTCAGGCTAATCTTCTAATTCTCTTACTTTAGCAACATCTGCTGTATTTGTAGCTAAATAATCTACTTTAAACTTTAAAGATTTAGCTACTTGATCGACTCCTTGTACTTTTGAAATTGATTCAGCTAATTCTTCAAGATATTTATCAAGAGTGGTATCTTTTATTGAAACCCTAACTGCTTTATCTGCTGTCTCTGGATAAATCTAATCACCTGTTCCAGAGTATACTTTTTCACAACTGATTGCCATTATGATTGTCTAATTTTGTCATTATAAGGATTACCATCATTTAACTAAGCTAATTCAACCTTAGTTCTCTAATCCTCTATATCTAATTGTCTATCTTTATAAGTTCTATCTGTTTGAGCCTTATACCAATTAACTTGATATTCTAATTGAATCTTCTGCTAATCAAGCTACATTCTTTGTTCATTAAGAGATTCTGCTTTCTATTGAGCCTTCTGTAACTCTTGCTAAGCCTATTGTAACTACTAACTAGTTTCCTCCAACTTCTGCTGTAGCTACTATAACTGATTATTTTCAGCCTTCTATTTCTCCATAGCTTTCTTAACAGTATATTTAAGTTCAGTTAAACTCTTAGCTGTTAGAGCTTCAAATATAATATCGGCACTAACCAATCCAGACTTAATTAAATCAGGTAATGTAGATTTAATTGTCTACATATCCTACATAATCTCAGTACTAGATATTATATGTATATCATAATCTGTAACTGTAAAATATTCAGGAAGAGCTGTAAATATTTTCTAATATTTATCTCCTAGGGTAATAGTACCAGTTAGTCCTTTCTTATAAACTATTTTAGCCTAGTTAAGACTATCAAGTAAGACTTCTCTTACAACTAAATCCATTTGCTAATAAATAGGTTTAGTTACAGTATAAGAATTAGTTACTCCCTATTTAACATTAGTTACAGCATCTCTCTATTCAATACCATTAAGTCTTTCTCTAAATACACCTGTAATAGAAGACACAGTAGATTCAATAGATTGTATAGCTAAATCAATTGCTTGTATTACCTACGCTGGTAAAGATTCATCATAGCCATTAAATATAGTATTTAAAGGAGCCTATCCATCTTCCATTCTTCCTTCTTGAGAAGAATCAATTAACATTTCTCCTTGTTTCTTATAAGCTCTCCATTTCTTTACTCTGGATCCAAAATCAGGTCCTAATACTTTAGGAATCATAGAAATGTCAATAATACTACCTTTAACACCACTATTTGCTACAATCGCATCTCTATAGTAGTGTAAAAGATCATAACGATCCTACAAATGAGCACATTTTAAGATTAAACTATAAGGCTAGCGAGCTCTATTTAAAAAATAAACACCATTTACTGATAATCCACAATAATTAGGATTATCATGGCTTCTGATTACCTATTTATCAATTCCTCTAAGAATATAATATTCATCACCGATTCTAATTGTATTATATCTCTACATAATAAATTTATCATCAGTTTCTATCCATTCTACTTCATATACTGGAATTAGATTATATCTATGAGAATCGTCTTCAGGATAACCAGGAAGTAAATCTTGTTCTTCATCGTCATCATCACTATCTTCATCTATATCTACTACTGGACCATAGGCTCTTCTATATCTAGCTGTATCATCATCTGTCCAGTTCTATTTAAAATTACGTAAGTCCTCTTTACTTAATTCATTTCCATATTTAGCTAATATCTAACTTTTAGAAAGCCATTGTCTTACAACAGACCTATAAGATTTCTTAACATAAGGAGATTCAGGATTTCTATCTACAAAGGTATTTAAAGGATTTAATACCTCTATTTCAATATTAGTTTTACTAAATGATGGTTTTACTCTGTAAAAACAATAACCTGTAACTAATAAGTCTATAAATAATTGTCTAAGTTTAGTTACAAAATCAATTTCTTCAGACTACATAATGTATTGAAGAATATTCTAAGCAGCAATCTCATATTGAGAAACAAATTGCTAATCTTGCTCTTCAATTATTTTATCTAACTACTATTTAATAGATTTATCAGTAATATCCTAGTTATTAGCGAATTTAAGTAAAGAATTATTTAAGTGTGTCTTTAAAAATCCTATTATTTGTGTCTATATCAATAGCTATTTTTCTCTATCCATATTACTGATAGTCCCTGCATCTTTACAGGATATTTTTGGCAATATAGGAGTTCCTAGAAATTCACCAACTAAAGCATCTACATGTTTTCTTAGTAAAGGTGTGAATTCAACAGAAGTAGGACTTCCTATACCAAAATTTTCTTCTAGATAACGAAACTATTCCTTATCCCTTTTTCCATTATAATAATTATAAGCTTTCTAGAGCTTAGTTTTATCATATACAAGTTCAGAAATAGTTTCATTAGTCTTATCTATAAGCTCTTTGTCTGTCATAACATAGTTTAGGTTCTGGAGGTTGTATTTTAATTGCTTTAAAATACTTTACTCTATGTAATTTACTTCTTCTTAATTCCTCTTTTATAAAATCTACAAATTTATCATCAGGTAAATCTGCCATTAGTACAAAAGGATTCTCAGCATGGTCTAGATTAAAAGAAACTTTATATCCTATAGGGTCTAAATCTTCAATACGAATATCTCCTATAAAATTTATCTAAAACTGTGTTTTCATATAATCTAGGATCACTTGTTTCAATTCGGTATGGGTCATTGTTTTCCTCCTATTTAATTACTATTTGATTTGATTGTTTCTTTGGAATAACCCCAAATTCTCTATAACCTTTGTCATTTATATAATATCCGTAGTCCTAAAATTCTTCAACTTCTTTGTCAACTTTTGTAGGTTGTCTTCCTGATAATTCCTAATCTGCAAGTTCAACCATCAAGTGTGTTACCTCTAAGGCTTTTTATCCCCAGATTCTTATAGTTTCCTATAAGTTCAGCGTACATTTTCATGCTTACATACTATAACTAAGAAATTTAATTCTACATTATTAATTAGAAGCATGTTCCGGACTCTTGGGAGGATTATTACTCTCATTAACGTTCACCTCCTACGCGTTACGGTACTCAGCGATTAACTGAGTTACCTCGGTATTAACATAATGATTTATTTTGTTAATTTTTCTAGACAAACTATATTGAGCTTTTTTAAAGATTAAATCATATATTTTATTAAAAGTTTTCTTTGAAGTAGTACACAAACGATACATATTATCCCTTTTTATATAATTAATATTTAAAGTAACTCCTTGAGTTTCAAACCATTTTTGAAATTCTGTTAATAATGTTTGAGTTTTAGAATCAATTTGCCAAGCCATTTTAATCCTCCAATTGCGTTCTCTATTGTTTAAATTAGGAGCTGATGCATGCCAAGTAAAACATCCATCTCCATCAAAATAACCTCTAATGAAAGAACCTATTAAATTAGGATTCATTTCAGGTATATGTAAATTTTCATAGGTTTTTCTTTCACAGACACCTAATTTAATTAAATCTTCTATCAGTATTTTACTAGAAATAGCAAGACGAATAGAAGATTTATTCCTAACTGTATGCCCTCTTACCAAAGCTTTTGACTCATACCCTTCTTCCTGTTTTGTATAAGCATCAGGACTTATTATTTTGAATAATTCAAAAAGTTCTGAATCTATATCATTTATATGTATTGATAAGGTATGTCTTTGAATATTTATACATCCATCAGAATAAATAAAACCTAACAAATAAGCTTGGAGTTCTGTTTCAATTTTTGAAAAGAAATTATGTCTTATTAATCTTTTACTAGTTCCATTTTGAAATAATGGATAATTTGTCTCAATAAAATTTAGTTCGTCCATGATAATACATTTTATAATTTTTAAATCATCTTAGTCTTCACCGATTTTTCGGAATTTTCAATATATATTACTATATAAGGGGGCATGTTTACTTACCCAAAGCAGCTATAATATCAAATTTTGTTTTATTCTCATCATTATAGCCATTTAACTATACTAACATATCTTCAAACCAGATATTATGTCCGTAGTCTTCTACATAATCAGCTATAAGGTCTGTTTGCTATTCTATAATAGTTTTAGTTGCAGGGGTACCATACTATTTAGTAGTACCATATTTAATATCAGTTAAAGTAGCTCTAGGTCTTTTCATAAAGTATTGTAGACATTTATTTTCTCTAGCCCAAGTAATCATACCTACACGGGTAGCTTCTATATTAATTCTACAATTATAATATCTACACATACACATGGCTATCTTATAAGCTTCTCTAATATTTTGAGGTCTATCTTTATACATAGCTACATATTGAGGTTCATTAAGACCAAAGGCTCTACGTTTAATTACAATACAAAAATCAGAAGGATCTCTAGTTTCTTTAGAAGTTTGAGCAGCACCAATATCAATACCATCAATACCTGCTACATATAAATCATTCATTTCTGTATATACAGGAGCTTCAAAATCAATTCCCTATTCTTCAGCTTCTCTCTTCTACTTCTCAATCTACTCCTTATATAAATCAGACCATACTGGATGTTCTAATATCTAAACTTTACCAGAATTAAGAAGCCATCTAAATCCATTTATATTTTCTAAAGAGTGTTTATTAGACTTATAAGTATAATCAATAGTCCCTACTTGTGGTCTAGGTCCAATTTTATGAAGACGTATTTTAGCTAACTAATCTGCTATCTTCATTTTATTAAACTTATTCTAACCTTCAAGAGTAAATGCTTCTTCTGCATTCCAACAACGCTCAGCACATTTTTTAAGGTAGTCTTCAGGAACAGCTAACAGATTATTTCTTTCTTCTTGTAATACTTTCTTATATTCTGTCTAATTACAAACTCCTCTAGAATCCATATATTCGGGATTTAAAGATTGTAAAAAATAAGGAAGAAAGAATCCACTCTCTATAGTAGTTCCATCTTGTGTCCATTTATGTCTAAATGGTAAAATCTTAAAAGCTCTAGGATTATAATAAATCTTTTTTAATCCTTCAAGAGGAGGACCAAAGTCACCTCCAGTTCCACCAAATAACATAATACCTCTAGGAACACCTTGTACTTCACATAATTCTTGTCCCTATACTACAGCTGTAGTTAAATCAGGCCACGAACCAGCCTCATCATAAATAAGAAGATCAACACGATCACCACGAATATTAGAAGGCTTGCTTCCATTAATACCTATTACAACAGAACGCCATCCAAAGTCTGTAAACTGACCATCTATTTTAACCTAATATCCTGATTTCTTTTCTAATGCTTTATCAGTTAATCTAGGTTCAAAAAATCCATCAGCATTTGTATTAATAAATGTGAGAGCATGGTCTAACTTACTAAAGGTACCATTTAAATAGGTATCTTTAAAACAAGTAATCATAGTTCTACTTTTCTTTATAGTAGTATATAGTCTAGCTGCAAGAGAAGCATTTATCTCACTAAAGCCAATTGAACGTGCCTTCATTAGAGCAGCATTTTTATGTAATACTCTACACATCTATAGGTAATGAAAGAACATATATTGAGAAGCAAAGAATACTGGAAAACTTTCATTTGTACCTTCACCTGATGCCTTGTTCATATCTACTACTGGTAACTAATAAAAATTTAAGAAGAAATAGTTATCTCCAGTAATAGTATATCCATGTGAGGTCATACCATATTTACACCTAATATATTGTTCTTTCCAAAATGCATCCCATCTTTTACTTCTAGGTAAATAAGAACAATACTTTCCAGTTTTTAGAAATGTTTCTCTAACTTCAGTAAACCATGAAGGATCAAAATCTAAACCATGAGTTTCATCTATAGGTCTATAACCAGTTAATTCGTAAGATAAAGTAGGATCAAAACATTCTATTTTCATATCCTTAGTAATATCCCAATATGTCTTATCATTAGAACGTTCAATTCTATATTCATCAACTAATTTCTTAGCTTCTTTAGTATCCTCTTCCTACTATTTCTTTTTTACTTCATCTACAATTAACTAGATTTCATCAGGTAATACTTTCTTCTTTCTAGGCATATCAATTAAAAATCACCTGGGTCATATCCGGTATTAACTCCACCTCTAGTTGTAGACTCTTGTGATACAGACTCTTTAACTTCTTTCTCCAAAGTAATTAATTGCTCATGGACATTACTTAACTAAGCCATCTCTTTCATTACTTTTTCTGCAGAGAAAATAGGTTTACCATTAATATCTCGTTCATTTAAATCTACAATAGTCTCAAAATAATCTATAAACTAATCTGCCGCTCTTCGAGCTGCTTCTAATAATTTCACAGATTTATTTGATTCTTGTAATTTCCTATATTTTCGACAAGCTTCTCTAAATATAGGGTCATTAAACTAAGCTTCTGTCAGACCACTATCAGCTAAAGCTTCTTCATGTCTTTCCTATTCCAAATAATTAGAATAAGGAGACTTCCAATCTAAAGCCAAATAAATATACGTGAGTTCTTTCATTACTCTAGTCTTAGTTTTTGTTTTATCTCTATCTAGAAGAGCCTTAAATTCTCTAATTAAAAGAATCTCAGGCTCATTTAATTCTAGAATAAGATGATCACTATCATAATTAAATACATTCATAAATCATTAACATTAAGTATGTTTTAATTATCTCTTCTTTTTATAGTTCCATGGAGCAACATTAGCATCATTCTCACCTTTACCTGCACCAGCTTCTTGTCTATTTCTTCTTTGCATTTCAGCAATTTCTTTAGCTGATTTACCCCTAGTATAAGGATTTCTCTAATAAGTTTGTTTTGTAACATCCTTCTTTTTCTTAAAGTCTTTAATAGGGTCAGATTTTCCTCCATCTTGCATCTTTTTACCTGCACATACTTTACAGATTTCTCCACCCTTTTTAAAATATACTACTTCTTGACCTTCAGGGCATTCTCCAATAGACTATTTAATATAATCTAATTTAGCACCGAGTCTTGCTTTACGGGATCCCTTCATTTGTTGAACAATATTTTTTAACAATTGGGCTACTTGAGCTGCTTGCTAGTCACCTTGTTGTGCTGCCTACATAATTTTCTAAATAGTCTAGTTAGCTTTCTAATCACCCTACATAGCTGCCTAAACTAAAGCCATTGCCTACTATTCTATTCCCTATTGTCCACTAGTCTATTGTGGCTGTACCATTTGTGCTCCTGCTGCGTATTTATACATTTGTCCTCCTTGTTTAAATTTTAAATTAACTAACTAGTTATTTAATTTATTTATATCAGTTTCTGGTTTTAATAGCTAATTAGTTCCAATGCTATCTACCATTTTCTAAGTACGCTAATTCTATACCTAATTAATAAATGGCTAGTATTTAGAATCCATAGAGCCTGGATTATTTAAATATGTTCTTAAAGCTTTTCGTTCTCCTCCGGAATAATCATATGGATTCATGCCTATAGAACGCATATAATCTCTAGTCTAACTTCTATTATAAGTAGGAGTTGGAGCAGTAGGTAACTCTGCAGTTGGAGTAATTTCTTTTACTGGAGATTTTGGTACTACATTATCTAACGTCTATAAAGTCATAGTATTAACTGTAGGAGTTTGTGTAGGCTAATTAAACTAGTTACCTCCTCTCTTACTATAAACATTATTTAAATAACTAGCTAAATCCTTATGTTGAGATAAGTAACTTCCTACTTTACTAAAATTTCCTGTCTTATAAGCATTTGCTACATCTGCTTGAGATACTCCATTATAATTCCATATTCCTCTACTCTTATTAATCCATGAATTAGATGCAGAAGTTTTTGTAGCTAATGTGGTTCTAGGTCTACTAGTTACAGGAGGTGTGCTAGTTTTAGGTTTTCCTCTATAACCATATAAATAGTTACTATCTAATACTGTAGATACAATATTAGAAGAATTAGACTATTTAGGATTACCATTTAAAAATCTTCCAGAACCATATAAATCATAATTCTACATTTTACCGGTTTTAGCATTTAATGCTCGACCGTTACCATAGAAAGAACCATTTTTATTTCTGAGAAAATACGAGCCATCCTTCTATCTAATTAAATCTCCTCCGTAAACTTTCTATAATTGAGATAACCTATTATATGATCTCTAATTATACTTACCAATAGCATATTTAGGACGCTATCTAGAAGCAACTGGTGTAGCTTTTTTCTAAGAGGGTTCTGATATACCCTAGCCAACTGCTGTTCCTAAAGCCAATGTTCCTGTTAATCCTTTTGTCCAGTTATTTCCTTTATTAACTGTATTTGCTGTCTAAGCTAGAGCAGTAGTACCCTTAGTTGTTAACTATGTGCCAGTGTTGACAGTTGCTGGTAGAGATTTTGACATTCCTAATAGGGGTTGTGTCTTTCCTCCTAAGTATATCCCTTTATTAACTGTATTTGCTGTCTAACCTCCTTTATATAAACCTTGCGCTGTTTTTCCGATACCTATTGTAGCTAAGCCTATTAATTCATCTTGAGCTCTTTTCTACCATCTCCCAGAGGCAGCTTCTGCATCCTTCATGTTATGAAAGCTATCTTTTCCATCTATGAAGTACTCAGTATTTCCAGTTCTTGCAATATTCCCATCTTTAACTCCTTGGGCTAATACCTAAGGATTACTAAAAACCTCTTTTACTGAATCTACTAGTGATCCAAATATATTACCTGACATAATTATACAAGTATTAAATCCTTAGTGTTGAATACTGCTTCCTACATTAAACCTGAATCAGTAAACCATCTGCATCTCAATCCTTTCATTTCATCTTTAAATAATGCTTGTTCTTTTCTAATAACAAGCATAGCCGGACAATGCATTTTGTCACGCTAACGTAACTAAACTACATCTCCCGGCTGCATGTAAACTTTATTACTTGTTTCCATTACTCTTAATTTGATTCTTTCTTTCTGTTAATTTCTCATTAACTATTGCCATAATTCGTGATTCATTAACTACTACAAATCCTTGCTTGAAGAATGGAACAGTAGCTTCACTAGCTTTAGTAAAGAATACTACATCACCTTCTTTTAAGAACTCACATTTGAATCCAGTTTCAATTACAGTACCAACACGAATAAACTGTTCTAATTCGTGAATTTGACCATCCTCTTCACTCTTATATTGAGGAGTAAATCCACCTGTGTCAATAATAATTCCATTCTCTACTGTTACCTTTTGAAAAGGATTCTCATCAAAAGGTTTAATTAATGCATAAGAACCCATTGGTAATATCTCTAAACCATTGATGTCCTTTGAGATTTCCTTAGCATAGTCCTCAAGTGCTTTATTGTGTTTTTCAAATTTATCTATATATTCATCTACTTTATTATTAAATTTAGACTTCTTCTCATTAGCTAAAATAACGTCTGCTCTTTGTCCATTAACTACAATAGGGGTTCCTGTACTTTCCATACCGATAAGTGCTTGGGCTACTTTCTCTTTTCCATTTAATTCACTTCTAAAATCCATAGTCATTTACATTTAATTTATGGCAATAATTACCATTTACCTTGTTCACAAAATTCATCTTTAATTCTAGTTTTATTATCTAATACACATCCACATAAATCACATAAATCACCGAAGTTAGTATTTAATTTATGATCACATCTATGACATATATCTAATCTTGTAATAGCTAAATCTTGATGTTTATTCTTAATATTATAATATATACTTTTTAATATAGTTAATGGCTTAGTTAAAATACCATGTAACCACTTAATTAATATGTTTAATTTCATTCTGCTTCCCATTTGTTGCAAGGACAATGTGAGTTTTTATTATTAATCTTCCATTTTAGATGACATCCACACCCCTTTAAATATCCCTTCTTAGGTGTTGTACTTACATCATTATTTTCTGGATTTAAATATAAATGTGCATTACAAATCTCATTTTCTTGGTCACAAATAGGACAAGCTCTACATATTTTAGTACGTTTAGTTATATATTCTTCCATATATTAGTTTGTATATTAATTCTTAGTTAATTCTATTATAGTGCTATAAATTAAATAAGCTATTAGTAATAATGCTATACATAGTATCATATTAATATTCAATTCGTTTATTCTTTAATCTACGTTCTTGTAGAAGATGTTCCTTTTCATAGTAAGATAACATACGTTCTACTTCTTTTCTAAGATAAGGTAGATGATAAACAGTCATATTGTCATTATGATCAAAATGTACTAATACTAAATCTTCTATACTAAAATCAGGATTATATGATTCAATTATATAAGCATAAGTACTAAGCTGAAGGCAATAATGATAATAGTTACAATCATCTAAATTATTTAGAGGAAACTTCATCTTAACAGAACTTCTTACTTTGGAATCAAAATAGCTCTTAGTATCAATCTTCTTATTCGTTTTCCAGTCTCCGATTATGATTGAATTACCTTTTTTAACTAACAAATCAATCTGACCTGCAATATGTAATTTACCAGATGGAGAATCCCAATGAATTAAATACTCAGGATATACTGCATTCTCCAAATCTAAAGTCGTTCTATCTTTTTGGCATTCAAATTTACCTCCTATTTGATATTTATCTAGAGTAATATTCTTTTTCTTGGTGTAAAAGGAATTCTCTAATCCTGCATGTATTTTAGTACCCCTTTCACAAGACCTTCTATTCTCCTCATCCCAAGAGTCTAATATTTCTTGCTGTGCTTTATTAAAATCTAACTCCGTAATATTATGTAACTCTAACAGAACAGGATCAAATTTCTTAGTATTTAAAAGAGATTTCTTCTCAATCTTAAATTCATCAGCAGGTAATAATTTCTCTAAGGCTTTATACGCTGACCAAAATTCTTTATCAAATGGCTGACCAAATTGTTCAATCATAGTAGTTACAGAAGTAAACTTAATAGAAGGGTCGTTAATATCCCAATAACGATGAGCCTCTTCATTAAAAACTACTGTTCCGTTTTGTTTATCAATACTTAAATTTTCCATACAACATTAACATTTTACATTTATTTTGTATTTATCTAAACTAATTTTTAACTTTTCAATAATAATATATAATTAGGTGTATAACAAATTAATTAGTAATATAAACTCTTAAATTTAATTAAAATGGAAGATTTAGAAATATTTGGTATCCCTTATCTAGCTAAGGGTTCAGGAATACATATTAAAAAGGAAAATAGAGGAAAATTTACTGAAACTAAAAAGAGAACAGGTAAAACTACTGAAGAATTAACACACAGTAAAAATCCTCTAACCAGAAAAAGAGCCATATTTGCTTAGAATACAAAGAAATGGAAACATGAAGATGGTGGCGAAGTACATAAGCTAAATGGTCATAGATCAATATTAGATAATGGATGGTTTAAAACAAAGGATTTAAAGAAGAATCATCCTCTTACTTATTAGTAGGGTGGACCTTTTTAGATTAGTAACTCTTAGCCTCAAGTGTTACAAAGATATATCTCCTTAGTTAATCAGGGCATTCCATAGTAGGCTGCTTTTGATACTTCACACTTATCTATGATAGAAGATAGTAGACCTGGAAAATATTATTCATTCGGAAAAAGAGCTTCTAACTTAGGTGGGTGGACTAAAAATGCAACTGATAGTCTAACTAATGGTAGATATAAAAACTTATAGAATGTCTAGAACTTTGGATAGTTTAAATAGAGATTAAAATAGAAGAACTATAATACAAGACCAGCTTTCTATAATATAGAAATGAATAGAGGAAGAAATAGAGATAAATAGATTATTAATTAGTGGAATAAACAATAGGGTTTAAATCCAATTGCTCAAATATATAATTAGAATATTAACTAGGTATGAAAGATATAAATATACAATTGAATGAATTACAAGAATTTTTAGATTTTGTAAATGAGAGAGATAAGTAGTTATGGGAAAGATATTTAATTAAATGCACCCAATTAAATGACAATATAGAATTATGAAAGTAATCATAAATAATATCTTACCTCCAAAAGGTTTTAAATGTATAAATTTATTTGGTATACTATTCTGTAGAAGAATGCTAAATAAAATAGATATAAACCATGAAACTATACATACTAAATAGGGATAGGAACTATTGTGGATAGGTTTTTATTTATGGTATATAATAGAATATTTAATTAGATTAATTATGTACAGAGATACTAAATTAGCTTATAAAAATATCTCCTTTGAAAGAGAAGCTTATTAGAATTAGAGTGATTTAGATTATCTAAGTAATAGAAAACATTATAGTTGGTTTAGTTATATTAAGAAGATATGAAATGGATACCTAAATATTAGAAAGCAGGTAAATTAAATTTTAAAATCACTGGATTGCCTTGGCAACAATCTAAGTAGGATTAGGAAATAGCTAGAAATGCCCAATCTACAGAAACTCTGAATTCTACTAATTTAAAAAGAAGATTATAGCCAGCTGCTAAAAATTTAAAAGCTAAATATAATAGTTTATCAGTTAAAGAAAGAATAGCTTTAGCTAAAAAGGGTATGCCCCATAGTGAGATAGTTACAGTAAGGGATTAGTAGGGAAATACTAAAACTAGTACTAATCCTCAAGCAGGAGCTATGTCAGGAGCTGATCCAATAGGAGAATTTATAATAGGAACTGCTGCAGGAAATTTAGGATTAGGCTTAGGTAAAATGGCTCTTTCTAAAATGGGTTAGAATACAGTTTCACATTGGGCAAGAAATAGTTTACTTAATGAAACTGCTGGAAATTTAACTAAAAATGTATCTCAAGGAATTACTAATAACTTAGCTGCTAAAGAATACATAACAAGAGATAATCCTATTATGCAGTTATCTTATTACAAACCTACTAGAAAAGCTTGGAGTACTGGAAAAGCTGAGGGAAATGAAGCCACTTCTTATTTCTTTAAACAACAACCTAATCAAAGATTTGAATTAGTAAAGGACGTTGAACCTAATAATTATTCAGTTCATTTTAAAACAGATAGAAATGGTTTAAGCTATGGTAATAAAATGTAGCTATTTGCTAAGGTAGCAGATGAGGTACCTGAAGGTGCTAATCTTTCTACTTGGGGTTCTGTATCTAAAGGAGGTATTCATGGTATAAATAGATTTAGTAAAGACTTTGGATTTATCTAGAATGGAACTAGACAACTCACTATGAAGGGAACTAAAGAACCTGTTGAAGTGGGAGTGTTTTAGAAACCTTTAAATCATCACTTATAGGGAGAAGATGCTATAAAAATGTTTAAAGAATATGGCGGAACTCCAATTCCTAAAGGAAGTCTTAATGGAGACTAGTTACGTAAATATGCAATGGAAGCTAGAGAACGTTATGGTTTGATAGATAACCCTAATATCTCTGATGAAGAAATAGCTCAAGCTTTATATAAACATACTAATGAACTCGGTAAAGGCAGCGCTGCTATAAATAGTCAGGGAGAACCATAGCTTTTATTTAGGGGAGATACAAAAGCTTATACTTAGCTAAAAGACCACCCTTCTCCTACTAACTTAGCTACTAAATCTGGAACTATGGATAATTCTTTAGGGACACTATTTCTAGGAGAATTACCAGGAACAGGTCAGAAAGGACAAGGATTAGAAAGATATTTAGTAAGGGGTTAGGAATTTAATGGTGACCCAAAATTAATTGGTAGTGGTACAGGAGCAAAAGTTTTAGGTGGTGATGGTAAATATCATACTGAAATTGAATAGATAATTCCTAAAGATGCTAGACCTTTAGTAACTTATCACACGCGATTTGGAGATAATGTAGTATATAAACTTCCAGCAAAATATTCTGAATCAAAAACTAATAATATTAATGCTTTTGTAGTTAGGACTCCAGCTGTTAGAGACGCTTCTAAAGAAATAAGTGTACTTAATGATGATTGGCTGATAAAGGGAGGTAGTAAAGTAAATTATCATGGTCCATTAAATCCTACTAATGAGAGAAGTGCTATGGCAGAACATTATGACTATGTTTTAAAGGATGCTTAGAAAAAATAGTAGGGATTACTTAAATCTAATCCAAATAGTCTACTAAGAGATGAGCATGATGATTATACTTATTTTGCCGTTCCTGATTGGAATAAATCCAATGTCAAATCTTTATTACCTTATGACTTACGTATTCCTAGAAATTGGTCAGATCCTAATATATTTAGAATAGCAGCACCTATAGGTATGAGTTTACCATTCTTAAATAATTCTTAGAAATGAAAGAGTTTTTAATTAAATTAGTAACAGCACATACTGGAATAAGTAGTAAAAGAGTATGTGGGATATTAGGATGGGTAGTTAGTTTAATAGTACTTATATATTGTAGTATTGTAACTAAACAAGCTCCTAATATGGTAGATACAGTTTTATATTGTTGTATGGGATTACTAGGTATAGATAGTATAACTAGTATATGGAGAAAATAACTAATTATAGTAATTAATAGACAAAATAAAAGGCGGCTTAGCTTAATTGCTAGGTCGCCTTAATTTTAGTATTTATATTTTATAATTAAATTGAAGAATTGGTTTCATTGTCTTTATGTTTCTTAGCTGTATTAATACAATTTACTAAATTACCTGTAGTATGGTCTGTTTCTAATTGCAGAGAATATAGTGTATCTGAAACAGGAGGAGATTTTGAATTTAACAAAACATTATCTACACTAGGATATGTGTAACCTTCACTATTAATGTGTACTGAGTTATTATAATTAGGAATCTCTTTAATACAATCAAGTATAATTAGTAATTCATCTATATTTAGATCAGACAATGCTGAGTGTATACTTTTAATAGTTGCTTTATAATCAATCATTATTTAGAATCAAATTAATATCGTACTGATTGTTTATTTAATTCATCTAGATAATTAAGAAACCATTGCTTATCTTTAAATGGTTTTGCTAGTACTTTATCTACTGTGTCTTCTACTTTATTTAAAGACAATATAGCATTTCTATTTAAATAGTCTTCGTAAATATTATAATTTTTAATCAACTTGTTCATAGCCTTCATTTATTATTCTTATATCATTATCATATATACTAGTGTGTGTATAACCAGTTTGTCTATTTACATAATGATGTAAAATTATACTACTAGTATCATCTACATTATCATCTATTACATAGTTCTTTTTAATTATGTAATCTAAATAATTCTCAGCCTCTTTTAAATCCCCCTTATAATCCTCTTGGAAAAGAATTTGAATTTTACTATCTAATTTAGCCTTTTTCAACTTTTTAAGTTTCTTTTCTAAATTAGTTGTTTTTAACAGCTTGTCATTTAGTTTATAAATTGCAATAATCATAATACATATCTTTTATAATTAAATTGTTCTCCCACAAGGATTCGAACCCTGACTAAAAGATTTAGAGTCTTCTGTGCTAACCATTACACCATAAGAGAATATTAGCTAGTTATTAAAACTAGCTAAGTGTGTATTTAAGTTATTAGTTAAATTTAACTAATTGCTCATTTAAGTATTTAGTTTTATCTGCAATGAGTTGTCGTGCATGTGCTTTAAAATAAGAAACTGCAGAACGAACAGATTCAATATTTTCTGAGTCCAAACAATTCTGAATTCTTTGTAAACCATCATTACCAATCTTCTCACAAATGTCTACAAATAATTCATCATCCAAACTATTTAGAAAGTCTGTAAACTTCTCTACTTCAGATTGTACTGGATTAGTGTATTTAACACTAAGTTCAAAACCATTATCTGAACTATTCATTGAAATATCTAAACCATTTTTATTAAATTTATAATCTTTATTATTTTCAGAAGCTTTCATAAGCTCTTGAAATTCTTCATTTGTCATTATTCCTTCTAATAAGTTTTCAACCATATTAATTAATATTTTAAATTTGTTTTAATTTAGTTCTTTTTTAATTACATTCTACAATAGATTAATTGCTGAAAATATAAAAGTTAAAATAATTTAAAATGCGACAATTAGAACTTTATACTCAAATTATTGCCAAAAAATCACCATTTTAATCCCCCCCCCCGATTTAATCCAATGCTAAAAATTTAGAGAGTTATTTAATCGACGGTAGACACCCACTTTAGTCCCCCCCTCATACTTGAATAAAAAAAGAAACATATTATTAATTTTAAAAATTAGAAAGTATGAAAGATTTTAAAATGCCAACAGGTAAAGATTTGGAGAAGGTTTTAGTTGAGCTTAATAAAGCCCGCAAGGCTTTGGGCGCTCCTGAATTGTCTAAAGAACAATTTGACAAAATGGCTACTCGTCAGGAAGGCGGTAATGGTTTCGTTTTGGGCGAAATTGTTCAGCTCACAGGAGAAGTCGGTTTGGTGCCTGTAAGTGTCACAAATGACAACGGCGACACCGAAGTACGTAATACGTATTTTGGTGCTAAATTGTCAGATGGTAGATGGATTTCTCTGCGTAACTTGATTAAGCCGAGCTTAGCCGGTTACAAATTTGAGGGCACCTTTGAGGAGACAGATGGCTCTAAAAAGACCAACGAATACACCGCACAACACGTTGAGGGCTTCGACCCTGCTAATGTGAAATTCTATGATGCGGGTACTCGTAACGTCTTAGAGTTATATCTCGCTGCAAAAGAAGCCGCTTCTAAGGGTAATAGTATTTTACCTAAGAAACTCATTCTCAAGGCACAGGGATGCCGTCCAATAATTGCACGCAGAGACTCTACACTTGACAACTTGTCTTATTCAGCAGGTGCTCATCGTGTTATGCGTGTAAACGTTTGGGCAATTTCGTAAATTGATAGGTAGGGAGAAATCCCTACTTATTAATTATTACCTTTGTACACTAGTGCCGGTGATACAATAGTCATTTTGTACTAGTGTATATTTTAAAATTTGTAAGCAAGTGCCGATAATGTAATTATTTTAGTGTATGAAAAAAATAAGAACAAAAAAGGTTATTTGTCTTAAAGGAACCTATTCGGGTAGTACATTTGTAAGTGATGATGGTAGAGAGTTTACATTATGTGGACAATTTACACCTCATCCTCAATATGGCTACTTTGAATTACATGATTTAGACGACGGTTGGTATCGAATTAGTCGACGAGTGGTACTGTAACTGTCGTAAACAACAAAATCACAACAAAACAAAAAACAATAAAAAGCAAGAGTTAGTTAACAATGTTTCTATTTTTTATTCTGGCAAGCTGGAAAGACAGCTACATTTAACAACAAAATTAAAAATAACGCAAATTGTAGTAGCTCTCTGATATACTGAAGAGGTAAGCGCGCAACGGCAGTGGTATGGGAGAGGGGTTTTTGCCTATTTTCATTTCATCTGCTATTTTGCCGATTTGGTGTATGGAGAGCTGTTACTTTGTATTATTTGAAAAAACAAAAAATGCAAAATTAAAACAACATTAAGTCCTTTATTCAGTTAGACGGTTAAACTGAAAATTATATTTAGTTAAAAAAAAACACAGCTCACTTACTTATCTAGAGTGGAGTTGCTTCTTAGTATATATTAATCAACATTATTATAAAACTAAGTTGTATGAGAAGTAGATAAGCAGTCGTAACACATTGAAAGTATTTGAGTATATTCTGCAGATATACAAAAAGAAAGCTGAATGAAAATAAGTGTAGGGGATAGTAAGTGTTGAAGAACTACACATTTTTTAAAGCGATAACCTCGGTGCTCAAAGAGAGGCTTCCCTTGAACAAGGAGTAAGAGAAATTGTTTAATTAGCCGAGTGTAAGCGGTACGTCTTACATAGCTGAGCACAAGCAGCGCGTCTTGTGTATTAGACTGTTGGAGAGACAACTGACAATCTGGAAAGACAGGTAATTTATAAGTCAGCCAGGAGACTATAAAATTCATACTGATGAGACTGGACGAAATACCTAGTAACAGTTGTACGTTATTAGGTATCTATGAGTATAAATTTAACACATTAACAAATGAAAAGATTTTATTTTTACTTTACAGTATTCTATATCATTGTTTACATATGTGGTATAGATCACATTGCTCATATGTCACTCTTTGTGGCACTCTTCATGGGCTTCGGGGCATTCGCTCTCTGTGTTCTTTGTTCTACCTTTATGAACGAAGAGCTATTTAAAGAATATACAGGTTGGAATTGGCTCAATAAATGGGCTAATTCCTAGTTATTAACAATATAAATAGTAATAAAATGAAACAATTTAAGAAAAGTCGTGAGCCTACTAGTTTTAAAACTGGCGTAAGGAATTTGCCATAAATAAGTTAAAAGCATTCAATATGATTTAGTCTAATTAAGAGTAGTTAGATTGTATTTAGGTATCAATTCACAATTATAGTAAAGACAGACATAGTGTCTGTTTATAGATTCACAATTTTTAGATTACAACAAAATGAAAAATGGAATTTTTTCTTGGACATCTGAGGGTGTCAAAGTAACTACCGAAACAGAGGTAGCTAACGGAGTGCAAAGAACTGAAATCATCTTGAACTCAAATGGTGATTACAAGCCACATGAGTTTGATGATGTCGAGTTGTTACACTTATTCAAAGATGACATTATCTATGCGCTTAAAGAACGTATAGATAAGTGCGAGCATGAACTCGTTAACGCTAAAGAGCGTGGCGAGCGTAAAGTAGACTCTTGGGACTATCGCACCAAGGGAGATTGTGATGATACCTTTGAGCTTAAGTCACATCAGGCTATGCTTGATGCTATTAAGTTGGCAGAAGAAGAGAAGTTTGATGAGTTTACAGCTCATATGTGGTGCCAGTTGGAGAAAGCACTGGCTTATGTTCCTAAGAAGTGGCATCGTAAGCCATACACATTTGGCACGTTGTTTGGTTTTGTAATGGAGAAGGCACAATATGCTATGCATCTCCTTTATAATGAGAAAAATAAGTAATTTTTTCTGTTAAGTTCCATAATCAAGAGACCTAATTAGACTTTAATTATTTTATATAGTTATTGTTTAGTTAGGTCTTTACTATTTAGTAAGATTGTGGGATTCTCTAATTATGGAACAATTATGACAACGGAAGAAGCAGAGAGAATTGCAGAGCAAGTAGAAACTATGTTAATGGGTGTAGATATTAAGCCAGATACAATGACTATCGAACCTAATATTGTAGTTTCTATTAAGTATGAGGACAAAGGAGTGAATCAGTATGTAATATCTGATTTACAAGGAACTTGTGTAATAGAAGAACGTTCCTTGAAATGCCCTAAATAACAGAAATACGAATAAAGATAAAATAGGACTCTAGTACTATAGAGTATAATAAATAGTTGACATCTTGGAAAGTAAATTGGTTAATCATAAGACAAGACTTATGTATTTTTTAAATAATTAATTAAATAGATAAGATTATGGATTTTACAAAGAAAGTAAACGATTTTGGTGTATTTGGTAATGTGTTGGTAGTTAACAACGACGTTATGGAAAGTGTCAGTGTTATTAAGACTGACGAAGATAAGAAAGTCCTTGCGTCAGCTGCTCACATTACTAGTGAAGCTATTAGTGATCAAGTTAAAAAGGGAGAACTTGATCCTGTTGAAGGATTAATTGCAGGTATTAAAGCTTCAGATTCAACAAGAATTACTCTTGTTGCTCCAGATCTCAAGGACATTAAGCTCTTTACTGAAGCAGTAATTAAGACTGCTGAGGATGGCAATATGTGTCATATGAAAGACTATGTGCATGAGACCGGTCACAATATCCCTCAAGAGATTTGGGATTATATCTACAAGTTAACTAACGGTAAATAAGCTATAACTCTATTAAGTATAATTTGTGGAGTAATTCCCATTATTATTTTAGCATTAAAAAGTGAAGAATAATGGAATTTCTTAGAATTGTTTGGGCTGTAGTATTTGGATTAATATTTATAGCTATTATAGGTTCTGAAATGACTAAATAAGAATGATTATCGATAAAGATAATTTCGAATTACTAATTGAAGCTTTAGATTTCTGGGTTAAGGATAGTGTCCCTCCAGTAATTCCTAAGAATAGAATAAGTGTTAGAAAAGCAAATACTTGGACTACTAACTATTTATGCTGTACTAAGGAATGGAAGAAGAGATACAAAACTAACCCAACTAAGGCTTTGTGTGAGTTAGTAATAGACCATTATAAATATATTTATATTAGAAACTATCCAATTATTGAATTAGTTAATAATTATAAGTATCTTTACTATTGGTTAATAGGAAATAAGTATAAACAAAATAGAGAAACACCTCTATTGTAGTAATTAATTAGATTATGGTAATAACAGTAATAGTATTAGTAGCACTAATTATATTTATTATAGTTGGAGTTACTGCGAAGAAAAATCAAGAGAAAAAGAATGAGATTAATAGATTAGAACATCAAATTTGTCAATTAAATAAGTTTAAAGGTGAATTGATGTCTCATCACACTCTTGAAGACACTTTTAAAATCCATAAACAGTTAGGAGAAATGCATTTGGCATGGAGTATCGCAATATGCCCTGATAAGTATGGTATGTTCAGAACTTCTAACATTGCAACTATGTCTATGGATGAAGTATTTCTTGGTGATATTTATGGTTTATGGACTCACACTCTTACATTTTGGTTATCTTATCAAGATGAAGATGCAGTTTCTAAAATAACTAATCAATATTATCAACAAGTTCTCAGTGGTATTAAAGCTGAGATAGAAGAATTAAAGAAGAAAATTAGTTCTCTATAATCATTCTATGCCTATAAAAGAATTGGTAAGTTTTTAAGTGTTGATTACAAAATTAACATTTATTAACTACCAATTCTAAATAACTGCTTATATAGTTAGTTCACTTGGCAAGGTTAATGAAAAAAGGCTAATTATTAGCAGCTCCCATAGCTCAACTGAATAGAGCAACAGCCTTCATACAGTGTAATGAGCTGTAAATCATCTAACTAGATTAAGGTTCGACTCCTTTATCTAGTTCTAAGCTGTGGGTTTCCAGTTTGAATCTGGATGGGAGCACAACTACAAGTTACAACAAGGATATTTAAAATATTTTCAAGTTGTAATAATTGTGAATTAAAATAGGTCGACAAAATATAATTCTACAATGGTTTGTGATAAATAGTTGTAGGTATCTTCAAAGATAAGTTTAGTGGATAACTAGAGTATTATTTAGGATGTACTATTTAATATATCTAGCACTCAAAGTCCACTAAACTTTCTTACTTAAATTGATATTTATTTTAAGTTATATTGACACTCTCCCTTGTAATAGGGGAAGTATAGGACACTATTAAATTATCTAGCAGCTGTGAAGGATAGGAAATGAGTGTTTAGTTTCAAAATATATTGCGCAACTCCCATTAAATGGGATTAATATGAAACAATTACTAGTTAAGATAGCTAATTAATTAGTAAGCTGTAATCAATATAACTATTTTAAATATAGTGATAGAAACAGGGGTTCGAATCCTCTAATTTTTGTAATTAGTTAGCTATCTAATTATGGAGATTTCGTCTAAATTTGGGAAGCAACGGGAGAAAAATGATTCTCTTAGTGCCTCACGTATGTAGAGTTTCTACAATCACCAGCCATGATGTGAGAGGACGCTATCACTTTAATTTGAATTTATTGTATTTAATCATATTTTGTTAGTGTGTTATGCCTATTTGGGCAAAGTTCTTACCACTATTCTACTTATAGAAATGTGGTGTGTCTAAGTAAATCTTAGACATATGGAGATATAGCTTAGAAGGTCAGAGCGCGGGACTGAAAATCCCGAGATTGTGGTTCGATTCCACGTATCTCCACTATATACGGATGCCTGAGTGGTCGAAAGGGTAGGTCTCCAAAACCTATAGAGACGAAAGTTGAACAGCGTGGGTTCGAATCCTACTCCGTGTGCAAATAAAAGGTGAAGTTGGGGTATCTTAGGATAGAATGAGCCTATAAGTCTTCAATGAGTCTAGTTAAATAAACTAGGCTCTACTCCCTGGCGTCATTTAAATTAGCTCTCTAAGCTTTAAGGTGAAGCACGAACCTTTTAAGTTCGGGAAGACAGGTCAGTACTGTCAGGGAGCACTCTGTATTTTATCAAAGTTAGAAGATTAACTTTATAACTCTACTGGTTTGTGATAAATAGGTAGAGATTTGTACCCTTAGTTCAGTTGGTTAGAACGTCTGACTGTTAATCAGAAAGTCGCAGGTTCGAATCCTGCAGGGTGCGCTCCTTAAAAGGTTAAATTGGTTTATTTTTATTAATCTGGAGATTCTTGGTCTGTGATAGATAGGGAATCTACTTGGCACTATCGTCTAGCTGGTCAGGACGGGATTCTTTCAAGATCCAAAGGCGATTTCGAGTATCGCTAGTGCTACTATTTCATCCTTTTTTATAAAACTGATACGATTAATGTTTGAAATATAAAGTTGGTGGACTTTATAACGTTAAAGAGTTGTTAGGCTTCTGGTCTGTGAAGATAGGAAGCTTTTATGGTCCGTCTAGTGTAACTGGTAACACGGTAGTTTGTGAGACTACAGTACAGGGTTCGAATCCCTAGCGTGACCCTATTGGAGAAATGGTTGAGTAGCCTGCTAAGGTGTTAGTCATATTATATGGCTCGAATCCTTCTTTCTCCGCAACATTTATGACAAATTGTGAACTTGTAGTTGGAAAATATGGTTCGTGAGAATAGTATTTTATTGGACTATGGTGTAATGGTAGCACTACAGATTTTGGTTCTGTCAGTCCCAGTTCGAATCTGGGTAGTCCAACAATAACAGGTGACTTACGGTGTGGGAACCGTCATCTACGAGGGGTTAGATTGGTGAATAGCTCGTACGGGAATAAGCCTAAGGAGTTCGAATCTCTACACCTGACAATAAAATAGGTACTAAACAACTCTCAGTAACTCTATTAAATAGCGTAATTACCTTAAAATTAATCATTTGGGTTAAAAAGAGAAAGAACGTTAGATAGCTGAGGACAATGGAATAGTTTAAATATAACCAGTGAAAATTGCCTATATTTAAATAGATTATTAACACATTAACAGATAAGATTATGACAAGAGAAGAACATTTTATTAAGAAGACTCAACTATTGGCACAAATAGATAGTGCTGAGAAGTTAGGTTGTAAGAATGTACTTAAACATGCACAAGCAGAATTAGCTAAATTGGAGAAGAAATTTTGGGAGGAACATTTTTCTAATCCATTATTTAGTTATATGGTAACTAGAGAAGAGATGGATAAACTCATAGAAGATGGAGTAGATCCTACTTTTCAAATACGTGTAACCTTTAAGAATGGTGAGGCATATGATTTAATGTATTACCACGAAATTGCTCCAGGTGTTAAACATTCTGCTATTGAGAAATGGGCAAAGGATGAATTAGCTAAAACTATTCTTCATCCTGAAAATATTGTTAGTACTCACTTTACTATAGGTTAATTAAATTAAGTAATATGGAAATAAAAACAATACAAATTGATTCTGATACATTTCTTGTATTTAAGGGCATTGAATACAGACAAATAAATATAGAGGATATAGTTAGTTTAGAGGCTTTGAATAAATATGTCCTAATAGTAACTAAAGATTGCAGAAAATTTATCATTGGTTGCTCTTTAACTGCTATTCTTAAGAAATTGTGTATAGAATATATAGTAGTAAATAAAGGTTTATTAATTAATAAAAAGTATTTACTCGAATTAATTAAGAAAACTGATGATAAAGATAAATATCTTCTAGTACTTAATGATTCTGAGCATACTACTAGAGAAGTATCCTCATATATTGCAAAGAATATTTTAGAACAATTATAATATGAAGAAAATAGTATTAAAAGTAACAGTAGAGGTCCCAGATGATTATGTATTGGATGACCCACTTTGGTTATTAGAGAACATTGGTATTGGATATGACTATGATGTTGAACGTATTTAATTTATTTGAAAAATAAGAATATCAACCCCATAAATTACATGTTGGTTTTTTCCCAAATATTGTTGGCAACTAGCAGATAATTAGTTGCTCCGTTTTTGTCTAAAGGTTGGCAGTATATTCCACTAGACGTTAAAGACTAAAACTGCCAAATGGCTCAGTGGTGGAATTGGTAGACACGAGGGACTTAGAAATTGATTTTATTCATAATTTTGAGTGCTCTGATACGAAAGTTCAGAAGTAGAATCTCCCTAATTAAACAAGTTAATTACTAATTGTAAAAAGGTTAGCATCTGTGTAAGAAGCAGAGTAATGATTATAGAAGCAGTATTCAGAAATCTAATTAACTTGCGACAGAAGCCTCACTTATGGTGACATAGGTTTTGGTGATGACGAGCTAAATTGGATATGCAAAGTACGTATAGAAAATGACTAGTATCTTCCGAGACTAGACAAAAGATATTAGTAAGTTTAAATACAAAATTTTCTATATTTGTATATTCATAAATGCGTAGAGACTATACAGGAGATACCTAAGTTAATTAAAAGGAATGGTTTAGACTTCATCCTTAGTAATAAGGTTATAATAGTAATGTATTATGTAAAAAAGGAGACACTCATTGAGAGAGGTAAAACCTAATTCCTTACTTCGAAGTTAATTAATATGGTAAAGAAATAGTCCAGACCACAATAACTTAAAAAAGAACAAAAGTGCCTGAATAGTTCAAGATGTGGCGCCGTAGAGTAGACGAGAACATTTTTAAGTTAGCTTGTGTAAAAGCAAGTGTGGCAGGAAAATCCCTTGGTCAGGAATGACTGTACGGGTTCGAGTCCCGTCTGAGCTAGAATAGCAAATGAGAAACCTCCACGTGGTGCTATTCGGGTAATGCTAATTCTCATAAAATTAATTAAAATTAAAAATTAGAAATGGGTTATATTTATTGTATTACAAACTTAATTAACGGAAAGTAGTATATAGGAAAAACTACAAGTACTATAGAAGAAAGATTTAAAGAACATTGTCGAGATTCTAGAAAAGAAAGATGCAATAAAAGACCTCTATATGATGCAATGAACAAATATGGTATTGAAAATTTTAAAATAGAGGAATTAGAATAGGTAGATGACCCTACATTATTATCTAATAAAGAAAAATATTGGATTAAGGAATTAAATACTTGGGGACATACTGGATATAATGCTTCTAAGGGAGGCGATGGTAAAGTTCTTTATGATTATAAAGAAATTATTGATTTATATAGTATGGGTTATTCTCAGAAGCAAGTAGCTCAAAAGGTAGGATGTTGTGATGATACAGTTTCTAAAGTATTAAAAGCTCATAATATTCCTATCAGGGGAAGTTCTACTAAAAAAATAGACCAGTTTGATATGGCAGGAAATTATATACAATCATTCTTTGGCTCAGTAGAAGTAGCTAAATGGTTAGTAGAAATGGGATTAGCTAAAAGCATATCCTCTAAAAGACATATCGCAGAATGTTGTAATAAAAAAATTAAATCTGCTTACGGGTATATATGGAGGTATGCAGTACTTCCATAAGTCCCGTCTGAGCTACTACATTATAATAAAATGGTTTTTAGGTATTAATAAGCATTTCTAAACTCATATTAATTCATTAATTTGCGAAAAATTAGTGAAATTATCAATTTTCTCTATTAATATATCGTTTGAATCAGCTCATATTGCTTGTGAAAGTAGTATGAGTTTTAATTTATTGGTAATTTCTATGTCATAGACTTATAATAAATAAGTGATTAATCAATTAAAAATAATAACTTAAATATTAATATTTATGGCAGGAAATTTTGAAAATAGTTATCTTGGAAACATTATTGGAGTACAAAGATAGAAAATGAAGGATTTTACTAATTCAAGATTAAAAAAGGTAAAATAGATGAATTAGAGAGCTACATAGGGTTCTAAATAGCTTTAGATTAAAAGAAAACAGCAAAATAATTATGATTTCAGATTAAGAGCTAAATATGGTGCTATGTATGACCCTAACAAAGTTCGTTAGCAATAGTAGGAACTGGTTAAAGCTGGTTATAATATTGCAGTAGATGGAGATTGGGGTGTAAAAAGTAAATAGGCATGGAATGATTATTAGTTAAAAAAGAATTAGTAGACTACCAAAGATACCGATATGTTTACTAGTTTAACTAATTGGATTAATAAGTTTAAGCCAAAACCTTATCCATTATCTACTAACAAGAATGAATAGGCTATTATAGACCATAAAATACATAGTGGTGTTACTGAACCCTATTGGATACTAGATAGAAATAATCATCAATTAAAACATATGCAAGGAAACAAAGCCTTAGCACAATTTGATGTTATGACAGGTTTATCCAATGACTAGGATGGATATAATTTTTGGGATAGTTATAAAACTGATCCAGTATACTAGAAAAACAAAAACTTTTATAATGGAAGTAAACAAGCTTAGGTAACACCTGCTGGTATTTTTACTTTATCTTCTTCTAGTTATGAAGGACGTCCAGCATTTAGATGGAATGAGGGAAGTAGAGATAATACAAATACTAAGTAGAAAACTTCCGTTTTATTTCATATTATGCCTAAGAGCAGATAGGCTGATTTTAAAAATGGAATTAGAAATAAATCTTATGGTTGTGTTAATTTACCTACAGATGCACTTAATTATATGATAAACAATAACGCAGTAGGAGATTCTATATATTCTTTGCCTGTTAGATAGGGTAATTATATATATGAATCTGAGGAAGAAGGACATCCATTAAAAGTACATTATGGAAATGCTCCTCAAAGAGTTTAGGGAAAACATTATGCAAATAAATATGATTTAAATTTAAATTATAATAAAGGATATTAATTAGATTATGAAACTATTATTTAGATTATTAATAATATTATTAGTTACATCTTGTTCTAATAATGTTACAAAGGGAAATATTACAGATTGTGATAGTTTTCCTGCAGATCCAATTGCTTATATTTATTTACAACCTTATGATGATTTTACACAACAGGAAGCTACAAAGCTAGCCTCTAAAATCACAAAGGGATTAAGTAAGGTATATGGAGGTGATTGGACTAATGTAAAAGTATTAGCTAATAAAGATTTACCAGAAAAAGCTTATTACAAGCCTCGGCATAGGTACTTAGCTAATGAGTTATTAAAAAACCTTAATATTAACAAGGAGCAATCCTATATAATAGGTTTAACTCATAAAGATATATCATACAAAATACACGGTCAAACTAACTATGGAATAATGGGATTAACTCCTTTGAATAGTAATAAATCTATAGTTAGTGATTATAGAACACATGATTTAGTTGCTGTAATAGTACATGAATTTGGTCATGGATTTTATGGGGCAAAACATTGTACTAACCCTAAATGTATAATGTGTGATTATCAAAAACACAAAGGAAAGCCTTTTATATATAAATTATGTAAAGAGCACTCCTTTATGAATTAAGGCTATATAGCAATACTAGTATAATAGCATGTCCAGATGCTCACTCCCTGGAATAGGCTGTCTGAAGGTTATCCGGTTATGGCAGCATGTGGTGGCACATAATCAACTAACTAGGTTTATGTATTTAGTAAGCGTAAATACTCCTACGTGTGATTCGTAGTGGAATGCGTAGCTCAATTGGATAGAGCACCAGATGTAATCTGGAGGTTGGCAGTTCGAGTCTGTCCGTATTTACCCCATTATTATTCATATTCTATGTTTTATACTCATAGGGTTTTAAACTTTTTAAGTCTTTGGTAAGAGTTCTGTTTGTGAAAATGGAATTATTTATCTGTTTTTGGTTATGAATATATGTGAGAACTTTAATAAGTTAAGGCTCCTTAAAAAGCCTAAAGCGCTAAGTGTCTTAGTGGCAAGTTGCACGCCCTGCTAGCAAGTAGGGAGGAGAGAATTAACGACTCTCAGACACATCTTCGGGGTTGTAGCTCAGTCGGTTAGAGCAGCTGACTCATAATCAGAAGGTCTACAGTTCAAGCCTGTACTTCCCCACTATTTCTTTTATCATATTATTCTATTTTAGAGAGTCTAATTAGTTAATCTAGTTAGGCTCTTTTATTGTTTAATTAAATAACACATTAACATATGGAAAATATAAATAAAATTATTGATTCATTAAGTCCCGTAGAACAAAACTTAATGTATAATGCATTACAAAAGAGACTCAATAGAGGTCCTGAGTATACTATTAGGAAGAATGGACCTGGATATTCCATTAAACCTAATGATAAATATGAGAATGCCAATCATGGAACTATATGCAGTCTTGTTTTTGAAACTCCTGAAATGGCTCGTTTAGCTTATGCTATTTATTTAAATACTCAGGATAGTTTGGTAGACATAATAGATAATATTAAATACGTGTTCAGACTTCTCAATATTGATTCAGAATGGGCAAAGTGATATTACAGGTAAACGACATCTTTTCCCAAGCGTGGAAGGGATGTCAGAAACCTATGTGGTTTAAAGTTCTTAATATAGATAGAACTAATAACAGTATAGAAGTAGAGTGTCATTCATTTGATGGTCTTACTGTGTTTCCTGAAGTTTGGTCTTTAGATTCTACAGAAGCAGGATTTGAAGTTGGTGACTATAAATTAGTTAAATAATTATGTGTTGGACGGGCAATGCTACAGCTATTAAAAAGATAGCTGAAAGAGATTTCTATGTTTATAAAATAGGGAAGATTGTATGGAATAATATTTTTATTAGTGATATTAGGGGGTATAACTATGCTCCTAAATGTCTTAATAAGATAGTTCCTTTAGTACCTTATCATCTTTATGGAGGTAGTTATAGAATAGACAGTGGTTATCACTCTTATAAATGGATAGCTCTAGATGACTATTATCCAAATTTTAGATGTTTATGCCTAGGTAGTTATGATCCGGCTTTAAGAGAATCTTTAGAAGGATATAAGTTTTGTTGTATAGCTACCTTTATAGTCCCCAAAGGTGCTGAATACTTCGAAAATAAGTATGGACATATAGTATCTTCTGAAATTATCTATACTGGTAAATATTTGAGAATAAGTAATTTTAACAAATAATTATGTGTTGGATTGAAAATATAAAAAGGTTGGATTTACAAATTGCTGATAGAGATATTGAAGTGTATAAAATAGTATCAGATGCTGATAAGCTGTCATGTGAATCCCTTATTCAAGGGTTTGTATATAAGGATAATATAAAATATGAAATGGATGCTATGGAACTTGAAGAAAAAAGTTTTAGTAGTGCTTTTTGTACTACTGATTTAATTTATATTACAAAGGCTTATCATAGTTATACTAAGATACGTTTTACACTCAAGAAACCTTATTCTCTATGTTCACCACCTGAATACAAGGGAATCATTGCAGGTAATTTGTTGATGCCTATAAGGATTGATAATCCCTATTATGTAGCTACATTTATAATTCCTATAGGTTCTGTATATTTTACAAACGAAGAAGGTGTAATAGTATCTAATAAAATTCGCTACACAGGTAAATATATAAAATTATGAAAAAAGTATTATCAATTATAGGATTATTATTAACTGTTACTTTAGTTAATAGTTATAACTATCCTAATACTTCTACGGGTCGTAAAGACCAGGCTTACTATCGTAAAACTCTAGAAATTATGTATGATTCTAAGAAAAGACCTCATAAGATAGTTATCTATAGTGAATATGAAGCAGGTATGTCTGCTATTGATTTAGACGCTAATACATACAAATGATTATACTTAAAGTACTGTTAGGGATAGTTACAATTGTATTATATATAATACTTAGAGTTAAACTATTTAATGAAACTCGAACTATATATAAAGCAGGATATTTCGCTGTAGGATTAGGAATCTTTACTATGATTTGGGTTACAGTTTGGTCACTAAATATAGCTGAGTATAATACAATTATTTATTATCCAATTATAGAGTTATTTAAATAGTAAATAAAATGGCAAAAATATTTAAATGTAAGGGTATTCCTTATTATATTACAGGATGTTCTGACAAGCTAACAGCATCGGTAGTTGCAATTAAAAATCGCTGGGGAGTTACTCCAGGTGATTTAGTTGAAGTTGAATCTATTGATGATACAAATGCTCATGTGGTAGATAAGTCTAAATTCTATCCTGAGTAGTAAAATATTAATTATTTGAGAGACCCACTAACTAAATAGCTAGTCTCTTTGTGTTAATAATTTTAAATTAAATTATGTGTTGGTCAAATTATATGGTAACTCCACTGGTATTGAAGAAGCCTTTAAGAGTTTATAAAGTAGGCACAGTATCGATTTTCTGTGGCTTTATAAGTTTATACCGAGATTTTAGGTACCATGAATCTCAGACTATGCCTACAGTAAAGATAAATCCTGAATTTATAAGGTGTCCTCCTATTTTTGGACCCCAAGACGAGCTTTGGAGTTACGATAATTTTTATATATATGAAGGTTATCATTCATACTTAACTAAAGAAATGGCTAAATTAAGTAGGGATGAATATGATGAAATAGGAATATTTGAAATTCCAGCGGGTGCCACTATATATGTCAACTATAAACTCAGAGAAGTAGTTAGTACTGATATTAAATATTTAGGATTATTAGAAGAATAACAAGATAAGTTTAAATTCTATCTTAGTAATAACAATATTTATCTATGCGGTAGAGTTTAATAGCTCTCAAGGGGGATACCTATATAGTCGCGAATATTATAGGACAGATTGATAAGAAATGGAAACAACAAATGGGTAATTCTAGTAACCCCCAGGAATTGTAAACGAAAGTTTCAAAGTACGTTAGATTCGTAAGTCCCCCACTGCGAAGTTTCAATCGTTGTACCTAGTTAGGGATTTATGTACCTAATTAGGGAAAAGAGAAGTTACCTACATAATCCGGAGTGTGTAGGACAGGTGATAAGGCGAAAAGGTAACTTAACAGGTTAAATTTTCGAACTAGCTATAATTTGATTATACTATAGTAGAATTGAATACATCAAGTAGCCAAAGTACGTTCGATTCGTACTACTTCTCCAAAGTCTTTGATAGACTGAAATGCCAGGTTTCATAGGAGTATATTAACTATTTAGTTAGTATGCTCCTTTTTATGTTTAACACATTAACGAAATTAATTATGGACGAACAAGAAATTTTTAATCAAATTAAAGAATAAACTTATGAGCAGAAGATGGAATAATAAAGGAAAAATTAATTGTGCTAATTATAATTATTGGTGCGATAAATTATCAAAGAATTGTGGAGGATGTGATGAATATGCAGAAGCAGAAGATAGATATCCTTATGGAAACGGTTCTAATTGGTAATTTATTTAATAGTAAAATAAAAGCTTATGTGTTTTTGGAAATCGAAACAAAGTAAAGTATTAAGAGCTAAAAGAGATATAGTGGTCTATAAGATAGGTGATAAAGCAAATAAAAATACTTTTGTACCCTATTTTATAGGTAGTTTTAAATATCTGACTGGTATTAAATGTCAAACATTTCCAGATTTTAAAAGTAATATTATGATAGAAGGATATCATGGATATATAAATATAATAATAACTAGTTCTGCTATTCCAGTATCTGTTGCTATACAAAAAAACACTAAAGATAAACCTGTAATCAGTATTTACCCATCAAATTATAAACCTCTATATTTAGGTAAATTTATAGTACCTAAAGGAGCAATTTACTGTGTTAATGAATTAAATGAGATTGTATCTAATAAGATGATTTATACAGGACAATATTCTAGTGTGTGGGAAGCTTTAGATACTAATTTGAAAGAATTCTTTAATTCAATTTAATATTAAACTTATGTGTTTTATTAGAACAAAAGAAAGTAAGGTACTAGCAGCTAAAAGGGGTATTAAAGTGTACAAAATAGGTGCTTATGCTGATGAGAGTACTTTTAAACCATTCTTCTATGATGATTTTGACTATCCTGTAAATCAATTAGTAGTTGAACCAGTTATATTTGCAGATTCAATAGAATATGGATTACATAGTTATCTTAACTGTATATTATACCCACTATATCCAGCTGCTGTAGATTTATATACTCAAGGAAGCCTTCGGTATACTTTATCTCTATCACAGTATTCAATATTTTTAGGAGAATTTCTTATTCCTGCAGGTACTCTGTATTGTTTAAATAATAGTAGTGAAGTAGTATCAAATAGGCTTATATATACTGGTAACTATATAAAAGTACAGCCACATAAAAAATATGATACAAAAAAATTATGGAAAGAAAAATAGGTGAAATATTTACTTATAATGGTAAAACTTATCAGGTAGTCGAGAGTATCAGATGTAATGGCTGTGCTTTTAACAGAAGTATTAAGTGCAGTACAATTAGAGAACCTCTAGGTAGTTGTGATTCTATTAGAAGAAAAGATCGTATTAACGTAGTATTTAAAGAAATAAATAATATGGAGAATAATCAGTTAACTATTGATATTCCTGAAGGAATGGAAATAGATTTAGAGAATAGTGATTTAGCTAAAGGTATAGTTAAATTCAAAAAGAAATATATTACTTATGATGATATACTTCAAGCTTATGCTACTGATTTTGGTGGAATTAGAGTGCCTAATCACTGTATAGATAAGATTATAGCTATTTCACAATTAATGAATATCGCTAAATACTATAATAAAGATTGGAACCCAAATTGGAGAAGTCTTGAAGAGTCTAAATATTATATTTATTATAGTACTCGAAGTAATACATATGGAGTAGCAAATACTTCTAGCACTAAGTATGGCAATATATATTTCAGATCATATAAAGATGCTCAAGAAGTGATAGATAATCCTAATTTCAGAAGCATTCTTGATGTAGTTTATAAGAATTGATATGGAAACGCTAGAAGAACTAAAAAATAAATATAAGAAATTACAAGAAGAAAGTAATAATCTCTATAATAAAATTAGAGCATTAGAAAATCAAGATAAAATTTCTAAGTTTACTGTTGGTGAATGTTACTTAGATACGAGACAAGATAATTTAATAAAAATTGTTTCAATACAAGGTAATTACGTATATTATATATGTTTAGATAATCTCTCTATTTGTAGAGAAAGTTCTTGTATATATTACATCCAAGGCTGGAAAAAAATTACTCTTCATCAATTTAAAGATGCTTATCTTGCTATAATGAAGGATATGGGAGATCCAGATTTAGGAGATGAGATAGGATCTAATTGGAATAGAGTTTATAACTCTATTGTAACTAGTGTTAATAGTTAATTATAGATACTAGATTATGGAACAGAAACTTAACATAACAGAAATTTTAAAAAATAAGGCATTAGGTACCAAATTATGGTCCTCTTTGTTTGGGGATGTATACTTTGACTCTGCGAGTGCTAACTTAGTTACGGTATCTCATCATAAAGCATTAGCCAAATTTTGGCGTAATGCTAAATTATATGATTATGATGAAGCAGAACCTACACTATTCCCATCTAAGGAGATGCGTGACTGGTCTAAGTTCTCTTGGAAGAAGGGAGACGTACTGATAAGTAGTGATGGTAGCACAGAAGTTATCTTTGACAAATGGTACGATGATACTTATACAAGTTTTTATTGTAAGCATTACCTTAACAGTGAAGATAAGAATAAAATCGTATATTACGAAGAATTCTTATGCACAACTGCAAGATATTCTCTTGAAGATAAGGATACTGCTCAGACCTACATCAAAGCTATCGAGGAAAAATTGGGTGGTGAACTCAATCGTGAGACATTGGAGATTAAAAAAACTCATCCTAAGTTTAAAGATGGAGATATACTTAGTTGTAATGAAGATTCATATACAAGACACACAACCCTAATACTTCATAAGGATGAAAATATAACAGAATCAATAGTTTCTTTGGTTAGACATAGGAAACTTGTTAAAACTAATGTACCTATAGATAATTTTCTTCTTTCAAGACTTTATCCTGCTAGAGAAGATGAAAAGAAAGAACTTTTTGATGCCCTTGCAAAGAGAGGAAAAGCTTGGGATGCAGAGAAGAAACAGATTGTTGATTTGAAGCTAAAGTGGACTCCAAAGCCATTCGATAAAGTTGTAGTAAGATGTGGTGAAGCTGATAAATGGTCTATAGATTTCTTTAGTTATAAAGTATCTAATGGGTATATATGTACAGGAGACGCTTGGTTTGGATATTGTCTTCCTTATAATGAAGAAACTGCAAAGCTAGTAGGTACAACAAATAATGTAGAGGACTAAGTATGATAGACAATAAAAAAATAGAAGAAGCTGCAAAAGTCTATATGATTGGGGAGTTTTATGATAAGGATGAAGCCGAATGGAATTATCCTATTACCAATGAAGAAAAACGTAATCAATGTATTATAGATTTTAAGGCTGGTGCTAAGTGGGCTATCAATGAGTTCTTGAAGGACTTATGGCATCCTGCTAGCGAAAAGCCAAACATTAAGCAAGGAGAATGTTGCGTTACATGTTTGGTTAAGTTCAAAAATGGAAGTACGGAATTATGTGTATATTTCCGTAATCCAGAAGGATGGGAATGTGATGATATGAGTCCTAAAGATTTTAAAAGAAATTTTAAGGGATGGCTTTATATTGATGATTTACTTCCAAAGGAAGGATGTGAGCAATGAAAGAACTTAAAGTTGGAGAAAGAATTACTCTTGAAGCAGTTGAGCAATATGGTTGTAGAGGTTGCTTCTTTGAGGATAATCCAGTATGTATAAAATTTGCATGTTGTGAAGGTGTACGCTCAGATGGAAAATCGGTAATTTTTAAAGAAGTTAAGGAGTAAAAATATGAATGGATTATTATCAATGATTGGTATGCAAGCTGAATTGGACTATCTGATAGGTGATTTCCCTGCATGCTTTGGAGATATACCATTAGCTATTCCTAAAGGCAACATTCCTTCTGATAAGCAGAAGTGTCAGCCAAAGGAGAAACATGAGTTTACTATCAAGGGAATTAAAATCATGGCTGCTTCTAAGAAGGATGCTATCAAAAAGTACAATCATCATAAAAAGTAAAGAGTATGACAGAAGAACATAGAAAAACTGCAACAGGGGTAAGTTTCTGTGAACTTAAATATTTAATACCAACATTGGAGGATTATATTAAAGCACTTCCTTACCTTACCTTTAAGAATTATAAACTTGAAGCAACGGATAATTGTTGGGCTTATATTCCTACTTTATACAAACTTGAAGGAAAATGGGGTATTGATTGGATAGACGCAGTGGAGAGTAATTCCATAAAAATAGTAAAAGGAACAACTCCTCTTGAAGCTGCCAAGAATGCCTATAATTGGTGTGTTAAAGAAGGTTATATTAAAGATATATTAAATAATAAATAGATTATGCTCATTAAAACAGTTCCAGATCCTACTTTAATGTGTGAGGGATGTGTATTTGATGGTAAGTTTGAGTGCCTTAAAATGGCATGTTGTGCAGACCCAAACAATCCCGTTAAGTATGTCGAAGTAGAAAAGTAACTAACAACCCTCTTCTGTAAAAAGGAGAGGGATAAATAATAGAATGTGATTAGAGATAAGGAATATATTGATTTAATCCAATTTAGATTGGTTATATTGGATGAGAAAGATAATGTAGTAGATGCATTATTCACATCGAAAGAGTATAAGCCAAGTTCAATATTTGATAAACCTTTTAGTGAAGATTTATATGAATGTCTGATGGATGCCAATCAAAAGTATAATTTTGATGATTGGGAAAATGTTCCACCTATGGAGTTTCAAGCTAGAAGGGAGGGAACTGATGAATGGATATATTTATCAGACCCAATAGAAGACTTTATGAACACTTAATACCATACGAATTAATTAAATAAAATAAACTCAAAAAGATATGAATATAGATGTTTTTGAACTTGTGCCAGACAATGATAAACCAAGAAAAGATTGCTATGATTGTTTGGGTTGTCCGCATTTAGTTGCTATTAGTGTTGATAGTACACATAATGCATCTATTGAATGTGATATTGATAATGAGGATATATTTGGACTGTAGTAATAAGGATAGATATGTGTAAAATAAATGTCAAAAAGTCAATTCTAGAGATTGTCGAAAAGAATAATCTAGAAATTCTTAAAATAGACTTGTGTAATGATTATGAATTTGCTGCCAGATTCTATGGTGGAGGAAGAGATGCAGTTTCTTCTAGAGTTTATACTACTCTAGAAGATTTAGACTTTGAAGTAGATTCTATCTTTATGCTAGAAGAAGTCAGAGGTACAGTATATTGTCGAGATAAAGATACTAAAGAACCAGTATGGATTGTATCTTGTGGTGATGAAGGAGGTTCTTGGTGGGAAGTTAATAGAGTTCCAGAGTTTTATAAGGGTAAGGCATTAAATGAAATAAAGTCATTATTAATTAGTGCTAGAAACAGGTTTCGTAATACTATTGATGGTGTGATGATACCTCCTGATGAGAGATACAGAGAAAAGTCAAAAGCATTTGAGGAACTTGAAAAAGCACTTAAAGAGTTAGAGGGTTAATTTTATGGGAGAACTATATTTAGTATTAGTTAAAGAGAACGATTTAAGATTGTTCACTTCTTACCCACAGAAAGTTAAAGAACCAATAATGATTGAATCTGAGGAAGAGGAGCAAGATTATCATGGACACTTTTATCACCCATATGTTGCTTCAGGTAAATATAAAGAAGTTTGGCAAGCTGGTCAATATAGTGAAGGTATTCGTGTATCTCCTTCTCTTTTTTCTAAGGAGATTCAAAGTCTTATTACATTGGATAAAGTACTGGTTATTAATAAAAATAATTGATTATGGACAGAAATCAAGCAAAAGAATTTTATCCTATCCTGCAAGCTTTTGCAGAAGGAAGAGTGATTGAGTGCAGAACAAAACCAAGTCTCATAGAAGGTTCTGATGTTCCGAATGATTGGACAGAAATGAAAGAGATTGGGTTTTGGAATAATATAGAGTATCGCATCAAACAAGAACCAAAGTACCGTCAATTCAAGGATTCAGAAGAGTGCTGGAATGAAATGCAAAAGCATCAGCCGTTTGGGTGGATAAAGAGTAAAGATGGTTCAACTATAAATAAATTTATGTTTATTGATAGTTTGGCAAATGATGGGGTGACTATCCGTGCAAGTGTTAGACTCACCTATAGTGAATTAGTTAAGTATTACATATTTGCAGATGGAACTCCATTTGGTATAAAAGAGGAGGAATAGTTATGGCATGGGTGGCAGTAGATGAGAATGGAGATGAATTTATTTATAGAAGTGAACCTTATAGATTACAAAATTATTGGTATATGTGCGATAACTATTTTGTAGAACTTCCTAAAGGTTCAGTAGAAAAACTCCTTGGAAGAAAACTATCTTGGAAGGATGAACCAGTAGAACTTAAAGAATAATATGATATTCTATAGATTTGGTGAAATACCTAAAAATGGAAAATCATGTATTTGGAGGGGTGAAGAAAAAATTGGAGAAGAGCCTGGAGTTTCGGTATATGAAGCTCATAAAAATATAAATGGAACATATTCTCCTGTTCTTCCATTTCCAACAAATGAGATGGCATTTAATGATTTTATAGAACATATAGCATACTTTACTGGTGATAAATATCTAGTAACAGGTGATTTGCTAAATGAAACTGGTACTGACGGTGAACCATTAATTAAAAATGTAAAAATATTAAAGAAATTATAATATATAAAACATAAATATGAGTGATTATTCAAATATGTCTATAAAAGATTTAGAAGAACTTAAAGAGAATCTTTTAAATCAAAAGAGTAATTTAAATAATACTATAGAAGAAATAATAAATAATATAAGAGCTAAAAAATTACAAGTTAGTAATCATGCTCTTAGATTAAATCCTTATTATAAGAATAAATCTTCTTATTTAAAAGTAGTTATTAGTGATGGAGGTGGATATATTGTAACTAAAGTTACTCCTAGTGGTAAATGCTTAGGTATATATCAGTTTCTTTCAAATACTATAGAATTTTTAAAGTATTATGAAATGTGTTCTAAGTCTGAATGGGATAGTGCTGTAGATAGACTTAATATATGGCTTAAAGATGCTAGTTTAAAAATTAAAGAATTATGACAGTAGAAGAATGTACAAAACTTATGATAAATGCCTTAAAAGAAGGTCATTTATCTACAGCTGACATAGTTGATAAATATTGTGAATGGGCTTCTCCTGGATTAAGAAATTCATTAATTTCCGATTTAGAGTATGTAAAACATTTATATAAATTAAAAAAAATATTAAATGATTAAAGCAAAAGATGCAAAAGCTATATCTAAGTCTGCTGTATTAGACCCACATATATTAGATCAAATAAGCTTTACTATAATTAAAGAAGCTAGTAAAGGTAATTATGCAGCTTGGATTGGTTCTATACTTCCAACAACTAATGTTGACAAATATTATGATTACCTTAAAGAGTTAGGATTTGGAATTAGTCTTCTTTATAAAGGTGAACATGGAGTTTATGTAGTTTGGGAATAAAAAAAATAAAAGGTATGAATAAATGGAAATTAGCAACATTTGCATTACTAGTATTTAGTATTAGTATGGTTATTGGTAGTAATAAACTTTCGAATCAAATTAAAGAGTTACAAATAACTGTAGATAGACAGGCAAATGCTATTCAGCAACTTGAAAGAGAAAAGAATAATACTGAAGTAACTATTCCTCAGTATTTGGATAGTTTGCCTAATGATGATTAAGTATCTATAATATGGATGCAGATATTTTTGTAATTCTATTCTTTATTATAATAGGAATATATTGTTTCTATGACTTTTTTATTATATTATATGAGTTAATTAATATGTATTTAGAAGGAGATAAATAGAAAATTGGCATACTAGATGCTGAAAAAGAAACAGATTAAATATATAGTTTTTTAACATTAATTAATTTGTAGATTATGGTAACAAAGATAGAATAGACTCAGAAGATATTAAAGAGTTCTAATTTAGGACTCTTTTAAATATGGGGCTAAACTAGTATTTGATTGTCTAGGAGATAAGAAACACAGCAAGACAACTTGGATAGACAAGTAAAAAATTAATTGGCGAAGTAAATAACACTTCTGTTTCTTACGCTATTGCAGCCTAAGAAACCGAGCAGCACTTGCTTGGGAACAGGAAGGTGCACTATTCTTTCATTTCTTATAAGTTCTCTGTATACTTTAGGAACAGAGTGGTGGAAGTTGACAATATGTTAATCTTGTCAACCCTAACAGACAAGGACAGTCTTTAAAACCTATGCTGTAAGAACGTTTTGATGCAAATAGGCAAGACGACGGGGCAGTACCGTCTAGCTCCACTAGTTCATAGAACTGTTTTTATTATTTAACGTTATTTTTAATCCCTGGGCTATTTAGTTCAGGGATTTTTGTATTTAATTATTATGAAAGTAATAGTATTAGTAATTTTATCTTTATTAGTATCATGTGGTCCTCCAATTCAATATAAGGATTCTATATTGAATTATAAGGGAAGTGTAGTAGTATCAAAAACAATATGTATAGATCATTATACTTTTAAGATACGAATGTATAACAAGAAAATTAATTGATATGAGATTAAAACTATTCGTGTGTGTGATGGGGACGATTACAGAGTAGGTGAAACAATTAAATAATCTAGTTTAATTATGGAACAGATTAAATATATTCCAGGAGATTTAGTCTCTGTATATGTAGGTGTAGAGAAATATATCGTTAAAGTGATTGGTATAAAAACCGAAAATGAAGTATTCTTATATCAAATCAAGTTCCCAAATGGAGAAATTCAATATGCTGATAAAGATAATATTGTTCCAATTCCTCTTACTCCAGAAATATTAGATAATAACAAGTGGAAAAGGTTAAAGTCTAAGAGATACACATGGTGGAGAATAAGATTAGATAATGTGTATTACTTTATTAAACCAAATAAAGATTATCCTTCTGTATGGGAACTTTGTCGTGGTAATACTAGACGTCGCTTTAAAAAGATTAAATATGTTCATCAACTTCAACATTTTCTATTTGGTTTAGAGTTAAACTCTGATATGAATTTATAAAATATAAAAATAATTTAATTATGGAACAAAACATTTGGATTCAAGATGGTAATACTTTTATGAAGGGTAGTGCTACAACAAAAGCACATCCTGAAGGATTGCCTAAAGGAATTTATGAAGTTAAAGAATCAATGACAGGTTATTATTTAAATAGACTTGGAGATTCTTTTGTATTTAATTACAAATTGTATGGTATTAATAACGAGTTTATTGATCATTTTGTAAAAACTTACAACAATACTACAGGTAATTTGGGAGTATTATTTAATGGAATCAAGGGAACAGGTAAGACGGTCACAGCAGAAGAGCTTTGTAATCGTCTTAAACTTCCAGTTATTATTGTTAAGTCCTGTAAGGGAGAAGATGATATGCTTGAATTCTTAGCTACTCAAATTAACTTTGATTGTATCTTCTTCTTTGATGAATATGAGAAAGAATTTAAAGAATCCTCATCAGTTCTTTCTTTTATGGATGGTGTGCACAACTCACAATATCGTAAAGTATTTCTACTTACCACTAATGAGTTAGAAATTAATAACAATTTATTAGGTCGTCCATCACGTATTAGATATGTACGTTCTTTTGGTAATTTACCTGAAAAAACTACACTTGAGTTACTTAATGATATTCTAATTGATAAAGGTGCAATAGAACCAGTACTAGACTTAATTAGACAGATGCAAATAGTTACTGTTGATCTAGTAAAAGCTCTTGCTCAGGAAGTTAATATTCACGGTGTTGACAAAATAGATTTAATCCGTAAGAACTTTAATCTTGAGTTCTCTGATTTTACTTATTTAGTAGAGTCTATAGAATTAGAATCTGGTTCTCTTGATAGTATTCAGAATATTAATGAGCAGTTATTTGAGAAAATAATTAGAAGTCGTGAAATAACTCGTAAAATAGGAAGAAAGTCTCCTTCTAAATTAACTGAAGAGGAACTGGATGCTCAAAAAACTATGGCAGGTACTTATGTTCGTACAGATTCTATAAGTTTAAATAAAGAAATAAAGTATCTTAAAATAGGTGATGAATTTGATGATCGTCCTATATTCTATATAAATGCTAAGAAGGGATATATTGTGACTTGTTATAACCATTTTATTATTTATGTAATTAAATCTGGGTATTCTACGAATGCTTCAGGTAAGTTTAATCAGATATATTAAATGAGTAAACATATATTAATATTTTTATTATTATTAGGCTTTATGAGTAGGGCTTTCTGCCAAACAACTACTCATGTAACTCTTACTTGTTATCAGCCAGTTAAAAGTCAATGTAACAATCAACCATTAGTTACGGCTGATGGTTCTAAAATTAATTTGCATCATTTAAAACATAGTAAAATCAAGTGGTGCGCAATTTCTCGTGATTTACTTTATTTATTTCCAAAGAATAAACCAAAGAGAGTACATATAGAGGGATTTGGAGTATATGAGGTCAAAGATGTTATGAATAAAAGACATAAGCATCGTATTGATATACTCATTCATCCTAAAGACTCTAAGAGAATTAGTATTAAGAATGTAAAAGTTAGGATTCTTAAATAAACTAATTATGATTAAACATAAGCTTATAGTACTTACATGTTTTTTATTAGTAATAGGTATAATAGAAAGTATATGTGCTCTAATGGATGCTGAATTAAAGACATATTTTGTCTTTTTTCTTTTAGGTCTTATATGTTATGTTATATTTTCTGATTTATTTTAAATTATGGTAAATGACACTCCAATAAGAGGTATTCAATGTCGTCTTAGAGATGCTTTGAATATGATTAATAATATCAAACTAAGCGATGTTAGTTCTATAGAAGAAATGGAAGAACTAGTAGAACTTAGAAAGGAATTTCAACCTCTTCACGATAAATTTAATAAGTTTTTAATTAAATAATATGAAAAATAATATTAAGCACGGTTTATTATCTTTAGGTATATCTATTATATGTGCTATTTTGTTTATATACTTATGGAATACTCAGATACTCGATGACATAATTAGTGATAAAGGTCCACTAACTTTAGAGGGTTCTCCTAACGCTATAAGAATGGGCTTCTGTCATTGTGTTATTCAATGGATTCTATTTATTGCAACTTTTGTTTTGGCTATAGCTGCTATATGTACATTTAGTGATGAGAAAGGAGACTATTCAAATATAAATATTAAGAAAAAGTGGATTGTAATTCCTGGAATTATTATATTGTGTTGGTTTATAAGTCCTATTGGTGCTATAATAAAATTGTATAATAAGAATATTGAATATACTAATCAGCTAGACAAGCAACAGTATGCTCGTAAAATGTTCTTCGATAAATTATGGAAAGTGTATCTTCAGAAGTATGAAATTTGTGAATTAAATAAAAATACTTTCTTGGAAGTCACTAGTATGATTATGGAAGGAAGACATGATGGAGCACAAGTTACTTGGAAATGGCTTCAAGAGAATCAAAATATTCCTTATTCTGAATTTACTAAATTTTATAGTGATTTATCTGGATTTGTAAATGGACAACGAGAGGAGTACTACAAGTTAGAAGAAGCATGCATGGAAACAGTAAGACAACAGAACTCTATGTTAGATTCTTTTCCTAATGTAATGTATAATAAGATACTTGGTATTCAGAAATTACAATATAATCCAGGATTTACTTCCACTCATACAGAACATGTATTTAAAACTAAAAGGGAAGATATATAATGAGTATAGAAGAAAAAGTAATAAGCATTGTTAGTGAAGTCCTTGGCATAGAGAGCGAAAAAATAACTAGTGCTGATACTTTCGATGATTTGTACGCAGACAGTCTTGATTTAGTAGAGATTACCATTGAATGTGAAAAGGAGTTTAGTTATCCTATTACAGATGATAAAGTTCAGAATCTAAAGACTGTAGGAGACTTAGTTAATCTTATTAAAGACTTAGATAATAGGGATTACTTAGAAAGTACTCAAGCTGATTTACAAGTAGATGAATAAATCTTATTTATACGATGATAAGTTAACTAAAGAACAAAAGTATATATTCTCTGAAATAAATGCTATAATTGAGAAAATAGTAGATTCTTATATTATAGAGGGTTGTACTGAGAAGGAAGCTAAAAGGTTAACTAATAATGAAATTATGACTGTAATTAGCCGTGAATTTTGCGGCAAATATTAATTCAATTCACAATTATGATTCAATTAAGTAAAGGAGGTAACATCAACCTCGCTAAAGAAGCAAATGGTGTAACAGAGTTTTCAATTGGTTTGGGTTGGGATGTAGCAGCTCAGGCAGGTGTAGAATTTGATTTGGATGTAGCTACTATTCCTTTGAATGCTCAGGATAAAGCAGTAGATCCTGACAATGGCTTTATTTTCTACAATAATCCAAATTGGAAAGATGCTATTAAGCATTCAGGTGATAACCGTACAGGTGCTGGTGCTGGAGATGATGAGACAATTGTAGTAGATACCACTAAGGTTCCTGCAGATGTCCAGAAAATTATTATCTTAGTTAATATTCACGATGCTAAGAATCGCCAGCAGAACTTTGGTATGGTTAATAATGCTTATTGCAACTTGTATGCTAAAGGTAATACTACTCCTCTGGCTAAGTTTGATCTTACTGAGGATGCAAGTATGTCTCGCTGTATTGTATTCTGCCAACTCTATCGCCACAATGGTGATTGGAAGTTCAAGGCTCTTGGAGAAGACAAGGGTAGTTATCAGAATGTTATCTATCGTGATATTCTTCGTAACTATGGACTCATCTTGCCAGATGCTCCAGCTATTTAATTAATAATAAATTAATTCGGTTTTAATTCTTGATTCTATAAGGGAGTATCTTTAATTAGGTACTCCCATTTTTAGTTAATTCACAATTATTTAATAAAGTTTTATGATTAATTTAAGTAAAGGTGGCAGAATCAATCTGTCTAAAGAGTCTAACAATGGTTTAAGTAAATTGTTCTTTGGTTCAAACTGGGGTGCCATTCAGCATCGTGGACTGCTTGGCATTGGTAGGTCTATTGAGAAAGTAGATTTGGATTCTACTGTTCTTCTGTATGATGCCAATAAGAATTGTATTGGTGAAGTAGCTTATTACAATTTGAGTGCTCCTGGTATTCGTCATAGTGGTGATGACCGCTCAGGTGATACCAATGGTAATGATGGTCTTGATAATGAGACTATTGAGGTACGCTTAAATGAACTAGACCCACGTGTTGAGTATATTGCATTTACTCTTAATAACTTTACACACCAGACATTTGGTGAGATTCCTTATATGGGTCTTCGTATTTACACAGGTGATCAAGTACAGAGAAACACTAATACTCCTGTAAATGTCTTAGCTAAGTTTAATCTTGAAGACGGTAAGGAAGGTACTAAGATTTCTGATAAGCAGGCAGTTATTCTTGGTGTTGCCTATAAGAAGGATGGTGAATGGCGCTTTAAGGCAGTTGGTGAGTTTGGAGGTTGGACTTCAATTGATGCTATGAAGCGTCCAACAATTGCATTTCTTTAATTAATTATAATAACAGAAAAAATGACAGATATAAATTACGGTCTTAGCTTAACAGAAGTAGAAGATTCACGTGCCAGACATGGTATTAATGTATTGACACCTCCAAAGAGAGATGCTTGGTATGTAATGTTACTTGATGGATTTAAAGATCCACTTATTGTAATATTACTTATTGCAGCTGCAGTATCTATCGCCTTGGGTTTTGTAAAGGGTGAATTTACAGAGCCTATTGGTATTATTGTAGCTATTGCTTTAGCTGTAGGTATTGGTTTTTGGAATACTTGGTCTGCAGCTAAGAAGTTTGACCTTCTTTTAACTAGTAGTGATGATACTCTAGTTAAGGTAAGACGAGATAATGGAGTAATTCAAGTAGCTCGTAAAGACTTAGTTGTAGGAGATATTGTAATACTTGAAGCTGGTGAAGAAGTTCCTGCTGATATTATTGTTAAGGAATATAGCAATTTGAAAGTAAGTGAAGCCTCTTTAACTGGAGAAACAAATCCTGTAACTAAAACTAATTTTGAATCAGAAACTGCTACCTATCCTACAAATAGAATTTATAAAAGCACTATTGTGGCTGAGGGTACTTGTGTAGGTGAGGTATTTGCAGTAGGAGATGAAACAGAAGTAGGTAAGACTGCTAGAGAAGCATCTTCTATTACTGATGTAGAAACACCTCTTAATAAACAGCTTAATGGATTAGCTAGCTTAATTAATAAGATAGCATTCACAGCTGCAGGTATTCTTATTGTATCTCTTGCCATACGTTATATATTTATAGAGCAGGGATATGTAGGCAAAGATACTATTGATATTGTAAATGATTGCTTACAATTCTTAATGATTGCAGTAGCTCTTATTGTAGTAGCAGTACCAGAAGGTTTGCCTATGGCTGTAACTCTTGCCCTTGCTTATTCTATGAAGAGAATGGCTAAAGCTAACAATCTTATTAGAAAGATGCATGCTTGTGAAACTCTTGGTGCTACAACTCTTATTCTTACTGATAAGACAGGAACTCTTACAGAGAATAAAATGAAAGTAGTATTCCAGGACTTTACAGATAGAAATGCTGTTATAAATAATATTGTACTTAATTCTACTGCTAATCTTAGTCCTGCAGGAGAAGTAGTAGGAAATCCTACAGAAGGTGCGTGTCTGCAATATATACAAAAATCAGTTGATATTACTGATAAAAGAAATAAAACTAATATAACAGGTAGAGTAGAATTTAATTCTAAGAATAAATATATGATTACTAGTGATGGAGCAGTTACTTATATTAAGGGAGCTCCAGAAATAGTAATGAATTTCTGCTCTAGTGAGAATATACCTAATTTTGCAGAACAACAATCTAAAGGTAGAAGATGTATAGCTTTTGCTCACAAGGTTGGTTCTGATATAAATACCCTCTCAGACTTCATATGGGATGGCTACGTAGCTATCGAAGACCCAGTGAGAAGTAATGTACCTGATGCAATTCAGGCTGCCAGAAACGCTGGAATTAAAGTTAAGATTGTGACAGGTGATAATCCTGAAACAGCCGCTTCTATTGCTGCCCAAGCTAATATCTCTCAAATTCCTAACACAATGCTTGGTAAGGAAGTTGAAGCTCAAACAGATACTAATTTACGTAAAGTAGATGTATTTGCTAGAACTAAACCTGAAGACAAGCAGACACTTGTTAAGAGATTCCAAAATATGGGAGAAGTAGTAGCTGTAACTGGTGATGGTACAAATGATTCAGCTGCTCTTAACCAAGCCGAGGTAGGTGTAGCTATGAATAATGGTACTGATATTGCTAAGAATGCAGCTGATGTTATTCTTCTTGATAATTCGTTCCCTTCTGTTATCTTAGGAGTTAAGTGGGGAAGAAGCTTGTATAAGAATATTCAGCACTTTATTCTCTTCCAGCTTACTGTAAATGTTGTAGCTATTGGTATTGCTTGTGTAGGTCCATTTATTGGAGTAGACTTACCATTTACTGTTATCCAAATGCTATGGGTTAACTTAATTATGGATACTTTTGCTGCTTTAGCATTAGCCACAGAACCAGCTAATGAAGCAGTAATGTCTGAACAGCCTCGTGATCCTAAGGCATTTATTATCACAAAGAGAATGTGGTATGAAATCTTTGGTGTAGGTATTTTGTATTTTGGCATATTATTATATTTGCTGATTAGTAATACATATAGCCTTACAGAGTTTTTCACTATCTTTGTTATGTTACAATTCTGGAACTTGTTTAATGCAAGAGTATTTGGACAAGACAGAAGTATCTTTAACGGTTTGTTAAGTAATCCTGCATTTATTGGAATATGTTTGGTTATATTTATTGGTCAAATCTTGATAGTTCAATTTGGTGGCGATGTATTTAGAACAGAACCATTAAATATTGAAACATGGTTAGAGATTGTAGGTCTTACTGCAATTGTACCAGTTTGTAGAGAACTTCTCTATTGGATTAAAAAGTTATTTAAGTAATTAACGAGAGGGGACTGGTTAATAGCTAGCCCTCTCTATAAATTTAGATTATGATTGTACTTAATATTGGAACCTTTATTATTACAATACTAGTTTGGTTTATAATTGGTATTGTATTAGGTTTATGGTTTCGATGGAAAAAGAAACATAAATGATTAAATTTAAGTCATTAAGTAGTCGAAACGAGAATTGGATTTATCAGCCTGATTTTTATTTGCATGGTAAACTGTCTACTAATTATGAAACTGATGCGGTAGTTATGCAGGATGATATATTTAATACTCGAATATCTAGATATTATCGAGAAGGAGTAGGTTTAGCCCCAACATTCATAGATATTCCAGAAGGTAAACATTTATGTGAAGTTGATGGAATATTATGTGCTATTTTTGTTTGGAAAAAAATAGTATTTTGTAAAGAAGGTTGGGTCAGTGACCTAGGGTACAGTGGTCCATTTGATGTTTGGTTACGGCAAATAGGACTTATTGTAGATATTACAGATAAAGAAGGAGTACTTGATGCTCAAAATAAATTTAATAATAGAGAATCTTTTATATGAAATTTGAAGTAACTTATTTTGATTCTTTAAAAAATAGAGAACAAACCATTAGACTTACAGGTATTAATGAAGCTAAAGTAAAAGAAAACTTTATTAGTAGCTATGATCAGAAACGTTATCTATTTAAGTCCATTAGAGCTATTTAAGTGTTTGTAGATATGTTAGGAGCAGCTTTGGTCTTTTTATTAATATATTTAGTTATATTTAAACTTGACTGAAGATAAAGCTAAGGCAGCTAGTGAAATATTAAATAAAATAGAACTAGCTAAGAACTTAACGCAACATGAATGTAGATCCGATATACCTGATTATTATATAAAGAGCATAAAACAATTAGTTAGTTCTGATGATGGATTTAGGTCGGGATTTTATAAGATAATGTCTGCATTAGGTTCTAAATATTTAGATAGATATAAAAGTATACTTAATAGTTTATAATTATGATAATTAGGGGTATATTTACAAACACTAAATTAAGTCCTACTAGGATGAATTCAGAAACTACTGTACCTTATATAGTAGCTAATGAGTGTCCTGGACTTAAAAGAGGTGGCAACAGAGGAGAAGATCCTCATATGTGTTGGTACTTTGCTGCTAATCACATTAAAACTGATGCTCTGGAGAAAAGAGATATTAAAGGCTGTTTAATCACAATTAGTGATGAGCCAATTCATAAAACTCTTCCTAAAGAAGCGATAACTCATTATATAGGTGATGAGTGTGGTGAAGATTTAACTACTTCTTTTATATATAAAGAATGCGCTAAGAAATGGGATATTTATCACATTCATGTTGAGCATGGTGGTTATAGTTTAGAAATAATCTCTGATAGTTGGAAACCTTATGTAGGTGATAATCTTATTATTTCAGATAAAGAGCATGTAGGTGAATCTATTGCTCGTATTGTTTCTAACAGCTATGGACAGCAAACAAATTCGTAATCAGATAGTACTTGGGTCTCTATTCGGTGATGAGGGTAAAGGTAATGTAGTACAATGGTTATGTATGAATAGCCATAAACCTCTTGTCACTAGATTTAGTGGAGGTCCACAAGCTGGACATCGTGTGGTTTATAAAGGTAAATCACACGTATGTTCTTCCTGGGGAAGTGGTGTTTTACTGGGAGTACCAACTTGTCTATACAAAGAAGTATTTATAGATCCAATATGTATCTATAATGAGTATAAAGTCTTAGTTAGTGAAGGTATTGAAGTTCCTAAGTTATATATAAATCCTAACTGTAGAGTTATTACACCTTATGATGTACTAGCTGACTCTATGGATGGACGAGTAAAGTATAATGGAACTTGTGGTAAAGGTATACATGCTTGTTTTAAAAGAAACAAAGATAATGTAACTTACAGTGCTCGTATGTGTCCTTATGCAGATGAATATGCAGATGTAGCTTTGCAAACTATAAGGGATTATCACAATCTAGAACAAGATACTGAATTAGATAATCTTTTTAAAGAGGCTTGTACCTTTATTAAAGAACATACTCAGACTTTTATAATTGGAACTTATTATCCTGATGAGGTTGATACTGTTATTTGGGAAGGTTCACAGGGACTTCTTTTAGATATGGAAAGAGGATTTATGCCTCACTGTACTCCTAGTAAAGTAGGATTAAATGGAATCCCAGAAAAGTGCCTAGAAAATGCAGAAGTATATTTAGTTATGCGTCTCTATTTAACTAGACATGGAAATGGGTACAATCCTTATTCTATGGACTTAGGAATGTACTTTACTCTAGAAGAACCATCAAATACTAATGATGGACCACAAGGAGAATTTAAAACAGGTCCTTTTGACTATCCTTTATTTGAAAGAGCTATTGAAAGACATTGTTTAGATAATTACCATGAAACTTATCATTGTAAATTTAACATTGTTATAACTCATTGGGATTGTTTAAAGACTGCATACGTTCCTACTATATGTGATCATCAGGATAAGTCTCCAAGAATTATTAGCAAAATACGTTTTATAGAACAATTTCGAACAAGTAATTGTACTATAAACGAAATATATCTAGGAAAGTCTGAAGATTCCAATATTAGAGAATTGTAATATGCCTGTAATAGTTATTATTCTTTACATCTTTAGCATATTCTATATGGAGGATCGTAGAGAAGAGAAACGCGTTGAAGCAAATTTATTAACTCTAGTAATTTCATTCTGTCCTATAGTTAATACTATTTTTGCAATATATTTTATGCATAAGAATTCAGATTATAAGAAATCTATTGAAAAGTTATTTAATGACTGATTCTGAAACTTTAAAAGACATAAGTAAACAAATAGCTGACCTATTAGTTAAACAAAGTGAGATACAAGATACAATATTGAAAGCTGAATTATCTAAAAATAGATATAGATATTGCGATTATGGTGAAGATATGTATTGGTATAAAATCATTTCTGTTAATGAATGTAACTGTACTGTTCTAGAATTGCACTTGAGAGAATCTAATGAATTTGGTTCTATTTCATATTGCGAAGAATCTTTGACTTTGTCTAATAGGGGTGATATAATTACAGAGCAAGAATTCATCGATAAATATAATGAATTTATAAACAAGATTAAATTATGAAAACAGATAATTATTTTAGTGAGACAACACCTACAAATAGTTACCCATCTGCAAAATAGTGTAATTATTTAGGTGGAGGGCATTTCTTAATCTCTGTTTAGAATTTTTAACATTTCTTAACTTGGAGAGGAGGAAATGCTCTTATATTGTTCTCGTAGAGAACTTGCCGTTAAGGCAAAGACTACCTATATGGGTAGTACTATAAATATGTATTTAATATTTATTAACTATTTAAATTTAGTAATTTACTATACTATTGATGTGTTAAGTTAATAAATGAATTTTTAATTGCAGAAATGGTGTTAATGGTAACATGCCTGCCTTCCAAGCAGGATTTGTCGGTTCGAATCCGGTTTTCTGCACGATGTTTACTTCTTCTTCCTTCTATACAATTAGATTATTTAATTAACAATTAAATTTTAAACTGTATGAAAAGAATTATCAAATCATGGTGGAAAGGAATGAAAACTGTAGCAACTTGGTATAATATTAAAGATTATCGAGTGTTACCCTTTACAGTAATCTAATTAGATTTCTACTAGTAAGTGCCAAATGGGTACTTACTGATGTTGGGAGAGTAAACTTAAATATATGCCTCTTATTTCTAAGGTTCATTACCTTCTCGAAAAGAAATGTGTACACAAGAGGCGCCTGGAGTATTAAGCCCTGTTGGTAAGGGAACTAGACTGTCACTCTAGTAAAACTAAGGGTTCGAGTCCCTTATATTCCGCAAATAATGGAGAGCACCTAGCGTTTAACTGGGTGGTTGTTAGAGGTAGCGGTGGCAATCCACGAGTATGCCTGATAGCTCAATGTATTATTAGAATATGGTCACGATAGTTTGCCCGTCTAATGCCATATTCGCCTTTATTCTAGCTTCAATAGCACAGTGGTAGTGCAGCTCACTTGTAATGAGCAGGTCGTAGGTTCGAATCCTACTTGAAGCTCTTTATTTATATTTGGGGTGAGTGAAACGGCTTACACGTCTGTCTCATAAGCAGAAAACAGTGGGTTCAACTCCCACACCCCGAACAAAATTGTCTAGTATGTGAATAAAAATTAATAAAAATGGATAAGAAGCAAATAGGAAGAATAGGATTAAGTATGGCTATAAATTATTTTACTGTATAGGGATACACTATATCAATACCATTAAATGATACTTAGTGGTATGATTTAATTATAGAAAAAGATGGTGTATTCCAAACAGTTCAGTGTAAAGCTACTACTACTGAAAAGAATACTATAGACCTTAGAAATACCGGAGGTACTAAAGGTAAAGAGTATGGCAATGTTTTAGATTATAAAACTTTAGATTTATTATTTTGTGTAGGAAAGGATTTACAAATATGGGTTATACCTATTAAAGATTTATAGGAATGGAAAACTAGTAAAAGTATAACTCTATTAGCAGAACCTAGTAAAAATGGCTAGGGATTTCCTTCTTATAAATACATAAAGTAGTTGTAAATCAGCTGCTATTTAGCTTCGGGAGTTCGAATCTCTCCTAGACAACTCATAATAAAGTAGAGAACTAGTAATGGTAGAGAATAAGATCCTATTACAAAGTCAACCTACTTATAGTATATAGCTCATCTATTAATTTAGGTGAGCTATTTTTGTATAGATTAGTATTTAACAGATTAAAAGAAATGAACAAACTTGAAAAATGGCTATGGACTAATTGTGAGTTAAAAGACAATGGACAGACTAGTAATTCTTTGTACTTTTATTACAGAAACTTAGAGATTAGATATTCAGACCATATGGCAAAGCAGAGTACTGGAGAGTTACAAATAATTAAATCTTCTGTATTTGATTCTACTAACTATGCTGTATTTATAAAAGGAAGTGCTAAGATTATGATAATTAATGCTTCTAATACTATAGACTTTATAATACATTATGCACAAGTTAATGAATTGTTAAATACTCCAAATATAACATTTGCTGATGCTGTTAAGAAGGATGAATTAGTTTTGCCAGAAACTTTATATACACCAAGACCTGTAAAGAATACTGCAACGAGTAAGATATTTAAAAAGAAAGAAGAATATTGGTCAAATTCAGAAATAAAATGTTTTAAGCAAGCCATCAGCCAATATTTTAATCAATCTTGTGGAATTAACACTATATTTACTAAATATCTAAAAGAGAATAAAGTAAGTTTTATACAGGCTATAAATCTATATAAGATATTAATCTTTAGTAATAAAACTATATTTAGTGAAGGAAATCTTAGTAAAGTACATAATTATATAAAAAGTTTGGAATCTAATGAAATTCAAAAAATACAATTATAGTGATAATACAACAAGTACATTTAAGTAATAGTGATTTATATATTACAGGTATTTCTCCTACAAATGAATGGGAGGGAACTATAGTTTATAGATTATATAAAGATGGTAATATAACTAAACATGTTGAAAAGTATGTTAAAGATACTCAACATGATCATTGTATTACTACTCCAACTAGATTTATGTCCATTGATTATTTATATAACTTTGTATTTAATAATGTAGAAATTGAAGGAAAGTCTTTTAAACTACAAGAAGTTCTTATAGATAATTTAGATACGTCACAAGAACCATTAGGAGGTAATTTCGGATGATATTTAAACTAAACTCAGAGGGATTCATCCTCAATTGGGATAGGGCTACTATAGAAGAAAAAGATGCAATGATTAAAGCTATTGAATTAGCTAGAACTGCATATATATTCGAAACTAGGAGAATAATAAAGAGTTCAGAAGATGCCAAAGATTGTAGTCCTCAAGTACAAGAATTAATGCCTTTTATAGGACACAAATGTAAATCACATAATATAGTAGGTGTGTTTAAAGGCATAGAAGAAACTTGGGAGGACTATTATTATATCATAGAACAAGAAGATGGTAGATTAAAATATAATACAATGGTAGATACTATTGAATTTATTGATTAACAATTATTAACTACTAAGTAGTTAAATATTATATATCATAGGAACATGAATAATGTATTTTTTAAGAATGGGTTTCTTACATCAACAGAAGCCCAAAATATTTGTAATGTAGCTAATGAAGTTATTGCAGGATTGACAGATTCATTGAGTACTGTTCAATTTTATAATACTACAATAACTAGTATTGTATCTTCTGATAATGCAATAAATGCTGGTAGAGGTACTACAGATACTTTATGGATTCGAGATGCTATAATTAAGATAGGACAATATAATTCATTAATTGCTTGGCTTAAAGAAGCTATTAAGAATAAAAATGAAGCACTTGAAGAACTATCAAGTACACGTATTCAAGATTGGTCGGAATATAAAGATTATCCTGCTCCTAAATCACCAAGTAAAAAAGCTACGGTACTTAAAGATGATGTAATTAAAAATTTAGATGCGGTTAAATTAAATAAGTATTTTACTTTGCAATCTAGAGCTGCCGCTATTGGTAAATTTATACATGAAACAGGCTCTGTATCTAGAGCTAAGGTAATGTTAAATAAAATAATCGCTGAACCAAATAAGATTAGTGGAGCCGGTAGAGATACTGTAGTGTATAGATATACACCTTCTGTTGAAGTTGCTGAAGTGAATGGTATGTTCTTGTCTTTAATGTCTGAACATAGAAATTTAAATGCTCAACTCAATAGTATTAAAGCTGATGCTATTGAAGAAGCAAATAAACAGAATATAGCTAATGAGCAAGAGTATCAGAAAGCTAGAACTGCTTATTCTAAAGAATATAATGATTGGCTTGACAAAATTGAAGATTTACAGTCAAGATTTAATCAATATATAATTACTGAGAAAGAAAAGATTAGTAAACTTAAAATTAATGTTCCTGATTCTTTGATGGAAACATATAAGTCTATTAAGGCTTTACTTACTGAGTAATTAATAAGAATAGATTAAGGATTAGCATTAAATATATTACAGGAATATATAATTTGTTGCGGGATTATCGCAATACCACATATTAGGTATGTTTAATGGTCGTTTCCACACGTATTTTTATCTCTAAGTATCACCTAAAACATAATCGGGTTAAAAATATTATGTGGTGTTACTTGGTCTAAGTCTAAGTCTAAGTCGTGGGAACGAGTCTAAAGCTAAGACACATTCTAAGTCTATGCTGCTAATCCTTATGATATTCTTTAGTTTGTCCTATGTTTCTTTAAACTGTAGGTGCTTCTATAATTAAGATTATAGTGACTTTTAATTCCTATACTTTTCAAGATGAGAAATCGGGAGGTTGATTTCCTACAATCATGGGTGGAGAAACTCTCCACCCTTTATTATTTATTTAATTTATTTAATTATGAAGAAATTATTTATTTTTGCTTTCGCAATCATTGCCCTCTGTTCAAGTTGTGGTAATGGTTGTTCTAGGACAGCAGACAGTGTAGATTCTACATCTGTCGACACTTGTGATACAGTAGATTCTGCTAAAGTTGATACTGTAAATTCTGTAGATAGCACATCATTTTCTATGGTGTGTCCTGATTAAGCTACTCTGAAAAGGGGTAGCTCTTTTTATTTGTTTATGTTAGAGCCAAAGAAAATTAACCAAGAAAACGCTTATAGAGGTAGCTTAGAAGTACAAAAAAGAGATATTCTGAGTAACTTCCGTTTTGAACAAGTAGCTATGATTATGGCTTCCCCATGTTTACCTATTTACAAAAATGAGGAAGAAGAGAAGCCAGAAATTATCGGATATGAACCTTGGAAGATATTTACAGAGTATGAATTCAGAGTACCTAGTATTTACGATTTGTATTGTTGTGCAGAAAGATTACTCGATGATGTAATTAAAGAAGTACATAAAAATCCTAGAAGTAATTATCAAGGTATAGCTTCAGGTCCATTTAAAGTAACTTATTTATATGGTAATTTAACTCTTGATTTCGTAGTAGAATCATGGGGAAATTATTAATCATATATACAGATGGAGCTTGTCAAGTGTCTACAGGTAATGGAGGTGTTGGAGTTATATTTATTAAAGATAATGAAGTAATTTATCAATTTAATAAACACTTCAAAAATGTAACTAATAATCAAATGGAAATAATGGCGGTTGTTTATGCTCTACATGCCATTAGTACAAACTTTGATTCTATTACTGTAGTATCTGATTCACAATACGTTTTAGGATGTATAAATAAAGGATGGAAACGCAAGAAGAATCAGAATTATTGGCAGTTATTTGATAAAGTATATAATAGAGCTAAAAAGTTTTGTTCAGATATAAAATTTGAATGGACTAAAGGACATAATACAGATGAATATAATAATCTAGCAGATAGATTAGCTGTGGAAGCTAGTCATTTTGCAGATTAGTTAGATTAAAATTAAATATTCTAATTAATTTGAAAATGAAAGCAAAGCATAAGCGTGAGTGGTTACAGATGAAGCAGAATTGGTGGTCAAAATTACCAGCTTCAGTACAGAAGGCGACAACTAAACCAGGTTCAGTAAAGACTCGATGATTATCTTAATTATTGTTTTAGTATGTCTTATGTTATTAAATCCTTATATAGACGTACAACAAGATAAGATAATTATTTGGTATAATTGGTTTACTGAAAGAAAATATTATATTTTATGGAAACCCCAAAATTCTTGAGAAAGTATAAATTGGTTTTTAAAGTTATTAAATATGTCATTGGTTTTATAGCTATGATGTACTTAATAAGTATGTGTACTTACTTAATTAGTAGTGAGAGTACGTTTTGTTGCATTATGGGTATGCTAATATTAGCAACTATAGCTGTGTTAGTAGTTACTCTAATTCCCGAAAATATTAATAAATTAAAAAGTTTATTTAAATGAGAAAAGTCTTTTTATTTGCGAGTGCTTTAATGTTGTCATTAAGCTTTACTAGTTGTGAACGTATTGATGCTGGTTGCGAAGGTATCTTAGTTAATCTCTATGGCTCTGAAAGAGGTGTAGATGATGTATCTATGGTAACTGGACGAGTATTCTATAACCCTGCTACTCAGGAAGTATATGAGTATCCTACTTATGTTCAGACTATTGACTATGAGCCATTTACAATTAATGCTAAGGATGGTTCAGAATTTAAAGTTGATCCAAATGTCAATCTTAAAGTTAAGGACGGTGCCGCTCCAAAGGTATTTCGTAAGTATCGCAAAGAATTAACTGATGTAATTAATGGTCCTGTATTTAAGTATGTAAAAGATGCTTGCCGTATTGAGATTAATAAATTTACTACAGACCAGATTGTGTCAAATCGTGAAGCTGTAGAACAGGCAATTGAGAAGCGTCTTTCTAAACTTCTTTATAAGGAAGGATTTGTACTTGACCAGTTTACTAGTGGTTTGCAATATCCTAAGACTATTGTAGATGCTGTAGATGCTAAGAATAGAGCCATTCAGTTGGCACAGAAAGCAGCTAATGAAGTACAGGTAGCTGAGGCAGAAGCAAAGAAGAAGATTGTAGTAGCTGAAGCAGAAGCTAAAGCTAATGCTATTGTAAATGCTTCTCTTACTCCATTACTTGTTAAGAAGCAGTGGATTGAAGCTTGGGATGGACATCTTCCTAAAGTTACAGGTAATTCATCAACATTAGTAGGACTTAATAACTAATTTATTATGTTTGGTTTATTTATATTCTGTTTAGTTATAGCAGCTATTGAATTTATGCTTGTCATAGATTTAAAGCCAAAGATAGGTATACCTCTCTATGTATTTATAATAGCATTATTAATACTGTTTGTTCCCGGACTTAATATCATAGAGGTAGTAGTATCTGGTGTATTATTAACTATGGCTTGTCATAATGGTTATGATTTAGCAGGTTCTAATCCAGTTTCTAAATTCTTCAAAATGCTTAACCGAGATATTTAAATGATAATTCAAGGTAATTTTTATCGAATTGAACCAATAAATGATAATTCTCCATTATGGGATTTGTATTTGCTTAGAAAAGTAAATAGTAAAACTAATCCTAGAGAAGAATTTCAATTAGAGGGCTATGGTATGCCTTTAGATTCTGCTATTGGTAGAATAATTAGATATGCTATTAATAGCAAATATGGAAAAGATGAGATTACGACCTTGAAAGAATATTTAAATGTTTTCAAGCAAATTAAAGAGGAGATCTATAAAGAAGTCGGAAGATAACTATTCAGACCTATTTAATAAAATAAATAGTTTGTGTGATTGTTTGAATACAATATATCATACGAACTCTGGAGGTTGTTGTTATATAGCCTATGTAATAGCAGAAATACTTGAAAGAGAAGATATTCAATTTGAAGTATTAGTTTCAGAATCTCGCTATGAAGATGAGGGTTATCCTGATAATTTTGAAGACTTAGATGATTCAGTATATCATATATGTCTAGAAGCTAAGCCTATTAAGGATACATATAGAATCAATGTAGGTACATATGATGATGAAGAATATTTTCATTATAGTAATGTAACTTCACAAGATATATACAACTTCTATATAAATAATATTTGGAACTCCTTTTATGAAATTGCTAAAAATAAGTTCATTAAATATATAATTAATTTAATATATGACAACTTCAGTAGCGATTTACGAGAAGGACGGTCAAATAGTTCAAACACATAATTCTTTTATTTATGAAGATTCTATCTATAAGGTATTTAAAGGTGGAATTTCTTTATTTGAAGAAAAACAATATAGTACTAATAAACCTTTAAAACTTAAAAAGAAAGACTTTATAAATAGGAAGAAAAAAGCAGATGAGTATTTTATTAGATTTTTAACTCTGGAATTTGCTCCAGAATCCTACTTAATTAAAGAGGGTTACACACTAATTAATAGTAAATGAAAATGAAGAAAGAAATTGCTAGTTATAAGCTTGGTCAGTTTGTTGATTTTAAGGGTGTTGAAAGATTGATAGTTGCTTGTGCTGTAAGTATGCCAGTGAAGGAAGGTCTTACTGCAACTTGGAATATTCCAGGTGTTGAGGATTCTTTTGAGATTGTACGAGCTATATCTATCGGCATTGCAGTATATAATCCAGAAGATGAGTTCAATCTCACTTTTGGTAAGGAACAGGCTTATAAGAAGGCTCTTGCAGGAGATCCTTGTTGGTTTATTGGTAAAGGTGGAGTAGTTACTAAAGAGTGTATTGATGCACTTTTGACAGAGAAAATTGATCACTTTACTAAGAATCCTGAGATAGTCATTAAGGATTATAATGCTAACAAGGCTAAATATGAGGAGATTCAGAAAGAGAAGGAGTACATTCAGAATGCTTCTCCTGAAGAACAAGCGATATTAACTTTAATGTCTAAAGGTGTAGATGTGCAGGGAGTTCTTGATAAGACAAAGACTCTGGTAGATGCAATTGAGAACGGTTCTAGCCTGGTTGATTAAACTATTTATAATTGTAGGAATCATATTTATAATTGTACGTATAGAGCAATTAAATAACAATATACAGAGTGTCCCTTCTAATAAAGAAATAATTAGAGATTCTTTAGTTAGAGATACTCTAAATCACACTAAGGATTCCTTAACAATTAAAATAGTAAAAATAAGAGAGACGTATGAAGATAAGAAAGCTATTATTATGTCTAATGATACTTCTGCCGACATACAGTTTTTCACAAACTACATCAACCATTACAATAACTCCGGAACAACTAAAAACAACTAATCTTATATTTCTAGAGCATGAGAAATATACGAAAGAAGTTCCATTATTAAATAAGAAGATTGAAACACTAGAAGAGATAAATAAATCTTGGTTACATACTGATTCTATAAGAAGAATTAATGAAAAACAATATAACACTATTATTAAAAAGGATAGTATTAAAATAACACAATTACAAAGTTCACACAAAAAATATAAAGTTGTAACTAAGATTAGTATAATATTAAATATTATTCTTGCATGCCTATTAGTAAAGTAAACTATAAGGATCCAAATGGATTAACTTATAAACATCCAGAAAGAAGTTGTAAAAGATGTTTAAAATATCCATGTATAGCTAATATGGATAAGTTATATAGTGATTTTGCTAAATATGGATGTAAGCATTTTGATGATATGAATGTGTTTCATTAATGGAGCAAATAACAATTCATGCTAAACTAGTTGCGGAACAAATAGATGGAATGGGATATATTAATTATGTATTTGAAGATTTAAATCCTAAAGATGAAGACTTTAGATATATAATGTGTGTCCGATTTCCTAATTGGGAGCAAAAAAGTATCGAAATTGATGAAATTGGATATTTAAATATAAGATATGTAGAAGGAGGAAAAGATACATGGTTTGATGGTCAGAACCTAATACCTTATAAATATACTAATGTCATATTTCTCAAGTTTATTGAGGATAAACCTAAAGTTGATATAAGTGAAATTATTTTAGATTAAATTTATATTGTAGATTATTAATTATTAGATTACTATGAAACATTATTTGAATTTAATTATATGACAGTATTAGGAGATAAGCTTCAGGAAGCTATGAGTAAGAAGGCAAGTGATATTACTACTTATGTATGGAAGGGTCCAAAGGTTAATGGAGAGCAGCAGGAAATCTTAATGATTGATGCCTCCTTTGATCAACTTAAACAGTGGTATCGTCATTGTCAGCAAATGCTTTATAATGAGGATTCTAAAAATCCAGGAAGAGTTACCTTACTTGAGATTGTACAGGATCAAATTAATCGTTGTAGAGCAGAACTTCTTATAAGATGGCTCATGGCTGAGAAGCAGTATTCTAACACAAGATGTTTGGAAGATTTACGAAAGGTAATCAGTAACAATAAAGATACACTAACCCCGGAGGCTATTAAATCATTCCCTATTAGTAAGGTAATGGATGGTCTTCCTATCGATTATCAGCAAGTACCTGTTAAATTGGTAATGGATGCTTGTCTCGACCTTTTAGGAATTTTTGACAATAGTCATATCACACTTAACTTTATTCTTAAAATGGGTCTGTGGTTTACACCACGTGAAATGCAAAAGGATTTGTATCGTAAAGACCCAGAAACTGGTAAAGCTAGAAATCGTCTTGATGTAGTTAAGGAAGAACTTAGAATTAGTTTGAGACCTAATCAGTATTTACGTATTTGCGACACTGGTTTGTCTTATACTGAGTTTAAGGCAATCTATATGCTGCAGAGAGATAAATATTCTAACTTAACTAGTGAGCAGCTTAAGTTACTTTCTAATAAAATTCTGTATCGTTTTCAGATTCAGTGTGAAGAGCAAGCTAAACAGTGGCTTACTAAGATAGATGAAATTAATAAGGTTGCTGCAGATAAGGGTTGGGATGTAACACGTGCTGACTTGTAATAAGTTAGCATATTAGTAGAAATATTGTCATAAGTGCCAGTAATGCATGATCTATTTGAGCCTATCTCTCGAGATGAAAGACAGGCTCAAGCACTTAAAGCTTGGATTAAAGCTAAAGGACATGGGACTATTGTAGGATGTACTGGATTTGGTAAGACTAGAGTAGCTTTAAATGCTATAACTAAATTACGATCAAAATATCCTACAATGTCAGTACTAGTAGTAGTACCTTTTGATAATCTAAAAGAACAATGGTCTAAAGAACTTGACGAGAGAGGTTTGGGATTTAATACTGATGTAAGAGTAATGATGGGAGCATCTAAAAAGGAATGGTCTTGTGATTTACTAATTATTGATGAAGCTCATAAAATCAATAGTGAAGTTCTTAGTAATGTTCTTACAAATACTAAGTTTAAATTAATACTTGGTTTAACTGCCACTTTTGAAAGACTAGATGGAAGGCATGAAATTTTAGCTAAATATGCTCCAGTTGTAGATACTATAACTATGGAGGATGCTCTCTTTAATGGATGGGTAGCTAAATATAAAGACTATGTAGTTGTTATTGATGTCTCTGATATTGATGTTTATCAGAGATATAATAAAGAATTTAATGAACACTTTGAATTCTTTCAATGGGACTTCGACAAGGTTATGTCTATGACAGGTAAAAAGGGTTTTACTAATAGATGGCAATATTGTAAGGATACCTATCCTGATGATTATGCTATGCAAAAGGACTATTTAAAATCTGTCACATTTCATGCTATGGGTTTTATGAAAACTATGCAGTCTAGAAAGAAGTTTGTACAGAATCATCCTGAAAAAATACGAATAGCTAAAGAGATAATTAAATATAGAAGTGATAAGAAAATTGTTACTTTTAATGCCAATACAGCTATGGCAGAAGCATATAAAGAGGGATACGTTTATACTGGTAAAGAAGGTAAAAAGAAAAATAGAATAACACTAGAAGAGTTTTCTAAAATGCCAAGCGGAGTATTAAACAGCTGTAAGATGGCAATTGAAGGCTTGGATGTACCTGATTTATCAGTAGGTATACAAACTGGTATAGATAGTAGTAAAACTAAAGCTGTACAGTCTCTTGGAAGAGTAGTACGATTAGCAAAGGGTAAATTAGGTGCTGAATTTTTTACATTAGTGATTAACGATACTGTAGAAACTAAATGGATGCAAAATGCCAAGAAGGATTCTAAGATTGAAATTATTGATGTAGAGAATTTAATGCATGTTCTTAAAGGTGAGCCATACGAGCTTTATAAAAGAAAGATTAAGAATTTTACATTTAGGTTTTAAGACATTAGAAATGGAAATGTATTACACAAAGCGAGAGTATAATCAAATGAAAAATACTCTTACTAGTGAGAATAAGCGTTTGAAGAAGCAGATTGAAAAGCTTCAGAAGAAAGTAAAGGAATTAGAATACACTAAAGAGGTAGTATTCGAACCAGATTTTGAAATGAATCCAGTAGTAGAAGAGACTATTGGATAGATAAGTCTATAATATTCACGTAACTAGACTCTAAAGCTATAACAAGTATTATAAGTCTAGTGTTAACTAGTTAAATATGTTAATTATACGTGAAGAATTTAGAACTTAAACAGCAACTTGTATTTTGTGAAAAATATAAAATTGATGCAAATCAATTATTGTTGCTAGAAATTATTCTCATCGCTCAAGAGGGTGACGATGCAGAACTTGTCCAGCTTTATTTTCAATCAGAGGCAAAGGGAAGCCTATTGGAACAATTAATTAGATTACAAGAGGTAGGAGTAATATTAAAGTCTTATAAGTTACCTAAGAAAGGTGAACGATTAGATTTATTTAGTATTCCTATTAATAGAAATCTTGTAAAAGACTTTTATAAGTGTTCCTTTGAATTAGGTAAAGAATTATTTGAAGAATATCCTCAATTCGGTTTTATCAATGGGAATCCAGTTGGTATACGTAGTGTTTCTAAGAAGTTTGATAGTCTAGAAGACTTTTATCGTTTCTATGGAAAGACTATTAGGTGGAAACAGGAAACCCATGACCATATTATGGAATTAGTTAAATGGGCTCGAGAGAATAATATTCTCTGTGTAAGTCTATGTAACTTTGTAATAGATCATAGATGGGATGAATTAGAAGCACTCCGTAATGGAGATTTAGCTAATACTAATTTTGATGCTATTAAGGTTGTATAATTAAATATTATGGCAGAGAAAATTAGTGGTTTAGAGGAATTCTTTCAATTAGTTAAAGAAGGAAGAGAAGGACACAATATAGGACTTAGTACAGGTTCACCTAAGTTAGACTTATATACTGATGGAGTTCTTCCAGGTACCTCTTATTTAATAGGAGGTGCTTCAGGCAGTGGTAAATCTACCTGGGCACTCTGGACTTATGTATATCAGCCATTAATACATTATCTAAATGGAGATAGTCCAGAAAGAGACCCTAGATGGTTATTGTTCTCACTAGAGATGACTCGTAGTCAAGTATATGCTAAATTAGTTAGTATGTATATATTTGACAATTATGGAGTTGAGTTGCGATTTAAGCAGATATTCTCTAGAGGAAAAGACTGCGTATTGTCTGATGAAGAATATGAACTCTTAGTTAAGAGTTCTGAATTTATCAAAATTCTTGATGAAAGATTATCTTTTTATGAAGGTAGTCTTACAGAAGCAGTTTATTTAAAGGAGGTAAATGAGGAATTATTGAAATGGGGTAAATTTGAGAATGGTAAATACATTCCAAATAATCCTAACATGTTTCTAGGTATTATGATTGACCATATGACCTTGGTAAAGGCAAGTGGCGGTCGAACTAAGAAAGATGAAATTGATGCAATTTCTAGAGATTCTGTTCAAATCAGAAATAATACTAAAATTGTATCTCCTATAATGATTTCTCAGTTTAATAGAAATGCTAATGGTCAAGAGAGAATGAAACAAGGTTTACAAGATCCATCTATGGAAGACTATAAAGACAGTGGGGCATTACTTGAGGATTCACAAGTAGCTATAGGTTTATTTAGTCCACATAAATATAAATTATCCACTTATAAGAAATATAATATCAAGATACTGGAGCAGTGTTTTATTGGTGTATTTATCTTAAAGAGTAGATTTGGTTCTTCTGACTTAATGATTCCTACTGGTTTTTATGGTGATTGTAGTCATTATGCAGATTTACCTAAACCTGAGAATATATTTGACTGGGAAAAATATACTAGTCCTAATTATTTATTAGAAGATGGGGTCCAGCAATTAAATGTTGAACTTAATAATATAGATGAGCCAAAAGAAATAGATAATAATTCAAATCTTTCATTTATATTATAAAAATATGTCAAATTTAGTGTGTTTAGCAGGTCTTTCAAATTCCGGAAAATCAACTAGCCTTCGTACTCTCGACCCAGAATCTACATTCATTATAAGTTGTACCAATAAACAGCTTCAAATTCCAGGATTTCGTAAGAAGTATCCTAAAGTAGCTATTAAAGATAAAAAGCTTATTGGCAATTGGTATGTTCAAAATAATTATACTAAGATTGAGAATATATTACATATGATTTCTGATTCACGCCAAGATATAAAGGTAATAGTTCTTGATGATTTAAATTATTTACTCTCAAATGAGACTTTTGAGAACGCTAGTATCAAGGGCTATGATAAATTTGTAACTATGGCTAAGAATTACTATGATTTGTTAGCAGAGTGTCAACTTCTTAGAGATGATTTAACTATTGTAGTTATTTCTCATATAGAGAATTTTGGTACTGAACTAGATCCACAGTATAGATTGTGGACCACGGGTAAAATGTTAATAAATCAGATAAATCTTGATGGTTTGTTCTCATATATTATTTATTCTGAGCGGTATGTAGATGATGTAGATGGGGAAGTACATTATCGTTTTAAAACTAGAACAGATGGTAATGATACTTGTAGAAGTGTGGCAGGCTGTTTTGATGAAAAATATATTGAGCCTGATATGAAACTAGTTATAGATACTATCAATGCATTTGAAAACGAAGATTAAGACTATTTAACTAACTAATTAACTAAGTATTGAATATATGAAGCTGGATATTGTAATGCACTATTCTGTTGATGAAGCAACAGGAGAAATCACTTTTATTGGTAAAGATGAGATTAAGGTAGACACTGCTAAGAAAACCTCTAGAAAGAGTTCTACTAAGAAAGACGAAAATCCTGAGCCTATTGTAACGCTTGATTCTACTAAATTAACGCTTACCCAAGGAGCAGTTGATTTATTACAAGTCTGTGAAGACTGTCGTATAGACATCAAGTATGACAAGAAGGGCAAGCAGTTGCTTCCAAAGATTGGAACAGATGCTGCTTTTAAATCTAAGGGAGGTAATTTACTTTCAAGTAAGAATACTGTAAGATACGGAGGTGCTAATAATAAGAAGTTAGCAGGATATGGTACTACCTTTAAACTGGAACCAACTGAAGATGAAGGTATTTATTGGCTTGTAGGAGACAAAATGCCTGAAGAACAAGAGGTTCCAAAAGAGTTAGTTAATATTGAGGATGAGCTTGATATAACTAACTTGGATGCTATAGAAGAGGAATCTACAGACTTATCTAGTCTGAGTTATACTCTCTAATAAAATAGAGTTAATTAAATATATTAGATAACAATTAATTTATTAGATTATGATTACTTAAATTTTGAAAATTATATAATATATGTCATTTAATTTTGCTATTTCATCTGATTCTGCAGTTCGTAACAGTCGTCGTCCACTCACACCATGGGAAATCCATGATGTAAAGTTTAAGGGAGCTGAAATTCGTGAGTTTAACGGTAAGAAAGACCCTAACGCTCATTATAAGTTGCTCTCCATTAAATATGAGAATGAGGATGGCTACTTTAATGTAGATTTGTTCTTCCCTAAAGATGGTGATGATGTACGACCAGAATTCGATGGTGCTAATGGCGGTAAAGTTCAGATGGCTTCCTCATTTGAAACCACTATGGCAATAGTAAAACAGACTGCACAGGTTCTTAACCCTAAAGGTTTTGAACAGATGCAAAAGCTGAGTGTTAAATTTAAGAGCTTTGATGATGTTGCAAAGACTTTCATTAAAGTAACTACACCAGCTATTGATACAGATATTAAAATTAAATTGACAGGTAAGAATCGTGACGGTAAGGTAGTTGCTCAGATTCCACGTATCTTGGCTTTGAATAAGGAGGGAGAAGCATTTATTTGTGACAATTATATTGGTCCAAAGCTCTTCTGGTCTGATTATGAAGCAGGTAAGCGTGACGAGTATTTGAAGTCAACTCCTACTGACCCAGATAAAGCTGTTGAAGATACAGCAGGAGTAGATGAAGCTCCTAAGGATGATTTGGATCTCGATAGCTTGCTTTAATTAAATAATTCTCTATGGACTTTAGTTTTGAACCTAAAGTTACTAGGGAGTTTCTTCTAAGTGAAAACAATGAGGAGACATATATGAGTTATTATCTAGGAATACCTGTAGATAAAGGCTTATATGTGTCTCCTCTACGTTCTGACCATCATAAAACTTGTGGATTTTTTAGAGGTAAATCTGGCAGACTTTACTTTAAAGATTTTGCTACTGGAGAATGCTTTGCCTTTGAAAATGTTGTAATGAAGAAGTTTAATTGTAATTACCATGAAGCTTTAAGAATTATAGCTAAAGACTTTGGATTTATTAAAGGTGAATCTCCAATATCTAAACCTGTAGTTAAGCAAGCTGAATTTAAAGGAGACAAACAAACTTTCATTCAAATAGAGGCTCAAGAATTTTCTGAAGAAGAACTTAAATGGTGGAATCAGTATGGTATAACTAAATCTATATTAAATAAGTATAGAATATTTAGTTGCAGAACAGTCTTTTTAAATGGTTCTATATTTAGTCAGTCCACTCCGAAGTGTCCTAGTTATGGATATTACTTTGGAAAGAAAGAACATGTAGAACAGTGGAAAATATATTATCCGAAAAGGTCTGATTATAGATTTATAGGTAATATATCTACTAAAACTATTCAAGGTTATAGACAATTACCTAAGAATGGTAAGTTATTAGTAATAACTAAGAGTTTAAAAGATTGTGCTTGCTTATATAGTATGGGAATACCTGCATGTGCCCCACAAAGTGAAACTCAATTTATTTCTAATACTATCTTAGAAGATTTAAGGCAACGATTTGATAAAATAGTACTTTTATTTGATGCCGACCTTACTGGAGTACACTACACTAATGTACTGCGTAGAAAATATGATTTCTTAATTCCTTGTATTATACCTAGAAGGTATGGGGCTAAGGATATTAGTGATTTCTATAAGAAGTATGGGAGAGAGGAGACTATTAAATTTATTAAAGAATCTATTAAATATATAAAAGAATGGGAAAGACATAGCTAAATACTAGTGTAACAGTAAAATATAAGAATGGTGACACACAAACATTCCAAACAATAGAAGAAGCTTCCGAAGTAACTAAATTAACAGTTAATTCAATTAAGTCTAGAGCTAATAAACCTGGCTCTGGAGCTAAATCTAAAGATGGAATGACATTTCAATGGGCAGATCCTGCTGTTAGAAGAAGTCTTACTGCTAAAAAGAGTAAGAAAAAGGGATCTAGCTTTGAACTTGATATTGTACATAAATTAAGGGAAATTGGATATCCTAATTGTATGACTAGTCGTAATAAGGATAAAACTTTAGACGCTAACAAAGTAGATATTTGTGATGAGGAAGTTCCTTGTTATATACAAGCTAAATATACTCAGAACATGCCTAATTATTTCACAATTAGAGATGCTTGTAGTTTAAAGGACAAGCCTTTTGTTATGTGCTGGAAGAAAGCAGGTAAAGATGGAGAGTCAAGTCCCGGTACAGTTGCCGTTATACCAATAGATTACTTTTACCAATTAATTAGTAAATTAAAATGAATACTTATTTGATTCCTTGGAGTAACTCAGGAGAGTGTGATATTCTTAAAATTACTGCAAATAGTTATGAAGACTGTGTAGACAAAGTAATTAAACATTATGCAGAAGAATTTGATTCAGATGCTTTGGCAGAGTGTACAGATTATGAAGAGTTTATGCAGTTGATATATGATAATCACGATATTTTCTTGGGAAGCATCCATGAAATTGAAGAATATGAATAACCTGCGTATTGCACTAGATATAGATGATACCATTTTAAAGTGGTTTGAAGCTTATCAAAAACGTTTCCCTGGTGAACGTAATTTAGTGCAACATATAATTACCAGAAATGTACGTAAGTTACAATATGATAGAGAATTTTGGGAGAATCTAGAACTACTAGAGCGTCCTAATTTTGAACCTCATATTTACTCAACTAAACGTATAAATCAAAAGAGTTACACTCGTAATTCTTTAATTAAAAATGGTTTACCAATAAAACCTATCTATCAGACTTATAATCAAAATGGTAATAAAGCTGATAAGATAAAAGGAAGGTGTGATGTTCTTATAGATGATAGTTTATTTAATGTAACTAAAGCTATACAGAGCGGATTACCTGCACTTCTTATTGATAGACCACACAATCAAAATGTGGAGTGTGAATTTCGCATTTATAACTTAGATTATGAAGAAATCCTAGATGCATATATAAATGAGTTAAATGTCTTAGGATGGCAAAATTAAGAGACTTAATCAAACTTACTCCATTAATTGACACTCTTAAATTAGTTAAAATTGATGATGCGGAATATTTCTCTTCTAAGTATGGAAATTATATAAGTAATTCAAGATTAGGATTACTTAATCCATTTCAAGGAGGTTCAACGGATGCCTTCTTTGAAGGGTTCCAAGACGAAGGATTTGTTTCTAGTTTAGTTATAGGTTCTGCAGTTCATTGCCTTACTTTACAAGGTGAGAGTTTTGAACTTGCTCCGGCTTTAGGAAAACCTACTGCTAAACTGGGAGCTATGGCAGATGAACTTTATCCAGTATGGTTGCAGCATCCTATTAGAACTTCTGATATTGAGGAAGCTTCAGTTAAGGTTAATTACTATAAAAATAAGCTTACTCCAGACATCATTAAAAAGGTAAATGAGCAATGTATTCCATATTGGAAAGCTAGAAAGAATGCACAATTAAGTAGTACTAAAGAACTTATCTATTTAGATGATAAGAGTCGTGATACTGTATATAATTGTGTAGAAGCATTAACTAAGAATCCACAAATTCAAGAATTACTTAATCCTTCAGGACTCTTAGATCCTCCTCTTTCTATGAATGAACAGGCATTTCTACTAGATATAGAGGCTAAATGTGCTAATGGTAAGAAAACCATACTGCACTTAAAAGCTAAACTTGATAATTTTACTATTGATACAGAGCAGGACATTATTACTGTAAATGATGTTAAAACTATTAGTAAAGTAGTGTCTGCTATTGATGATAATATTAATAGGTATCACTATAGTAGAGAATTAGCTGAATATTTATACTTGTTAAATTTGTATGTAGCAAAGGAATATAATATATCAAAACCTTCAATAAAGGCTAATTATTTAGTAGTATCTACTATTCCACAATACTATACTAAAGTTAGACCTGTAACTAATAAAGAAATACAAGAAGGTATGTATGAGTTAGGAACTTTGTTACGTCATGTAGCATATCTAATTTGCTATAAAGGATATTCTCTTTAATGGAACTTAAAGATTTAGACTTTAATAAAACCCTAGCAATATATAAAAAATTCTTTAGTGTTCATTTTTTAAATAGTAACTTAGGCGATAAATTAGCTGTAATAGCCTTAACTTGTTATATAACTAATGAACTCAGGAAAAAAGACAAAGAAATCACTTGCTATGATGTTTTATTGAAAGTAGGAAAAGATTTCGGAAAAGAAGAAAAAGAAACCTTTCTGAAATCACTTGGTGCTATTTGTGAGGACTTTATGTACGGAGTTAAAGACTTCCCGGACTATGGAGTGTCCCTCAAAAATATGCCAAAACAGCTTAAAAAATTATTAGATTCTTATGTACCATTTTGATGATATTTTATCAAAAATTTGTACAATTATTTAGATTAACATTAATTAACACTATAATCCTTGGATAATTTCCTAAATGGATTATTGTTGTTTACATCAGTTAAGAAGACTGGTTTTAGATAAGTATTTCGTAGATGACATGAAAATGATTAATGTTTAATAAGGATTTAATAATTATGAGTACAAAGGTTTTGAATTTTAAGAGTGTGACAGTATCAGCAGAGTCTAAGGATGTAGCAATCGCAAGCATTGAAGAGCAGTATTTCCATATTAATGGTGATGCAACTCAGGCTTACAAGAACGCAAAGGCTAAGCATCAGGGTGTTTGGACAGAGCGTGATGACAAAGCATTTAAGTTGGATTATTTGGAGAAGAAAGGTAAGAGCTGCCCAGGTGCTGGTTACATTATTGTAGTAGAGGCTGCTATTGGTGATACTCGTGAGCGTCCATATAAGATTGAAGATGTAAAGAGCGAGGGTAAGAGAAAGTTTAAGTCAATGTATAAGTGGATTGACACTGAAGGTAAGACAGTATGTCAGGTTGATACTAATAAGGCAGATGCTAAGAATGCAATCAAGGAACTCTATAAGAGTGGTGCATTTAGAGGTGATGCTAAGTTGGTAAAGACAAAGGATGTAGTAGAGGGTAATGCAGTTGTAGCTACAGCTAAGTATACTCCTTCTAAGAATACTAAGCCAGGTTCATACATTGCTTTTGGTATTGAAAATGCATAATCATATATTGGGTAACTAACATTATTGTTAGAATTAAGTAAGGTGATTGTCCGTGAGGATAGTCACCTTTTTTTCTTTTAGATACATTAATAGCTAGATTACTTTGAATAATTAAGTAATTAAATTAAATGCAAGTAACTTTAGAACAACTTTATTTAGGAAAAGCCACTAGAATTAAAGAAAAGGAGTATTTCACAACTGAGCAATATGTAATGCCATTTATAGATAGAATGTCTAAATTTACAGATAAGTTTGAAATTCAGGTTAAGCCTGCAGATCAAATTAGTCTAACTAATGATGGTGAAGTTAATTTTGAAAATATTGTATATAATAGAGTATGGGTAGAGGCACAACTTCCAGGAGAATATGCTTATGAGGGTCATACCCAGTCAGTTAGTCTTCTGTATGCTTTAGATACTCGTAAACCAGTGTATAAGATATTTCAAAATGCAGTACGTAGTGCTTGTTTAAATATGTGTGTATTTTCTCCAAATATGCTTCAGGTTAGGGAATTAGAGCCTGAAACTGCTATGGAATATACTTTTGTAAATCAAGTTATGGAAATGACTGATAATACAAAGGTAATGTTGGAGAATCTAGCTAATACATATATTAAGAGAAATGAACTCTATGACCATTTAGGACATTGGGTAGATAATTGTATTAGTAGCAAATTTAATTCAGGATTTGGTACTGTAAAGTTGGCAGAGTCTACAGCTATTGATGCTTATAAAAAATTAGTAATTGACGAAAAGTCTGACTATTTTGTGCCTAATAATGAGGATATTTGTATGTTCGATGCTTATCAGGCATTTACAGATATTATTACTCACGATAAGGGTAGAGATATAGTTAATAAATTTGAGAAGATTTATTTAGTTAAAGATATTTTAGGTATTAAGTAAATAAATATTTGGAATTAACTAAATAATAAAATATAATATAGATCCAGTAATAATTAGATGTTTATAAAATAGATTATATTTTTAACGGCTTAATAGCTTATTTAAACATTTAACAATGAAAAAGGAAACCAGAAATCGTATTGAGAAAGTATTAAACTATGCTAAAGAGAATAATTGTAGTGTAAAAGCAGCTTGTATTGCAAAGAACTATAATTATAGCACTTTAATGAATACTATTAAATATACTCGTAGTATTGGTAAAGATGAAGATATTATTTCTCTATATGATTCTGTAAAGAAGTCTACAGGTAATTCTGTAGAACATATTGATACTGATGAAAGAGCTGAGACTGAACAGATTCGTAATGAAGATGGTACAATAGTTAGTTATAGATTCAAAGTATTTCGTCGAGATAAGACTCCTGTAATAGGAGCCTTAACTAGAGATGAAATGAATCTTATCTATAGACTTTATTCTTATTATGGTTCTAGTCTCACACAGCGACAAGTAAGTAGACACTTTCCTGATTATTCTTTAGTTGATTTTAAGAGAATCTTACGTGCTTTTAATATAACTAAAGCTTCTAGTCCATTTGCTCCTCATGTAATTGAAGAGCATACGCCAGAAGAACTTCAGGAAATGCAACTCAGAGAGAAGGAGAATGACTTCTTAAAAGCTGTAGAAAAGAATGAAGTAAGAGACCTCAAACAATTAGTTATTAAACTTACTAAAGAACAAATGAAAAGTTCTATTAGTGAGGAGAAACTAATTCAATTAATTAAAGAAACTAATAAAGACTATAAAGAACTTCCAGTTAACATTAATAGTAGTAACCCGACATATCCAATATTAATTATATGGTTGTCTGATTTGCATATTGGAGCTTATAATGCTAAGTATAGTAGTTTTGTAACTCTTCCTAATTATGATAAAGAGGAGATTAAATCTAGATTAACTAAGATTGTGCAGACATTTGCAGGACAGTCTTATGGAGCAGTTTATGTAGTTAATCTTGGTGATTCTATTGATGGTTATAATAAAGAAACTACTAGAGGAGGACATCAACTTCCTGAAGTAATGGATGATAAAGAAATTAGTGAGACTTATATAGAGTGTATGATGGAGTTCTTTAAAGCTCTTAAAGCTAATGTAAGAAGTGATGAGTTTAATTATCTCTGTATAGGTGAGAGTAATCACGATGGCAATTGGGGATGGTTAAATAACAAGTTATTAGCTGCATATTTAGCTAATGAAGGAGTTAAGAGTTTTATTAGTAACTTTCCCATTGACCATTTTACTATTGGTAAACATTCATGGATTTTCATGCACGGCAAAGACAATAATAATCAGTCTCGCCAATTCCCACTTACACTTAATCCTCAAACTGAATTATATTTTGCTAACTATATAGCAGAACAGAATATTAGTAATAAATATATCTATGTAGTAAAGGGCGATTTACATAATTATGCTTATACTACTGGTAAGCAGTTTGATTATATTTCAGTAGGTAGTATGTATGGAAGTAGTAATTATATTGTTGCTAATTTTGGACATACTAAATGGAGTGTTAATTATTCCGTAGTTACAGAAGATGATATGTTAATGGGTACAGTTAAAGGAAGTAACTAGATGAGCATCAAATCGTGGAAAAATAGAAACTATATGTTAACTAGAAGTGATATTTTAAGTGAAGCAATTCACAAGTGCTTGGTTGAAATGTATAAATGGGCTCAACCAGCTATAAATTTAGATAAACTCATTGCAGATGGATATAAAGATTCTAAAGAAGATCCTCTATATAAGAAACACTATTTATCCGAAAAGAATTTTATCTATCTAAGAGATATATATAAAGATGCTTATGGAATTACTGATAATTGGAATGACACTTTTGAGTTACTAATAGACTATTTAGTTAAGGGAGGTACAGAGGATGACTATAGACCTGCTACTAAAGACAGACCTGCTTATAGAGATTATAAAAAGGTTCCAGCATTAGATACTTTGATTGGTAAGGAAGCTACTGATAAGTGTCTAGAGCATATTAAGAAGTGTCAAAATTTCTATTGTGGACATTCTAGAGAAGTAAATCAATTTGATATGACTATGGCTTTAGGTGTAGGAAGTCCTAATTCTAATGCTGAATATGTAACAAAGTATTGGCAATCTCATGGGAGACCCGATTTTACTATTAAAGATTTTAAGATTGATGATATTATCTATGATGATAGATACCCTGCTGTAGATGAATTTTTAGAGTCTTTAAAATAAATAGTATGAAAGATATTATATTGCCAAGTGAAACCTCAGATGCTATTGATTTAGGTGCTATTGATAATACAATTACAGGTATAGTTATACCTTATAAGGGAGATAATGCTGTTGGTTATATAGCTTATACATGTGGAGAAGCTATTCCCTGGGCATTATTTAATACTATTGATAATACTACGATAGTTAAAAGTGCTCAAGGAAGTGAATATTCCGAAGATACTTTAATTGAGTTAGTTAAAAGGCTCATAAAAGATAAAGTTGCCGACAATTTTAAACTCATTAATTTCACAATAGATTTAGATAATTATAATCCAGATAAATTATCTTTAGATACTAAAAAATTAATGAATAAAAAGAATGTATGGTCATTATAAAAAGAGACGGAATAAAGGAAGAGTTTAATGCAGATAAGATATTTAACGCTTTAACTAAAGCATTTAAAGCTTGTGGTTATACTTCTGTTGAGAATGTTATTCGAGATATGGTTTCAGAAATGAGATTCTGGGATAATATTACTGTAGAAGAGATTCAAGATGAAATAGAAGAGACTTTATATAATTACGAATATTTTGATGTAGCCAGAGCTTATTCCATTTATAGAGAAGAACACAAGAAAGCTAGATTTATTAGAAGTAGACTTAATTACATGGACACTTATAAAGATTCTGATGTAAATGCATCTACTTCTTCAGAAACAGATGCTAATGCTAATGTAGCTTCTAAGAATGTAGCTAATCTTGAGGGTGAAGTATATAAAGTAACCAATAGAATTATTCAAAGACAGCGAATGAAAGATAAACTTAATAAATTGTATCCAGGTCAAGAACTTGGAAGACAGTATATTAAGGATCTAGAGAATCATATTATTTATACTCATGATGAGGCTAGTACTCCAGTACTTAAACCTTATTGTAAAGCAGTTACATTGTATCCATTAATGCTTGAGGGTGTAGGTAATATTGATGGAGTTACTCCTGGTGCCCCAAATGATATTCAATCTTTTAGTGGTCAGGTAACTAATGCTGTATTTTTGTTTAGTTCTCAGTGTAAAGGAGCTGTTGCTCTTGGTGATTATTTTATAGCTCTTAATTATTATGTAATTCAAGAGTTTGGACCTGTATGGTATGATAAGGTGGATGAAGTTGTAACTAATTCTCACTTTATGCATCAGTATACTATTGGACATTATATCCGAAAGGGTATGAAACAGTTTATTTATGGAGTTAATCAACCTGCAGGAAACAGAAGCTACAATAGTCCGTCAAATATTTAATTTGTAGCTTTAAAAATATTTATTTTTAATTTAATTACATATTGTAAAGATTGTCATTATGGTAAAATACATGGATACAATTTGAAGGCGGACGATAAATCTTGTGAATTGCTGGAATCCCTAGAGCACAAGTCGGGAGACTAATTGTAAGGTAATCAGCAGCTAAGCTAGTTTATACTAGAAAGTTCAACGACTATCCCGGAAGGGAGTACATCTAAGTAGATGGAAGCGCAAGACCTCTTATGAGAGATGATATAGTCTAATCTATATAGAAATATATAGCAGTATAACGGGCAGAAACTAACGACTTCTGTTGAATATAAAAATGTTTCAAATGTATCTTTTTATGATAAAGTATATTTTAAATCACTCTTTGAAGAATTTTATTATCCTGATGGAACACAACCTGAATGGAAAGCAATAGATAAGTTGCAAAGAATCTTCATGCAGCTTTTGAGAGAAATTAGATTAATTAAACCTCTCACATTCCCAGTAACTACTATGGCTCTTGTACATGATGGTAAAGAGTATCTTGATCCTGAATATAAAGAGTTATGTGCTGAAGAGTGGGCTAAGGGTGGAAGCTTCTTCTGCTACACTAGTGACAATCCTACATCTTTGGCATCATGTTGTAGAGTCCTAAATGAAATGTCTGATAATACCTTTAGTTCTACTACAGGTATGACTGGAGTTATGACTGGTTCTTGTAATGTAATTACTCTTAATATTAATAGAATTGTTCAGGATTGGGTTGGAGATTGGAAAAATGAAGGAATACCAGATATTAATGCAGAAACCAATAGAAACAGTTTAAATATATATATTACTAATATTCTTAAAAGAGTATATAAGTATCATATTGCATATAAGACAATGCTTTATGAAATGGAAGACGCTAAAATGTTCTCTGATTGTAATGCAGGATATATTTATATGCGTAAATTGTATTCTACTATTGGATTGATAGGTTATTGTGAAGCTGCACAATTCTTAGGATTATCTGTATCTAATAATAAGGAATATAAAGATTTCCTTAAATTAATATTTGGTACTGTTAAGGAAGAAAATAAAAAACACTCTATCCATGATAGTAAGAGACCATTCTTATTTAACAGTGAAGCTATCCCTAAATCTCTGGGGATGTAAAACCTCTTTTGATTGACTCGAAACTCCTATATTTACCTATATGTAGGACAACGAGGCGCAAGCAATAGTATTTATTAATACTGTGTGCAGCGTGACAGACTAAGTAAAGAGGATTTAGTACTTGTTACTAAATATGCAATAGTCGAGACTTAATGGTAACATTAAGAAATTGATAGAAATATCAATTCGTTTAATACAAAATCACAAAGTATAAATTTTGTTTTGTTTTAATATGGTCTAAATAAAGACCTATATTATGTATTAAATCACCCTTCACCGATTAAAGAATTACATAAATATATTAATTCTTTAGAAGGGGCGTAATAGAATCGGGAGAAGGATTAGGTGTAAAACTCTATAATTGGGATAAGAAGGATGGTTATGTAGTACCTGAAAATCAGAATCTGTATAATTGTTATTTCTATAATCCATGGGATGAGACCTCTATTCTTGATAAATTTAAGCTTCATGGTAGAGGGGTAGCTCAGTATTGTGATGGAGGTCAGGCACTTCATGCAAATCTTGATGCTCATTTAAGTAAGCAACAGTATTTACATCTGTTGGATGTAGCTAAAGATGAAGGCACTAGTTATTTCACATTTAATATCCCAATGTCTCAATGTAGAGAATGCGGACATGTAGTAAATGCTCCTATTGATGAATGTCCTATTTGTCATTGTAGACACATTAAATATTATACTAGAATTATTGGTTATTTAGTATGTGTAGACAATTGGAGTGATCCTAGACAGTTAGAATTTGCAATACGTAAGTATAAGAGTGGAGATAGAAGCTTTACATATAAACCAAATCTTTAATATGCATACAATTTTTGGAGACCTTGATTATGTTCAGGGTTATTTAAGAATGGGTCATTTAGAAATGGAGTTAAATGATAAAGATTTTAAGAAATTTAAATCTTTGTCTTTAAAGGAACAAAAAGAATGGCTTCGGGATGGAGGACATGTGGAAGTAGATGATTTTAGCGTTGACGATATTGGTAGTATTACTGAAATAAATTATTAATATGACAGAAATTGATTTTTAATGAAAGAGTTATTAAAATTTGAAGCAGAATGGTGTGGTCAGTGTAAAGCTCTTAAACCTACATTGGATAATGTACTTAAGGACTTTCCTGATGTTAAGTTAACAATAGTAGATTGTGAGATTGAGGAACAGAAAACACTAAAGTATCAGATTAGAAACATGCCTACTCTTATTTATTTAGTAGATGGAATAGAAGTAGGTAGATTATCTGGAGCAGTTCCAGCTAGTAAGATTATTGAACTTTTAAATAAGAAATAAAAATTAAGGAGACTTAGGTAACTAGGTCTCCTTTTTCTATCTATGAGTGTGGAAAGAAAACAACTTAAATCAGTTAATTGTTCTCTACGTAACTTTACATATGGTCAAAATTCTGATTATATAGTAGTAACAGAATGGGTTAATGGAGATGGTTGGGATATAACAATTAACGATAAACAGATTAGTCTACATAGTGGAGAATTAGCAGCTATTAATTATTTAACTGCTATGATAGATTATGATTATGAATCCCATTTAGAATAATTATGGAAGAAATAATTGTTCTAGATTACTATGACGGGTCTGTTTGGATTTATAAATTGCCATGGTTAAATATGACTGATGTATTTATAAGAGATTGGTTAGATTCTATGGGATTTAATTTAGATGAAGTAACTTATATGGTTAATCCTAATATTAAAATTAATGATGAAAGAAAATAAGACTGAGGTAGAGAATAGAACAGAGTTAGAGCAGAATATTGATGAAATTATTAAAAACTCTAGAAAAATTTCTAATATTTTTACTTTGGAAACTGCTAGATTAATTAAGGCTGCACTAGTTAATAATAAGCACTCTGAAAAGCCTATTTCCGAATTAGAAGTTCTTCAGAAAATGGCTAAAGAGCGTGAAAAGGCTATAGTTCTCTACACAAATGGAGGTCGTAAGGATTTAGCTCGTATAGAGTCTAAAGAACTTGATTGTATTAAAAAGATGATACCTAAAGAACCTTCAGAGCAGGAGATTGAAGAACTTATTGCTGAATTAATGGAAGCAACAACTCTTACTATTAATGATACTAAAGATGTTATTGCAGATGTTCAAGATAGATTCCCTACTGCTCAGAAAGGTACTATTGTAAGAATATTTAAATCTTTGTTATAATGAGATTATACGGGATATTAAAAGACGATCTTATTGGGGAATATATTATAGATAATACTTCTACAAATATAGAGGATTTTAAACACACAGATAATGTGTATTATACAGATAATTCTCTAGGTGATCCTTTTGATTTCTATAGTTTATTTGAAGATAATACAGATGCTGATTGGCTTCCCTATAATTGTACTATAACTGAGGAGGATATGTACTATAAAAATGGTAAATATTATTATGATGGATATGAGCCTATACCTAAAGAAGCAATGGTAGGAACTAGAATTACTATATATAAAGAGGGTAAGTTAGTACAACAGCAATTTAAACCATATTAATATGTATTTTGTTAAAGAAACAAATAAATGTAGCTAGTGAACGGAACTATAATGTAGATTACTATACTAAATGTTTAAAAGAATTAAAAAATGATAGATTTAACATGGCGTGAAATTCGACAGGTATTTGTTGAAGAAAATACCCTTTACTCAGCTTTACTTTACGTATATCATACTTATATAGGAAATGAAGACGATAGTATAGATGAGATTATTGAAGGTATTCAAGACAATATAGAAAATTACATAGAGGAATTAATTAAAGAAGCTTCTCCTTATGATTATTCTAATGGAGATATAGATGCTGAAGATATTACAGACTTAGTTACTGGAGATGAGTTCTTAGAGAAATTTAAAGAATGGTACGAAAATGGATGATAAAATTGATTTAAATTGGACTTTAAAAGTAGATTATACTTTTGAAAAGTATACCCTTTTCGAAGCTTTAGTCAACTTATGTCTTGCTTATTATGGTAATATACCAGAAGAATATGATTATGCTGAATTTATAATTACCTGGTTGGAAGATAATTTAAAAAATTATAAAGAAGAATTTCTTTCTATATTAGATTCTGAAATAGACACTGAAGGTGAGATTAGTAATGATAATATTACTAAATTATTAGATAATGAAGAATTTATGAAAGAATTTAGACAATATTTGTGTGACTAAAATACTAGTAATTCCGGATGTGCATGGTCGTAGTTTTTGGAAAGAACCATGCAATAATTGGACAGATAAAATTATATTCTTAGGAGATTATCACGACCCTTATGGAGAATATATAGATGAAGAGCCTAATAAAGCAGAGTCTTTAACTAATCTTAGAGAATTAGCTACTTTTGTAGAGAATAGACGTAAGATTTCTGATGTTATATGCCTATTAGGTAATCATAAATTTTAATAAATTTTAACATAGGTTTCCTTGGAAATCTTTTCTAAAATATGTATACTTAAGTGTTAATAATTAATACTTAAGCTATGCATCAATTTAATCACAATTTTTTTAAAACTATTGATACAGAAGAAAAGGCTTATATCCTTGGTTTTCTGTACGCTGATGGCTATAACTCTGATAAGCAAGTAGTTATATCCCAATTAGAACAAGATGTTGATATTTTAGAAAAGATAAATAAAGCACTAAACGCAGATAATCAAATAAAAAGAAAATTACAGAGTACAAATAATAAAACTGTATGTCAATTATGCTATAGTAGTATAGATATGTGTACAGACTTAACTAATCTTGGATGTTTTAGAAATAAATCTTTAGCATGTACTTTTCCAACATTTCTAGATAAATCTCTAATTCGACATTTCATTAGAGGTTATTTTGATGGAGATGGATGTGTTTGGATAGGTAAAAGAAAAATAATGACTGTTAAAGATAAGACGAGACCAAGTGGATTTCGAGAGCGTATAGTTCAGAATGTTAAATTCACAATAACTGGTAATATGACATTTATTAATAGTTTACAAGATGAGTTAGTACAAATGTTAGGATTTAAGAAAACTAAACTTAACTTTAGTAAGGCTAAAAATGCTAATAATAACACTTGTGATAAAGTTTGTACTATGGAGTATTCTGGTAGAAAACAGATGCAATCTTTTTATAATTATATGTATGAAGGAGCTTCTATTTGGGGAAATAGAAAAAGATTAAAATTTGAAGAAATTTGTGCGTTTGAAGAGAAATCTTCAAAGGACACCTAGTTAATTGCTGGAACGCCTGAGATGGTAATCAGCAGCCAAGCCTCTGATATTGAGGAAGGTTCATCGACTATCCCTGAAATGGGAGTAGAATCAAGTGATTCGAAATGCTAGGCTCTTAACGACATGAAAGTGGGCGAAGATGAAGATATAGTCAGTTCTGTAGTTAAATGAAGCTACAGCGATAAATTGGGGCTAGAGTAACGAACTAGCTTAAACAAAAAGGATTTAAGTTATTTCAACGGAAATGGTAAATGTAGATTTGATTACTGGCAACAAAAAGAAGTAAAGGAGTTAATTAGTAGTCTAAATCCCCAAGTATATTACATATATGAAGATTTAACTACTAAAGAGCCTCATAAATATTTATTCTCTCATGCAGGTATTACTAAAGACTGGTTAGACTATAATAATCTAGAGTTAAAGGACTTAGATAATATAGACATAACTAATCTTAGTCCATTAGATCATATTCCTTACTCTAGAGGAGGCTATAATAAATATGGTTCTTGTGTTTGGAATGATTTAGGAGATTTCCAATTACAAACTCCATATAAGAGTTATTACCAAATATTTGGACACTCTTGGGGAGGTAGAACTAAGCCTTTAATTACCGATAAGTATGCTATGTTAGATTGTTGTAAACCATTTATATTAAATACAGAAACTAAGCAAATTGTACCATGGATATTATAAAACTTCCATATACTTCTTATCTTGATCTTAGCGTAAAAGATTTTTCAGAGTTTATACAAAATGAACTCTTGGAGGAAAATGTTCCTAAAGATAGCTGGCGTGATGATATAGGTGATAATATTTATTATTACTTAGAAAGATACTTTATAAAAAAAGATATAAAATATGATGAGCATATTAATGAGGAATTGCTAGATTTACTATGCGATAGTATTTGGGAATATTTAAACTTGCTCTAAAGAATGGCATATATAAATCTTGACCTTTATGAAGAGGTAGAAGTAAAGGATTTTATCGATTATATAAAGTCTCATTATCCTCAGTGTAGTTCACTCTCTAACAAGGATTTAATGAGTTATATAGATGACCATATTCACAATCTTATAGAAGCTTATTTAAGCTCTTTAGGATTAACATTTGGAGATATTAACTGGGATAGTGGATTAGATACTCTTTATGATGAATGTGTTGATTATTTAAATGATTAAATATGTTAATTCGATGGTTACTTTCTCAGAGTTTCCTAACGAAATTAGTTTGTGTATCAATATTAGCCAATGCCCTTGCAATTGTCCTGGTTGCCATTCATCTTATCTTGCTGAGGACATAGGAGAACCTTTAGGAGAATTAGCTTTACATAAGTTAATTACAGAAAATAAGGGTATTACTTGTGTTGGATTTATGGGTGGAGATATAGAGCCAAAAAGTGTTAATGCTCTTGCACAATATGTTAAAACAGAATATAATTTAAAGGTTGGTTGGTATAGCGGTAGAAGTCATTTAGCTCCAGAAATTGATTTACAGTATTTTGATTATGTGAAATTAGGTCCTTACATAGAGGAAAGAGGTGGACTAGATAATCCCAATACAAATCAGATAATGTTGGAGATTGATAATACTTGTGGAAGACCAATAACTAAAGATATAACTAGTTATTTTTGGCGTAAAAGTAATTAATGACTTTAGAATTAGCTTATAATAATGATATTTTAGATTTTAAAAAACAATTGGAAGACTTAGCTGCTATTTATAGTGTCACTATAAAAGCTTATAATGAATCTCGTTATTTAGAGAAAAAGAAAGCATACCGATTAAAAGGTGGTTACAGTGCTAGATTAGTTCCTTTTGCTTTATTTAAAGATAATAATCACGAGATTCCTTTTTATAGTGAATCAAATGAATGTACTTTAGATAATATTTCTGAAATTTTAAATCGTTATTGTAATGTTAAAAGTACCTGTAATTAATAAGTCTAATAATGACCTTCCTAAATATGCAACATCTGGCTCTGCTGGATTTGATTTTTGTGCTAATGTAGATGAAGTAAAAGAAAAACTTACTTGGAATTGCTCTCTTTCACGAAATATAAATGGAAAGATTGTTGAAGTTACAATTTATCCAGGTGGTCGTGCTTTAATTCCAACTGGTTTGTATATGGCTATTCCGGAAGGATATATGTTAGCTATTGTAACTAGAAGTGGTCTTGGTCTCAAGAAGGGAGTAACTATAGCTAATTCTTTCGGAGTTATAGATGCGGATTATCGTGGAGATATTGGTCTCATTGTACAGAATAATGGTTTTGAGCCATTTACAATACAGCAAGGAGATAAAATTGGACAAGGTATTATTTATAAATGTGAACAAGCAGAATTTACACTAGTTGATGAACTAGATGAAACAGAACGTGGAGAAGGCGGTTATGGGCATACTGGAGTTCGTAATTGATATTATATTAGATTAATTAAATAAATACTTAATATTAATTAATATGATTACTAAAGAACAATTCACAAAGGTTATTGAAAATACATTGAAGTTGGATAAGGAATACGATAGATGGGATGATTTTGGTATTAATCTGTGGGAACTTCCTATTGGGGATACTATAGCTGATCTTGCTGAATCAATTTGGGATATTACATTCGATGAAGATGGAGTAGATTGGATTAACTGGTGGATATATGAAAGACCTGCTTTGTTTGAAGGTGATGAAGTAAATAAAGCCTATAATGAAGATGGTTCAGAGATTCCAACAGAAACAGTAGATGACCTTTGGAACATTGTAGAAAAGTTTCGTAAGTAATGATTGAAAGGGATATAAAGGCTACCTTATCCTTTGATCCAGATTGTGATTATAATAAATCTGGATATATTTTATATTTAGTTATTCCTAAAGAACTCGATAATTTTGTAGATATTATGGCTAAATCACATAGAGATACAGAATATACACTAATAATTAGTCACTCGAATGATTAAATATCTTTTAGGACGCGCTAGTACCGGTAAATTTCGTTTTGCAGTTGTAGAATGTGATGAAGAATGGCATTCAGATTGTGAACCAGCTGGTTATATAATTCAGCGTAGTTATGGTCAGGTGAGAGGGAAAACAACCCTCTCACCTCAGATTATTGTAGATAGAACTAAACAGAAGAGAAATTGGCAAGAACAATATACTTTACAATTTAACTCTGAAGTTAAGAAATATTTAGATAAAGGCTATAAGGAAATTGACAAACATCCTAATGAGTATATTGATGATGAACTCCTTAGTATATTTGGAGATGTTAAGACCAATCAGTACGGTGTAATTAAACCTCAGTTAGCTAAACAAGCTGATAAGGTTACAAATCCTAAGATATTTAATAAAGAATGGTTAATTAGTAGAAAACTTGATGGTGTGAAAGCATTATTTTATTGGGATGGTAAAGTAATCCATACAGCTAGTCGAGGAGGTGAGCATTACGACTATAGTACAGTTCACTTGCGCACTAATCCTTCTCTAGTAGCTTTCTTCAAAGAGAATCCTACTGTTATTCTTGATGGTGAGTTGTTTGTAAGAGGCAAGACTCTTCAGCAACTTTCAGGAGCTGCTAGAATGGAGAAGAATGCTTATGATTGTGATTGGTTACAGTATTGGGTATATGATTGTTATAACTCTGCAGATATTGATATGATAGCTTCAGAACGTTATAAGTTCTTAGAAGATAAATTTGCAGAAGCTCATAATTTTCCTATTTATAGAAGTGGTGAGGATGAATCAGAAGCACCAATCAGACTCTTGGGACATGAATATGTATCTGGTTGGGATAATATGAAGAAACTTCACGATGAATGGGTTTCTGTAGGATTTGAAGGTGCTGTAATTACAGACCCTTCTAAGCCTTATAAAGTAGGCTCTCGTTGTAATAATCTTATAAAGATTAAGCAATATAAGTCTGAAGATTTTAAAGTAATTGGATATAAATTAGGACTTAGAGGTTCTGAAGATATGACATTTACTTGTGAATTAGAAGATGGACGTACTTTTGAAGCCATGCCAGTAGGTAATAGAGAAATTAAAGCTGAATATGTTGAAAACTTTGAAACTAAGTACAAAGGACATAAAGCTGAATGTACTTTCTTTAACTATTCAGACGATGGTATTCCTACTCAACCTAAGTTGAGAATATTTAGATTTGACTTAGAATAATTATGTTAGATATAGGAGATACAATATGGTATTATTCACCAAGAACTGATGGCATTGATTATCATTCAGGTAAAATAGTAGCCAAATCAGATCAATATGGTTATTACATAATGAATGAGAATAAAGAGATGCTATGGGTAACTAATTGGATTGATTCTTCTCTAGAAATGTTGAAAGAACGTATAAAAGTTCATCAAGAGTATTGTAGAGATATAGTGGAACAACCAATTGATACCCTCGGTTATACTGATTTTATTCCAAATTAAAGTATGAAAATAAAACTGATAGGTAAGGGACATTATGAGGTAATTCATAAGGGCAAATCTATAGGTAAATTTGATAAATATGATTTAGATACATTAAATAATGCTCAAGTAGGAGCCACCTTAAATTTTGCAGACTAATGTATTTTAAGGGAACTATTGTAATTACAGACCCGTGTTATATAATTAAGAAGAATCCTATTAAACATCCTAATGAAGAAGATTTTGGGCTTCCTGCATCTATAATTAGTAAACCATTTAAGGATTACTCTACTCCAGAAGAGTTAGCTTATAAAGCTGCACTAGATTATTACTATAAAGAATCTCCTAAATATGATGATTGGGATAAATGTAATTATGGAGAAAATATGGGAGTATTAGGTATTCATAATTATATTTCTGAACCTACTATTTATGGAGATTGGAGTTGTACTACTTATCAAACAGAGGAGGAACCAAAAGAGCTTCTAGAAAGTATTCTACGAATTTTAAATGATAATCTCGAAAATGAAGCATATGGAGATAAGGAACTTCCTATTCCTAAGGTAGGTAAGGTTATAGGTGAGTTCTGTGCAGATGCCGGTCTTGTAGGAGTGTTCCTACTTGATGAGATACTTGCATATAACCCTGATTGGAAATCTTGGATAGAAGAGCATTCTTGGTGTGCTACTATAATTGAAAATTTTGAGGGTGAAGTAGAGTATTATATAGATAAGGTAAATGAAGAAGCCCACATAGTGGGAACCGGAAGTATTAACTTTTATACAGCACAAACAGGAGTATGAAACATTATTTAATTAATTATAGTGTAGATTGGTGTGATGAATTTGATATGCCTTTCTATGAACTATTAGATGAGAATATGTATCGCATCTATATGTATGCTAAACTTAAATTAGGTAGCGCATTTACTACAAAAGGATTCGGTACTAATGAAGCCTGGGAATATGATGTATACCAAGGTAAGGAATATGGTCTGGATTTACTACAATTTGAACCAGAAGAAATAACAGATATAGAGTATTCTGTTATTAAGAATCATTTACCAATAGGTACTTTAGATGTAATGGATGATTTACTTAATTACCTAGAGGATAGAGCAGATTTAAAAGATTCTGAAGACATATATAAGATGACTCCTGAACAAGTAATGAAAATTATTGATGCAATTACCAAGTGAGTTTAAGTGTGCTGGAAATACTATTAAGGTACAGTTAGTAGAGAAAACCTATAATAATAATTATGGAAATTGGTGTGATGTTACCAATACCATAACTATAGCTAAAACTATAGAATTAGAAGATAAAACTGTAGTGGAGCTGACAGAAGATCAAATAACTAATACATTTTGGCATGAGCTTATTCACTGTTTTCAGTTCTATTTCGATAATAGCTATAGTGAAGCACAATCACAAGTATATGCCAACTTTCTGTGTGAATATTTTAAATCTGTTGCTTCAGATGATGAATTCGCCTAAAAAGAAAGCAGTTGTTCCACCAGTAGTTATCGAAAAGAAACCAAAAGTTAAGTATGTTTCTAAACTAAAGGAATATGCTATTAATTTCGATGCTACTATAAAAATACATCAAGGAGGGTTTGAATCAGCCCTACCTTGGTGTATCAAAGTAGATAAAAGTAAATATGCTAATTTAACTAAAGAACAAATAGTAACTAAGGTTAAAGAAGCAATTAGATTAGCAATCTTAGATAAGTGTCCTTGGGTATCTGAGATTATTTCATTAGATAATATTAAGTTCTCTAAAGAATTAATTAATAATGAAGCTAATCAAGAGCAAAAATTATGATGTTAACTATCTAGCTAAAGTAGTTGATATTAAGGTTTTTAGAAAGCATTCAAATCCAGAAGTAACTAAACTCAAATGTTGTACTGTTGATGGATTTAATATTATTACTTCAATAGATGCTGAACCTGGGCTTTATATATATTTCCCAACAGCTTGTTGTATTAATCCTGATTTTTTATCTTATAATAACTTATTTAGAAAGTCAGAGAAAAATAGCAATCCAAATAAAACTGGTCTATTTGAAGATAATGGTAGGGTTAAAGCGGTTAAATTAAAAGGTGAATTATCAGAAGGATTTATTGTACCTGCTGTAGAATTTACTAACTGGCTTATATCTATAACTAATAGAGATATTGAATTAATTGATGGAACTGAATTTGATACAGTAGAACATGAAGGCAAGACATTTTGGGTTAATAAGAAATTCATCGTTAAAAGAACACAGGGAACTCCTGGAGGAGGCTCAAAAAAGACACGTAAAGTTAAGAAAGAACTCGATAAGGTCATCTCTTCTCAATTCAGATTTCATTATGACACAGTTATTATCAAGAAATGTCCTAATGTAATTCAACCTGAAGATTTAATTAGTATTACTGAGAAAATACATGGAACTTCTCATATTTCAGCATATGTAATGTGTCATAAGGAACTTACTTGGAAAGAAAAATTGGCTAAATGGCTTACTGGTAATAGCTTTGATATTTATGACTATCTATATGCTTCAAAGAATGTAATTAAAAATCAGTATTATAATCCTAATGTAACACCTGGATTTTATGGTTGTGATACTTGGAAATATGCTGATGATTACCTGCGTCCATATCTTCAAAAAGGTATGACTATTTATGCAGAGATTGTAGGGTACAATCCAACTGGTACATATATTCAAAAAGGATATGATTACGGTTGTGAACAGCCTAACGTTATTGTAGACAATTTAGTATATAAACCAGAAAAACATTTTAAGGTAAGACCTTACAGAATCACACTAACTAATGTAGATGGTGAAGTACATGAATTTAGTGCAAGAGAAGTTCAACAGTATTGTAAATCAGTAGGACTAACTCCTGTAACTGAATATTATTATGGATATGCTAAGGATTTATATCCTGAATTAGATAGTAGAGATGAGAACTGGTCAAATAAGTTTTTGGATAAACTATCTAATGATAAGCGTTTTTATATGGAATGTAAATCACCTTCTTGTGTTAATAAGGTACCTCACGAAGGTATAGTTATTAAAAAGGAGGATATGATTGGTCACGCTTGGAAATTAAAATGTTTCAAATTCGTAGATAAAGCTCAATCTGATCCTGAAATGGATAAAGAAGATGAACTTGGTTAATAAAATACATACTTTCATCAAGCATTGGAATGAATATAACAATCCATTCTATGTTTGGTGGAAGTGTAGAAATTGGTTTCAAAGACCTAATTATTACATTTATTGGGGCAGAAAAATATGGTTCTTTGGATTACCTATAGCAGATAGATATTATAATAGGATATTAGATATTAGATTTAGCGCCGTTGGTTGGAAATGGAAATATGAGAGAATAGAGCATGAATGGGATCCCTATATTGCTATTACTCTATTTAGAAAATGGCAATTAATATTTACCTTTAATTATGCTATTCTAGGAGATGATTGTTCTTATACTAGAGATATAGCTACTTGGGAAGCTATGTTAGATATAGTATATAATAATAAATCTCTACATCAGGTAGTTAATGAGCATCAATGGTGTAAGTCTATAGATAATAGAAAGGAAGTTATTACAATAAAAGATAACTTAACTAATGAGGGACTTTTAAATATTTAATATAGTATGAAAATATGCGCTATGTCTGATTTACATGGTAATCTTATCCATATACAGAAGTGTAATTTATGCTTAATTGCGGGAGACGTTGTACCTCTAAATATACAGAAAAATAGAGTAGAATCTATTGTATGGTTATTTCAAGATTTTTTACCTTGGATTAAAGAATTACCTTGTGAAGAAGTATATATGGTAGCAGGTAATCACGATTTTATATGTGCTTCTGAATATCCAGTAATGAAAGCCCTAGAGTATCTTTCTGATTTTAAGTTTACTTATTTACTTAATGACTATGCTACCTATATGGCTCCTGATTGCAAAAATTATAAAGTATATGGCTCTCCACAATGTCACGTGTTTGGGAATTGGGCATTTATGCACAGTGAAGAATTTCTAGAAGGTTTATATAATCAAGCTCCAAATAATATAGATATATGGTTAACCCATGATACTCCCGCTTTGGGAGATTTAGATTTATTACCTCCGAGTCGATGGAGTCAAGAGTCTATCCATGCTGGAGGTCAAAGTTTAGCTAAAGCTATTCAGAGAGTTAAACCTAAATATGTATTTTGTGGGCATCTACATACTTGTAAAGATAAGTATTTGAAACTGAATAATACAGAAATATATAATGTTTCTATTCTTGATAATGATTATCATATTAGTTATGAACCTACATATTTGGAAATTGACTAATAAAGAAGAAGATGGCATATTAGATATTTACTGTTCTAGATTCTACTTTAACTAAATAAAAACTAATAATGGAAAAGAATACTTTTGACAGACTTCTTACAGAGTATAAAGAATTAGAAATCAAAACTACAAAACTTAGAGATTTCTTAATTAATAAAATAGATAAGACTTCTATAGATAATCTTAACAAAGACTTATTGATAGCTCAACTTAGAGCAATGGAGACTTATCTTACTATTCTTAGTATACGTATAGGTCTTAACAGACCAACCCAAGAAGAAAAGCAATTAGATGAAGCTATAGAACTAGCTAAGTCTACAATTAATGAATAAAAGAGTTATTTTTTCTGACAAGTCTGATTCTCTACTTCAGAGTTATTTTCGAGATATATCTAAATATAAAATATTAGATAATGAAGAAATAAACAAGTTAATTGTTGAAGCTCAAAATGGAGATGAAAAGGCGAGAGAAAAAGTAATTACTTCTAATTTAAGATTTGTAGTAACTATAGCTAAGCAGTTTCAAAATAGAGGTATTCCTCTTATGGATTTAATATCTTCAGGGTTAGAAGGCTTATGTAAATCTGTAAATAAGTTTGACCCAACTAGAGGTGTTAAATTTCTTAATTATTCTGCTTGGTGGATAAAACAATGTATTTATACTACTATATATTGGTATGGTCGTGAAATTAGATTACCAGTAACTCAACATTTAAAAGTAATTCAAATATTAAGAGCTACTAATGAGTTTATCAAAAAGAATGGTAGAAATCCAACCACAAATGAATTACATACTTTAACTAATATCCCTGAAAAGCAAATAGATTATTTAGCACAATTTTCTAACAGATTAGTTAGTGTTGATGATTTTATTGGTGGGGATGAAGAAAATAGTCAAGTATGTGATGTAATACCAGATGGAGAGCCTTCTCTTGATGAACAAGTTAATAAAAGTTTTATTAATAAGGAATTATGTAAGTGTCTAAATATACTTCCTGTTAGAGAACATGATATTATTGTTATGTTATTTGGTATAGGAATAAATCCTATGTCTAAGCAGGAAGTAGGAGATATGTTTGGTATTGGTGTCGAAAGAGTTAGACAGATAAAAGAAAAAGCTTTAGATAGAATAAGAAAGAGATGCAATTTACAATTATCTAAATTAATATAATGGTATCTAAGGAAGAATTTATTAATGGAAATTGGTGGCTAGTTATTGCTAAGTATCCAGTTGCTAGTGATGCTTCAATAAATGAAGTAATTAAAAGTGAGGAAGACCCTACATTAGAAGATAGTTATGCGAATGAAGTAATCGATGAGTGTATTAACTCATTTAGCTATTTAGATAGTCCTGATATAGATGAATATGATGAGGCTCAATTTGAAGATTGGTATGATCAAAAGTTTGAAGAAATAGAACTTGAAGCTATAAAGATAGATGAAAAGGTAATAGATGAGTATGGAGTAAAGTGGTTAAATGACTATTTAGCATGACAGACAATTATCCAGCAGGAGCTTATAATGACCCAAGTGCACCTTGGAATGAACCAAATGATAGAAATGTTACTGTAGAAGTAAATGTTGAATTGGGTACTTTTGTAGATATTACCATTCCTCAGTATAAAGAAGGTAAACATTTAGTTATTAATGAAGAAGAATTAAAAGAAGCTGCAGAAGAAGCTATAAAAGATAAATTAAATATTGATAATGAAGATATAGTTCTAAATAATTTAACTATTTGTAATTATCAATGATTTATTTAGTTAGTCATAATAAAAGCTTATTTCAAACTGATAAATATATAGAAGCGACAATAGAGCAGGCAATGTCTGTTCTGTTGCCGCTTAAACTATGTCAGTTAGATTCTGAAACTAAGGGTCTTGATTGTCATACTAAGGCTTTATTAACTATACAGTTAGGTAATAGAGATAATCAAGTAGTTATTGATTGGACTACTCTAACCCCAAAAGAAAAGCGAATAGTTAAAAACTACCTAGAATCAGATAGACTATTTCTTGGATGGAATTTAATGTTTGATTTAACCTTTTTGTATGTTCAGGGAATCTATCCTAAGCATATTTGGGATGGTATGATAGTAGAACAGCTATTATACCTAGGGTATCCAGCTTCAATGCGTGAAAAGAGTTTAAGAGCAGCTGCATGGAATTATTTAAATATTAACATTGATAAAACTGTTCGGGGTAAAATTATTAATGATGGTTTAACTACTGAGGTCGTTATTTATGCAGCAGGAGATGTTACCTATATAGAGGATATAAAAGAAAAACAAGATATTGAGGTAGAAAAGCAAGGTATGAAACTAGCAGTAGAGCTAGAATGTGAATTTGTTAAATCTCTTGCTTACTTTAAATATTGTGGAGTTCACCTCGATGTTACAAAGTGGAAAGCCAAAATGGCTAAAGATCAAGCTAAACTTAATAAGGCTATTTCAGAATTAAATGCTTGGGTAGTAGCTTGGGATAAAGAAAATCCTCATAGTGGCTATGATATTCAATATCCTGAACTTAAATATCCAAAGTATTCTGCAGATTATCCTACTGAGGTAAAGAGACTAATTAAAGATGGATATAAAAGGTTTCCTCAGGAAGACTTACAGACTCCTGATGGTAAGGTTGATGCTTATAAGAAAGTAATTAAGAATCAGTTTACACGAATTGACACTCAGGGTGATTTATTTACAGGATTTGATATTGAACCTAAATGCGTAATAAATTGGAGTAGTCAAAAACAAGTAATACCCCTATTTGAGTTACTTGGAATTAATGTGGAGACATTTGACAAAAAGACTAAACAGAAAAAGAAGTCTATTGAAGCAAATGTATTAAAGCCTCAAAAGAATGACTTTCCAATTATTCCTATATTTTTGGAATATCAAGAAGCTGCTAAAGTCGTATCTACTTATGGACAAAACTGGTTAAATGCAATTAATCCTAAAACTGGTAGAATACATGCAGATTTTCATTCTATAGGTACAGATACTGCAAGAGTTAGTTCTGGTGGAGGTGTTTGGAAACTTAATATGCAAAATCTACCTCACGATCCAGAAACTAGAGCATGTTTTACATCTGAAGAGGGTAATGCTTGGTTATCTGCTGATTATCAAAGTCAGGAATCTCGTATTATTGCATCTGTTTCTAAAGATGAGAAGATGATAGACCTATTTGAGCATGGTTGTGGTGATGTTCATTCTTTAGTAGCTTATATGAGTTATCCTAATATAATTCCAAGAGATACTAAGATTGAAGATATAAAGAAGCTCTATCATAATTGGAGACAAAAAGCTAAATCTATTGAGTTTGCGATGGACCTTCTTATTTAGTTAATTATCTATAATTCGCTATAAATAATTTTGTAATTAACTTTTCAGTAACTATAATTGTATAATTAAAAATTATATAATTATGGAAAATATTGAAAGGGAATTAAAAATTGTAGAGTTATATAAACAAGGTATAACTCAAAAACAAATTTGCAAAGAGTGTAAATGTAGTACTAACACAATTAGCGATGTAATAGATAAATATAATATTCCTAGAAGAGCTAAACGTAAAAAGAATAAAGATTTATCTAAATTTAAAGATTATTCTTTACCTGAAACACAATATTGGATAGGTTATATTTGTGCTGATGGTAATATACAATACGATAAAAATAATCGTGTATACAAAGTATCTTTGTTTAGTAAAGAAGAAGAACCTATAAATAAATTTGTAAAATATTTCGGAGAAGATACTGTATCAGTACATAGAAGACCTACTGGTATAATAGAAGCTTATATTAATTCTAAAGAACTTTGTGAATATTTTATACAAGTATATAATATAGTTCCTGATAAATCTAATATTCTAAATCCATCTGTTGACTTTACTACTAATTTTATATTAGGATATTTTGATGGAGACGGATGTATACGTAATAGTTCTGAAAAACAAATTAGATATGAATGTAATATTACTTGTGGTTCTAAAATATTTTTAGAAAAAATAAAGAATATTTTAGATAAACAAGATATATATTCCATATTATATCAACATGCTGATTGTTCAGCTTATAAAATAAGAATTGATAGAAAAGCTGATTCTGAAAAATTTTATAAGTGGTTATATAAGGACGCAGTAGTTTGTTTATCTAGAAAACTAAATAATTTTGTCGCACTCTATGGAAACATAGAGAATAGTAAATTGGGTGAATTGCAGGAATTTGAAGGAGAATCTGCAGCCAAGCTAAAAGAGTAAAAACTTTTGGAAGGTTCAACGACTAACAGTTGAAACTATAAATATTATAATATTTTATAGAATATAATACTGACACGAGTGCCCAACACCTAAGTCTTAGGATATGGTGAAGAAATAGTCTAGCCTATATGGTAACATATAGAGTCTCGGATAAAGAGCCGAGAGATAATACAAGCGAAACTACGGAGGAGACTATAATACTATATCTAAGAATGATGGTATTCCTGTAGAAGAAGCAAAAGAAATTTATGATAATTTTATGGAAGGTTTCCCAGGAATAAAAAGATACCAAGATTATTGTAGAATGGCTGTTATGAGAGATGGTTATATATTACTTAATCCTCTTACTGGACATAGAGCACATATTTATGATGCTGAAGAGTTAAAAGAGACTCATAACAAGATGCAGGAACCTGGATTTTGGGAATATTATCAAAATGTAAGAAAACATAATCCACAGGATGAAATAGTACAGGAAGTAAGACATTATATGCAGCGTAAAGCAGCTTCTGAGAAACAATCTATTAATTATAGAATACAAAATAGAGGGGCAATGTGCTTTAAATTGTCTTCTATTAAACTATTTAATTGGATTGTGGATCATAAGCTAATAGATAAGGTAAAAATGTGTGTACCAGCTCATGATGAGTTTAACTTAGAGTGTCCAGTAGCAATTAAAGAACAAGTAGGTAAAGTACTGATTGATTGTATGATAGCTGGAGGTAAACCATTCTGTCCTAATGTATTTTTAGGTGCAGATATAGATATAAATGACCATTGGGTTCACTAATTATTAAATAATTTAATTATGACTTTTATAATTCACCATCCAGATGGAACAAGAGAACAATATTCTAATCATTATGATGAAGATATTGAATCTGAAAGAGATGCAGCATTTGATGATGCATATATGACATTTCCAGATTGTTATATAGAACCTTTTTAATTAATTATTAAATGATTATGAAATTAAAAGGAATTGTCGAAATTGACGAAACTAATTATAGAAGAGATTTAGAATTAGCATTTACAGATTATCTAGAAGAAGATACACAAACTCCTGAGTTATTCAGAGAATGTGTAATAGATAGACTATCTGAAAACTTTATGGCAGAAGTTGCTCTAGATGAAGAAACTATTGAACAAGCAGTAGATGATACAAAGAGATTCATAAGAGAAACTTTAAAGAATATCTAATGATTAAATTAGCTAATAATATTGGATGGAATAAAAACTGGAAGGATGCATATTTTTATGAGAAAGGTATAATTGTAAGTATGTTCACGATCGTACTAATGATATTATTTTTAATCTTTGCTAGTATTATATGAACTATGTAGTTATTATGGAATATAAGTGCACAGGTAGATTATGCCGTGTGTATGAATTAGATGCAGAATCAGAAGAAGATGCTATTAGATTAGCCTCATCTGGAAAAGGGTATAATGGTGAAGATGTAGATAGTATTGAAATGATAGGTGAACCAAATATTACTGTAGAAGAAAATGAGTAAATTGATTATATGTAGAGGTCTTCCAGCAAGTGGAAAGTCCACATGGGCTAAGAAGTGGGTTCTTGAAGACCCTGAACACAGAGTTAGAATTAATCAAGATGATATTCGACTTATGCTTGGTAAGTATTGGGTTCCAAGTAGAGAGAAATTAGTACAAGAGATACAATTCGATGCAGTAGTTGAAGCATTAAGTAAAGAATTTGATGTAGTTATTGATAATACTAATTTAAATAAAAAAGTCTTAGATGGATTTGACCGTTTAATTAAAACTTTTGAAAATTACGAAATAGAATATAAAGACTTTTTTGATACTCCTTTATCTGTATGTATTGAGCGTGATAAAAACAGAGATTTACAAGTTACAGAGAAAGTTATTAGAAGTTTTTATAATAACTACAAAGATAAATATCCTTTAAATGGTAATTAAATGACAATAGATAACTTTAATGCAGTAGCTCCCTGGTTTGACAATCTCTCAGACCAGGGAGATTTCTTCTTTGTACAAGTAATGCAAAGAAATAAAGAAAAAAATAATGTAAGTAGTAGTGGTTATGTTATTAAGGATTATCATTTCTTTGATAAAGAAACTTTCTTATCTAAGAAAGAGGAAATTACTACTTTGTGTGAGGCTTTCAATGCTAGAGCATATTTTTGGGTAAATCCTAGAAATTGTAAAGAAGTACAATATGAAATAATTAGGGAAGCTTTAGAAGCTATAGAATTAGAAACTCATAAATTATTTAAATGTGTATCTAGAGCTCTTGGCAGAAAAAGATGTAATAAGTATAAATCAAAATGGATATTAGATTTTGATACTAAGGATTGGAGTCTTATAAATAAGTATTTAGATTTAGTTAGAAAATGTAGACCTAATATAAATAAAATATTATATTATGTTCCTACAGTAAATGGTATTCATGTAATTACTCTAGGATTTGATTTAGAGCAATTTAAACAAGAATTAGCTATAGCTAAACTAGATAATATAGATATACATAAAGACAATCCAACAATTCTATATTATTCAAATGAGTAAAAAATTATGGATAGCTCGGGATTCTGATTATATAACATATGATTACCTCAATGATGACTATGGTCAAAAACATAAGGGTAAATTACACATATTTTATGATACACCAGAATTAGAGCTTAAAGAAGATAATCCAACAAAGTATTGGGGTTGTTCTAGAAGATATTGTTGGGGAAATGCTAGAGAATTAGCAATAATTCCTAGCTATATGTATCCTGAAATAGAACCCTGTACTTGTTGGCAATTAGATAATTTAATTAAATATAAAGATCAAAATTTTATGAATTATGAAATTATAGGAAATGCCTGATAAATTAGGAGTTTCAATAGTTAAATATTTGTGTCCAATTTGTGGTAAGGAAGCTGATAATGGAATTATTATGAACTCTTTACTTACAGAGGAAAATGCTAAAGAAGTAGAGAAGTTGCACAATAAGGCTATTGGATATGCCGACCATGCTTGTAAAGAGTGTGCTACTTATAAAGATAAAGCTGTATTTTTTGTAGGTATAGATACTTCTAAATCTACTAAAACAGACCCTTATAGAACGGGACAAATTGTTGGTGTTAAAAAAGAAGCTGAAATTGTCGAACATTGTAAAAAGTTTATTCAAACATTGTCTGATGGTTCTCAGTATTGTTTAATAGATAATGAAGTAGGAAAGACAATAGGATTATGGTAAAATCAATGAATCCTCTACTGTTAGATCCAGTTAGAGTGTACGTTGGTAAATTAAAAAGTACAATTCAAAGTTTAGAACATAAAATTGATAACTTTAAGAAGTATGATGCTAATCGAAAAGTTTATTATAGTAAAGCTATGCAGCGTCTTGGTGAACTAGAATCTTGGATAGATGAATCTGATCCAGAATTTAAGTTACGAAGCAAAATACAATCTCAGAAGCAAACTATAACTAACTTGAATGCCTTAATTAAAGCGTCTAAACTTGAAGTTCCAGAAGACTTTGATTTAGCTAAAGCCAAAGTTAAAATACTGGAATTACAGAAAGAAGTAAAGTCTTTGACTAAGCAAAATACAAGTCTAAAGGCTTCTGTTTCTGAATTAGTGTATAAATTAAATAATCAATCTTAATATGAAGTTAATTAAACAGTCATTTGAATTTATTAATCAAACAGATTTCTCTTTAGTAGGAATCAAAAAGCATATTGAAAGATGTGCACGAGTAAGTTATAAAAGCGAAGATAAGATTACAGACACCTCTTATGAGAAGTTTGTAAATATGCTAGAATCTAGAGGACATGATAGACCTCTTGAATTTGGTACTGTATATTTATCTAGAACTTCTCAAAAAGAAGATAATATGGAGTGGCTTGACAAATATGCTTATAATCCTTGGAGTAAATTTAGTTTTGGGAATGGTAGTACTAGAATAAATGGAGAACTTAGGAATACTATTTATGTGACTACTAATTACAGAGTGATTAAAGAGCATCATTGGGAGGATGACTTACAATATCTTTGTGAGCCTACAGAGTATCATCATAAGAGATACACAGTTCACATGATTCTTGACCGTGGAGTTATGGACGAGTTCAGAACTCATGTAGGATTGTCTCATTTAGCTGAAAGTACTCGTTATTGTAATTATTCCAAGGATAAGTTTGGTAATGAGTTAACTTTTATTCAACCTTGTTGGGATATTAGAGGCACTAATTATATTGATTTTTTACAACACGCTGAGTGGGGCTATTTTAGAATGTTAAAGAATGGCTGGACACCTCAGCAGGCTCGTTCTGTACTTCCTTTAGGTATTAAGTCTGAACTTATCTCTTGCGGATTTGAAGATGCTTGGGAAAACTTCTTTAAGAGAAGGGATGCTCCTGATGCACATCCAATGGCACAAGAGATAGCTAACCCAATGCATAAAGAATTTTTTAAGTTAACTAGAGCATTATGATTATCTTAATTATAATATATATAATATCTATTATAGGAGCTATTCTAACTATTAGATATGATTCATATTTTAATAAAGATAGTTGGATACTATTTATACTATTCTGTCCTGTAGTAAATAGTATTATAAGTATAGTTGAGATGCTGACTTTGGTATCTAATAGTTCAAAATTTCTTAATGAAAAGTTATATAATTTGATTACTTATAAAGCTCATAAAAAATGGTAATAATTGGGTTAGCTATTTATATAATTTCAGCTATAGGAGCTATTTTATATATTAGATACGATTCCGAGAACGAATCAGATAGTGTATTACTTTTGGTTTTATGTCCAGCATTAAACTCTGTTGTGGCTGTGTATGAATTAGGTAAATTTTTAATTTATATAGATGATAGATTTCTTTCTAAACTTAACAAACCTCTTATAAAATTAATTAAATATAAAAGAAAATGAACTTCTTAGATAAAAAAGTAGAAGAGATTCTTAAAAATCATCCTAGTGGTGAAGACTTTTTTAATCACTTAGATGATATGATTCGAGGGCATAAGAGTATTATTGATGCTGCCTGGGATAAGTTAGTTCAATGGTGTTACGATGAACATCTATGGGTAAATAGAGGCATTCCTACATTTGGTTGGAATGGTCTAATTCTTACAGGAGCTTTTGGAAGAGCAGTATTTAATTACATGCCTTATGAAATACGTAGAACTTTTGAACAAGTAATACTAGTTAATGGAGGATTGCGACAAGAAGATACTAAAGCACAGATATTAGTTAATCAAATAGACGTTGATGATTTTATCTTATTTGATGACTCTTTTTATTCAGGTACTACTAGAAATAAAATAGAAGAAGCCCTCAAAGAAATTCGTCAAGGTTGTAAAATCATTCAGACTGTGTGCATTTATGATGGCGGTAAAGATCCTAATGTAACTTCATTATATAAATATTATAAATGATAGAACTAGTATCAATATCAAATATACATGGGGATTGTACTTCTGATTATGAGATAATCCATTCCCCTTTGGATACTGTTGGTGATATTATAGATCACGCTACAGAAAACAATGAATGGGGCAATTTCGTAATTAATGGTGAAAGGTTTTATTCAGGTAAATATGTTATTATGAATGTGCCTGAAGAAATTCGAAGTAAACATATACGAAATGCTAATTGTAGTGGAGGTTGGGGAAACATGAACTATTATATAGAAACTTGTTAAAGGAATTAAATGGGTAAAAACATTAGTTATACTTGTGATTTCTGTGGCTCTACTATAGACCTAGATAAGCAAGTAGGAATCTTAGATTACTGCAGTGCAGTAAACTCTATAGATGAGAGGTGGACACTCAATAGACGTAGATATATATGTGATAAATGTCTCGAGAAAATTTCATTATTTTTAAGCAAATGAATCAAATAGGTAAAATAGAAAAATCTTATTCTTATACTATTCCAGAGGGTCCTCATAAGGGAGAAACCCTTTGGAGCGGTAGATATTGTGCAGTTAGCTGTGTAGTATTAGCTAAAGAAAAAGATGGTAAATGGTATGTATTAATTAATAAAAGAGGTAAAGGAACACCTGATGACCAAGGTAAATGGAATATGCCATGTGGATATTTAGATGGTGGAGAATCTGCTACTGAAGCATGTTCTAGAGAAGTTGCTGAAGAATGTGGAGTTAGTATTCCTTCAGAAGCTTTTGCATTAATTAACGTGGAGACTGACCCTAAAAAGTGTAATAAAGGTAATGTTACTTTAAGACATTTATGTATTCTAAGTCTTAGAAAACCTATTGGTAAACTTCAAGAGGGTGGAGAGAAAGATGAAGTTGATGGAATTAAATGGTTGCCTATAGAAGAAATTCCTAATTATAACTGGGCATTTAATCATAAGTCAACTCTTTTAAATGAGATTATACCTAAATTAGAGGAGTATTACCATAATTATGTGTTGGATACAATAAAAGTAACTTACGAGTAATTAAATATTTAGATTAGTATTAATTAGATCAATTATTTACTTTTAAAAAATATTGTTATATGAACTCATTACAGAATTTGTTTGGTCTTTCTTTTAACTCTAAGTTAAATAATATTCAGTCTTCCTTTCAGACTGCTCACGATAAAGCTGTCGCTTTAATCTCCAAAATGAATGATAAGATTTCAGAAAAAGAAGAGGAAGTGAAGAAGATTCAGTCTGAAATTAAGGACATCGAGAATATCAAGGCTCAGGCAAATAAATTCGTAGGTAATCTTAAAAGCATCTTAGTATAATGTATAAAGTTAAAGAGACTTTTGAATATCTTGTAGATGATTATAATGACTTTTGCTCAGTACAAGATTTGATAGATTGGGAGAAAGAGCTAGGTACTGATGCATCTTGGCAAGACATAGAAAATGTTCCAGAGCATAACTATAAAAGTAGTCCATGGGGTAATAGTACCATTGAAGTCATAAATAATACTGTATCTGTAAATAAAGATACCCTTTTACAATTAATTAGAGACTCTGAAAAATTAGCTGCTTTAGAAGCTGAAGGAGTTGATAATTGGGAGGGCTATAACTTAGCTATAAGAGAACTTAATACTAGTCATCAAAAGGATGCTATAACTGATGAAGTATTAATTAAGCAATATTGTGAATGATTGATTTTGAAACTAAAAAAGTGCTGTTCATTGATTTGGACGGCACTTTAATTAAGACTATTTCGGGTAAAACATTCCCTGAAGATATTACAGATTTTAGAATCCAGTTACCTGTGTTAGATAAGATTAAAGAGACATTTCCAAATCTTAGCTATTTCTTTATAGTAACTAATCAAGGTGGTATTGGCAAATTTATATCTGAGGCGGATTTTGGTACTAAAATAGATGCTATTAGTGATTTATGCTTTTTCTATTTAAATGAACGTAGATTAACTATGTACTATGATTACCTATATTGTGCTTCTAATGATAAGGATAATCCCTATAGAAAGCCTAATACTGGAATGCTAGAGAAATTATATTATAATCATAATCTTCACTACAATAAACAAGAGATGATTATGATAGGAGATGCTTCTGGTAAACCCGGAGATTTTTCAGATTCAGATAAAAAGTGTGCTGAGAATTTTGGTATAGATTATATTGATGTTAGAGACTTTTTAGAATTATGAAATTAAGACTAGACGAATATTACGCAATAATTAGTGAGGAATGGAAAGAAATAGAAAATTACATGCCTGAAGATATGGCAGAAGAATTTGAAAAATTTAGTGAATCTCATACCCAAGACGAAATTTGTAATTATTTAAATAACTTATATTCACATATAGAAATAATAAATACACGATACCGTACTAATTATTTTGACTTAGAAAAGTCTTATATTAATTATACTGCTATTATAAAGATTGAAGATAAATATTATTCTTTCGATTGGTATTATACTTGGTATTGGAATTTTAAAGACCAAGTAGATGTAGATAAGGATTTAATAGAAGTATTTCCAAAAGAAGTGACCATAACTGAATATGAACCAAAATAATTCTGAGTTTTGGGTTTCTCATAGGTATAAATATAGGTGTAATTATAAAAATAGTTATTGATATAATCTTAAAATGATTAAATATACAATAGAAGAAGCAAAACATATTTGGGTAACTTCAGACACTCATTTTAATCATGCTAATATAATTAAGTATTGTAATCGTCCATTTTCCTCAGTAGAAGAAATGAATGAAACTATCATAGCAAATTGGAATAAAGTAGTTTCTCAGGGTGATACAGTCTATCACTTGGGAGATTTTGCTTTAGGTGATAAATCACTCATCCCAGATTTTATAAGGCGTCTAAATGGACATATAAGCTTTATTATGGGAAACCATGATAATTTAAATATTATGAAAAGTTTTGAGACTCCTTTTAGATGTGAAACAGTATCTTGGGAAGAAGTAATTAAAGTAGGGAAGAAAACTATAATTCTTAATCACTTTCCATTTGGTTCTTTACCAGATCCAGCTACTAATTATCCTATAATTCAATTGCATGGTCATGTACATAGTACACCAGATAAGCCATGGAATTATTTCGATAATCAGTATGATGTAGGTGTAGATAATAACAATTTCACACCTGTAAACCTGGCAGAATTATTAGATAAAATTCATTATAAAGTACATATCAAATGAAAATAACTTTGTATGAGCATTCTAAGAAAGTGTATCAAACAACGGACGCAGAATTAGAAAGAATCCCTAATATAGGAGAATTTATGTGTATTGATGAAGTAGGTTATAATGTAGTTGATATAAATACTATTTTTGATACAATTACTGAAGAAGTAGAATTAATAATATATTTAAATAAATGCAATTAATAACTCCTGAATATATAAATAATAATCTTGATCTTTTTAAATATTTACAAAAGATTGGAATACTTCCAGATGATTCTAATGTAAGAGATAAAAATATTGGAGAAAGTAACTATTCTAAGTCTACAATTCAGCCTTGGTCTGTATGGCAAGATTGGAAATTAAATCCTTGGGATGCTGATATAGTTAAACGTATATATAGAACTAAGGTATTACAAGGAAAGACTGAGAGTGAAGCTAGAATAGAAGACTACGAAAAGATTATTCATATATGTCAAGAGAGAATAAGACAATTACAAAATAATTAATATGAAAAAATTAGATTTAGGAGATCTCTTTACTAGAGATGAGTTTAGAGAGTATGTTGAAAACGGATGGTTTATTGACACCGATGGTGAAGGACAGTATTCTAATGAGAATGGAGATTGGACAGGTAAATGGTTGTCTCCTTCTTCCTTTACATTAGATGAAGTTAAAAACAAAAATATGGAATATACACATGTAATATGGTATAATAAATAATAATTAAGGGCAGGTCAGTGGAGTAAAATCCATTGGCTTGCCCTATTTTTTTACTTTATAGGGGTGAGTTAGCAAATGCTAGCTTGCCCCTATTTTTTTAATTTATATGTGATATATGATACTTATTACAATAAGTACATTGATAAATAGTATAAGTATCTAAGTGCATCTTTTTGAGATATTTCTCAGCTAAATCTGTGGTATCAAATGTCATTTTAGTTTTACCTAATTTATTATAATGGCATCTAGGATATTTAGTAGATAAATTGTCTCTAGGTTTCATAAAAATAATTATTGATTTTGAGTCTTAGCCCATAATTTATAGGTATCTTGAAAACTTCTAAATAATGCTTGTGAATTCATTATAGTTTCGGTTAAAGATTTATTTCCAGTAACTAAATTCCACATATCATTAATTATTTTAGACTATAATTTATAAGTAGCAGGATTGGTAGAATTACCTAAATAATCTAATACTGCTAACGGTCCCTTAAATCCGTCAAAAGCACTATGACCTCCTTTATATATAAGTTCAGTAATTGCATTACCTATTAAGTTCTAACCATCTGCATTTTTCTTATGGTCTTTATACATAGGATTAAATACTAATCCAAATAGACCTGCTACTATTAGGCTAACTAATAAATCAGAGAATAATTTACGTAAGTTAGCCTATTGTACTTCATTATTCCAAATATTTTCTTTAAAACCGTCTATACCATTATAATGAAATTCTTTAAGAGTATCAGCTATTGTATAAATTATTCCTTGTACCATATCCGGAACATATTTAATTACAGGAGCATTTTCATCACCACCTTCTTCTAAAGTTACCGCTTCTCCATATTTATTCCAGTATAGAGGTTTACCATTTCTTGTTTCTTGCTCCACATGATAAGAACTATTTGAGATTTGTCTAGACTTTCCATAGTTATCTATTAAACCATTCATCCATGTAGAAAAAACTGCAAAATTACGACCTATTGCAATGTTTTCATATTTAGCTTTAGTACTCTGGTTATATGCTCCATATATACTATCTGCGAGATTTTTAAATGAAGTTACCTAAGCTTGAGTATATGCGTCAGGTAAATCATCCCCCTCAGTTAAACTAGTTCCATTTTCCTAATTCATCATACGCATTAAGCTGAGATATAAAGAACGCTACTTCTAATAAGCAACTTCATCTGTTCTATCCCCTTTTGCATATAAATCAAAACGCTTATCTCGTCTCCAATCATAGACTAACTAACCATCTTTAATATAATAAGCCTCAAATACTCCATCATGTTTCATTTGTGCAGTAAATAATACCATTCTATTTAAATAGTCTGGTCCATAAAGAGTAGAATAAGCCCAGTTTTCCCAATTTAAAATACCACCTCTACAAGTTTTCTAACCTTCAGAAATTTTAGCAATATCCATATTAGATAATCTGTATTTAAGATTTAACTAATTAAGTTTACTAATAGTCATAATATTTTGAGGTCCCTCTACTATTACTTCCTTATATCCACTAAGAACCTCAGCAGCAGTTATATCTGTTTGATATTTATTTATACTTCTTGCTAAGTTTTCAAATAAACCTTGAATAGTATCTCGAACAGTTCCTGCTACATTTCCAGCAATATAGCATTTACTAACAGCTCTTCTAATAGGGTCAATTAAAGCTTCAATAGCTTTAGTTTGAGGTTCCATTATAGACTAATTAAATACAGAAACTGATAAGAAATCATTTATTGTTTTTACTGTATGTTCTACATTTTTAATATCATCTTCTGTTTCTCCCTTTAAGTATAAATCAAGTAAAATACCTTTGGTTCTAGTTAACATTTTCTAATATTCAACAGACTAAATATGTTTTTCCATAAAGTCAATTAGAATATTTTCAACATTAGTTTCAAAGTAATCCAATCCTTTTTCATTTAACCAGTTAGCTCGTCTATTAGAATCTTCGGATCTTTTAAATGGATTATATGCTTGTAAATTTTCTAAGTCAGCTTTTCTCTCAGCTTTCTCTTCTTCATTAAGAGTATCATCCATAAATTCATTATAAGCATCTACCGGATGTATTATTCTCTTCATCCATCTTTGTCCAAATTCCTTAAAACCCTACTTAACCTTAGTTCTACGAGTAGCAATTGAAGCTCTTTCTAGAGGAACATCCAAATAATTTGTATTTTTAATAGAATCAATAAGATGTGAATCATTAATTCCAGTAAACTACCAAGTCTAACCTCGCATTTCATATCTTATCTTATTTATTTCAAATAGAACATTTTTTAAAAATTCTCTTTCTGAAGTATCTAGGTCATTAGCTTCGTCATAAGGATTCTTAAATTTCAATTCTCCAACACTTAAATAATATGGATCGTAAAGATTTTTAAAGATTCGTACTTCATCACCTATGGTACTATTACGTAATGCTGTATATCCTTTTGCTTCAAAAAATTTATTCATAACTTTACGTAATGGGGAATATTCATGTAAAACTCTATCAGCTACTTTGTTTACAGCCTACTAAAACATAAAACCAGTTACACGAACATTTGTATTAGGAATACTTTGAGTTTTAAATATATATTCAGACATCTATCCAAAAGCTTCATTTTCAAGAGATAAATCTCCATTATACATATTTAAGGCTCTTAAAGCTGATATATAAACTTTTGCCAAAGAAGATAATGTTTTATCTGCTGAATAAACTAGTTCTTTAATTCTTCTAGGATTTTTAGGTAATCTATCCATATGTTCTATTTTATCAATAATAGTCTAAAGCTTAATTAGTTTACCTTCAATAGTTTTAGTAGTTTCCAAACCATCTACTATAGTTCCATCTAAATTAGTTTTTGATATAATATCATCTTCTATTTCTTTAAGTTCAGATACTTCTGGATGACTACTTAAAGCTTCTCGCCAAGTTTGAATCATTAATTCAGCAGGATCTATAGTTTCTACACCTTCAAAGTTATTGTTTAAACTTAGTGAGCTATTATTTTCTTTAACTACATCTACTATTGTCTTAAAATGAGGTAATAACATAGATATATCTATTTCACAACCTTTTTTATTATGTAAACTAGATATTCCTATCACTTTTAAAGTTCCTAATTTAGGAGTAAAAGGTAATTTAGGCAATATCTAGTTTAAAGCAGTAAGAGTTTTTATAGCTTCAATATTACCATAATTAGCCTACATTGTAAAATTTTTATTATTTAAGTCTGTAAGATAAGAACCTAATAAATTTTCTCTTCCTTTATATTTGACTTTAGTGCTAACATCAAATGGAGTAATTGTAACAATATCAATCTAATTAGTAACTTTATGCTTAAATAATAATATATTAGCATTAGTTAAAGTGCTATTATCTATTAGTTCCCACTTATAATCTGGTTTACCATCAGGGTCTCTAGTATCAAACTCAAAATACTTATTTAACTAATTTTGTATAAAAGAACTATTCTTTAAAGAACAATAAAAAGAATCTAATCCCTATTCATAAGCAGCTTGTATGTCTGCTACAACACGATAGGATGCTTTCTATGCTGGTGTAGAATTTATTAGCTAATCTTCCAATTTAGTTACCATGGCTACAACCTATTCATTATTTTCACCTATTCTAGTATCATCTACATGAACGGTTTCTTTCTATCCAGGAAACAATATATCCCAACCCTTCTCTTCTGAAGGTTTAGCTATCATATTCCAGTTAGCTTTAACCCATCCTTTAGCTGATTCTTTAATACCACTCGCTGTAACTTCTATACTCTAATTAGGAAAAATTCTTGCCAATTGTGTATTGATAGTATTAAAGTCCTCATCATTAATATCAATAGCTTCTATATTAGAATCTATAAAATTAGCTACTATATTATCATATTTCTACATAGTATATTGAGAATCTTTCATATCATAGCTAATAGCTTTAGATGCTTCTATTCCAGTAATATTCTAGAACTAATTATCATATTTAACCTTTATAGGAATAAGATTAACTCTAATATCAGTAGCGTTTATACCATTATATGCTAAAATTCGTTTTAAGAACGCTAGTTTATATTTGTACTTTTCTTTTTTAACAGCAGCCCAATCGGATTCATTATCTATAGATACAGCAAGATTATATATATCTAAAGTTCCATCTGGTTTTACACATAAATAGTCAATATGTCCTATGATATTTTCTATCTAATCACGTAGTTTAGCAGAGACATTTAAGTTTTTTAATAAATAAGCTCCATTTCCCCTATTTTTCTTAAGTACCTCTTTTTCTACAGAGTTAACTACGTCATGTAACTAATTAAATACTGGTTGTAAAGATGTATTTAAAGTAGCTCCAGCAAAATGCCTATCATCATCCTAACTAGTAGAAGAAACTATAATTCGGTGAGCGTCAGCAGCATCTTTAGCTATAGTTTCCCAATTCTACTTTCTTTGTTTTATAGTATTTTCAGCCTGCTATTCTGTATATCCCTAATTTATTAACTGCTCTTTAACTATAGGTAAGTATTCATTATCAAAATCTATACGAAACATAGGAGGTTTACCATCTACTTTAAAGTAAGCTGAATCAATAAATGTCTAGGTAGTAAAATCCTTTCCTACATTTATATCTACATCATCTATAGGAGATTCTTTATTTGCTGAGAATTTATATTCCTTTTTAAGTTTATCTAATTTATCGTATAATAAGGTCTACTTATCATGCTCTAAACTATATAATATAGCTAGAGCACTCTAAATATCACCGTCACTAAATTCTTCTATTAAAGATTGATATGAATTATATACTTTGTTATTAAATCTATACTTACATCCCATTAACAACCAAATTCTTTTATTTTACCTAATTCTATATTCTATCTAATTAAATTAGCTATCTTCATATTTCTTTTTATAGCTTCTGAGTTTTCTAAAATTCCTTCTTTCATAAATGTATCAAAAGCTAGTCCCGATTCGGCTATAGGATTTGCTACATTTTGAGGAAAATTGTCAAATATGAGTTTGAAATCTTCTAAAAAATCCTAACCTTTAAATTCCTTAAGTAAGCTCTATTTCTAAAACATCTAATCAGCTATCATATCCGCTACACACTCCTCTAATTTATCCTACATTGCAAAGTTAGTATAAGCTTCATTAATATAGTCTAAATTAGTTCTAAATTTAGGTTTTTGCTAGTATTTAGTTATAATTGCTTGATAACTATCAGGATATTTAGCTTTTAAAACTCCTAAAAATATATGAGCCATCTCATGAAATACATCAGATATATTAGCATTACTACTATTTATATAGATTTGTCCGTTATATATAAAGGCTCTAGCATTTTTTACATTAATTTTATTCTACTATCCAAAGTCATTTAATTCAGTTTGAGACATAGTATTTATAGCTATACCAAACTTTTCATTAAAATATTGGACTGCCTATTCCATTGAAGCTGTAGTAGGTTTTGTAGCTGCTTCATCCCCAAATTTACCAGTAATATCTATTTTATTACCATTATTTTCTAGATATTTAAGGGTAGCTATATTACCTCTCATTTCCTCTACTAAATAACTTTTAGTTTCAGCTTTATTTATTTTATCTACTATTTCTTTACCTAATTTCTAATTACTTTTAATTAACTAATTAATATCAGTATTTTTATTTTCAGCTGTTTTTAAGTCTTTAATAAATAAATAAATAAAAGCAGCAGCTTTCTCAGGAGTATTTAGGGTTTCAATACCTTCTATATCAGGAAATACTTTTCTAAAATCTGCTAAAGTACCCTTTAATACCTAGTTAAATATTTCAGGCAACTTATGTATACTAGGTAACTAAATATCTAAAGTAGTTATTATCTACCCTTCCTTAACTCCCTTTAGTTCTATTTTAGAAGTACGTGGAGCAGTTGGATGCATCTTAATTGAGTATAATCCTGCTTCTCTAAGAGTTTGTGTGGCATTCCAATCATCTATTTTAGCTTTTGCTGCTTCTAAAGAACTAAATGTTTGAGAATATGAATTAGGAGATATTATACTTCTAGATATAGCATAGTGTGTAACCTTAGTACTAGGATTATAATACTTATAAATATAAACTCCATGATACATACCATCAGTATCAACCCCTTCTTCTGCTTTTACAGGACTAAATAAGTATTTAGAATCATAACCAAAATTATATACTTCACCTAAGGACGAATATGGGAAAGATAAAATTAACTATTTAGCAGATTCTTTCTACTATACTTCTTCTTTAGTTTTATATTTAATCTATATTTTATCATCCTAAATAGATATGTCAGGATTTAAATTAGCTAATGCTGTTTTTAATAGTCCAATTGCCTGTTTTGGACTATTCTTAATAGTTTTATCTAAAGATTCTAGTTTAATTCCCTATTTATCCCACTCTTCCTATAATTCTTTCCATTTCTTTTTAATTTCAGTTTGCGGAATTTTTTTATCTATAGCTTCTTTAATAACTTCTTTTGTTTCTCCTCCTATTATCTTAGAAACTTTTGCTTTCATTAAATTAGGATCGAATAAAAATATCTTATGTAGGAATTCCTATAAATCTTCCTAGCTTAAACTATTAAAATCCTAAAAAGAAGGCATATCTTGTATATAATTGGAAAGTACTGAATATAAATTTTTCATAGTAAGTTTATATTCAAATCTATTTTTATGTTTAGGAT
>OLYC01000024.1_pt1 | contig 181139 bp, 188 predicted proteins | sample 1674271 | NCBI WGS metagenome assembly OLYC01 (sample SAMEA103958154, study PRJEB25191) | human gut metagenome
GATGCGCTCCGGATGAATATGATGATCTCATATCAGGAACTTGTTCGCACCTTCCTTAGCAAAATCGACCGAGGCGACGTCCGCTTTGATGCCTAATTCGTCACAGATCTTTTTCACATTATTCGCAGCCATCAATGAGCTGCCAATACCGTTACCACAAACCGTTCTGATAACTAACATAATGACTACTCCATTTGTTTTTGAATGAAATGTAAGACTGAATTAACGTCATTTTCCTGCTGAAGAAAGGTCACAATATCTGACTCGATCAGCGAGGCTATCAGTTGGATCATTTTGATATGACTGTCAGCATCGGCGCCGGCGATCGCGATGACCACGGAAACCGGATCGAACTCATCGTGGCCGAAGGAGATTGGCGTGGCGGTGGTGACAAGTGAGAACCCGGTCTGTAATGCCCCTTTTTCCGGCCGGGCATGCGGCATGGCAATCCCGTCATCTATCACGATGGCGGCGCCAAAATCTTCATATACCGTCAGCATCTCGTTGACATATTCGGCGCTGCAAATCTGGCGCCTGGCAAGTAATGAACCCGCCAGTTCGATGGCCTCTTCCGCATGGGAAATATTCTGCTTAAGGGCGATTAACGACGGGTCAAAAATAATTTCCATCCTCAGCTCCTGAACGTATTCCTGTTCCTGAGTTAAATCATGACCAAATACATTGATGAAAATGATGGATGAGATCACATCCGCGGTTTTAAATATTGAGGGGGATCACATCGACGGCAAAGTACCGGCAGAAAACGATATAAATAATTTATAAGTTTTTCAGGCTGTTATGAAGGCTTTGTATTTTGACGCTGAAATTTGCCAGAGAAAAAGTGAGAGGTAGGGCGAATTTTTACGCCAGAAGTGTATCGCTGGTCACAAATATCGGCGGGTCATTTTCTTAAATTTTGACGCCGCTAACAAAAAAGGCCCGCCTGAGCGAGCCTTTTATTAAAACGCGTGCCGATTACAGGCTGGAAACGTTTTCGGTCAGGTATTTTGCAACGCCTTCCGGAGAGGCGGCCATACCTTCTTTTCCTTTTTCCCACTGCGCCGGGCAGACTTCGCCGTGCTCTTCGTGGAACTGCAGGGCGTCTACCATACGCAGCATTTCGTCGATGTTACGGCCCAGCGGCAGGTCGTTAACCACCTGATGACGAACGATGCCGTTGGCGTCGATCAGGAAGGAGCCGCGCAGCGCTACGCCTTCGTCCGGATGCTCAATACCGTAAGCTTTCTGGATTTCACGTTTGATGTCAGCAACCATCGCGTATTTAACCGGGCCGATACCGCCCTGGTCTACCGGGGTGTTACGCCATGCGTTGTGCACGAACTCGGAGTCGAAGGAAACGCCAACCACTTCCACGCCGCGTTTCTGGAATTCTTCGTAACGTTTGTCGAACGCGATCAGCTCAGACGGGCACACGAAGGTGAAGTCCATCGGCCAGAAGAACAGAACGGTAGGTTTACCGTTGGTGTGCTGTTTGAAATTGAATTTCTCAACGATCTCACCATTACCCAGCACAGCGGCTGCAGTAAAATCCGGCGCTTGACGAGTGACCAGAACCATTTGATTCTCCTGTAATTACTAAGGTTATTTGGAACGCAACGCGGGCAAGTATAGAGCCTGCCCGGCAATAACACAAAGAGGCGCTAACAATCGTTCAGCCAGCTTTTACCTATCAATGACGTGGCTATTACAGCTGTTTGTTTTCTGCCAGGCGCATCATCTGCGGATAAAAGCGCCAGAACTGCGTCTCCAGACGGTCGTAATGGGTATCCAGATCCTGCCAGGAGTCGCGTAGCGCCTCGAGACGTGGACGGCGGCTGGCCATGCCGTTCAGCACGCGCTGAATAAAATCCATTTCCCGATAGCGCTCCAGCCAGCGCTCCGACCACAGATATTGATTGAGATTGACGAAGCGGGGCGGCGAGTCGGGCAGAATGGGGACGATCTGCCGCTCGGCGTAGCGTACGAACTCGTCCAGCGGCAGGTCAGGGGAGAGCTGCGCCCAGTGCTGGGACAGGAAATGATCCCACATGACGTCGAGGGTGATGGGGGCGACGCGGCGGGTCTGCGGGCGAAACCACTCCCGCGCCTCTTTGACTTCCGCCAGGTTGTCAGTCATCACGTCAATCCGCCGATGCATAAAGATGCCGTCGATGATCTCCGCCGGATAGTCGCCCTGCGGGTTGCCGCGCACGAAGTCGGCCATCAGGTTGCCGGGCAACGAACTGTCGGCGAGATGGGCCAGGTGCAGGTGGGCGAGAAAATTCATAAAACGACATCCTTTAAATACGAGCGGGCAGGTGGAAACACCGATGTTGCGCTGAACGGCGCCTCGGTGGCCGAATGGCATGCTGTCTGGCCGCGCTCGGCACCTTTGCCACCGGTAAGGCATTCGGTTGCCGCATGGCGGCATTCGGAATGATTTGGAATATAGATTATGTCATTCATCCGGAGGGGTAAAGGTTGCAGCCAGACCGCCCCGGCACTAGACTACCCGCCTCTTTATTCAGTCTGAGTTACCGTCATGCGCGTTACCGATTTTGCTTTTGAACTACCCGAATCTCTGATCGCCCACTATCCGATGCCTGAGCGCAGTAGCTGTCGCTTGCTCTCCCTGGACGGGCCGACGGGCGCGCTGACGCATGGCACCTTCACCGACATTCTCGATAAGCTTAATCCAGGCGATCTGCTGGTGTTTAACAACACCCGGGTGATCCCGGCGCGTCTGTTCGGTCGTAAGGCCAATGGCGGCAAGATTGAAGTGCTGGTGGAGAGGATGCTGGATGATAAGCGCATTCTGGCCCATATTCGCGCCTCGAAAGCGCCGAAACCGGGCGCCGAACTGCTGCTGGGCGATGACGAAAGTATTAAGGCCACGATGCTGGCGCGCCACGGCGCGCTGTTTGAAGTGGAGTTTAACGACGAGCGCCCGGTGCTGGAGATCCTTAACGGGATCGGCCATATGCCGCTGCCGCCCTATATTGACCGCCCGGACGAAGACGCCGACCGCGAGCTCTATCAAACCGTCTATGGCACCAGGCCGGGCGCGGTAGCCGCCCCGACCGCCGGTTTGCATTTCGACGAACCGCTGCTGGACAAACTGCGCGCCAAAGGCGTTGAGATGGCGTTTGTCACCCTGCATGTGGGCGCGGGCACCTTCCAGCCGGTGCGCGTCGACAGCATTGAAGAGCACACCATGCACTCCGAATATGCCGAAGTGCCGCAGGAGGTGGTCGATGCGGTGCTGGCGGCGAAAGCGCGCGGCAACCGCGTGATCGCGGTGGGCACCACCTCGGTACGTTCGCTGGAGAGCGCGGCGCAGGCGGCGAAAGACGCGCTGATCGCGCCGTTCTTCGACGATACGCAGATTTTCATCTACCCGGGTTATCAGTACCAGGTGATCGATGCGCTGGTGACTAACTTCCATCTCCCTGAATCCACACTGATTATGCTGGTGTCGGCGTTTGCGGGTTATCAGCACACCATGAACGCCTATAAGGTGGCGGTTGAGCAGAAATATCGCTTTTTTAGCTACGGGGATGCGATGTTTATCACGTACAATCCGCAGGCTATTTCTGAGCGTCCCTGAAAAGGCCGGTACGCCGGCTTGTAGACGCCATAACGCATTTTTTAGCTACGGAATCATTCCGTGGCGAGTATGAAAACGTCGGACTGTTTTTCTGACGCAGGAGCAAGCATGAAATTTGAACTGGATACCACCGACGGTCGCGCCCGCCGCGGTCGCCTGGTGTTTGAGCGCGGCGTGGTGGAAACACCGGCCTTTATGCCCGTTGGCACCTACGGCACCGTCAAAGGGATGACGCCGGAAGAGGTGGAAGCCACCGGCGCGCAGATTATTCTCGGCAACACCTTCCACCTGTGGCTGCGCCCGGGTCAGGAGATCATGAAGCTGCACGGCGATCTGCACGATTTTATGCAGTGGAAAGGACCGATCCTGACCGACTCCGGCGGTTTCCAGGTGTTCAGCCTTGGCGATATCCGTAAGATCACCGAGCAGGGCGTCCACTTCCGCAATCCGATCAACGGCGATCCGATTTTCCTCGATCCGGAAAAATCGATGGAGATTCAGTACGATCTCGGCTCTGACATCGTGATGATCTTCGACGAATGTACGCCGTACCCGGCGGACTGGGATTACGCCAAGCGCTCAATGGAGATGTCTCTGCGCTGGGCGAAGCGCAGCCGCGACCGTTTCGATAGCCTTGGCAATAAAAATGCGCTGTTCGGCATTATTCAGGGTAGCGTTTACGAAGATTTACGCGATATCTCGGTGAAAGGTCTGGTAGAGATTGGCTTTGATGGCTACGCTGTCGGCGGTTTGGCGGTTGGTGAGCCGAAGGAAGACATGCACCGTATTCTGGAGCACGTCTGCCCGCAGATCCCGGCCGATAAACCACGATACCTGATGGGCGTCGGGAAGCCGGAAGATCTGGTGGAAGGGGTACGTCGCGGTATCGATATGTTCGACTGCGTCATGCCGACGCGCAACGCGCGTAACGGCCACCTGTTCGTCACCGACGGCGTGGTGAAAATCCGCAACGCGAAGCACAAAAGCGATACCGCGCCGCTGGACGCCGAGTGTGATTGCTATACATGTCGCAATTATTCACGCGCTTACTTGCATCACCTCGACCGTTGCAACGAAATATTGGGCGCGCGTCTCAATACCATTCATAACCTGCGCTACTATCAGCGTTTAATGGCTGGTTTACGCAAGGCTATCGAAGAGGGTAAATTAGAGAGCTTCGTGACCGATTTTTACCAACGTCAGGGGCGCACCGTGCCTCCTTTGAACGTTGATTAATTTTAATAATGAGGGAATTTCAATGAGCTTTTTTATTTCTGATGCGGTAGCGGCAACGGGTGCACCGGCGCAGGGCAGCCCGATGTCTCTGATTCTGATGCTGGTGGTGTTCGGTCTGATTTTTTACTTCATGATCCTGCGTCCACAGCAGAAGCGCACCAAGGAACATAAGAACCTGATGAACTCCATCGCCAAAGGTGATGAAGTGCTGACCAACGGCGGTCTGGTCGGTCGCGTGACCAAAGTGGCGGAAACTGGCTACATTGCTATCGCGCTGAACGATACCACTGAAGTGGTTATCAAACGTGACTTCGTTGCTGCCGTTCTGCCGAAAGGCACCATGAAGGCGCTGTAATCTAACTTTTCCCAAAGGGAACTGCCGTGTTAAACCGTTATCCTTTGTGGAAGTACGTCATGCTGGTCGTCGTCATTGTCGTCGGCCTGATCTATGCGCTTCCCAACCTGTATGGTGAGGATCCGGCTGTTCAAATCACTGGCGCGCGCGGCGTCGCCGCCAGTGAGCAAACGCTGATCCAGGTCCAGAAAACTTTACAAGAAGAAAAAATAACCGCGAAGTCTGTGGCACTGGAAGAGGGCGCTATTCTTGCGCGCTTCGACACCACTGATACCCAGCTGCGCGCGCGCGAAGCGCTGCTTAACGTGCTGGGTGACAAATACGTCGTGGCGCTGAACCTTGCTCCGGCAACCCCACGCTGGCTGGCGGCGCTCTATGCCGAGCCGATGAAGCTGGGTCTTGATCTGCGCGGCGGCGTGCACTTCCTGATGGAAGTCGACATGGACACCGCGTTAGGCAAACTGCAGGAACAGAACATCGATAGCCTGCGCAGCGAGCTGCGCGACAAAGGCATTCCTTACGCGACCGTGCGTAAAGAAGACAACTACGGTCTGAGCATCGTCTTCCGCGACAGCGCGGCGCGCGACCAGGCTATCTCTTATCTCAGCCCTCGCCATCGCGATCTGGTTATTTCCTCTCAGGGTGACAACAGCCTGAAAGCGGTGATGACCGATGAGCGCCTGAAAGAAGCCCGTGAGTACGCGGTTCAGCAGAACATTAATATCCTGCGTAACCGTGTGAACCAGCTGGGCGTCGCCGAGCCGCTGGTTCAGCGTCAGGGCGCTGACCGCATCGTGGTTGAGCTGCCGGGTATCCAGGATACCGCGCGTGCGAAGGAAATCCTTGGCGCGACCGCGACCCTCGAGTTCCGTCTGGTCAATACTAACGTGGACCAGTCCGCCGCCGCCTCTGGCCGCGTGCCGGGCGACTCGGAAGTGAAGCAGACGCGTGAAGGCCAGCCGGTAGTGCTGTACAAGCGGGTGATCCTGACCGGGGACCATATCACCGACTCGACCTCCAGCATGGATGAGTACAACCAGCCGCAGGTTAACATCTCGCTGGACAGCGCGGGCGGTAACATCATGTCTAACTTCACTAAGGACAACATCGGCAAGCCGATGGCGACCCTGTTCGTGGAGTATAAAGACAGCGGTAAGAAAGACGCTAACGGTCGCGCTATCCTGGCGAAAGAGGAAGAGGTGATTAACATCGCCAACATCCAGTCGCGTCTGGGTAACAGCTTCCGTATCACCGGTATCAGCAATCCGAACGAAGCGCGTCAGCTGTCGCTGCTGCTGCGTGCCGGCGCGCTGATTGCGCCGATTCAGATCGTCGAAGAGCGGACTATCGGCCCAACCCTGGGAATGCAGAACATCAAGCAGGGTCTGGAAGCCTGTCTGGCCGGTCTGGTGGTCTCTATCCTGTTCATGATCCTCTTCTATAAGAAGTTCGGCCTGATTGCGACCTCGGCGCTGATTGCCAACCTGATACTGATTGTCGGCATTATGTCCCTGATCCCGGGGGCGACGCTGACCATGCCGGGCATCGCGGGTATCGTGTTAACCCTGGCGGTGGCGGTCGATGCTAACGTTCTGATCAACGAGCGTATCAAAGAAGAGCTGAGCAACGGGCGTACCGTTCAGCAGGCGATTGACGAAGGTTATCGCGGCGCGTTCAGCTCGATCTTCGACGCCAACGTGACGACGCTTATCAAAGTGATCATCCTGTACGCGGTCGGTACCGGTGCCATTAAAGGGTTTGCGATTACCACCGGTATCGGTATCGCGACCTCAATGTTTACCGCTATCGTCGGCACCCGTGCCATCGTGAACCTGCTGTACGGCGGCAAGCGCGTTAAAAAGCTGTCTATCTGAGGAGTGCGTTGTGGCACAGGAATATACTGTTGAACAATTGAACCACGGCCGTAAAGTCTGGGACTTTATGCGCTGGGACTACTGGGCCTTCGGCATTTCAGGTTTTCTGCTGATTGTGTCGATCGCCATCATCGGCGTTCGCGGGTTTAACTGGGGGCTCGATTTCACCGGCGGTACGGTGATTGAAATTACCCTTGAGAAACCGGTCGATCTGGACCAGATGCGCGATTCCCTGCAGAAAGCGGGCTTTGAAGAGCCGCAGGTGCAGAACTTTGGCAGCAGCCGCGACATCATGGTACGTATGCCGCCGGTGCATGACGCCAACGGCAGCCAGGAGCTGGGCAGCAAGGTCGTGACGGTGATTAACGAATCGACCAGCCAGAATGCGGCAGTGAAGCGTATTGAGTTTGTCGGCCCGAGCGTCGGCGCGGACCTCGCGCAAACCGGCGCCCTGGCGCTGATTGCGGCGCTGGTCTGTATCCTGATCTACGTCGGCTTCCGCTTCGAATGGCGTCTGGCCGCCGGGGTGGTTATCGCCCTGGCGCACGACGTGGTGATCACCATGGGCGTGCTGTCGCTGTTCCATATCGAGATCGACCTGACCATCGTGGCCTCGTTGATGTCGGTTATCGGCTACTCGCTGAACGACAGTATCGTGGTATCGGACCGTATCCGTGAAAACTTCCGTAAGATCCGCCGCGGTACGCCGTATGAGATCTTTAACGTGTCGTTGACCCAGACGCTGCACCGTACCTTGATCACCTCTGGTACCACTTTGATGGTGATCCTGATGCTGTTCCTGTTCGGCGGCCCGATTCTGGAAGGCTTCTCGCTGACCATGCTGATCGGTGTTTCCATCGGTACGGCTTCCTCTATCTACGTCGCCTCCGCGCTGGCGTTGAAGCTGGGCATGAAGCGCGAGCATCTGATCCAGCAGAAGGTTGAGAAAGAAGGGGCGGATCAGCCGTCTATTCTGCCGTAATCCGGTTCAGTTGAGATAAAGCAATCCCGGCCCTTGCGGCCGGGATTTTTTTGCCCGCGACAAAACCTGCTGACAGTATGCTGTCAGGAGCCCTCCCATACACTGCCTCTGAACTCACTAACGAGCAGGAGGAAGTATGAACAACGTGATTAACTGGTTTGAAATTCCGGTCGCCGATATGGATCGCGCCGTCGCGTTTTATGAGCCGGTGATGCAAGTGTCGCTGCGTCGCGAAACCATGGACTGCGCCGAGCTGGCGGTGTTCCCGCATCAGGATCCGGCCCCCGGCGGCGCGCTGGCCAAATTTGAAGGTATCGCGCCCTCGGCGCAGGGCGCTATTATTTATCTGCATACTGATCATCTTGCCGCCACGCTGGAGCGCGTTGCCTCGGCGGGTGGGGCCTGTGTCTTCGGCCCGCTGACGCTGCCGAATGATATTGGCACCATCGCCCTGTTTACCGACAGCGAGGGCAACCGCGTCGGCCTGCACCAGCCGGCTTAACCTTAACTTTTGTGAAGTGAGACATGACCCGACGCGCCGACCGTTTATTTCAGATTGTGCAGATCCTGCGCGGCAGGCGGCTCACTACCGCTGCGCTGCTGGCGGAGCGGTTGGGCGTGTCGGAGCGTACCGTCTATCGCGATATTCGCGATCTCTCCCTCTCCGGCGTACCGGTGGAGGGCGAAGCGGGCAGCGGCTACCGGCTGCTGGCGGGCTACGATCTGCCGCCGCTGATGCTGACCACCAAAGAATCCGAGGCGCTGATCGCTGCGATTCGGCTGCTAAAAACCTGGGGCGGTGAGGCGCTGTCGCAGTCGCTGGAGTCCGCCCAGGAAAAAATGCTGGCGATCCTGCCGGAGGCGCGTCGGCGCCAGGCGGAGCAAACTCGCCTGTTTGCCCCCGATTTCGGCGCCCATCGCTATGCTAAAACCCATTTTGACGTTATCCACCAGGCCGTATCCAATCAGCAGGTATTACAGCTTCACTACCAGGATGAATCCGGTCAGGTGACGTGGCGTGAAGTGCTGCCCCTGGGGCTGTTTTTCTGGGGCGAACGCTGGCTGCTGGTGGCCTGGTGCGAACTGCGCAATGATTACCGCAATTTTCGCCTCGACCGTTGTCTGGAGGTCAGAAGGACCGAACGTCGATTCAGCGAGTGCGCCGACCGCTCGTTAAGCGATTTTCTGCGCAAGGTCCGGTGCGAGGTGCGGGAGAAATAAAAAAGCCCGGGCAGCAGGAGCTGCGGCCCGGGCGCTGTCTTGCTGTATCAGCAATCAGAAGTTGTAGCCGACCACGAAGTAACCACCCCAGCCGGTCGAGCGAACGCTGAACGGACCATCGCCGAAGTTCAGCTTCGCATCATCAGCCCACTGGCCGCCGTTATGGAAGTAACGGGCGACGATAGAGTAGTGCCAGTGCGCGTAGTTAAGCGCCAGGATGTGGCTGGAGGCGATAGAGTTGCTGGTGCGCGCGTGCTTCCCGTTCAGATCGTAGAAGTTGTCATCGCCGAGGTCAGAACCCCAGTCGAAGTTGGTGAAGCCGATGTAGCTCAGCGAACCGCCCCACAGGTCGGTCAGCGGCACAAAGTATTTCACTTTGAAGCGATAGCCGTCCCATTCGTTTTCGTTGGAGGCGCCGTAGTTCTGCCACTGGTACTTGGCGTAGACGTTCAGCGACAGGCTCATTGGCAGGCCGGTATCGATATCGGTACCCAGACCCATATACCAGGTGCTCTGCTCCTGGGAGTCGTTGCGGCCCATATCGTAGATATAGTTGTTGGCGAAATACCATTCTTTGAACGGCCCGAAGCTCAGGTCGGTATTGGTCAGCTTATCGATAGAGAAACGCGGTTCGATCTCCATAAACAGCGGGGAACCTTTGTTCCAGATACCTTTTGCCGTGCTGTTGCCGCCGAAGAATACCGGGGCATCAATATAGCCGTAGAAATCAAACCAGTCTTTTTTGGCGAACGCTTCGTATTCCAGGTAGGTATCGTTACGGATCTGCGGTCCAAAACGGGTGTGGTAGCTGCCCACCACGTTAACACTCTGGTGCCACCAGTCAGACAGATACTGCGGTTTGTCGTTTTCTGCCGCGCCCGCGGCAAAAGTAGTGGAGAGCGCCACAACCGCACCCGCTGCCAGTAATGTTTTTTTCATAGTAATGCCACTGTTTAAATTGAGCCTGAAGGCGTTAAAAGAAGTGCCGAAGCGTTTCTAAATATTTCGTCTTTCTGTGGGGGTCTATTATAGGAATCATTGCTCACAAAAATACGTGTTGTTTCACATAACCAGAACATGCGTAATCGATTGCGTTCACGATTCTATGCATTTCTTGACAAAATGCTACTGAAAATCGCGCTGCAGAACGATTTCTAATGAACTCTTGCGAAAAGTTGTAAGTGGATAAGAAAGACGGGCAGGAGGTAGCCGGGCGGGGCAGGCCCGGCTGAAGGCTTACTGGGCGGCGGCGGGCTGGATATCGTGTACGCGAATAAAACCGACTTTATCTGGCGTTACATTGAGGCGCAACGGGATATCGACATCGCTGGGGGCGAGGGTGCTGGCCGGCGCGCTAATCAGCTGATCCTGAACATTGACTTCCTGATAGCTGTGGGTGGTGCCGGTGATCTGTCCGGAAGCGACGGTGGCGGTAAAGGCCGGCAGCGGATCGTTGGATTCGCCCTGAATGCGTAAGGTCAGGCGTGACCCATCGCCATCCGGGGTAATACTGCCCACCGACATGCGCAGGGTGCCGATCTGGCTCTCCAGCCGCGCCGGGGTCTTGGCCTCCGGCAGCAGATAGACGCCGCGGGTGGATTTGGCGTTCAGCGCGTTTTGCTGGGTGATTTTGATCGTTTGCTGGTTGAGCTGGGTCATCTCCTGGCTCAGCGTACTTACGCTCTGGTGCATCTGGCGGATTTCGCTTTGCTGGGCGCAGGCGGTCAGGGTGAACAGGCAGCCCGCGATGGCGAGCTTCAGGTAACGTCTTGTCATGGTCAGGATTCCGTTTACAGAGGATGCTTAATGGTAGCCAAACCGGCCTCATCTCCCATAGATCCTTTGTCTCAAAAGCTCTTTCTTTGTAGTCCGGTCACTTCGCGGTAAACTACTCTTCAGTTTAACTACCTGTCAGGACGCGCTATGCATTGCCCTTTCTGTTTCGCCGTGGATACCAAAGTGATCGACTCTCGTCTGGTGGGGGAAGGCTCTTCCGTGCGTCGCCGTCGGCAGTGCCTGGTCTGTAACGAACGCTTTACCACCTTCGAAGTGGCGGAGCTGGTGATGCCGCGGGTGGTGAAGAGTAACGATGTGCGCGAACCCTTCAACGAAGACAAGCTGCGCAGCGGGATGCTGAAAGCGCTGGAGAAACGTCCGGTTAGCGCCGACGACGTGGAAATGGCGGTCAACCATATCAAGACTCATCTGCGCGGCACCGGCGAGCGCGAAGTGGCCAGCAAAATGATCGGCAACCTGGTGATGGAGCAGCTGAAAAAGCTGGATAAAGTCGCCTATATTCGCTTCGCGTCGGTCTATCGCAGCTTCGAAGATATTAAAGAATTCGGCGAAGAGATCGCCCGCTTACAGGACTAAGCCATGCAGGACGAAATGTACATGGCGCGTGCGCTGAAGCTTGCCGCGCGCGGTCGCTTTACTACCCATCCTAACCCTAACGTCGGCTGCGTCATTGTGAAAGACGGCGAGATCGTCGGCGAGGGGTTTCACTATCGCGCCGGCGAGCCGCATGCTGAAGTGCACGCCCTGCGCATGGCTGGCGAAAAGGCGCGCGGCGCCACCGCCTACGTCACTCTTGAGCCCTGCAGCCACCATGGCCGTACGCCGCCATGCTGCGATGCGCTGATTGCCGCCGGCGTCAGCCGCGTGGTCGCCGCGATGCAGGATCCGAACCCGCAGGTGGCGGGGCGCGGTTTGTATCGCCTGCAGCAGGCCGGCATTGAGGTCAGCCATGGGCTGATGATGAACGAAGCGGAAGCGCTGAATAAGGGCTTTCTGAAGCGGATGCGCACCGGTTTTCCCTGGGTGCAGCTGAAGCTGGGCGCCTCGCTGGACGGCCGCACGGCGATGGCCAGCGGCGAAAGCCAGTGGATCACCTCCCCGCAGGCGCGACGCGACGTGCAGCGTCTGCGCGCCCAGAGCCATGCCATCCTGACCAGCAGCGCCACCGTGCTGGCGGACGATCCGGCGCTGACCGTGCGCTGGCAGGAGCTGAGCGCCGATACCCAGGCGCTTTATCCCGAAGAGAATTTGCGCCAGCCGCTGCGCGTCGTTATCGACAGCCAGAACCGCGTCACGCCTGAGCATCGTATTGTGCAGCAGGCGGGGGAAACGCTGTTTGCCCGCCTGCGCGCCGATGAACGGCAGTGGCCGGAAAGTGCCCGCACGCTGCTGGTTCCGGAGCATAACGGCCATCTCGATCTGGTGCTGCTGATGATGCTGCTCGGCAAACAGCAGATCAACAGCGTCTGGGTTGAGGCAGGGGCCACGCTTGCCGGGGCGCTGCTGCAGGCGGGCCTGGTCGACGAGCTTATCGTCTATATTGCGCCTAAACTGTTAGGCAATGCGGCGCGTGGATTATGCGCGCTGCCGGGGCTTGAAGAGCTGAGCCAGGCCCCCCATTTTAAATTCAATGAGATACGTCAGGTTGGCCCGGATGTCTGCCTGCATTTAACCACTGCGTGAGGCTTTCCTGATTATTAGGAAGCAGCGCTCAGAATAATATGATAAAATCCGCCCCCCTTGCGGGGCACATGAACCCGAAGGAAGAGTATGAACATTATTGAAGCTAACGTTGCTACCCCGGACGCTCGCGTCGCCATCACCATTGCGCGTTTCAACAACTTTATCAATGACAGCCTGCTGGAAGGCGCGATTGACGCCCTGAAACGCATTGGTCAGGTAAAAGATGAAAACATCACCGTCGTTTGGGTTCCAGGCGCGTATGAGCTGCCGCTGGCGGCTGGCGCACTGGCGAAAACCGGTAAATATGACGCGGTGATCGCGCTGGGGACGGTGATTCGCGGCGGTACCGCCCACTTTGAATATGTGGCAGGCGGTGCCAGCAATGGCCTGGCGCATGTCGCTCAGGACAGCGAAATCCCGGTAGCCTTTGGTGTTCTGACCACTGAAAGTATTGAACAAGCCATTGAGCGCGCTGGCACCAAAGCCGGTAACAAAGGCGCAGAAGCTGCGCTGACCGCGCTGGAAATGATTAACGTATTGAAAGCCATCAAGGCCTGATTTTTGTAAGGGGAATTCCGTGAAACCTGCTGCTCGTCGCCGCGCCCGTGAGTGTGCCGTTCAGGCGCTCTACTCCTGGCAGTTGTCCCACAACGACATCGCTGATGTCGAATACCAGTTCCTGGCGGAACAGGACGTAAAAGATGTTGATGTTCTGTATTTCCGCGAACTGCTGTCCGGAGTGGCGACTAACAGCGCGTACCTCGATGGCCTGATGAAGCCCTACCTGTCCCGCCAGCTGGAAGAGCTGGGCCAGGTTGAAAAAGCGGTGCTGCGTATCGCGCTGTTTGAGCTGTCCAAACGTGATGACGTACCGTATAAAGTGGCCATCAATGAAGCTATCGAACTGGCGAAAACCTTCGGCGCTGAAGATAGCCACAAGTTCGTTAACGGCGTGCTGGACAAAGCGGCTCCGGTTATTCGTCCCCACAAGAAGTAAACTGCAGGCCGGGTTTTGCGAGGGTCGCCTCGCAGCCCGGCCTTATTTATTATTTTGCTGAGGCATAACGTATGGCATGCGGCGAATTCTCCCTGATTGCCCGTTATTTTGATCGCGTTAAAAGCGCCCGCCTTGATGTTGAAACCGGCATCGGCGATGACTGCGCGCTCCTGCATATTCCCGAGAAAAAAACGCTGGCAATCAGCACCGACACCCTGGTGGCGGGCAATCACTTCTTACCCGATATCGACCCGGCCGACCTCGCCTATAAAGCGCTGGCGGTGAACCTGAGCGACCTCGCGGCAATGGGCGCGGAGCCGGCGTGGCTCACGCTGGCGCTGACCTTGCCGGAGGTGGATGAAGTCTGGCTGGAAGCCTTCAGCGACAGCCTGTTTGTCCAGCTGGACTATTACGATATGCAACTGATTGGCGGCGACACTACCCGTGGCCCGCTCTCCATGACGCTGGGTATCCACGGCTTTGTGCCGCCGGGACGCGCCATGAAACGCGCTGGCGCTAAGCCGGGGGACTGGATCTATGTTACCGGCACTCCGGGAGACAGCGCCGCCGGCCTGGCGGTGCTGCAGAACCGGCTGACGGTGGATGAACCGTCTGACGCCGACTACCTGCTGGCTCGTCATCTGCGGCCAATGCCGCGCGTGCTGCAGGGCCAGGCGCTGCGTGACCTGGCGACATCGGCTATCGATCTTTCCGACGGACTGATCTCCGATCTGGGCCATATTCTCAAAGCCAGCGGCTGCGGCGCGCGCATCGATCTCGATGCCATGCCGTACTCCGATGCGATGCTGCGCCAGGTTGATTCTGAGCAGGCGCTGCGCTGGGCGCTCGCCGGCGGCGAAGATTACGAGCTGTGCTTTACCGTACCGGAGCTGAACCGCGGGGCGCTGGACGTGGCTCTTGGCCATCTTGGCGCGCGTTTTACCTGTATCGGACAGATTGCGCCGGAGAGCGAAGGGCTGCAGTTTATCCGCGACGGTAAGCCGGTCGCGCTTGATTTAAAGGGATACGATCACTTTGCGTAGTCGAGACGAGGCGCTTAGCCGCCTGAGTATGCGTAATCCGTGGCATCTGCTGGCGACCGGCTTTGGCAGCGGCTTAAGTCCGGTGGTGCCGGGGACGATGGGCTCGCTGGCGGCGATCCCGTTCTGGTATCTGATGACCTTTCTCCCCTGGCAGCTTTACTCGCTGGTGGTGATGATGAGCATCTGTATCGGCGTCTATCTGTGCCATCGCACGGCCAAAGATATGGGCACCCATGACCACGGCAGCATCGTCTGGGACGAGTTCGTCGGGATGTGGATCACCCTGATGGCGCTGCCGACCATGGACTGGCAGTGGGTGGCCGCCGGCTTCGTGATTTTCCGTATCTTCGATATGTGGAAGCCGTGGCCAATTCGCTGGTTTGATCGCAATATCCACGGCGGAATGGGGATTATGGTCGACGACATCGTCGCCGGCGTGATCTCCGCTGGCGTGCTGTACGTCATTGGCCATCACTGGCCCATCGGTCTGCTTTAACCGCCTCTCCCCGGCAACGCTACGCTGCCGGGGAAACCACGCCCGTCACTTAAATCCCACCACCGGATGCGGCTGATACGGCGCCTCCAGCTTGTCGATCTGTTCCGGGGAGAGCGTCAAATCCACCGCCTGCAGCAGATCATCGAGCTGTTCCTGACGCGACGGGCCGATAATCGGCGCGGCGACGCCGGGTTTGCTTAACAGCCAGGCGAGAGCGACCTGGGCGCGGCTGGCGTCGAGTTCTTCCGCCACGTCCGCGAGATTCCCGGCGATCTGCGCATCGTTTTCTTCACTGGCGCTGTACAGCGATTTGCCGAACTCATCTGAGACCAGCCGGGCGGTGGTCTCACCCCAGGGGCGGGTTAGCCTGCCGCGCGCCAGCGGACTCCACGGGATCACCGCTACGCCGTTACGTTGGCACAGGGGCAGCATCTCATTCTCTTCTTCCCGGTAAATCAGGTTGTAGTGATCCTGCATGGTAACGAAGCGCGCCCAGCCGTTCTGCTGCTGGAGCGCCAGCGCCTGGGCAAACTGTCGGGCATGCATGGACGAGGCGCCGATATAGCGCGCTTTGCCGGCTTTCACCACCTCGTCCAGCGCTTCGAGCGTCTCTTCAATCGGGGTGGTATAGTCCCAGCGGTGGATCTGCAGCAGGTCGACATAGTCCATCCCGAGACGGCGCAGGCTGTCGTCGATGGAGCGCAGGATCTGCGCCCGGGAAAGTCCTTCCGCCAGATCGCCGACCTGGTGATACACCTTGGTGGCGACAACCACCTCGTCACGGCGGGCAAAGTCGCGCAGGGCGCGGCCAACGATCTCTTCGCTGCTGCCGTCGGAGTAGCTATTTGCGGTATCGAAGAAGTTGATGCCGCCTTCAATGGCGTGCTGGATAAGCGGGCGGCTGCTCTCTTCCGGAAGCGTCCAGGCGTGTCTGCCGCGGTCCGGCTCGCCGAAGGTCATGCAGCCGAGGCAGAGTCGGGAAACACGTAAGGCAGTATCACCGAGGGGGATATAGTGCATAGTGCGCTCCTGCTATTCATCAAGGGTATCCCTTAAGCATAGCAGGAGCGGAAGGGGCAATTATGCCAGCCAGTCGCGGATTTTGGCTTCAATACCGGCGGCATCAAGGCCGAGGTCGGCGCGGATCTCTTCCTGAGTGCCCTGAGGAATAAAATAATCCGGCAGGCCAATATTGAGCACCGGTACCGCCCGGCGATGGGCCATCAGCACTTCGTTCACGCCGCTGCCGGCGCCGCCCATGATGGCGTTCTCTTCCAGCGTCACCAGCGCGTCGTGCTCGCCGGCCAGCTGGAGGATCAGCGCGGTATCCAGCGGCTTCACAAAGCGCATATCCACCAGGGTGGCGTTGAGTTTGTCCGCTACCGCCGCGGCTTCCGGCAGCAGGGTGCCAAAGTTGAGGATCGCTATTTTCTCGCCCTGACGTTTCACCACCCCTTTGCCGATCGGCAGCGATGCCAGCGGCTCGAGCGTCGCGCCGGTGCCGCTACCGCGCGGATAGCGCACCGCGCAGGGGCCGTCGCTGTAGTGGTAGCCGGTGTACAGCATCTGGCGACATTCATTTTCATCGCTCGGGGTCATTACCACCATATCCGGAATACAGCGCAGGAAGGAGAGATCGAACGCTCCCTGATGCGTCTGGCCGTCTGCGCCGACGATCCCGGCGCGGTCGATAGCAAACAGCACCGGCAGCTTCTGGATAGCCACATCGTGGATCACCTGATCGTAGGCTCGCTGCAGGAAGGTGGAGTAGATCGCCACCACCGGCTTGTAGTCGCCAATCGCCAGCCCGGCGGCGAAGGTGACCGCATGCTGCTCGGCAATGGCGACGTCAAAGTACCGATCGGGGAATTTCTTCGAAAACTCCACCATCCCTGAACCTTCGCGCATCGCCGGCGTGATCGCCATCAGCTTGTTGTCTTTGGCCGCCGTTTCACACAGCCAGTCGCCGAAGATTTTCGAGTAGGAAGGGAGGCCGCCGCTGCTTTTGGGCAGTACGCCGCTGGTATGGTCGAATTTTGGCACCGCATGGAAGGTGATCGGGTCTTTCTCGGCGGGCTCATAGCCGCGGCCTTTTTTGGTCATAATATGCAGGAACTGCGGGCCTTTCAGGTCGCGCATGTTCTTCAGCGTGCTGACCAGACCGAGCACGTCATGGCCATCCACCGGGCCAATGTAGTTAAAGCCCAGCTCTTCAAACAGCGTGCCCGGCACCACCATCCCTTTGATATGCTCTTCGGTACGCTTAAGCAGCTCTTTAATCGGCGGCACCCCGGAGAAGACCTTTTTGCCCCCTTCGCGCAGGGTGGAGTAGAGCTTACCGGAGAGCAGCTGCGCCAGATGATTGTTCAGCGCGCCGACGTTCTCGGAAATCGACATTTCATTGTCATTCAGCACCACCAGCAGGTCGGGTTTGATATCCCCGGCGTGGTTCATCGCCTCAAACGCCATGCCGGCGGTGATCGCCCCGTCGCCAATGACGCACACCGCGCGCCGCTGCTTATCCTCTTTCGCGGCGGCGATAGCCACCCCGATACCCGCGGAAATGGAAGTGGAGGAGTGACCGACGCTCAGCACGTCATACTCGCTTTCACCGCGCCACGGGAAGGGATGCAGGCCGCCTTTCTGACGAATGGTGCCGATTTTGTCCCGGCGACCGGTCAGAATTTTATGCGGGTAGGCCTGATGGCCGACGTCCCAGATCAGGCGATCGAACGGCGTGTTATACACGTAGTGCAGCGCCACGGTCAGTTCCACCGTGCCGAGGCCAGAGGCAAAGTGACCGCTGGAACGGCTGACGCTGTCCAGTAGATAGCGCCGCAGCTCATCACATAGCTTCGGCAGGCTCTCTTTTGGCAACAGGCGCAACTCCTGGGTGGAATCTACCAGCGCCAGGGTCGGGTATTTGGCAATATCAAAACTCATCAGAGACTCATTTTTTGTTTATTTATCGCGCTGAATAATGTAATTCGCGAGCGCTTCCAGTGCCGAAGTATCCAGAGATTGTGCGGCCAGCTCATCTAACGACCGGCGGGCATCAGCGATCAGGTCATGCGCTTTCTTCCGGGCTTGCTCAAGACCCAGGAGGGCGGGATAGGTGCTTTTACCCAATTGCTGGTCGGCACCCTGACGTTTGCCAAGGGTCGCAGTATCCCCTACCACGTCGAGAATGTCATCCTGGACCTGGAAGGCAAGACCGATATTTTCCGCATAGCGATCCAGCGCGGGCAGGGCAGCGCGGCCGCGTTCGCCGGCGCTCAGGGCTCCCATCCGGACGGCGGCGCGGATCAGGGCGCCCGTTTTGTGGCGATGGATACGCTCCAGCGCCTGTAAATCAACCTGCTGTCCCTCGGCCTGCAGATCCAGCGCCTGGCCGCCGCACATGCCCGCCACGCCGCTGGCCTGCGCCAGTTCGGAAACCATCGCCAGCCGGTCCCGGTCAGGAACGTCGACCATCGGCGCATCACTCAGTATAGAGAACGCCAGCGTTTGCAGGGCATCTCCCGCAAGAATTGCGTTGGCTTCGCCAAATTTAATATGGCAGGTCGGCAGGCCGCGGCGCAGATCGTCATCATCCATCGCCGGCAAATCATCATGCATCAGGGAGTAGGCATGAATGCATTCGACCGCCGCGGCAGGAGCATCCAGCGTGGTACGGCACACGCCGAACATCTCGCCGGTGGCGTAGACAAGGAAGGGACGCAGGCGTTTACCGCCTAACAATGCGCCATAATGCATCGCTTCCACCAGCGGAGTGTTCTGAAAGGGCTGCGGGGCGATGAAACGGCGCAGCGCTTCGTTTGCCTGTTCCACACAGGCCTGCAATTGTTGCGGGAAATCCATTTATTCAGCGTCCGGCGTAAAAGGCGTGGTCGGGGAATCTTCACTATCCGCCAGCAGGATCTGCACGCGCTGTTCGGCCTTCTGCAGCTGACTTTGCCCCTGGCGCGCCAGTTGTACGCCGCGCTCAAATTCGCTTAGCGCTTCCTCTAACGGCAAATCGCCGCTTTCCAGACGGTTAACGATCTGCTCCAGTTCGCCCAGAGCAGTTTCAAAGCTGGCCGGGGCCTCATTTTTCTTTGGCATAGTGAATGTAGACTCTTGTTATGTCGCGACGGCAATACCGGGTATGGTAACGAAGTCACGCGTGTAAGCAAATAACGCGCAATGGTGATATACTCCGCGCCCAGGATGCAGGCACCGGTGTGCGCTGCTTTACAACTTTTGCTTATAGCCCCGTCGGGCTTGCCAACGAACTATTGTCGCTATGAAGTTTATCATTAAATTGTTCCCGGAAATCACCATCAAAAGCCAATCTGTGCGGTTGCGCTTCATTAAAATCTTAACCGGGAACATTCGTAACGTTCTCAAAAACTATGATGAGACGCTGGCCGTCGTCCGTCATTGGGATCATATCGAAGTTCGCGCGAAAGATGAAAATCAGCGCCCGGCTATTCGCGATGCGCTGACCCGTATCCCCGGCATCCACCATATTCTGGAAGTCGAAGACGTGCCGTTCACCTCGCTGCACGATATTTTCGAGCAGACGCTGCCGCTGTGGCGCGAGGCGCTGGAAGGCAAAACCTTCTGCGTGCGAGTGAAGCGTCGCGGCAAACATGAATTCACCTCAATTGAAGTGGAACGCTACGTCGGCGGCGGTCTGAATCAGCATATTGAAACGGCGCGCGTGAAGCTGACCGACCCGGACGTCACTGTCAATCTCGAGATTGAAAACGATCGCCTGCTACTGGTGAAAGGCCGCTATGAAGGCATCGGCGGTTTCCCGATCGGCACCCAGGAAGATGTGCTGTCGCTGATCTCCGGCGGCTTTGACTCCGGCGTCTCCAGCTACATGCTGATGCGCCGCGGCTGCCGCGTTCATTACTGCTTCTTTAACCTTGGCGGCGCCGCCCATGAGATTGGCGTCCGCCAGGTCGCGCATTATCTGTGGAACCGCTTCGGCAGCTCACACCGCGTTCGCTTTGTGGCGATTAACTTTGAGCCAGTAGTCGGCGAAATCCTTGAAAAAGTGGACGACGGCCAGATGGGCGTCGTGCTCAAGCGCATGATGGTCCGCGCCGCGTCAAAAGTCGCGGAACGCTATGGCGTGCAGGCGCTGGTCACCGGCGAAGCGCTCGGCCAGGTCTCCAGTCAGACCCTCACTAACCTGCGCCTGATCGATAATGTCTCCGATACTCTGATCCTGCGCCCGCTGATTTCGCACGATAAAGAGCACATCATCGACCTGGCGCGTGAGATCGGCACGGAAGATTTCGCCCGCACCATGCCGGAATATTGCGGCGTGATCTCCAAGAGCCCGACCGTGAAGGCGGTGAAGGCGAAGATTGAAGCGGAAGAAGAACACTTCGATTTCAGCATCCTTGATAAAGTGGTGGAAGAGGCGAGCAATATCGATATCCGCGAGATCGCCCAGCAGACGGAAGAGACGGTGGTGGAAGTGGAAACCGTGACCGGCTTTGGCGCCAACGACGCGATCCTCGACATTCGCTCCATCGACGAGCAGGAAGACAAGCCGCTGAAGGTCGAGGGGGTTGAAGTTGTTTCCCTGCCGTTCTACAAGCTAAGCACCAAATTTGGCGATCTCGATCAGAGCAAAACCTGGCTGCTGTGGTGCGAGCGCGGGGTGATGAGCCGTCTGCAGGCGCTTTATTTGCGCGAGCAGGGCTTCAGCAACGTGAAAGTTTATCGCCCGTAACAGGTTGTTATGATGCAAAAGGCCTTCCCTGATGGAAGGCCTTTTTACTATTGGCAGGGGAGTATATTAGCGCAGGGTCAGCGCCAGGTCATTGAGCTGATCGATGACGATATTCCAGCCCTCGAAAAATCCCATCTGCTCATGCTGCTCGCGGGTTTCATCATCGGCATGCAGCACCGTAGCCGTATAGCGACACCCGCCCTGTTCATCGGCAAAGGTGATGATGGCCGTCATCGCGAAGGGGGAAACGGCGGGGCGATAATCCGCCGTCAGCATCGAGGTCATGACGATTTTTTGTTGCGGGATAACCTCAAGAAAACAGCCGGGGTTATCGCTGCGTTCACCGTCAGGCCCGTGCATCACGGTGTGAAAGGCCCCGCCGGCGCGAAAATCAAAGGCCAGAACCTCGGTTTGCCAGGGCTTCGGGCACCACCAGGTTCGGAGTAATGCCGGGTCGGCCCACGCGCGCCACAGGGCTGGGGCGGGCGCGCTGAGCAGGCGGCTGATAACAAGATCGCGAGAATCGGTTGCGCTCCGGGACATGCTGCGACTCCTCAGGAAAAGGGGAGCCAGCCCGCGGCGCGGACCGGCTATCAGGCTTCGTAGTAATTATAGATGCCAGCGGCCATCACCAGCTGTGAGGCGACCTCATACGCTTTCTCGCGCCCCACCAGCAGATCGATCATTTTCAGGGCGAAATCAATCGAAGTCCCCGGACCCTGGCTGGTTAACAGATTCACCCGCGGATCCCAGACCACTCTTTTATCCTGCCACTGCTCGGCGGGGATATGTTCCTTCAGCGCCGGAAAACCGGTCATGTTGCCGATCGGGAACAGATTATGGGGTACCAGCACGGTCGCCGGGGCGGCGCAGATGGCGGCCACAATGCGCCCAGAGAGATGAAACTGGCGGACGGTTTCCACAAGTAGCGTGCTGTCGCGGAAGCACTCTGCGCCCTTGATACCGCCCGGGAGGACGATGATATCGAAATCACCATCGGCCACCTCGACCAGCGGCGCATCCGCCAGCAGTTTGACGCCGCGCGAACAGACGATGGTCAGGCTGCCGTCGCTGGCGACGCTGGCGGTGGTCACCTTTACTCCGCCGCGGACCAGCAGGTCGATAGTGGTGACCGCTTCTGTCTCTTCGCTACCAGGGGCGAGGCAAATCAGTGCCGACGCGCTCATATTCATTCTCCTTACGCTTGATCAATTCAAATAAGCGGGCGTTTTCCGGTACGGCGACGCCGTGGGCGCGGGCGCGGTTGAGCAGAAAACCGGTGATGTAGTCGATCTCTGTATGCCGCTGGGCGCGAACGTCCTGCAGCATGGAAGAGATATTTTCTGCCGTACTTTCAATTACCTGTTCGACATAAAATAGCAGGTTTTCCGCCGAGGTATGAATACCTTCGCGCTCCATCACCGCCGCCACCTCGCGACAAATGGCCGCAACTTCCTGCGTATAGTCGCGCAGATCGCCGTTTTTACACCCTTTGAGCGCGGTCAGAGGGTTAATCACGCAGTTAACCGCCAGCTTGCGCCAGATGGCCGAGTGGATATTGTTATGCCAGGCGACATCCGGCAGCACGCTCTGCAGAACTTCTGCGAGATAGCTGTAGTCCCCCTCGTAGCTTTTTGCCGGTCCGATATGCGTGGTGCCCTGGGCAACGTGGATGATGACATTCCCATCGCGCCGCGCCGCCTGGGTCGTGGAGGCCAGCAGCAACGGCTGTTTCACGCCGCGCAGCTCCTCGACGGTGCCCATGCCGTTATGAATCAGCACAATTGGCGTGGTGTCCGGCAGGATCCCGGCCAGGTGCTTTACCGCATTCGACACCTGCCAGGCCTTTAAGGTGACGATCAGCAGCTCGCTGCTGGCGAGAAAATCGGGGTCGTTGGCCGTCAGCGATTCGTTGAACACTGAGCCATCGGTTTCAATGACGTTGACGCTACAGAATGGCTGCGGTACGCGCAGCCAGCCCTGGACTTCATGTCCCTGTTTGTACAACGCGGTCAGCCATAGTTGTCCCAGCGCACCGCATCCCAGTACGGTTACTTTCATTGTTCCTCCTCATCTGCCGCTATCCCAGGCGCTGATGGCTAAAGTCTATCTCGTCGCTTTTCGCATCGTCGGACATCACGGGGAAAATAGCGCGAGCGTTGCGTAATCAGCTAAGCTTCCGGGATAACAAGTTGAGTTATGCCGCGTTGCAGGTATTATGCAACGCAAAAGAAACGGAAGGAGAGGAAAAGATGCCATCTTTCGATATTGTCTCTGAAGTTGATCTTCAGGAAGCCCGTAACGCGGTGGACAACGCGAGCCGCGAAGTCGAGTCGCGTTTTGATTTTCGTGGCGTTGAAGCCACTTTTGAATTAAACGACGCCAACAAGACCATTAAAGTGCTGAGCGAGTCTGACTTCCAGGTGAACCAGCTGCTGGATATCCTGCGCACCAAGCTGCTCAAGCGCGGCATTGAAGGCACCTCCCTCGACGTACCGGAAGATATCGTGCACAGCGGTAAAACCTGGTTTGTTGAAGCGAAGCTGAAGCAGGGCATTGAAAGCGCGGTGCAGAAGAAGATCGTTAAACTGATCAAAGACAGCAAGCTGAAAGTGCAGGCCCAGATTCAGGGCGAAGAGATCCGCGTGACCGGTAAGTCCCGCGACGATCTGCAGTCGGTGATGGCGCTGGTGCGCGGTGGCGATCTGGGACAGCCGTTCCAGTTCAAAAACTTCCGCGACTAAGGCGGCGGGCAGACAGCAAAAAGCGGGGAATTCCCCGCTTTTTTTATACCCCTTTGATGAGCTGCTCTATCTCGAAGCGGTTGGTGACCTTGCTGTCGATTTTGATATACACCGAACGCTCCTCGGGTACCACCAGCGCCTGATGAACCCCGCTGGCGCTCAGCAGACGCGCCTGCAGCGCGCTGTCGACCACCACGCCGTCCGGCACCTCCACCCGCAGGCTGCTGACGTACGGCGGCTCGCTCATGGTGCTGGCCACCAGCAGCCACAGCATCGCCAGCAGGGCGCCCAGCAGAAACACGGTTTGCGAATCAAAGAAACCATCGACCCAGCCGCCAAGCGCGCCGCCAATCGCCACGCCGAGAAACTGGCTGGTGGAGTAGACGCCCATCGCGGTGCCTTTGTAGCCCGCCGGAGACTCCTTGCTAATTAGCGACGGCAGCAGCGCTTCCAGCAGGTTAAACGCCAGGAAGAAGAGCTGAACGCCCGCCACCAGCTCCCAGAAGTAGCCTCCGGCGCCCCAGAGGACAATTTCCGCAATCAGCAGGATGGCGACGCAGAGCAGGAAGACGCGCTTCATCTTGCGCTTCACTTCGGCGTAGATGATAAACGGCACCACCGAGATGAACGAGATAACCATGGTGACCAGGTAAATCTTCCAGTGCTCGGCGGCCGGGAAGCCGGCGGCCTCCAGTTGTCCGGGCAGGGCGACAAAAGTGGACATCAGCATAATGTGCAGGCACATGATGCCAAAGTTAAGCTTCAGCAGGCGCGGCTCCGCCAGCACCTTGCTAAAGCAGCCCTTCACCATCCCGGATTCGCGGTTAAGGACATGGTTATGGCTGTTGGGCACCACCCACAGGGTGAGCAGGATGCCGACGGTCGCCAGGATGGCGATCATCCAGAACAGCGCGTGCAGACCCAGCTGGTGGGTGACAATCGGCCCCAGCACCATGGCGATGGCGAAGGTGACGCCGAAGCTGACGCCGATAAAGGCCATCGCTTTGGTGCGGTTCTGTTCGCGGGTGAGATCGGACAGCAGGGCCATAACCGCGGCGGCGATGGCGCCGGAGCCCTGCAGGGCGCGGCCAAGAATGATGCCCCAGATGGAGTCGGTGAGCGCGGCGATGACGCTGCCGAGCACGAAGATAAGCAGGCCGCCGACGATCAATGGCTTACGGCCAATACGGTCAGATAACAGTCCGAAGGGGATCTGGAACACCGCCTGCGCCAGGCCGTAGATACCGATCGCCAGGCCAATCAGCGCTTCACTGGCACCCTGCAACGCCATGCCATACGTGGTCAGAACCGGCAGGACCATAAACATGCCAAGCATGCGCAGGGAGAATACTGTCCCCAAACCCCAGGTCGCGCGCAGTTCCCCTGGCGTCATTTTGTTATCGTTCATTACCACCTCAATATAAAAACTGCGCCTAGTGTAGCGGCGGGGGGTAAGAAGCGTAAATAAATGTTTGTTTAACAGATATTACGGGGCTGTTGCGCGATGCGACAAGTTGGTAAAAATCAATAAACCAGTGGAGGGGGACTCCACTGGCGAGGGGGAAAATTAAGGTAAAGTAAAGTCAACCCACTGGCTGCCAGCGTCAGCCGATTTGACGCACTGCTCTACCCAATAGACGCCGTGCAGCCCGGCTTCGACGTCCGGATACCAGAAGTCTTGCAGGAAGGCGCGATCGTCGCGATCCGTGGCGTCAATCGCCTGCGCATAGCGGCGATAGAGGTTGGCCCAGGCTTCGAACAGCCCTTCCGGATGGCCGCCGCCAATGCGGTCATCCGCCAGCGCGTTCGGCGACAGGTAGGGCATCCCACGTTCCAGAATGCGCGCCGGCTCGCCCTGCACCTCATAGCTGAGCTGGTTAGGATGCTCATCCCACCATTCGATGCTTGCTTTTTCGCCGACGATGCGCACTTTTTGCGAGTGCATGGCGCCGCTGTTGACCGCGCTGGTCCACATCGAGCCAACCGCGCCATTGTCATATTCCATCAGGACAAAGGCGTTATCTTCCAGCGGCGCGCGGGAGGGGACAAAGCTCTGACGGGAGCACATCAGCCGTTTGATATTGAGCTGCGGCGCCATGGTTTCGGCGACAAACAGCGGATGGGTGGCCAGATCCCCAAGCACATAGCTGGGCCCGGCAAACTTCGGTGTTACTCGCCAGCGGGTGGATTCTGCCTGCAGCTCGACGGCCTGGTTATGGAAGCCGTGGGCGAATTGCATGTTAACGATGCGGATCTCGCCGAGCAGTCCATCGGCAATCATCTGCCGCGCCTGCTGGATCATCTGATAGCCGGCATAGCCGTAGGTGACGCCGACGATTTTGTTCTGTTTTTTGCTCAGATCCACCAGCTCGCGCGCCTCTTCGGCGGTAAAGCAGAGGGGCTTTTCGCAGATAACGTGGAGTCCCGCCTCCAGCGCCGCTTTGGTGATGGCGAAATGGGTATTGTTCGGGGTGGTGACCGAGACGACCTCGATCCCGTCAGGGCGCTGCGCCTCTTCGCGAAACAGGGTCTGGTAGTCGGCGTAGCAGCGATCCGGCGCGATGCCCAGTTGCTCACCGAACGCGCGCCCGCGCTCGGCATCGACGTCAAGCGCGCCGGCCAGCAGGGTATAAACATTGTCACGCAGCGCCGCACAGCGGTGGCTGTAGCCGATCTGACTGGTTCCCCCGCCGCCGACCATGCCCCAGCGCAGGGAACGGGATAAGGGTTTCAGGCCGTTTAACATGGTGCTCTCCTTTTTGAAATCATTTGCACTCTGAGGCGCTCAATGCCGACGCCTGCGGCAACGCGCATCCGGATAGACTGACTTCAACTTAAAGAAATGTTTATTCTGTTTCAATTGTGTTGTGGAATTTATTTTCCATATATGCGAGGGGGATCGAATTAGCGATAGTTTCTTTTGCGCTTGGTTGAAAAGGTGAGGGCGGGATATCGCCTGCCGAAGTCGTCCAGATTGTTGCGGGCGTTTTTTCGTTTCAAAAAAATATGAAATAAATTTTCTTTATTAGCTGCTGAAGGCGGTGCAATCCGCCGATTGCACCGGGAACCAGATGCTGCTATGACGCTCCGCGCACAGACGCGGGGGAAGTTGAAGCGATGGCAGGATGACCGGCCGCAAAGATGCCCTTCGCCGCCAGGCCTGCGACGGTGAGGGCTGCCGGGATGCCGAGGATCAAAAAGACGCTTTCAAAGGGCAGGTTGAGCGCCATCATCTCGGCGCCGGCAAAGGCGCTGAGAATGGCGCCGATGCGCCCGACGCCGTGCATCCAGCTGGAGCCCGTCGCCCGCGCCTGTGTAGGGTAGTAGCGGGCGGAGAGGGCGTTCATGCCGGTATTGGCGCCGTTCAGGCAGGCGCCGCTGATAAACGCCAGCATACAGAGCAAGGCAAAGCTGCCCGCGGCGTAGCCCATCGCCATGGTGAACAGGCCGCCAACGGCGTAGATTATCCCCAGCGCGCGATGGGGGTTGATCCTGTCCATCAGCCAGCCGGCAAACAACGAGCCGAGGGTGCCGCCCGCCTGGTAGATCGCCGTCATGATGGCCGCCTGGCTAACGGTCATTCCTACCGCTTTAACCAGCGTTGGCAGCCAGCTGCCGAGGATATAGACCAGGAACAGCCCCATAAAGTAGACCAGCCATAGCATCAGCGAGCCGAAACCGTACTGGCGGGAGAGGACAATGCGCATCGCGTTGCCGGCCGCTGGCTGCGCCGGCAGGATAAACGTCACATTGTCGCTGATTTGTCCGGGATAGAGACGGTTAAGAATGGCGCGTATGCGCGCCGCGGGCGCTTGTTTGATTACCAGAAAACGAACCGATTCCGGCAGCAGCCAGATGAGCAGGGGGGCAAACAGCAGCGGCAGAATACCGCCGAGCGCCATCAGCGAGTGCCAGCCAAACTGGGGGATCAGCCACGATGCCGAAAATCCTCCCGCCGCCGCGCCGAAGGTGAAGCCGCAAAAGATGACGGTGATAATAAATGAACGCTGGCGTTCCGGGGCGTATTCCGACACCAGCGTCCCGATATTCGGCATCGCGGCGCCCAGCCCGAGGCCAGTCATAAAGCGAAAGAACATCATCTGTTCTACGTTGTGCGAGAAGGCGGTGGCGATGGTCCAGAAACCGAAGAAGAAAACGCTGTTGATGATGATTTTCTTACGTCCCAGCCAGTCGGCGAGCGGGCCGGAGAAAATCGCCCCCAGCGCGAGGCCGATCAGCGCGGCGCTGATCACCAGACCCAGCTGGTGGTTGCTTACCCCCCATTCCAGCTTTAGCGTCGGGGCGATAAAGCCCATGATCGCGATATCAAAACCATCGAGAGCGATGACGCAAAAGCCGAGAAATATAATCAGCTTCTGAAATCGGCTCAGCGGGTTACGATTTATTAACTCTCTGACATCCAGGCGTTGAGTCTGTGTCATAGCGTATTCCTTATGCGCAGGCGCGCAGGTAGGGCTGCGCGGCATCGAACAGTAACTGCGCCCGCTGAAGAGGCGGCAGGGCGCCTTGCTCGCCGTCAAGCGGCACTTCGAGAGAGACCGGCAGCGTCGCCGGCAGGGCCGACATCAGACCATGCAGATCCAGACCGCCTTCCCCCGGCACGTTGCGCGCCGAGCGGGCCTGGCGGATAAGTTCCTGCTCGCTCTCCGGCCTCTGCGCCGCGCCATCGCAGAGTTGCATATAGTTGAGATGATGCGCGGGCAGGCTGGAGAGGGCGGCGAGCGATTCTCCCGCGCGCCAGAAATGGAGAGCGTCCACCAGAATGCCGATGTCTTCCCGCCCGCTGGCGGCGATTAGTGCTTGCGCTGCGGCGATGTTGCGCAACTGAGTCCAGGGCATCGGCTCAAGATTCATGGTCAGCCCAAATGGACGACCGGCCGCGGCGAGGATGGCGAGGTTGTCAGCGCTGCGCTGAAGGTTGTCATCATTGCCGGCGACTAACACCTGTCCGGCGCCAAGACGCGCGGCGGTCTCCATAAAACGCTGCAGCCGATCGTCGAGGGTAAACCCGGGGGTCAGGCGGACGATCTCCACGTCCGACACGCGGATGCCAGTTTCCATCAACGCGGCGAGCGTCGCCCGGACGGCCGGGGTATCGCCCAGCATGTCGTAGTCCGGGTCGGTCGGTGTGGCGGGGAGCAGTCGCAGCCCAACGTGGGTAAAACCGGTTCTGGCCGCAATCCGCACCTGTTCGGGGGGAGGGACATCGAGCAGGGTCAGCGCGGCGAGCGATAGGGTACGCTTGTTCATAAAGGGCTCCGGTACAGTTGCAGGTGAAGAGAGTTAGGGTGCATCCATTCGTGGAAATCAAGTTATGTTATTGTTTATATTTGTTTTTTTTGCCAGGTTTTTACCCACCAGATAGCCGAAGGTCATGGCGGGCCCGAGGGTGATCCCTCCGCTGGGGTAATAGCCGCGCATCACGCTCGACATGTCGTTGCCGATGGCGTACAGACCCGGTATCGGCTGCTGCTGTTCATCCAGCACCCGGGCGTGTTCGTCGGTTTGCAATCCGCTGAAGGTGCCCAGCGAGCCGGGCAGAATGCGCACCGCGTAGAACGGCCCTTCGCGCAGCGGTCCGAGCGTCACCTGATGGTCACCCTGGGCGCGGTTATAGGCTGATGCCCCGCGGTGAAAATCGACGTCTTCGCCAGTGCTGGCGAAGTGGTTAAAGCGTTCAACGGTTTCCGCCAGCGCATTGGCGTCGATAGCGCACTGCTTCGCCAGCTCCGCCAGGGTGTTTCCTCGCTGCAGATAGCCGGTACGCAGCCAGGCGGTGGGGGTGAACGGGAACGGTCTGGCGTGGCCCAGGCCGTAGCGACGCAGCGTACGACGATCGGCCAGCAGCCACGCCTGTGGCGTGTCGCCCGCGGGTGTGGCCGCCAGCAGGGCGGCGATAAAGTCATGATAAGAGTCGGCCTCGTTAACAAAACGTTTGCCGTTGGGCAGAACGGCGATCACCCCGGGTTTGGCGCGCTCCACCAGATGAGGAAACATTAGCTGCTGGCCGCTGGCCAGAGTGACGCGGGACACCGGCGCCCAGGCCAGCGGGTGGCGCAGGGAAGTGTCGAACTGGCCGCCGACGGATTCGCCAAGCCTGATCCCCTCGCCCTGATTGTCCGGCGGTGCGGCGGAGAAATGGCCGTAACCCTCCGCCGCGTGGGGCACCACCTGCGCCAGCCGCTGGCGATCGTGGGGAAAACCGCCGCAGGCCAGCACCACGGCGCCAGCTTCGACGTGAATCTCCCCGCCGTCGCTGCGCAGCACCGCGCCGGACACGCCCGGCGGACCCTGCAGCAGCCGGACCACCGGGGCATTGAGCTGAAAACGCACGCCGGCGTCGAGGGCGGATCGCAGCAGACGTGCGACCAGCGCATTGCCATTGACCAGATGCTGCCCCCGTCCGGCGCGTAGCCGCTGCCAGCCGTGGCGCAGCAGGCGGCGGGCAGCATACAGCGCGGAGCGCGGCGAGCGGGTGGCATTGAAAAAATGTGCCATATCCGCGCCGCCGGCGATGCCCATCCCGCCCAGGCTAATGGTTTCCAGTGGCGGACGCAGGCGATGGAGCCAGTCGCCGAGCAGGCGGCCATCGTAGGGTTGCGCGGTGACCGACCGCCCACCGTTCGCCGCACCCGGCGACGGGTGAAAGTCCGGCATGGCGCTGCCCGAGAGAAACTGCACCGCCGTCCGCTGATGGAAAAATTCCACCATCTCCGGCCCGTAACGCAGGAAGGTTTGCAGACGAATATCGGCGGCTTCGCCCCCCATCTCATGCTGCAGATAGGTCAGCGGCGCGTCGGCTGCTTCGTCGATGCCCTCCGCCCGCGCCAGCGGGTTGCGGGGGATCCACAGCCAGCCGCCGGACCAGGCGCTGGTTCCGCCGAGCACTGACGCTTTCTCCGCCACCATGACGCTGGCGCCGTGCATCGCCGCAGTCACCGCGGCAGAGAGCCCCGCGGCGCCGGAGCCGACCACCAGCACATCCACCTTCACAGGCCCGCTCATGTTGGACTCCTTACTGCAGAGGTGAAAAAGCGGTGGGGCGCATCAGCACCGACTCGAGGCGTTCCACGGCGGCCAGTTCGCGATTTTTACGCGAGAAGGTCTGCCAGCGTTCGTCCTGGGCCATCCGCGCGCGGCGCACCAGACGATCGTCCAGGCTTTCATAAGCCCAGATATGCACTACCTGATTGACCACGCCGATCTCGGTAAAAAAGAAGCCGATCAGCTGGCCGAGATGGTCGGTTTGCACCGCCAGGGCATCGCTTTGGTACAGCGCCAGCCAGTCGGCCATTTTCAGCGGATTGATGGTGTACGTGCGTTTTTCGTAGATCATGATGTTTTCCTGATTAGTGGGTGGAGTGTTGTGCCAGATGGCAGGCGGCGAGATAGCCAAACGTCAGCCCCGGGCCGAGGGTGATGCCGGGGCCCGGATAGGTGCCGGCCATCAGCGAATCCATGTCGTTTCCCACCGCGTACAGCCCCGGGATGGGGTTTCCTTGGGTATTGACGACCTGGGCATCGGCGGTGGTGATCAGGCCCCGTGAGGTCCCCAGATCGCCGGTATAAAGTTTGATGGCATAGAACGGCGCGCTGAGCAGGGGGGCATTACAGGCGTCAGGCTGATGGCCCGGATCGCCCATCGCCCGGTTATAGCTGTTGCCGCCTTTAGCAAATTCCCGATCCACGCCCTGCGCGGCGTCGCGGTTGTAGCGGGCTACCGTTTCGCTCAGGGTTTGGGCATCCAGACCAAGCTGTTGCGCCAGCGCGGCCAGGGTATCGGCTTTGTGCAGATAGCCAGCGGCGACCAGGGCGTCATTATTGACCGGCGCCGGGCGTGCCAGCCCGAGGCCATAACGCTTCATCGCCTGGGCGTCGCAGAGTAAAAAACAGGGGGCATTTTCCGCTGCATCCTGCATTGCGCTGGCGAAATGGTGATAGGAGCTGGACTCGTTGACGAAGCGTACCGCCCGCTGATTGACGGCAATCACGCCCGGTTTTGCGCGATCGGTTACCAGATGGGGGAAGCGCTCCTCGCTGCCGTCGGCCCGGGTCAGCACCGATACCGGCGCCCAGAAAAAGTTGGAGGCCCGATCGGCTCCCTCGCGAGCGTTAAGCGCCGCCGCGAGATGCAGCGCGGCGCCATCGTTGGCCGGCGGCGACATGGTGAAGTGTTCGCGGGTATGTGGCCGATAGCGCGCCGCCAGCGCGCCCGCGGCGAAGCCGCCTGCGGCCAGCACCACCCCGCGCCGGGCGTGCAGCGTCTCTCTTTGCCCCTGATACTCAATCTCTACCCCGTGGACCGCGCCTTGCGCTTCGCACAGCGCCAGAACATTGACATTCAGCCGCAGGTTCATGCCTTTACGCAGCGCCGTTGTCGCCATGCGGGCTATCAGCGCATTGCCCATCGCCAGGCGGGTGCCGCGAGGGTACTTCACCCGGTCGCGGGCATAGCGCAGCAGCAGCCGGGTGCAATGGGCCAGGGAGCGCAGCGAGCGTCGCATGTCGAGAAAATGTTGAATATCGACGCGGTTGACCATCATCCCGCCAAACAGCAACATCCCCGGCGGCGGTGAACGCAGGTCGCGAAACGCGTCCCCCAGTTCACGGCCGTCATACTCCACCACCTCCAGCGCACGACCGACGTCGACTGCGCCGGGTTCATCCGGATAGTAATCGGGCGAGAGCGGACGCAGGCTGTACTTTACTGCCCCCTCACGCTCGAGAAAGGCCAGCGCCTCCCGCCCGGCGCTGACAAACGCTTCGGCGAGATCTTCACGGTACTGGCCCTCGCCGATAATGGTTCGCAGGTAGGTTTTCATCGCCTCGGCGCTACCGCTTTTGCCCTCGGCGCGCGCCTGGTCGGTATCGTGCAGTCACACGGCGCCGCCGGAGATGGCCGAGGTGCCGCCGAACTGGCCGGCTTTCTCCAGCATCAGCACCGACAGCCCTTTACAGCAGGCGGTGACCGCGGCGGCAAAACCGGCCGCGCCGCTGCCGATGACGATCACATCCCAGCTTTTCATGCCGCCGCTCCCTGCGCCTGCGGGATGGCGCCGATAAACTGGCCCATCAGCCTCATCTGCGCCAGCGCCATTTCCGGCCCGGTCTGTACTTTGCAACCACGGGCGGCGGCGAAAGTGAGCAACGGCGTCATCACCGGGGCGGTGACAACGTCGGCCACGTGGGTGGCGCTGTCGAGCGTATCCAGCAGCGCCTGCGGTAGAGGCAGCTCATCAAATCCGGCCATGCCGGCCGGTGAGCCATTAACCAGTAGATCGAGGCCGTAAAGGGTGTCTGGCAGCGCGCTCAGTTGCACCGCCGGAAAGGCCTCAGCCAGAAGGTCATGCAGGCGCTGCCGGGTGGCCGGGGTTTGATCGTGCAGGGCCAGCCGACGGATCCCCGCCTCGCACAGTCCCCAGGCGATGGCGCTGCCGACGCCGCCGCAACCGGAGAGCAGCGCCTGCTTACCTGCCGGCTGAAAACCCTGCGCCTCGGCGGCGAGCTGAAAGCCGACGCCGTCCAGCATATCGCCCTGCAGGCGGCCATCCGCCAGCTTGCGGATCACATTGACGGCGTTGAGTCGGCGGGCGCGCGGCGTGAGGTCGTCGACCAGCGCGGCGGCGCGTTGTTTATGCGGCACCGTCACCAGCACGCCGGTCATGTTCTGCCAGCCGCGCAGGGCGTTGAGGTAGGCGGCCACCGCGTCCGGGACGATATCCACCGGGATCATGACGCTGTCCATGTGCTGTTCGGCAAAGTAGCGGTTGAAGTTATCCGGTGATTTCACCTGGGCGATCGGATGACCAATCACGGCGACAACCTGGGTAGTTCCACTGATCATTTCAAACCTCATTTGTTAAATGAATGTTGTGAAAGTATTTCAGTGGAAGCTGGGAGCGACAACGCAGAATTCGGACATGTCGGTTGTTAATCGCACGAACGCTGCGATAATCGCAGGAAATCGATTATGATGTTGCAAAAATGTGAGCGAATATGCAAAACACCATTCATCCACGCGATCTGATCGTCGGTTTACAAAAAGGGCTGGCGCTAATTCAGCTTTTTTCCAAAACCTGCCCAAAGCTCACCGTCGCCCAGACGGCGAAAATGAGCGGTCTGACGCAAAGCGCCGCGCGACGTTTTCTGCTGACGCTCCTGCATGAGCGCTATCTGCAAACCGACGGGCGCTATTACTGGCTTACCCCGAAGACGCTGAGGCTTGGCCAGGCCTATGTCGATTCGGCGCAGTTTCCTCGCATGGTACGGCCGATTGTCGAATACATTGCCAGCCGGACGGAAGAACATGCCTCGGTGGGGGTGGTGGATGAAGATGAACTGGTCTATATCGCCCGCAGTCGGCATACGCCGTTCAACTCTACGTCGGTGCGGCTTGGGGAGCGGGTGCCCATTTTCTGTACCGCCGGGGGGCGATTGTGGCTGGCTTCGCTGCCGGAAGCAGAGTGTGAGACCGTCCTGCAGCGCATAACCCGGGAACAACGTACCCCCTATACGGTGACCGATATCGCGTCGCTGATGGAGAAAATCGCCCAGGTACGGCGCCAGGGATACGCCACTATTGAGCAGGAGTTTGAGATTGGCATGCTGGTGCTGGCGGTGCCGTTAACCGACAGGGAAGGGACCTGGTGGGGGGCGCTGAGTCTGACCAGTCATCAATCGCGCACTTCGCTGGAAGCGTTATGCCGCGATCACCTCGATCTGCTCTACAGCGCGCAGGCGATGCTGGTGGGTTAAACAGGGCAGCCAGTGGCGCTGCCCTAAGATAGACGTCGCTTAGGCCGACGCTTTGGTCAGAAAGGTGTTCCAGTCGCTGGCCGCGTTATTCACGAAAGTATTCCAGCTGTTGCCGGCGGTGTTAACAAAGCTTCCCCAGTTTTCCTTTCCGGCGGTCACAAAGGTTTCCCAGTTTGACTGTCCGGTCAGGAAGGAACCAAACGCCATCGCGCTGTCGCCGACGAAGGAGGCAAATGCGGTGCCGGAGGTCAGAACAAAAGAGGTGAAGCCGACGCCAGAGTTGGCGACAAAGCTGGCGAAGCCGCTGGCTGCGCCGAACAGATTAAAGCCACCGGAGATATACTCCATTTCGTTCAGTGTTAACTCTTTCATTGCAATTCCTTGTAGTGATTATTTCCCAAAGGGGCAAGAGCCCCGGCGAAAGGTAGCATCGCAGGACCGTGCGGCGCGAGTGATGCCCGATGCGTACTGGCTCAATTTTTCCTCATTTTTTGATATGAAAGATAGCGGGAAAGCGACGGGGGAGGGGAGGGAAGTATGAAATGCGAAAGAATCCGGTGAGGGAACAGAAAAGAAAAGCCCCGTAAAAACGGGGCCTTAGAGCGTACTGGAGTGCGTAATTATCTCACGTAAGCCAGCAGACTATGTGAATCCGGCACCATAAAGTCAACGGACATCATCACGGACAGCGCGGTGATGGCGACGATAGAAAAGACGAACAGCTTACGCGCCCAGACTTTATCATCGGCCACTTTATAGCCACGCAGCGCCATGCCCAGCCACCAGACGCTGACCGCTGCCGCCACGACCAGGTATTTATACCCGGCGTAGCCGCCCAGCGAGAGCATCAGGGTTGCCACGGCAAAGGCGACGATGTACAGCGTAATATGGTTTTTGGCGACCGAAATGCCTTTCACCACCGGCAGCACCGGAATATTCGCCGCCTGATAATCCTTAAAGCGGAAAATCGCGATGGCGTAGGAGTGAGGCATCTGCCACAGGCTAAAGATAGCCAGCAGGATCGCCGCACCGCTGTCGAAATCACCGGTGACCGCGCAGTAGCCAATCACCGGCGGCGCAGCGCCGGAGAGTGAGCCAATCAGCGTGCCGTAGACGGAGTGGCGTTTCATGTACAGGCTGTAGACGCCGACATAAACCACGAACCCCATCACCCCCAGCCAGCAGGCCAGCGGGTTAGCGCCGAACCACAGCAGCATGAAGCCAGCAATACCCAGCAAGGTGGCGTACACCAGCGAAGCTTCTGGCGAGATCAGCCCTTTGACCAGCACCCGGTTTTTCGTCCGTTCCATCTTACGATCGATGTCCCGGTCGATGTAGTTGTTGAATACACAACCCGAGGCGACCACCAGGGATACTCCAAGGAGCGTCCAGACGAACAGCGGATAGTCGATGTGGCCTTTGGAGGCCAGCAGGAAACCGCCGATCACGGAGATCAGGTTGCCAAAAATAATGCCTGGTTTCGTTACTTGCAGGTATTGCTTAAACATACTCGCCGCTCTTAGTGCATCATCATGTTGTAGTTCAGGTTCCACATAATCCAGATGGAGCCGACAACCACGATCGCAATGATGATTACGGTGAAGATAAATGCGGTCAGGTTCCAACCTTCATCGGACTTGCTGTTCATATGCAGGAAGTACACGAGGTGTACCACGATCTGCACCACAGCGGTCACCAGAATGGTGCCAAGGATAACCGCATGCGAGGCGGAGCCACTCATCACCATGGCGAACGGAATGACCGTCAGGATGATGGACAGGATAAATCCTGTCATGTAGCTCTTCACGCTGCCGTGAGAAGCGCCGCTATGATCGGTAGAATGACTCATTACATCGCCCCCATCAGATAGACAACCGAGAACACGCAGATCCACACGACGTCCAGGAAGTGCCAGAACAGGCTCAGGCACAGGATACGCGTGCGGTTAGTGCTGGTCAGGCCACGACGTGAAACCTGGAACATCAGCACCGCCATCCAGATAAGACCGGAGGTCACGTGCAGACCGTGGGTGCCGACCAGCGCGAAGAACGCGGACAGGAAGCCACTACGATCCGGACCAAAGCCTTCCATGATCAGGTGATGGAATTCATAGATTTCCATCCCGATGAATCCGGCGCCAAACAACCAGGTCAACGCCAGCCAGGAAACCACCTGGCTTTTGTTGTTTTTGTACATGGCGATAGCCGCCATGCCGTAGGTGATGGAGCTGAACAGCAGCAGTGCGGTTTCAACCAGAACGAACGGCAGTTCGAAAATATCTTTGCCCGTCGGTCCGCCGGCCGTGCCGTTCACCAGAACGGCATAGGTAGCAAACAGCGTAGCGAAGATAATGCAGTCGCTCATCAGGTAGATCCAGAAACCGAATACCTTCATCGGTCCTGTATCATGGTGCCCGTGTTCATGCGCGTGGGCAGTATGCGCAAGAGTATCAGTTGCCATTTTTCAGCCCTGCTTTGTTAATCTCATCGAAATGCTGTTTTTCCAGTTTTTCGACTTCTGCAACCGGTACGTAGTAATCCACGTCCTCGTCAAAGCTCTTAATAATCCAGGTCGCTACGATGCCGATGAAGCTGGCGATCGCCATCCACCAGATATGCCAGATCATGGCGAAACCAAATACCGTAGCGAAGGCGGCAATCACGATGCCGGCGCCGCTGTTTTTCGGCATATGAATTTCTTCATAGTGAGCAGGCTGTTTGTACGCTTCACCTTTCTCTTTCATTTCCCAGAAGGCATCACGTTCGTGAACCTGAGGAACGATAGCGAAGTTGTAGAACGGCGGTGGAGAAGAGGTTGCCCACTCCAGCGTACGGCCACCCCACGGGTCACCGGTCAGGTCACGGTTCTGATCGCGGTCGCGAATAGACACGTAGAACTGAATCAGCTGGCACAGAATACCGCAGGCGATCAGCGCCGCACCGCAAGCTGCAATAACCAGCATCGGGTGGAACTGCGGATCGATCTGCTGGCTCAGACGACGGGTCATACCCATGAAGCCCAGCACGTACAGCGGCATAAACGCCACGAAGAAGCCGATGATCCAGAACCAGAAAGCGCGTTTGCCCCAGGTTTCGTTCAGGGTGAAGCCAAAGGCTTTCGGCCACCAGTAGGTCAGACCTGCGAAGCAACCGAACACTACGCCGCCGATGATAACGTTATGGAAGTGCGCAATCAGGAACAGGCTGTTGTGCAGAACGAAGTCCGCGCCCGGTACCGCCAGCAGCACGCCGGTCATCCCACCTACGGAGAAGGTCACGATAAAGCCGATAGTCCACATCATCGCCGAGTTGAAGACGATGCGACCCTGATACATGGTGAACAGCCAGTTGAAGATCTTAACCCCGGTCGGGATCGCGATAATCATGGTAGTAATACCGAAGAAGGCGTTTACGTTCGCGCCAGCACCCATGGTGAAGAAGTGGTGCAGCCAAACGATGAACGACAGAACGGTAATACAGACGGTTGCCCATACCAGAGAGGTGTAACCGAACAGACGCTTACGCGAGAAGGTCGCGGCGATTTCGGAGAAGACCCCGAACACCGGCAGAACCAGGATGTACACTTCCGGGTGACCCCAGGCCCAAATCAGGTTGATGTACATCATCATGTTGCCACCCATATCGTTGGTAAAGAAATGGGTGCCCAGGTAACGATCCAGGGTCAGCAGCGCGATGGTGACGGTCAGAATTGGGAACGAGGCGATAATCAGGATGTTAGCGCACAGAGATGCCCAGGAGAATACTGGCATCTTGAACATGGTCATGCCCGGGGCGCGCATCTTGATAATGGTCACGAAGAAGTTAATACCGGTCAGGGTAGTACCGATACCGGAGAGCTGCAGCGCCCAAATCCAGTAATCAACCCCTACGCCAGGACTGTACTCAATTCCCGACAGCGGCGGATAGGCCAGCCAACCGGTCTGCGCGAACTCACCAACGCCCAGAGACAGGTTAACCAGAATCACGCCCACAACGGTGAACCAGAAGCTCAGGTTGTTGAGGAACGGGAAGGCTACGTCGCGCGCGCCGAGCTGAAGCGGAACCACCAGGTTCATCAGACCGATAACAAACGGCATCGCCACGAAGAAGATCATGATAACGCCGTGGGCGGTAAAGATCTGATCGTAGTGATGAGGCGGCAGGAAGCCGGCTTCCCCGGCCGAAGCCAGCACCTGCTGGCTACGCATCATGATGGCGTCAGCAAAGCCACGCAGCAGCATGACGATTGCCACGATAACGTACATGATACCGAGACGTTTGTGGTCGACAGAAGTCAGCCACTCGTTCCATAGGTAGGACCACTTACCGAAGTAAGTGATGGCTGCCAGAAGCGCCAGTCCCCCAATGATAATCGCAGCCACCGTTACCACGATAATAGGTTCGTGGTAGGGCACTGCATCCAGTGTAAGTTTTCCGAACATCGTTTTCTTCCTCGGCCCCTTAGTGAGCGGTTTCCGCGTGGCTCATGTCCATGCCTTCCATCCCGTCGTGAGCAGCGTGCTCGCCTTCAGGTTTAGACATGTTCATGCTCTCGTGAGACATGAATTTGTTCACAACATCTTTGAACAGATCCGGTTTCACGTTAGAGAAATATTCCACTTTGTTGTATTCGCTAGGCACAGCCACTTTCTCGAACGCGGCCATGGAGTCCATGGAGTTCGGAGACTGTTTGGCTTTTGCAACCCACTGATCGAAAGTCGCCCGATCCGGGGTGGCAATCGCTTTGAACTTCATACCTGAGAAGCCCGGGCCACTGTAGCTAGCGGAGATACCGTCATAAGTACCAGCTTCGTCAGCAATGAGGTGCAGCTGAGTCTGCATACCGGCCATTGCATAAATCTGGCTACCTAAGCGCGGAATAAAGAACGAGTTCATCACCGAGTTAGAGGTCACTTTGAAGTGTACCGGTACGTTCGCCGGGAAGGCGATTTCGTTAACGGTAGCAATACCCTGTTCCGGATAGATAAAGAACCATTTCCAGTCCATCGATACGACTTCGATGGTGATTGGCTTCTCGTCATGGACAAGCGGTTTGCTTGGCTCCAGTGCGTGAGTGGTTTTCCAGGTCAGAACGGCCAGGAACAGGATGATCAGAATAGGTACCGTCCAGACCACAGCTTCCACTTTGTTGGAGTGTGACCAGTTCGGGCTATACTTCGCATCTTTATTGCTCGCGCGATACTTCCAGGCAAATCCTACTGCCATCAAGACGGCGGGAATAACGACAATCATCATCAGGCCGAAGGCCGTCAGAATCAAAGAGCGTTGCTCCAGTCCAATCTGTCCTTTTGGGTCAAGGAGTGCAGAATCACAACCACTGAGTAATACAGTACCTGCGATTAATGACATCCATCCCAAACTTTTATTGTATTTCCTGAGTCTCATTGAACGACCTCAATTCCACGGGATCTGGTGGCGTTTAAAGTGTATGGGCATTTTACGGTAAGGTTGCATTACTGTAAACATGATTGGATCTCTGTCAGTTCTGTGTTAGCGGCTTCTGCTTGGTTTGTCACATATGTAACGTAGTGTTACTTAATCGCTTGCAAAGCCTGATTTTCGCGGGATTGATAACGAAAGGGATAAGAAAAGGAGTGCTTAGCGGCTAATGGGCATAACCACCCATAAATTAGAACAATTGTTTAACATTTAATTATCAAATAAAAGACATTGTGAAAACGAAAAATAAAATCCCCGGAGCTGAATCGGTTAAATTATTTAAAGAATCGAACGAAAACTGTCAATAATTTCCAGAAATCAAAAACGCACAAAACAACAAATAGCGCGGCGGACAATATAAAAGCGTTAATAAGCCGTTATAATTACGTTTCGTAATTACAACGGCTAATAATGATGCTGGATCCTTAAATCAGGCGGGTTTTACGCAGCGCCAGATAGTCAAGCAGGCCGCCGAACAAAATCCCGCCGACGGCGGTGAGCGCGGCAACCTCCAGCAGGCCGGACAGGAAGGAGAACGACGTATAATCCAGCGCGTTGAGGATCAGCAGCGCCAGCCACACCGCGAGCAGCAGGCAGCCCAGAGTCAGGATCCCCAGCGCCAGCGCATAGGCCTGCGGGAACTCGCTACGCGGCATAAAGCTTGCGGTGCGTTGGGTATGCTCAAGCGTTTGCCGGCACAGCAGCAATAGGGCAATCCCCGGCACCGCCGCAACGACAGAGAAGAGATAGAAGGTCGACCAGCCGTGAGCCTCGACAAACCAGCCGGCAATCGGCCCAACGTATACGCGACCGACCGCAGAGAGCGCCGAGAGCAGCGCGAACTGGGTGGCGGAGAACGACTTATTACATAGCGTCATCAGCAGCGCGACAAATGCCGCCGTCCCCATTCCCCCGCACAGGTTTTCAAAGAATACCGCGGTCGCCATGGAATAGAGGTGCTTATCGGTAATCGACAGCAGCCAGTAGCCGGCGTTAGAGACCCCCTGCAGCAAACCGAAAATGAGCAGTGCCCGAAACAGCGTCAGCCGCTGCATCAGGACGCCGCCGTACAGGGCGCCGAGAATGGTGGCGAACAGGCCTAAGGTTTTGTTCACCATTCCCACTTCGCCAGCGTCAAATCCCACGCCGCGGATCAGGAAGGTGGTGGTCAGGCTCATGGCAAACGCATCGCCAAGCTTATAAAGGACGATGAGCAGCAGAATCAGCCAGGCGTTGTTGCGGCCGAAAAAATCGCGCAGCGGTTCGGCTACCGCCTGCTCGAGCGATCTGGGAACCGGGATAACGTCGCTCGGTTCGGGCGCCAGCAGCGTGGCGATAATACAGGGCACCAGCAGCGCCGCCATCAGCCAGTACATCCCCTGCCAGCCGAGATAGCGGTCGGCAAGCCACAGGGCCAGTCCACCTGAGACCAGCATCCCCAGGCGATAGCCCAGCACGCTGATCGCGGCGCCGGCGCCACGCTCTTCTGCTGGCAACACGTCGGTTTTCCAGGCGTCGAACACAATATCCTGCGACGCCGAGCAGAAGGCGATCACCACCGCCAGCGCCGCCATCCAGCGTAATTGGGTTACCGGCTCAAGAAAGCCCATCGCCGCGATCGCCAGCAGGAGTAATACCTGGGTGGTCAACAGCCAGCCGCGACGACGCCCAAGAAACGGCGGCGTGTAGCGGTCCATCAGCGGGGACCAGAGGAATTTAAAGACATAGGCCTGGCCGACGAGCGAGAAAAAACCGATCGTTTTCAGATCGATATTTTCCACCGTCATCCAGGCCTGCAGGGTACCGGAGGTGAGGGCCAGCGGCAGACCGGAGGCGAAGCCAAGGATCAGCAAAATGGCTGATTTCGGCTGCTGAAAAATGCGTAAGTAATGACTGGACATAGCATAAAGCACGAACCCGGCGGAGGCCGGGTTCGCGATAGCATTAACGCGCGTTTTGCTTGATGAAATCGTGGATGCTGGTGTCCTGCGCCATATCGGCGATGGTATCGGTCAGGACGCTGTTGACGGCATCAGCGATGTTTTTGTTCGAGGCCTGGAAGGCGCCTTCAACGGAGTAGCTGGCGCGGTAGTTTTTGGTCATTTTCGTGCCGTTTGCCGCGGTGGCGATGATGGCGATATCGGCTTTGGTGGCGATGTTATAGCGCACGTTACCCTGAGAGACGTCAGCATAGAGTTTGTTGACGATGATCTGCAGATCGACCGCGCCGTTCGGGCCAATCATGTAGCCGCGAGACGTCATCTGTTTCTCCAGCACTTCCTGCAGCAGGAAGCGCAGATCGCGGGAGGCGGTGAGAGTGACCAGCTGATTATCACGCGTCACTTTCGCCAGCGCCTGGTCCGGACGCTGATCGGCGCCGTTGATGCTGACGGTCACGCCCATCAGGCTTGGATCCTGCTGCGGCAGCGTGATTTTCGGCGATACTTCAATGGTGGTCGGCGGCGTGGCGCATCCTGCCAGCATAAACATGGCGACCAACGGGAAAAGAATCTTCTTAAGCATGTTCAGGTCTCAACGCATGGTGTTGTTATAAGGAAAATTACCGCCATCATAGCATTGCCAACGGCAAGGGGAAGTGGCAACGCGTGTAAATCCATCGTGCTGGCGGTTTTCTGAGCGTCCCGCCACGGTTAATGGCTCGTTCCCCGACGGATCTGGCGACCATAGCCAGTAAACGTGATACTTTTGAATGAAAATATCAGAACAATGCTAATTTTTTGTTGTTTTCTCCTAATGGAAGCGGTAAAAGCGGCTAACATTTAAATGGAGTGGCGGCATCTCAGCGTTGTCGGAGGAGAAAATTCATGATGATACGTGAACAGATCGAAGCAAAACTTAGAGCAGCGTTCGACCCGATGTATCTCGAAGTCGTGGATGAAAGTTATCGTCACAACGTCCCTGCGGGCTCTGAAAGTCATTTTAAAGTGGTGTTAGTGAGCGATCGCTTCACTGGCGAGCGTTTCCTCAATCGCCACCGTATGATCTACGGCACGCTAACCGAGGAGCTGTCGAATACGGTGCATGCCCTGGCGCTGCACACCTACACGATTAAAGAATGGGAAGCATTACAGGATACGGTATTTGCTTCGCCGCCGTGCCGCGGCGCAGGGAGTATCGCTTAGAAATCCCATTTGCAACCGCTGGCGCTTTTCCAGTATGTTGCTTGCAGATTTAGCAAAAACGGCCTACGGGCCGTTTTGTTTTGCCTGGAAAATGCGCAAAGTCAGCGCTTTTGCGGGCAAATTTGAGCGGGAAATGTGAAAAATGCCGCAGCATCAGGCGACAACCGTTCTCGACTCACAAAAGTGATGCCGCTATAATGCCGCGTCTTATATATGAATGTCTTCGGGATGATTCTGACGACAGGGAATGTGTTTCTGATTTGAAGAGGGCATCCCGGTTCTGCGAAGCCACCTACACGCGCTTCCAGAGTTGACCGAGCACTGTGATTTTTTTGAGGTAACAAGATGCAAGTTTCAGTTGAAACCACTCAGGGCCTTGGGCGCCGTGTAACGATTACTATCGCCGCTGACAGCATCGAGAATGCTGTCAAAAGCGAGCTGGTCAACGTAGCGAAAAAAGTTCGCATTGACGGCTTCCGTAAAGGCAAAGTGCCGATGAATATTGTTGCTCAGCGCTATGGCGCTTCCGTTCGCCAGGACGTGCTGGGCGACCTGATGAGCCGTCATTTCGTTGACGCGATCATCAAAGAAAAAATCAATCCGGCCGGCGCGCCGAACTACGTTCCGGGCGAATACAAACTGGGCGAAGACTTCACCTACGCGGTAGAGTTCGAAGTGTATCCGGAAGTTGAACTGCAGGGTCTGGACGCGATCGAAGTTGAAAAACCGGTTGTTGAAGTCACCGACGCTGACGTTGATACCATGCTGGAAACTCTGCGCAAGCAGCAGGCGACCTGGAAAGAAAAAGAAGGCGCGGTTGACGCTGAAGATCGCGTAACCATCGACTTCACCGGTTCTGTTGACGGCGAAGAGTTCGAAGGCGGCAAAGCCTCTGACTTCGTACTGGCGATGGGCCAGGGTCGCATGATCCCGGGCTTCGAAGACGGTATCAAAGGCCACAAAGCGGGTGAAGAGTTCACCATCGACGTGACCTTCCCGGAAGAGTACCACGCAGAAAACCTGAAAGGTAAAGCGGCTAAGTTCGTTATCAATCTGAAGAAAGTCGAAGAGCGTGAACTGCCGGAGCTGACCGAAGAGTTCATCAAACGTTTCGGCGTGGAAGATGGTTCCGTCGCTGGCCTGCGCGCTGAAGTGCGTAAAAATATGGAACGCGAGCTGAAAGGTGCTGTGCGTAACCGCGTGAAGTCTCAGGCTATCGAAGGTCTGGTTAAAGCCAACGAGATCGACGTTCCGGCTGCCCTGATCGACAGCGAAATCGACGTGCTGCGTCGTCAGGCTGCTCAGCGTTTCGGCGGCAACGAGAAACAGGCTCTGGAACTGCCGCGCGAGCTGTTCGAAGAGCAGGCTAAACGTCGCGTCGTTGTTGGTCTGCTGCTGGGCGAAGTGATCCGCACCAACGAGCTGAAAGCTGACGAAGAGCGCGTAAAAGCCCTGATCGAAGAGATGGCTTCTGCGTACGAAGATCCGTCTGAAGTCGTTGAGTTCTACAGCAAGAACAAAGAGCTGATGGACAACATGCGCAACGTGGCGCTGGAAGAGCAGGCTGTTGAAGCCGTGCTGGCGAAAGCCAAAGTGTCTGAAAAAGCCACTTCCTTCAACGAACTGATGAACCAGCAGGCGTAATTTCGCCGCTATCGTTTAAGGTTCGAGCAAAAACCCGTTGCCGAAAGGCGGCGGGTTTTTTTTTAAGATAATGATAGCCACAGGCACGGTGCGAAAACGCATTAACCATGATAGCGTTACAGCAAAAGCTTGTTATGCTTGAAATATGGCAACACCATCCCCATTACCGGGGGAGGCAACTGCATCCGCAATCGCACGCGTATTGAAGAGGCGGTGACGCATTCAGCGGATAGAAACTGTGGCTGATAATCCGTCCGTAAGGTTACAATCAGTGCAGCAGGTATTTTAAAATTACTCCAGGAGACGGAAATGTCATACAGTGGCGAACGAGACAACTTTGCACCCCATATGGCCCTGGTGCCGATGGTCATTGAACAGACCTCACGCGGTGAACGTTCTTTTGATATCTACTCCCGTCTGCTTAAGGAACGCGTCATTTTTCTGACCGGCCAGGTCGAAGACCACATGGCAAACCTGATCGTGGCGCAGATGCTGTTTCTGGAAGCGGAAAACCCGGAAAAAGACATTTACCTGTACATTAACTCTCCGGGCGGGGTAATCACCGCCGGGATGTCGATTTATGACACCATGCAGTTCATCAAGCCGGATGTCAGCACCATCTGTATGGGGCAGGCCGCTTCTATGGGCGCGTTCCTGCTGACCGCCGGGGCGAAAGGCAAGCGCTTCTGCCTGCCGAACTCCCGCGTGATGATCCACCAGCCGCTGGGCGGCTATCAGGGACAGGCGACGGATATTGAGATCCACGCCCGTGAAATCCTGAAGGTGAAAGGACGCATGAATGAGCTGATGGCGCATCATACCGGCCAGTCTCTTGAGCAGATTGAGCGTGACACCGAGCGTGACCGCTTCCTGTCTGCTGCGGAAGCCGTGGAGTACGGGCTGGTCGACTCTATTTTGACCCATCGTAATTGATGCCCAAGGCGCAAGGGTGCCGCTTTACGCTTCATCCTTCTCGCCACGTCTGTGCGAGCGGTTGGCTTTTATTCGGCCGCTTGTCTGGCAGGCTTGCGGCCGGTGGCTTCGCTACCGGCTCGATGTAGCGCGAAGGATTTTGTGTATATACTAATGAAGGGCGGCACAACGCTATATGGCGGCTTGCGCCTGAGAATGGCATTTGCGTCGTCGTGTGCGGCACAAAGAACTTAAAAAGAGGTTTGGACTCATGACAGATAAACGCAAAGATGGATCGGGCAAATTGTTGTATTGCTCTTTTTGCGGCAAAAGCCAGCATGAAGTGCGTAAGCTGATCGCCGGGCCATCCGTGTATATCTGCGACGAATGCGTTGATTTATGTAACGACATCATTCGCGAAGAGATTAAAGAAGTGGCGCCGCACCGCGAGCGCAGCGCGCTGCCGACGCCGCACGAGATTCGCCACCACCTTGATGACTACGTCATCGGTCAGGAACAGGCGAAGAAGGTGTTGGCGGTCGCGGTATACAACCACTACAAGCGTCTGCGCAATGGCGATACCAGCAATGGCGTAGAGCTGGGTAAAAGCAACATCCTGCTGATCGGGCCGACCGGTTCCGGTAAAACGCTGCTGGCGGAAACGCTGGCGCGCCTGCTGGATGTGCCGTTTACCATGGCAGACGCCACCACCCTGACCGAAGCCGGTTATGTGGGTGAGGACGTCGAAAATATCATTCAGAAACTGCTGCAGAAGTGCGATTACGACGTGCAGAAAGCGCAGCGCGGCATCGTTTATATCGACGAAATCGACAAAATTTCGCGTAAATCCGATAACCCGTCGATTACGCGCGACGTCTCAGGCGAAGGCGTGCAGCAGGCGCTGCTGAAGCTTATCGAAGGGACCGTTGCCGCCGTTCCGCCGCAGGGCGGGCGTAAACATCCGCAGCAGGAGTTCCTGCAGGTTGATACCTCCAAGATCCTGTTTATCTGCGGCGGCGCGTTCGCTGGCCTGGACAAAGTGATTTCCCACCGTGTGGAAACCGGCTCCGGCATTGGTTTTGGCGCGACGGTAAAAGCGAAGTCCGACAAAGCGAGCGAAGGGGAACTGCTGGCTCAGGTCGAGCCGGAAGATCTGATCAAGTTTGGTCTGATCCCGGAGTTCATCGGCCGTCTGCCGGTAGTGGCGACCCTGAACGAGTTGAGCGAAGAAGCCCTGATCCAGATCCTGAAAGAGCCGAAAAACGCCCTGACCAAGCAGTATCAGGCGCTGTTTAGCCTTGAAGGCGCAGAGCTCGAATTCCGCGACGAAGCGCTGGACGCTATCGCCAAGAAAGCGATGGCGCGTAAAACCGGCGCCCGTGGCCTGCGCTCAATTGTGGAAGCGGCGCTGCTGGATACCATGTATGACCTGCCTTCGATGGAAGATGTCGAAAAAGTGGTCATTGATGAGTCGGTTATCGCCGGTCAGAGCAAACCGCTGCTGATCTACGGCAAACCGGAAGCTCAGCAGGCATCTGGTGAATAATTAACCATTTCACTCAAGCAGTTAACAAAAAGGGGGGATTTTATCTCCCCTTTTATTTTTCCTGCATTCCCGCCGTTGAATGTGTGGAATACATCCCCATATACTGGATTACATATTAACGACGATGCAGTGGAGTGTGGCGTCGTCGGCTACCTGGCGGACTTTAAACTAAGAGAGAGCTCTATGAATCCTGAGCGTTCTGAACGCATTGAAATCCCCGTATTGCCATTGCGCGATGTGGTGGTTTATCCGCACATGGTCATACCCCTGTTCGTAGGGCGGGAAAAATCTATCCGTTGCCTCGAAGCGGCCATGGACCATGATAAAAAAATCATGCTGGTTGCGCAGAAAGAAGCGTCGACGGATGAGCCGGGTGTAAACGATCTTTTCACCGTTGGAACCGTGGCGTCTATTTTGCAGATGCTGAAGCTGCCGGACGGCACCGTGAAGGTGCTGGTCGAAGGGCTGCAGCGTGCTCGCATTTCTGCGCTGTCTGATAATGGCGAGCATTTCTCGGCGAAAGCGGAGTATCTCGACTCGCCGGCGATTGACGAACGCGAGCAGGAAGTGCTGGTTCGCACCGCTATCAGCCAGTTTGAAGGCTATATCAAGCTGAACAAGAAGATCCCACCGGAAGTGCTGACGTCGCTGAACAGCATCGACGATCCGGCGCGCCTGGCGGATACCATCGCGGCGCACATGCCGCTGAAGCTGGCTGACAAGCAGTCTGTGCTTGAGATGTCCGACGTTAACGAACGTCTGGAATATCTGATGGCGATGATGGAATCGGAAATCGATCTGCTGCAGGTTGAGAAGCGCATTCGCAACCGCGTCAAAAAGCAGATGGAGAAATCCCAGCGCGAGTACTATCTGAACGAGCAAATGAAAGCGATTCAGAAAGAACTCGGCGAGATGGACGACGCCCCGGACGAAAACGAAGCGCTGAAGCGTAAGATCGACGCGGCGAAAATGCCGAAAGAGGCGAAAGAAAAAACCGAAGCGGAACTGCAGAAGCTGAAGATGATGTCGCCGATGTCAGCGGAAGCGACAGTCGTGCGTGGCTACATCGACTGGATGGTGCAGGTGCCGTGGAATGCGCGCAGTAAGGTCAAAAAAGACCTGCGTCAGGCCCAGGAGATCCTCGATACCGATCACTATGGCCTGGAGCGCGTGAAGGATCGCATCCTTGAATATCTCGCGGTGCAGAGCCGGGTGAACAAAATCAAGGGGCCAATCCTTTGTCTGGTGGGACCGCCGGGGGTAGGTAAAACCTCGCTGGGTCAATCCATCGCCAAAGCGACCGGACGGAAATACGTTCGTATGGCGCTTGGCGGCGTGCGCGATGAAGCGGAAATCCGCGGTCATCGTCGGACCTACATTGGCTCGATGCCGGGCAAACTGATCCAGAAAATGGCGAAAGTGGGGGTCAAAAACCCGCTGTTCCTGTTGGACGAGATCGACAAAATGTCTTCCGACATGCGCGGTGACCCGGCTTCTGCGTTGCTTGAGGTGCTGGATCCGGAACAGAACGTGGCCTTTAACGACCACTACCTGGAAGTGGATTACGATCTCAGCGACGTGATGTTCGTGGCGACTTCCAACTCCATGAACATTCCGGCGCCGCTGCTGGACCGTATGGAAGTGATTCGTCTCTCCGGCTATACCGAAGATGAAAAACTGAACATCGCCAAACGTCATCTGCTGCCGAAGCAGATCGAACGTAACGCGCTGAAGAAAGGCGAGCTGACCGTCGACGATAGCGCCATTATCGGCATTATTCGTTACTACACGCGGGAAGCGGGGGTACGTAGCCTGGAGCGTGAAATCTCCAAGCTGTGCCGCAAGGCCGTTAAGCAACTGCTGCTGGATAAATCGCTGAAACACATCGAAATTAACGGTGAGAATCTGCATGATTATCTCGGCGTACAGCGCTTCGACTATGGCCGCGCCGATAGTGAGAACCGCGTCGGTCAGGTGACCGGTCTGGCGTGGACGGAAGTGGGCGGCGATCTGCTGACCATCGAAACCGCCTGCGTGCCGGGCAAAGGCAAGTTGACCTACACCGGCTCGCTGGGCGAGGTGATGCAGGAGTCGATTCAGGCTGCGCTGACGGTGGTACGTTCGCGGGCTGATAAGCTGGGCATTAACGCCGACTTCTACGAGAAGCGTGACATTCACGTGCACGTGCCGGAAGGGGCGACGCCTAAGGATGGTCCGAGCGCGGGTATTGCCATGTGCACGGCGCTGGTCTCCTGCCTGACCGGTAACCCGGTACGCGCTGATGTGGCGATGACCGGTGAAATCACTCTGCGTGGTCAGGTGCTGCCGATCGGCGGTCTGAAGGAAAAACTGCTGGCGGCGCATCGCGGCGGCATTAAGACTGTTCTGATTCCTGATGAGAACAAACGCGACCTTGAAGAAATTCCGGATAACGTTATCGCCGATTTGGATATCCATCCGGTGAAACGAATCGAGGAAGTTCTGACACTTGCGCTGCAGAACGAACCGTTCGGCATGCAGGTTGTGACCGCGAAATAGTGATTCTGCGCAAATTGCGCTAATAAAAATAGGGCTGGTAAGTCATTTCGGACTTGCCAGCCTTTTTTTGTGTAGCTAACTTAGATCGCTGGCAGGGGGGTCATCGACAACTGCTGTTGTAAGGGCATGACAGTCCTGATATAACTGCTGCGCGGTCGCACTATGAAGGACTCAGGTGCGATATAAATTATAAAGAGAGGAAGAGAACAGTGAATAAATCTCAACTGATTGACAAAATTGCTGCGGGTGCGGACATTTCTAAAGCTGCAGCTGGACGTGCGTTAGATGCTTTAATCGCTTCTGTTACTGAATCTCTGCAGGCTGGGGATGACGTTGCGCTGGTAGGTTTTGGTACCTTTGCTGTTAAAGAACGTGCCGCCCGTACTGGTCGCAACCCGCAAACAGGTAAAGAAATTACTATCGCTGCCGCAAAAGTGCCGGGCTTCCGTGCTGGTAAAGCGCTGAAAGACGCGGTGAACTGATCGGCTTTCCCGTCAGGGAATGTGACGAAGTACAAGGGCGCATCGTAAGATGTGCCTTTTTTATTGCCTTTTCAGACCACTTTATGTGTGTTTATCGCCACTTGTGGGCTGACAATCACCCTGTTTTCTTGTCAAAATACGTCCTCACGCGCGGCGGCCATCACGTGCTATGCTGCGCGAGCTAAAGTCATCTACAGCGGAGCGTTGTTACACCATGATGGACAACCTACGCACGGCCGCCAACAGCGTCGTGCTCAAGATTATTTTCGGTATCATTATCGTCTCGTTCATTTTGACCGGGGTGAGTGGTTACCTGATTGGCGGTGGCAAAAACTATGCCGCAAAAGTGAATGGCCAGGAGATTGGCCGTGGGCAGTTTGAAAACGCCGTCGCCAGCGAACGTAACCGTATGCAGCAGCAGCTTGGCGATCAATTCTCCGAGCTGGCGGCGAACGAAAACTACATGAAAACCATGCGCCAGCAGGTGCTGAACCGCCTGATCGATGAGTCGCTTCTGGATCAGTATGCCCGCGAGCTGGGCCTCAGCATCAGCGATGAGCAGGTGAAGCAGGCGATCTTCCAGACCCAGGCGTTCCAGACGAACGGTAAGTTCGACAACCAGCGTTTCAGCGGTATTGTCGCCCAGATGGGGATGACCACCGATCAGTACGCCCAGGCGCTGCGTAACCAGCTGACCACGCAGCAGCTGATTAACGCCATTGCGGGTACCGACTTCATGCTGCCGGGCGAGTCCGATCAGCTGGCGGCGCTGGTATCTCAACAGCGGGTGGTCCGCGAAGCGACCATCAACGTAAATGCCCTGGCGGCAAAACAGACCGCCAGCGATGAGGAAATCAACGCCTTCTGGCAGCAGAATCAGGCCCGTTTTATGGCGCCGGAGCAGTTCCGCGTCAGCTACATCAAAATGGATGCCGCCAGCATGCAGGAGAGCGCCTCTGACGAAGAGATTCAGTCATGGTACGACCAGCACAAGGATCAGTTCACTCAGCCGCAGCGCAACCGCTACAGCGTGATTCAGACCAAAACTGAAGCCGATGCGAAAGCGGTACTGGCCGAGCTGCAAAAAGGAGCGGACTTCGCCACGCTGGCGAAAGAAAAATCGACCGATATTATCTCTGCCCGCAACGGCGGCGATATGGGGTGGATGGAAGATGCCTCTACCGTGCCTGAGCTCAAAGATGCCGGGCTGAAAGAGAAAGGCCAGCTGTCTGGCGTGATCAAATCCTCGGTTGGCTTCCTGGTGGCCCGTCTGGACGACGTCCAGCCGGCGCAGGTGAAGCCGCTGGCTGACGTGCGTAATGACATTGCGGCGAAAGTGAAGCAGGAAAAAGCGTTGGATGCTTACTACGCGCTGCAGCAGAAGGTGAGCGATGCGGCCAGCAACGATAATGAATCGCTGGCGAGCGCAGCGCAGGTCGCCGGGCTGAAGGTCGTAGAAACCGGCTGGTTTGGCCGCGATAACCTGCCGGAGGAGCTGAACTTTAAACCGGTCGCTGACGCTATTTTCAACGGCGGTCTGGTGGGTGAGAACGGCGCGCCGGGCAGCAACTCCGATATCATTACCGTTGACGGCGATCGCGCTTTTGTTCTGCGCATTAGCGAACACAAAGCCGAGGCGGTGAAGCCGCTGGCCGAAGTGAAGGCACAGGTTAGCGATATCGTTAAGCACAATAAAGCGGAACAGCAGGCGAAACTGGAGGCCGACAAGCTGCTGGCGGCGCTGAAAGACGGCAAAGGCGATGAAGCGATGAAGGCGGCTGGCCTGAGCTTTGGCGCGCCGCAGACGCTTTCTCGTACCGGCCAGGATCCGCTGAGCCAGCTGGCATTTACCCTGCCGCTGCCGCAGCAGGGTAAACCGGTCTACGGCGTGGGCAGCAATATGCAAGGCGATGTGGTGCTGGTAGCGCTGGATGAGGTGAAAGCCGGCAGCATGCCGGAAGAGCAGAAGAAGGCCATGGTTCAGGGGATCACCCAGAACAATGCCCAAATCGCTTTCGAAGCGCTGATGAGCAACCTGCGCAAGGCGGCGAAAATTAAGCTCGGCGACAGCATCGACCAGCAGCAGTAATTTCGCGTCGTCTCGCAAAAATGAGCAACACGATGTAATCCTCAAGGGCCGCTTTCGCGGCCCTTTCCATTTCTGTGATTTGCCTTTTGTCGACCATCCGCACTGACGCTATCGTGACCTTGCTGTCTACACACAAGGAGATATCAGCATGAAATATGGAATAAAAGCACTGATGGCCGCGGGCGTTCTGGTTTTTGCGGTAGGGGTACAGGGGGCGCTGGCGGCACCCGCCAGCGGCAAAGCGGCGGTGAATAAAGAAAATGTGCAGGCGTCCTCTTCGGCGAAGGCGGAAGCGGTGCCCGGCGAGTCTGACAACGGGGCGACAAAGGTCAGCATTAACCGCGCCAGCGCCGAACAGCTGGCGCAGGCGTTAAACGGCGTAGGATTGAAAAAAGCCCAGGCTATTGTCAGCTACCGCGAAGAGTACGGGCCGTTCAAAACCCTCGATGATCTGAAGCAGGTCCCGGGAATGGGGAGCGCGTTGGTGGAGCGCAATTTAGCCCATCTGACGCTGTAAATTTTATGCCAGACCTTGCACAGCGGTGATTTTTTGCCAGGATAAAGAGGTTGCATCAAGTGGTGTGACCTCTTACCTCATAAACAACAATAACAGAAAGGCATTAGTGCTATGCAGACACAAATTAAAGTTCGCGGCTATCATCTGGACGTCTACCAGCATGTGAACAACGCTCGCTACCTGGAGTTCCTTGAGGAAGCCCGCTGGGACGGCCTGGAAAACAGCCCCGCGTTTCAGTGGATGATGGAGAAAAACATCGCCTTCGTGGTGGTGAATATCAATATTAACTATCGTCGTCCGGCGGTACTGGGCGATGTGCTGACGGTGAGCAGCAAACTGGAGCAACTCAACGGCAAAAGCGGCACCCTAAGCCAGGTGGTCACCCTCAACCCCAATGGCGAAGTAGTGGCCGATGCGCTGATTACCTTCGTTTGTATCGATTTGAAAACCCAGAAGGCGCTGCCGCTGGAAGGGGAATTGCGTGCGAAACTTGACCAGATGAACCTGCGCTGACAACCGTCGTGCGAGTGGCGGGCCCACGGCAGGTGATGAACCCGTAGCCCCGGTAAGCATCGCGCCACCGGGGAATTTGAGTCAAAGCTCCGGTAAATCGATCCCCGGAGATTATGCCTGCGCCAGTCCGGTTTTTTGCTGCATCACCGCCATTACCCCGACCTTGTCCGCCAGATACTGGTTGAGTCCGTTTGCGCGCAGGTTACAGGCGGCGCACTGGCCGCAGCCATCGCCCTTAATGCCGTTGTAGCAGGTGAGGGTTTCCCGGCGCACCAGATCCAGCTGACCCCAGTAGTCGGCGAGCGCCCAGGTCTCGGCTTTATTCAGCCACATCAGCGGCGTCTCAAAGCGAATGTCTTTCGCCATCCCCAGGCTGACGGCGTGGTGCAGCGCTTTGACAAACTCATCGCGGCAGTCCGGGTAGCCGGAGAAGTCGGTCTCGCACACGCCGGTGATGATGGCTTCGGCTTTTACCTGATAGGCGTAGATTGCCGTCAGGGTTAAAAACAGAATATTACGCCCGGGGACAAAGGTGTTGGGAATACCCTCGGCATCAGGCTGATAGTCCGGTACCGGAATGTTATCGCGGGTCAGGCTGCTGACTGCCAGTTCGTTGAGCAGAGTGACGTCCAGCACTTTATGCGCGACGGCGCCCAGTTTCAGGGCGAGTTCGCGCGCAACGTCGATTTCCGCGCGGTGGCGTTGGCCATAATCAAAAGTGACGCAATGCACTTCATCATACTGTTGCAGAGCCTGCACCAGACAGGTGGTTGAATCTTGTCCTCCGCTGAAGACAACTACGGCGCGTTTCATGGCAATTCCTGACTAAATGAATAAAGGCGATATGGTAGCGCCAGACGCCCTCCATCACCAGCTCTCTCACGTCGACGAGGCCGGCAGCCAGGCGCTGGCGAAGTCGAACCAGCCCCGGGCGTTGAGGCGCAGACCATTGACCCCCGGTGGCGCGCTGATCCGATAGTTATACTTGAACAGCGGCGTCATGATGGCGTCTTCCATCAGGCTGTTAAATACGTTGCGCAGCGCATCGTTGCGGCTGCGAGCGTCGGGCTGAGACTGCACCGCGTCTAATGTCGCCTGCAGATGAGCATATTGCGCCCCGGTCAGCAAATTAGGCCACAGCATATCGCAGCGCAGCCACTGTTCCAGGGCGTACTCCGGCGCTTCGCCGATCAGACGGTCGCCCATCATCAGGTCGGCCTGCCCCAGATGCTGGCAGCCTTCCCAGTTTTTAGCGTCGTGGAACAGGAGCGTCAGCTCGCAGCCCAGCAGAGCCAGACGTTGCCTCAGCTGTTCGGCCATCGCATGTAGCTCGACCGGCAGATGATAGAGCAGGGTGAGCCTGGCCGGCAGCGGTACCGCGTTGTTTGCCGGTCCCTGCGGGATGGACCATCCCGGCAGCACCTCATGGCTTGGCGTAATCAGATCCTCCTCCAGCGGCAGCGTATCCAGTAGCGACGAGTGATGGATTATCGACACCAGCCGCTGGGCCTGCGCTTTGCTAAGCCGAGGGCTGTGGCGCAGGGTCAAATAGCAGAAGCCAAGGCTGATACGGTTGCTGACCTGACGCAGATTATGCAGCTCTTCGCGATCGCCGATGGTGATCTGCACCGGATGGCGGCAGCTGGTGCCGAGATCGCGGTCAAAGAGCTGAGGAGTGATCCAGTACTCCACCGCCTGGATCAGCGGATGCTGCAGGTGGTAGCGGGGATGGTTTTCCAGGCGGACGAGTTCCGGACTAAACCGCTTCAGGCGGAACGGTCCGCAGCCAATGGCCGGATCGTCGGGATGCGCCAGCACGCTGCAGTAGCTGGCGAGGCGGAACGGCAGCCAGTAGTCAGGGCGATGCAGGGTTATTGTTAAACACTGGGCATGGGTGACATCGATACGGCTGATGCTGGCGAAGAGGGTCCGCAAGGCGGGCAGCTCAAGCAGCATCAGTAACCGCTGTCGCAACTGCGCGGTTTCCACCGTATCGCCATTGTGCCAGCACAGCGTGGAGCGGATATAAAAATGCCAGCGCAGGCCGTCCGGGGAGACCTGCCAGTGGTGCGCCAGATCGCCGATCGGCATATTGTCGCCTTCGTCGAAGCGCGTCAGCCCGGCATAGATTTGTCCGGCCAGATGCTGCTCGGCGCGGCCGGGGAGAAAGCCGGGACGCAGCGGCTCCAGCGGGCGATAGTAAGGAATACGCAGCGTGGGGGTATTGTTTTGCCACTGACCGCCGAGGAAGGGATGGAGCAGGGCTTTCAGCTCCACCGGGGCAAGCTGCGCCAGCTCCAGCGCGGTTTGTTGCTGACCGTTGTTCAGCGCCTGCTCCATCATCTCGTTGCGCAGACTTTCCGGGGTTTTGTGAAATGAGAGCTGTCCGCGTTTGCCGCGCCCGGAGCTGGCCTGCCAGCTTAGCCACCCGGCCTCCTGCGCCTGACGCAGCAGAGTACGGACGTGGCGCTCGCTGCAAAAACAGCGCTCCGCCAGTTCGCCGACGGTGACCTGCTGCGGCGCCCCGGCTGAGGGTTGCCACAATCGCTGGTACTGATTTAAACGGTGTAAGAGTCGCATGGGGGCCGTCGTCCACCGGGCCGCTGTAAACCCGGAACAATTAATAATATCTATTCACTATTACTTCCGTATATCCCAGGAGATACTGCAACACAAGCGAAGCCCATCACACATCGGGGAAAATACCATGGCAAAACTGGCGGCATTTGATATGGACGGCACCCTGCTGATGCCGGACAATCGTCTTGGAGAAAAGACGCTTTCCGCGCTGAAACGGCTGCGTGAGCGCGATATCACCTTGACCTTCGCCACCGGCCGCCATGTGCTGGAGATGCACCATGTGATTGGCGAATTTTCCCTTGATGCATTTCTGATCACCGGCAACGGGACGCGCATCCATTCGCTGGAAGGGGAGGAGCTTTATCGCCAGGATCTCGCTCCCGAAGCGGCGGAAGCGGTGCTGCACGGCAAATGGGATACCCAGGCCAGCATGCACGTCTTTAACGATGGCGGCTGGTTCACCGGCCAGGCAAGGCCTGAATTGTTGCAAGCGCATGTATTCAGCGGCTTTCACTATCAACTGTGCGATCTGAAGCGTATGTCGGCGCAGCATGTCACCAAGATCTGTTTCTGCGGCGATCATGACGATTTGCGCCGTCTGCGGATCCAGCTGAATGAGACGCTGGGCGATCGCGCATTTCTCTGCTTCTCGGCAATGGACTGTCTGGAGGTGCTGCCGGTTGGCTGCAATAAAGGCGCGGCGCTGGCGGTGCTCAGCCAGCATTTAGGCTTCACCCTGCAGGAGTGCATGGCCTTCGGCGATGCGATGAACGACCGCGAGATGCTGGGCAGCGTTGGGCGGGGGTTCATCATGGGCAACGCGATGCCGCAGCTGAAAGCCGAGCTGCCGCATCTGCCGGTAATTGGCGACTGCCGGAATCAGGCAGTCTCCCATTTTTTAACTCATTGGCTGGATAATCCTGATCTTCCTTATTCCCCCGAATAGAGAGACCCTTCCAGCAAGCCAGATAGGCTTCTATCTGGCTTTTTTTATCGCCTTTCGACCAGACCGGCGATCTCCGCCTGCCAGGGCGCAATATCGCCGATATTGTCCGCCACCCACTGCGGGTTGTAATAGCTTTCCAGGTAACGCTCGCCGCTGTCGCACAGGAGTGTCACTATCGAGCCGGTGCGACCTTCTTCGCGCATCCGCGCGGCCAGCTGCAATACGCCCCACATATTGGTGCCGGTCGAGGCGCCGACCTTGCGCCCAAGCTGCGTTTCCAGCCACAGGGCGGTGGCTACGCTCGCCGCATCCGGCACGCGCAGCATCTCATCGACAACGTCGGGAATAAACGACGGCTCGACGCGCGGCCGTCCGATGCCTTCAATTTTGCTGCCGACCGGGCTGCGCAGGCTGGCGTCGCGGGTCTGCCAGTAATCGAGGAACACCGAATTCTGCGGATCAACGACCATCAGCTGCGTCTCGTAGCCCTGGCTGCGAATATAGCGGCCAATGGTCGCTGAGGTGCCGCCGGTGCCGGCGCTCATGACGATCCATGACGGCTGCGGGTGCGGCTCATGGCTCATCTGGCGGAAAATACTGTCGGCGATATTGTTGTTGCCGCGCCAGTCGGTGGCCCGCTCGGCGAAGGTAAACTGATCCATATAATGGCCGTTCAGCTCGCGGGCCAGCGTTTCGGAAGCCGCGTAGATTTCGCCGGCGCTCTGAACAAAATGGCAGCGTCCGCCGTAGAACTCGATCTGTTCGATTTTGCGTCTGGCGGTGCAGGAGGGCATCACAGCGATAAACGGCAGCCCCAGCAGGCGGGCGAAATAGGCCTCCGAAACGGCGGTTGACCCTGAGGAGGACTCTATAATTGGCGTGCCTTCTTTGATCCAGCCGTTGCACAAGCCATAGAGAAACAGCGACCGCGCCAGGCGATGCTTCAGGCTGCCGGTGGGGTGGGTGCTTTCATCTTTCAGATACAGGTGGATGCCCGGAAAAGCGGGCAGCGGCAGACGGATCAGGTGCGTGTCGGCGGAGCGCTGATAGTCAGCGTTGATTTCGCTAATGGCATGTTTAACCCAGGCGCTATTCATCGTGATTTCCTGTTTGTCATTTTGTGCCTAGCTTAGCGGAAAGCGCAGGAAAAATTGTTGCCATTTAACCTGTGGATTACCATTATGAGAGCAAAATTTTCTCTTAGGATGCCCAATGCTAGATAAAATTGACCGTAAGCTGCTGGCGCTACTGCAGGAAGATTGCACCCTCTCTTTGCAGGCGCTGGCCGATGCCGTTAATCTGACCACCACGCCCTGCTGGAAACGCCTGAAACGGCTCGAAGACGAGGGCATTCTCCGCGGGCGCGTCGCCCTGTTGGACGCGGAAAAGGTGGGGCTGGGGCTGACGGCGTTCGTCCTGATCAAGACTCAGCATCATAGCAGCGACTGGTACTGTCAGTTCGTGAGCGAAGTGACGCAGATGGCGGAAGTGCTCGGCTTCTGGCGGATGGCGGGGGAGTATGACTACCTGCTACGGGTGCAGGTGGCTGATATGAAACGCTATGACGACTTTTATAAACGTTTAGTGAACAGTGTGCCTGGTCTGTCGGATGTCACTTCGAGTTTTGCCATGGAACAGATAAAATATACCACCGCCTTGCCTGTCGAATAACGGTATTGCGCCGTAACCCATTACAAAATCAGGATTTTATTGCTTGCGATTATTTGCTCAACTCAGCTGGTACTTCCGCCGGGAGTGGCGCCGCTATCTTGGCGCAATTGCCCTGCTGGTCATTATTGCCGTCCTGCAGCTTATTCCACCGAAGGTGGTGGGCATTGTGGTCGACGGCGTGACGCAACAGCATTACACCGCGGAGAAGGTGTGGATGTGGATCGGCGCGCTGGTGCTGATCGCGGTGATGGTCTACCTGCTGCGCTATGTCTGGCGCGTGCTGTTGTTCGGCGCTTCTTACCAGTTGGCGGTTGAGCTGCGGGAAGATTTTTACCGGCAACTGAGCCGCCAGCATCCGGCGTTCTATTTGCGCCATCGCACCGGGGATCTTATCGCCCGCGCCACCAATGACGTGGACCGGGTGGTGTTTGCCGCTGGCGAAGGAGTATTAACCCTGGTGGATTCCCTGGTGATGGGCTGTGCGGTATTGATTGTAATGTCGACGCAGATTAGCTGGCAGCTTACTCTGCTGGCGCTGCTGCCGATGCCGCTGATGGCCCTGGCGATCAAACGTAACGGCGATGCGCTTCACGAACGTTTTCGCGTTGCTCAGGCGGCCTTTTCCAGCCTCAACGATCGCACGCAGGAGAGCCTGACCAGCATCCGCATGATTAAGGCGTTTGGGCTGGAGGATCGCCAGTCGGCGCAGTTTGCTGCCGATGCTGCCGATACCGGTGCGAAAAACATGCGCGTGGCACGCATTGACGCCCGCTTCGACCCCACCATCTATATCGCCATCGGGGCCGCTAACCTGCTGGCCATCGGCGGCGGCAGCTGGATGGTGATCCACGGCAGCCTGACCCTGGGCCAGCTGACCAGCTTCGTGATGTATCTTGGCCTGATGATCTGGCCGATGCTGGCGCTGGCGTGGATGTTTAACATCGTGGAGCGCGGTAGCGCGGCCTATGGTCGTATCCGCACGATGCTTGAAGAGGCGCCGGCGGTGGATGACGGGACCGAGGCGGTGCCGGCAGGCCGCGGCCTCCTGCAGGTTGCTATCCGCGATTTCATCTATCCGCAGGCGAGCAAACCTTCGCTGGAGCAGGTAAATTTTACTCTCCAGCCGGGGCAAATGCTGGGCATCTGCGGGCCGACGGGCGCCGGCAAAAGCACCATTCTGGCGCTGCTGCAGCGCCATTTTGACGTCACTCACGGCGAGATCCGCTTTCACGATCTGCCGCTGCCGATTCTGCAGCTCGACAGCTGGCGCGCCCGGTTGGCGGTGGTCAATCAGACGCCATTTTTATTCTCCGATACCGTCGCCAATAATATCGCGCTGGGAAAACCGGACGCGACGCAGGCGCAGATTGAGCGGGTTGCTCAACTGGCTAGCGTGCATGACGACATTCTGCGTCTGCCTCAGGGCTACGAGACCGAAGTGGGCGAGCGCGGCGTGATGCTCTCCGGCGGCCAGAAACAGCGCATCTCTATTGCTCGCGCCCTGCTGCTGGAGGCCGAAATTTTGATCCTCGACGATGCCTTATCGGCGGTGGATGGCCGCACCGAGCACCAGATCCTGCATAACCTGCGCCAGTGGGGGGAGGGGCGGACGGTCATTATCAGCGCCCACCGCCTGTCGGCGCTCACCGAGGCCAGTGAAATTTTGGTACTGCAGCATGGGCATATTGCCCAGCGAGGCCGCCACGAGGCGCTGGCCGTGCAGCCCGGCTGGTACCGCGACATGTATCGATATCAGCAGCTGGAGGCCGCGCTCGACGAGGTTCCGCAGACGCAAGAGGAGGCCCTGGATGCGTAGCTTTACCGAACTCTGGCCGACGCTTAAACGCCTGCTGGCCTATGGTTCACCGTGGCGCAAGCCGTTGGCCATCGCGGTGGCGATGATGTGGATTGCGGCGGCGGCGGAAGTGAGCGGCCCGCTGCTTATCAGCTATTTCATCGACAACATGGTGGCGAAACATACGCTGCCGCTGAAGCTGGTGGCCGGCCTGGCGGTAGCCTATATCGGCCTGCAGCTGCTGGCGGCGCTCCTGCACTATAACCAGTCGCTGCTGTTTAACCGCGCCGCGGTCGGCGTCGTCCAGCAGTTGCGCAGCGACGTGATGGATGCCGCCCTGCATCAGCCGCTCAGCGAGTTTGATACCCAGCCGGTTGGGCAGCTTATCTCACGGGTAACCAACGATACGGAAGTCATTCGCGATCTGTACGTGACGGTGGTGGCTACGGTACTGCGCAGCGCCGCGCTGATCGGCGCGATGCTGGTGGCGATGTTTAGCCTCGACTGGCGGATGGCGCTGGTGGCGATCGCGATTTTCCCGGCGGTGCTGATCGTGATGATTATCTATCAGCGCTATAGCACGCCGATCGTGCGGCGGGTGCGCGCCTGGCTTGCCGACATCAACGATGGCTTCAACGAAGTGATCAACGGCATGGGCGTCATCCAGCAGTTCCGCCAGCAGGCGCGCTTTGGCGAACGGATGCGCGAGGCCAGCTATGCCCACTATCTGGCGCGGATGCAGACGCTGCGCCTGGACGGTTTTCTGCTGCGCCCGCTGCTGAGCCTTTTTTCCTCGCTGGTGCTGTGCGGGCTGCTGATGCTGTTCGGCTTTAGCGCGGTGGGCACGATCGAGGTCGGGGTCCTGTACGCGTTTATCAGCTATCTTGGACGCCTTAACGAGCCGCTTATCGAGCTGACCACCCAGCAGTCGATGCTGCAGCAGGCGGTGGTCGCCGGCGAGCGCGTTTTCGAGCTGATGGATCGCCCGCGCCAGGCGTGGGGTACGGATGACGCGCCGCTGAGCAGCGGTCGGGTGGAAATTGACCATCTCTCCTTTGCTTACCGGGGGGACCGTCTGGTTCTCCAGGATATCACGCTGGATATTCCCTCCCGCAGCTTCGTGGCGCTGGTCGGACATACCGGCAGCGGAAAAAGTACCCTCGCCAGTCTGATGATGGGCTATTACCCGTTAACCCACGGCGAGATCCGCATCGATGGTCGACCGCTCGCATCCCTCAGCCACAGCGCGTTGCGTCGGGGCATCGCGATGGTGCAACAGGATCCCGTAGTGCTGGCGGATACCTTTTACGCCAACGTCGCGCTGGGCCGGGACATCAGTGAGGCGCAGGTTTGGGAAGCGCTGGAGGCGGTGCAGCTGGCGGCGGTGGCGCGCAGCATGAGCGATGGGCTGTACACCCAACTGGGCGAGCAGGGCAATAATCTCTCCGTCGGGCAGAAGCAGCTGCTGGCGCTGGCGCGCGTGCTGGTGGACACCCCGCAGGTACTGATTTTGGATGAGGCGACGGCAAACATCGACTCCGGTACCGAGCAGGCGATCCAGCAGGCGCTGGCGAAGGTCCGCCAGCATACCACCCTCGTGGTTATTGCCCATCGGCTTTCGACCATTGTGGAGGCCGATACCATCCTGGTTCTGCATCGAGGTCAGGCTGTCGAGCGGGGCACCCATCAGCAGCTGCTGGCGGCGAAAGGCCGCTACTGGCAGATGTATCAGCTGCAGCTGGCCGGCGAAGAGCTGGCGGCCAGCGCCAGAGAGGAGTCGCTCAGCGCCTGATGCACCACCAGCAGGCAGGGAACGCTGGGTGGCCTGCCATGGTGCAAAAACGTTACATCAAATGCACCGTTGTGGTGCATTTTTGCGCGCCAGGCGCCGTTGCGCAGGATATTGCCTGACCTGTCCCCTGTTTTTTGCCATCAAAGGGCCGCTTTGCGGCCTTTTTTCATTTCTGGCATAGCCCTTGCTTTATATCCATCGTGTTAGCTGCGGCCATTACCGAATACTGACTGGAGGGGACTTATGAAGCTGGTTACCGTGGTAATCAAACCATTCAAACTGGAAGACGTGCGTGAAGCTTTGTCTTCCATCGGCATTCAGGGCCTTACGGTCACTGAAGTCAAAGGATTTGGCCGTCAGAAAGGTCACGCGGAGCTCTACCGCGGCGCCGAGTATAGCGTCAACTTTCTGCCAAAAGTGAAGATTGATGTGGCGATTGCCGACGATCAGCTGGATGAAGTCATCGATGTCATCAGCAAAGCGGCTTACACCGGAAAAATTGGCGACGGCAAAATTTTCGTCGCTGAATTGCAGCGCGTCATTCGCATCCGTACCGGCGAAGCTGACGAAGCGGCACTGTAATTTCCAGACCACACAGTGATGGGGAACGAAACAATGAAAATGGCAACAATGAAATCGGGTCTGGGGGCATTAGCCCTTCTGCCGGGGCTGGCGATGGCCGCGCCTGCGGTGGCGGACAAAGCCGATAACGCGTTTATGATGATTTGCACCGCGCTGGTTCTGTTTATGACTATCCCGGGGATTGCGCTGTTTTACGGCGGCCTGATCCGCGGTAAGAACGTTCTGTCCATGCTGACTCAGGTGATTGTCACCTTTGGCCTGGTCTGCGTATTGTGGGTGATTTATGGCTATACCCTGGCCTTCGGCACCGGCGGCAGCTTCTTCGGCAGCTTTGACTGGGTGATGCTGAAAAATATTGAGCTGAAAGCGCTGATGGGCACTTTCTATCAGTATATCCACGTGGCCTTCCAGGGCTCGTTCGCCTGCATCACCGTCGGGCTGATTGTCGGGGCACTGGCGGAACGTATTCGTTTCTCCGCGGTACTGATCTTCGTGGTGGTGTGGATGACACTCTCCTACGTGCCGATTGCACATATGGTTTGGGGCGGCGGTCTGCTGGCGACCCATGGCGCGCTGGACTTCGCCGGCGGCACCGTTGTGCACATCAACGCCGCGGTCGCCGGGCTGGTGGGCGCCTATATGATGGGCAAACGCGTGGGCTTCGGCAAAGAAGCGTTCAAACCGCATAACCTGCCGATGGTGTTCACTGGCACCGCTATCCTCTACGTGGGCTGGTTCGGCTTCAACGCCGGCTCTGCCAGCGCAGCGAATGAAATTGCGGCCCTGGCGTTCGTTAACACCGTCGTGGCGACCGCTGCGGCTATCCTGGCGTGGACCTTTGGCGAATGGGCTCTGCGCGGCAAACCTTCACTGCTGGGCGCCTGCTCCGGGGCAATTGCCGGTCTGGTTGGCGTTACGCCGGCGTGTGGTTATATCGGTGTCGGCGGGGCGCTGATCGTCGGTATCGCCTCTGGCCTGGCGGGTATCTGGGGCGTGACTGCGCTGAAACGCTGGCTGCGTGTGGATGATCCTTGCGACGTCTTCGGCGTTCACGGCGTCTGCGGCATCGTCGGCTGTATCCTGACTGGTATCTTCGCGGCGACTTCTCTGGGCGGCGTCGGTTATGCGGAAGGCGTCACTATGGGCCATCAGCTGCTGGTGCAACTGGAAAGTATCGCCATCACCGTGGTCTGGTCCGGCGTTGTGGCGTTCATCGGCTACAAAGTGGCGGATATGACCGTCGGGCTGCGCGTGCCGGAAGAGCAGGAGCGCGAAGGGCTGGACGTCAACAGCCATGGCGAAAACGCCTATAACGCCTGATAAAAAAGCCATTCTCTCCTGATAGCGAAAAGCCTCCCGTCCGGGAGGCTTTTTTTATGCGTTGCGGTTGCGCATCACCCCTTCCTGAACCGTTGAGGCAACCAGCGTGCCATCCTGGGTGTAGAATTCGCCGCGAACGAAGCCGCGGGCGCTGGAGGCCGAGGTGCTTTCGACGCTATACAGCAGCCATTCATTAATATTAAACGGCCGGTGGAACCACATAGAGTGGTCGATGGTGGCGACCTGCATGCCGGGCTCAAGGAAACCAACGCCGTGCGGCTGCAGCGCCACCGGCAGGAAGTTAAAGTCTGAAGCATAGCCCAGCAGATACTGATGAATACGCAGATCGTCAGGGACGGCGCCGTTGGCGCGCAGCCAGACCTGGCGCACCGGTTCGGCGATATGGCCTTTCATTGGGTTATGAAACTCCACCGGACGGATCTCCAGCGGTTTATCGCAGAGGAATTTGTCTTTCACCTGCGGCGGCAGGAGATGCGCCAGCTTGCGAGCGATATCGGTTTCCGAAGGCAGGCCGTCAGGGGAGGGGGCGGCCGGCATTGCTTTCTGATGCTCATAGCCATTCTCTGGCGCCTGGAAGGAGGCGGTCATATAGAAAATCGGCTTCCCGTTCTGGATGGCGGCTACCCGACGGGCGCTGAAGCTGTTGCCGTCGCGCAGTACCTCCACATCGTAAACGATCGGCTTCTGGCTATCGCCGGGGCGAAGAAAGTAGCTGTGAAACGAATGAACCAGACGCTCAACGGGCACGGTCTCTTTTGCCGCATACAGCGCCTGACCCACTACCTGGCCGCCAAAAACCTGACGTAACCCCAGGTCTTCGCTCTGCCCGCGAAACAACCCTTCCTCAATTTTTTCCAGATCTAATAATGCCAGCAGATTAGAGAGTGCCTGACTCATACTTATCCTCAATTAACAATAGCGGCGCAGCGCGCGTAATGTGGCCAAGTATAACCTGGAATCGCAAGTGGTCCGATGGGTGTAATAATCTGAATAACGACTAGTTAACAGGAACAAATCTGAGATCTGTGCCACACTTATTGACGACACGAAAGTTCCTGCCGGCGAAGCGGCGGAACATCCTCCTGGGTATTAAGGGATGATAAGGAGAACATCATGAAATTTGCCTATATGTTTAGTGCCTTAGCCGTCGCCGCGACGCTGACCGCCTGTGCTAATCACCACTCGAACAATTCTTCGACGCAGGCGGCCGCGCCCGACCCTTACGGTATCGCGACGCTGAGCGTGGCGCAGCAGCAGCCGAGCGTCACGGGGACGATTAATATCCGCCAGAGAATCGCTTTACCGCCGGATGCGGTACTGACGGTGACCCTGTCGGATGCTTCTCTGGCAGATGCGCCAGCCCGCGTATTGTCGCAAAAAGCGGTGCGTACCGAAGGCAAACAGGCGCCATTTAACTTTGCGCTGCCTTACAACCCGGCAGATATTCAACCGAACGCTCGCATTCTGCTAAGCGCGGCGATCACGGTTAACGGCCAGTTGATGTTTATTACCGATACCGTGCAGACGGTCATAAACCAGGGCGGCACTCATGCCGACCTGACGCTGGTTCCGGTCCAGCAGACCGCAGTTCCTGTCGCCCAGTAAGCTCGCTACGCCCCCGGATGGGGGCTTTTTTTTTGCCTTCAATAAACCCAGCGATAATGCTGGAGATCGATATGGCCGCTGCCGGAGACCTGCACACCCTCGGCCAGCAGCGCCTGACGCTGCCGCTGTAGATCGGGGCCGGTGAGGGAGATATCGCCATGGCGATTGACCACCCGATGCCATGGCAGGGTGGACCCTTCCGGCAGGCGCTTCAATACGCCGCCCACCTGGCGCGCCGCGCGCGGTGAACCTGCCAGCCGGGCGACCTCGCCGTAGGTCGTGACATACCCTTCCGGTATCGACGCCACGATGTGCCAGACGCGTTGGGGAAATGTGTCGTGCGGAGCCATTTTCTGTCCTGTTACCGGCAAAACGTCAGCATAAGCGCTAAGCCAGGAGCTGTACAGCCGGCCTGGGTCAGGCGGCCTGTTCGACGGTGAACGTCAGAGCGAGGCCGAGGATCTGCATGCCATGGACATTGTCGGAGGCTGAGCTGGCGATGAGACTCTCAAGAAATTTCAACCGCTGCGAAGTGGCGTTGATGATCAGCCTCGCGCGCAGGCCCGGCATGGTTAACGACGAGATAGGGTACACCACCCGACCGCTGATATAGACCGGCAGCTTGCGTAGCTCCACCTGGCGCAGCACGCCGACGGTGGAATAGAGCAGCGCCAGCGGCGTAACCGCCCGCACCGGCGCGGGACTGATGGTCGCGAAGTCGAGCATTTTTTCAGGACGCAGGTAGTTTACGCCCTGAAAGGCGATGGTCATCCCTTCAATAGCAGGTAAAGGCAGAGTGATGGTCTGTGGTGATGAGTCAGTCATTCGATTACCGTCGAGACAATGTACTGGTGATAAAAGAGGGCGAAGAGGATAAGTATGGTGGATAACCCGGATGTGTGCTGAGCGCGGGCTCGCAATCTCACAGGCTGACCGTGAGTGGCTGGTTTTATTCGCGTTATTGCGCAATAAACCAGCAGGCGGACGGTGTGAGCTTGCAATTCACCAGGTCAGCAGGGATAATGCGCCAGCGCGTTAGGCAACTAACGCTCTCAATGGGGGCTCTGTTGGTTCTCCCGCAACGCTACTCTGTTTACCAGGTCAGGTCCGGAAGGAAGCAGCCAGAGCAGACGACGTGTGTGCCGGGATGTAGCTGGCAGGGCCCCCACCCATTTCTCCCGCCTGGTGTTTCCCTTATATTTGTCCGGTTTTTACTCCTGCAATAATTAATTTCTGATAAAGATCGCATATTAGTTTTTGTTGTTAAAACCCCCTTCTTTTATTCCATAATATTTACTTGTCATAAATCTGAAATACTACTGAAATATTAATGTCATTTGCATGTCATAAATAAAGCGCATCTTACTGATGGGAATTTGTTGCCAGGCTCATGCTGTAAAATATATCTCTGGATCAGCATGTTAACTTCGTGTATTAATTATGATGATTTTATTGCACGGGAAGCGTAGCTATGACCACAGTGGTTTTGAATGTAAAAATTGACGCAGAGCTAAAAGAAAAGTTGCGTCATTATGCGGAAGTTAATAACGAGAACCTGGGAACGGCAACGGAAAAGCTGCTGCAGCTGGCTTTTCAGCTGGAGGAGTCAGCAGGTGAGGCGGGGGTGACGGAAGAGGACATTGACAGCCAGCATACCGAAGAGGAAGCGACGCCACTTACCCCTAAAGAAATCAAAGCATTAAGAAAACTTCTGAAGAAGAAAAAATGAAACAACAATTCTCTACAGCCAGCAACTATAGCGAAGCTTGCGATATGTTGCGCTCAGGATACGTAAAACACGTCCGCCTGAACTGGAATATCGGTAGTGATGAGTTCTTTCGCATTGCTTCCGACTGGTGTGACACCGGCGCTAAAATCAAAAAAGATGAAGATGGCTTTATTATTTCCCTGAAAGGGTTTCCTATTCCGCGCCAGCATTAATGAAATCGCCTTCTTTCTGTCATTGGGTTGCCATAACCAGAGGGCAGGATAGCCAGGCAATTTTATAAAAACATCTCATATACCTCATGGATGAAGGTCATTTGACGGGCTGAAGTCAGCCCGTCGCTATTTTCTTATATTATTTTTCGCAAACGTGTATTTTCCTTCTGTTCAGCAAGGCTTTGCCACAGCGGTTGTAGCGTGGAGAAGGCCCGGCGCAATGCTTCATCCGGCAGCGTAAACGGCAGACGTAAATAGCGATCGAACGCCCCTTCCAGCCCAAACCGCGTACCGGTGCCGATATGGATCCCCTGGCTTTCCGCACGCGCAGAGAACAGGGTGGCCAGCATGTCAGGAAGTTCCACCCAAAAAGAGAGCCCACCTTCCGGTGGCGAAAACCGCCAGCGGGGAAAATATTCCGCCATCAGCGTTTCGCACATGTCCCGGCGCGCCTTGAGCATATCCCGCCGCGGCGGCAGCAGTGTGGCGGCATTTTCCAGTAGCCAGCTGCAGGCCAGTTGCTCCAGCAGCGGCGTACCCAAATCCAGCGAATCGCGGGCCTGAATAAGCGAGGCGATGGTCCGCGCGCTGGCGCGGATCCAGCCGATACGTAGTCCCCCCCAGAAGCTTTTCCCGGCTGAACCAATGGTGAGCACCGCGGCATCGGGATTAAAGCTGGCCAGCGGCGGGGGCGGCGGCGCGTTATACCAAAGGTCGGCCATGGTCTCGTCGATTACCAGCGTTGTTCGCGTCCTGGCGGCGATGTCCGCGACCCGCTGGCGGGTGGGGGCATCCATACAGCGTCCGGTGGGGTTGTGAAAATCCGGCATCAGCCACGCCAGCCGCGGCGCAGTCTGCGCAATAGTCGCCGCCAGTCCATCGCAGTCCCATCCCTGCTGCGGAAGCGCAACCCCGACGGGGCGGCAGGAGGCGCCCTGAATGGCGCTGATGGCCATCGGATAGGTTGGAGCGTCAATAACCACCCGATCGCCCGGCCCGGTGAACAGGCGCAGGATCAGCGCGAAGGCGCTGAGCGCGCCGTTGACCACCATCACCTCATCGGGCCGCGTCGGCAGACCGCGTTCGCTGTAGCGCCGGGCAATCGCCTCCCGCAGCACCGGCAGCCCCTGCTGGTCATAGCCAGTCTGTGCGAGATAGGGCGGCAGCAGGGTCATAGCGTGCTGGAAGGCCTGATGGACCTCCGGCCCGGCGCTGAGGGCGGCGGTAGAGAGATTAAGCGTAGATGAGATGCCGGCAGGCAGAGGAAGATCGGCGGGGCGTTCCGGCAAAACAATGCGTGACCCGCTCCCCTGGCGGCTGTAGAGAAAGCCCTCCTCCCGCAACTGGCCGAGGGCGCTGGCGATGGTGGTCCGGCTGACGTTCAGGGCCGCCGCCAGCTCGCGCTCGCCGGGCAGGCGTGTTTGCAGCGTCAGGCGACCATCAAGGATCAGCAGGCGGAGCGCTTCCGCCAGCTGGCGCCATAGCGGCGTGCGTGAGCTGGTCTCCTGCCAGTTGCCGAGCAGGCGTACCAGCGATTGGGTTCCAAAGCGTCGGGCTGACATAGCGATCCACTTTTCCAAAACTGGCCATTAATTATCAGTCCATTTTTGCTGATGATGAGGGCATTCGCAATGATGTTGAGGAAAAAATATGCTTCGTCGCCTGCTGCAGTTATATATTGGTCTGGTGCTTTACGGCGTGTCCACGGCGCTCTTCGTGCATGCCAATCTCGGCGCCGATCCGTGGGATGTTTTCCATCTCGGGGTGGCTAAACAGCTGGGCATCAGTTTCGGTACGGTGATTATCCTGACCGGCGCGGCGGTACTGCTGCTGTGGATCCCGATCCGGCAAATGCCGGGGCTCGGCACGGTGAGCAATGTCATCGTGCTGGGACTAGCGGCGGACGCCACGCTGGCCGTCCTGCCGCCGCTGGAGTCGATGGTGGCGCGCAGTGCGCTGCTGGTAGGAGCGATTGTGCTGAACGCTATCGCTACCGGAATGTATATTGGCGCGGGCTTTGGCCCCGGGCCGCGCGATGGCCTGATGACCGGTCTGCATGCTCGCACTGGTTGGTCACTGCGCGGTATCCGGACGGCGATCGAGCTTTCCGTACTGCTGATTGGCTGGCTGCTGGGGGGCAAATTTGGCGTCGGAACCGTCATCTACGCGCTGTCGATTGGGCCGCTGATCCAGCTGTGCCTACCGTGGTTCAGCCAGCCCGTCAGCCGCAACGCGGTCAGCCCTCCCCGGGAAATAGTCTCCTGAATTAACCCATCGCCCTCTTCATCACGGAGAGGGCCTTTCATCGCTTACAGGCCGCTCAGGCCATGAAGCATCATGTAGATCCCCACCACAATAATCAGTAAGCCTGAGAACCAGGGCGCCTTGCGCGAGAGGTCGTTAAGCCACGGCCAGCGGCGGGTGGCATGTTTAAGGCTCAGGGCGGCGATGGCCCCGGAAGCCACCAGCGTCAGCGCCAGACCAACGCTAAAGCCCAGCACCAGCGTGGCGCCCAGCGAGAATTTCTTCAGCTGTAAACAGATAAGCAGCACGGTAATGGACGCCGGGCAGGGGATCAGCCCCCCGGTCAGGCCAAACAGTACGATCTGCCCGGTCGTCACCTGGCGGCCATCAAAGCGCCGGTTGATCTCCTGAGCATGAGCCCGCTGATGCGCGTCCTGCCACTCCTCCGCCACCAGCGGCGCGGCGGATGAGGACGCATGGTGATGGTCATGGCGGTGATCATGGTCATGGCGGTGATCATGGTCATGGCGGTGATCATGGTCATGGTGGTGCTCATGTTCATGGTGGTGCTCATGTTCATGGTGGTGCTCATGTTCATGGTGGTGCTCATGGTGCGTGTGAGGCTGCGATTCGCGCCAGGTGCGCCAGAGCATCCAGCAGGCAATCAGCACAATGACAATCCCCGAGACCAGCTGAAACCAGGGTTCAGAGGTTTGGGCGTTCCAGCCGCGGCCAAACCACAGGCCGGCCATGGCGATCAGCCAGACCACCGCCGTATGCGAAACCGTGGCCGCCAGCCCCAGCAGTACCGCCTGTTTTAAGGTTCCTCGCACCGCCACGATAAAGGCGGCCATCATGGTTTTTGAGTGCCCGGGTTCGAGACCGTGCAGCGCGCCGAGCAGTATTGCGCTGGGTATAAACAGCCAGGCATTGCCCTGCTGCAGAAGGGAAGTGTAATCGTTCATATCGGGATCCTTGCCAAAAGTGCGTTTATCCTACTCCCCCCCAGTAGTAAAATACTACCCCCCAGTAGATAAAGCGGCTAATAAAAAGGATCATGGTATGCTGGCAGGCGTTGCTGACCACGCAGGTCGGTAATCCCGGACAGAATGAAACGGTGGATCGTGCAATGTCACATACAGTTCGACACAAAAAGATGTTACTGACCCGGCTGAAGAAAATTCAGGGGCAGAGTACCGCGTTAGAGAAAATGCTTAATCGCGAGCATGAGTGCGCTGAAATATTACAGCAGCTGGCGGCGATCCGCGGCGCGGTCAACGGCATGATGCTGCAGGTTATTCAGGGGCATCTTACCGACCATGTGGTGAAAGAGCCTGACGAGACGCAGCGCGAAGCGGATCTGGAGACGGTGATGCAGGTGATTAAATCCTATCTGAAGTAGCGCCCCCTGACGTTCCGCTCAAGCCACCCGCCGCTTAATGCGCATGGAGGTTATGCTCTGCCCACAGAATGAACTGCTCTTTTGGCAGCGCTTTGCTGTAAAGCCACCCCTGGGCGTACTGAACGCCATGCTGGCGCAGCCAGTCGCGCTGGCTTTCGGTTTCCACCCCTTCGGCGACGGTGGCCAGATTGAGCGCTTTGGCCATTTCAATAATGTGCGGCGTCAGCGGCCGGTACTCGAGGGTATCGACAAAAGATTTATCGATTTTCAGCGTGTCGACGTCCAGTTTCTGCAGATAGCTCAGGCTGGAGTAGCCGGTGCCAAAGTCATCGATCGAGATCCGATGCCCGGCCTGACGGTAGTGAGCGATCACCGGCATAGTCGTCTCCGGGTCGACAAACCCGCGCTCGGTGATTTCAAGGATGATCTGTTCGGCGGCGATCCCCCAGTGCTGTAGCTGATTGTGCAACAACGTCGGCAGGGTGGGCGAGCGTAAATCATCTACCGACAGGTTGATGGAGATGTGCACTTCCGGCCGCTGCCGCAGCCAGGGGCCGAGATCGGCAAAAATTTTCCTGACGATATCTTCCGTCAGTTGCGTAATCAGCCCGGTCTGCTCGGCCAGGGGAATAAAGATATCCGGCGATAAAAAAGTGCCATCGGGCTGCTGCCAGCGGGCCAGGGCCTCCGCCCCGGCAATTTTCCCGTCCTGCAACGAAATAATCGGCTGATAGTGAACCTGAATCGCTTCGGAATTGAGGGCGTCCAGCATGCTGTTGCGCGGTGAGCGCAGGTGCCTTAGCAGACGCAGCAGCAGCCCGGTGGCGAGCAGGCTGGTGAAAATGCCGGCAGGGAGCCAGAAGAACAGCTGCTGTCGAATGCGCTGCTGCAGCGGCAAGGTTGAAGACCAGGTTACGATGCCAGAGCCCAGCTCGGGAATGCGCTGGATCCGGTAGACTGTGTTATCCAGAGTAAGCATATCCACATGCGGATCTTTAATGCGTTGCCAGATTTTCGCCGGCAGCGGCTGACTGCTGATCACCATTTTCTGGTGGTCCAGGCCAAACAGCATGGTATGGATCTTCTCTTCGCTGGCGGGAACGACATCAATAAAGGAGACGGGGTCGATCATCACCATGTGCTGCCGGCTGCCCATGGCCGTCATCTGATGATCGAGGCCAAGATCGTTAATTGAGGTCAGCCAGGTGCGATAGCCGTCGGGGGCAATATGGTCCGGCGGGGGGAAGGTGACCGCGACGCTATGGTCTTCCAGGGAGGAGCATTGCGGCACGGAATCACGCAGCCAGAGCACTTCCTGAATGTAGCGATGGGTATAGGCGATGCGGCGGAGCGTAAGCAGATGTTCAGGGCTACAGGAGGCGGCGGTGTGTGCGTCAGCCTCTCGTAACGCTTCCCGGGCCTGGTCGGCAACCTGCAGCGTCCGAACGACGATACGGTTGGAATAGTCATCCAGTTCACGATAGAACTGCATTTTGGCCTGCCGCGCCGCCTGCCAGATGCTGAGTGAAATGGGCAGGATGATGGCCAGTATCAGCACTCCTGTAAACAGCGCCATCAGATGCCGGGTCCTCATGCCTGTGTCCTTATCGTTCGCCGGGTGTCATCAGTATATGCGAAAGATAATTCGGGCGCAGCGGGAGAAAACGCGTCGTTTGGGGAAAAAGCCGGCATCACAACAGGCTGCGATGCCGGGAGAGAAGGATGATTCCGATGTAGCAGAATAAAAATGAGGGTGTGAATGCCGGGCAGGGTGTGTTCCGGCATTCAGTCGCAGCATACGCTGCGCAGATGACAGCAATATGTTAGCTAGTGTGCATCCGGCGCCGGGATATCAGCGCTGATGCGCAGGTCGTTCTCATCAAACACCATGCAGAAGCGCTCATCGAAAGCCAGCTTAATTTTCTGCCAGGGGCGGAAATGGACGTCGCCGGGCAGCAGAACCTTGACGTTGTCGTGGCCGTAGCACTGGCCGAACAGATAGGTATTGTTGCCCAGACGCTCCACCACTTCACATTGAAACTCCACCACGGTACCGGTGGCGACTTCCGGGGTGAGGTGCTCCGGCCGGATCCCCAGCGTCACCGCAGCGCCGGGCTTCAGCGGCTGGGTGGCGATATTCAGGGCCAGCTGATGGTCCTGCGCGAGGGTGACCGTTAAGCGTTCCGGCTGCCAGTCGCTGACGATAGCCGGCAGAAAGTTCATCTTCGGCGAGCCGATAAAGCCGGCGACGAATTTGTTGACCGGATTGTAGTACAGCGCCATCGGCGAACCCATTTGTTCGACTTTCCCGTAGTTCATGACCACGATTTTATCGGCCAGCGTCATCGCCTCCACCTGATCGTGCGTGACATATACCATAGTGGTCTTCAGCTCCTGGTGCAGACGGGCAATATGCAGGCGCATATCGACGCGCAGCTCCGCATCAAGGTTAGAGAGCGGCTCATCGAACATAAACACCCGGGGATTACGCACGATCGCCCGGCCAATGGCCACGCGCTGCCGCTGGCCGCCAGAGAGCTGCTTCGGTTTACGATCCAGCAGGTGCGAGAGCTGCAGCGTTTTAGCCACCATTTCCACCTGGCGACGGATCTCCGTTTTCGGCACTTTATTCACCTTCAGCCCGTAGCCCATGTTCTCTGCCACCGTCATGTGCGGATAGAGCGCATAGGACTGGAAGACCATCGCCACGCCGCGGCGGGCGGGCACGACATCATTCATCACCTCATCGCCGATCAGTACTTCTCCTTCGCTGACCTCTTCCAGCCCGGCAATCATGCGCAGTAGCGTCGATTTTCCACAACCGGAAGGGCCGACGAAGACGGCAAACTCGCCATCTTCAATATCGAGATTGACCTGGTGCAGCGTCACCGTGCTGCCGAACCTTTTGGTGACATTCCTCAGTCGTATATTGGACATCCACATTCCCCGGAGTGAGTAGCTGTTATTTGCCGTTGGCTTATCGCTATGTTGAGTGTGATTTGTATTACGTGTAACAAATCGGTGTGACGATGTTCAACAGCAGTAAAATCATGCCCTGACTATAACTTCCGCGGATTTTGCGCCATACAGGGACGTTTCATTTCTGCAAGGATGATCACACAACTGGCAGCTTATGGTAGTTTTATCAACGATCAAAGCGTAGCGTATAACAAAAGCGCATCAGAACATGTTTTCCACGTAATACGGCGGTTTGAAAAGATTTATTTTTCTAACTGGCATACGGAATTCAAATAAAAACCATTAAATTGTTATACCTTCACATGAGGTTGATAATGAAAAAGAACACGCTTGCTGCACTGATCCTTACCACCCTGGCGGCGGGGCAACTCGCCAGCCTGCAGGCGCATGCCGCCGGGCAGCTCAACGTCTGGGAGGACATTAAAAAATCCGCTGGCATCAAAACCGCGGTTAGCGATTTTGAAAAGCAGTACAACGTGAAGGTCAATCTCCAGGAGATGCCCTACGCCCAGCAACTGGAAAAACTGCGCCTCGACGGCCCGGCGGGCATTGGGCCGGACGTGCTGGTGATCCCGAATGACCAGCTCGGCGGCGCCGTGGTACAGGGACTACTCTCGCCGCTCAGCGTCGTTCAGGCGAAACAGGATGCCTTTACGCCAGCCTCCATCAATGCCTTCCGCATGGACAACGCGCTGTATGGGATCCCGAAGGCGGTGGAAACCCTGGTGCTTATCTACAACAAGGACCTGATCGACAAGCCGCTGGACAGCCTGCAGGCCTGGCTGGACTACTCGAAAACCCAGCGCGAGCAGAACAAATACGGCCTGCTCGCCAAGTTTGACCAGATCTATTACAGCTGGGGGGCGATTGGCCCGATGGGCGGCTATATCTTTGCTAAAAACGACAGCGGCGGCTTTAACCCGCAGCAGGTGGGTCTCAATACCCCCGGTGCCGTCGAAGCCGTCACCTTCCTGAAAAAATTCTATGCCGAGAAGGTCTTTCCGGCGGGGATCCTCGGCGATAATGGGCTGAATGCCATCGATTCCCTGTTTACCGAGAAAAAAGCGGCGGCGGTGATCAACGGCCCCTGGGCCTTCCAGCCGTATGAAGCCGCTGGCATTAACTATGGCGTGGCGCCCCTGCCGACCCTGCCGGACGGCAAGCCGATGAGCTCCTTCCTCGGCGTCAAAGGCTATGTAGTATCGACCTGGAGTAAAGACAAAGCGCTGGCGCAACAGTTTATCGAGTTCATCAACCAGCCGCAGTATGTGAAAGCCCGCTATGTCGCCACTGGCGAAATTCCGCCGCTGAAGGCGATGATTGACGATCCGGTGATTAAAAACGACCAAAAGGCCAGCGCCGTCGCCATCCAGTCGGCGCGAGCGGTGGCGATGCCGGGCATTCCCGAGATGGGGGAAGTGTGGGGGCCGGCCAACGCCGCGCTTGAACTGAGCCTCACCGGTAAGCAGGCGCCGCAGGCCGCGCTCGATAACGCGGTGAAACAGATCACGATGCAGATCGAAGCGATGCAGGCCAGCAATCAGTAATTCACCGTCACGTGAAGTCACCGAGCGGGAGGGGGACCTCCCGTTTGTAGAAGGAGTCGAGTGTGAGCATCCATTCCAGCGAAAATTTTAGCGACGCACGCGGGCCCGGGCGCCATGCATGGTGCGGCCTGCTGCTGGCAATCGTGCCGGGTTTCGGTCAGTTTTATCATCGCCAGTGGCTGAAAGGGCTGGTCTTCCTGGTGCTGCTGAGCAGCTTTCTGGGGATTTTTTATGATTTCCTGCGTGAGGGGTTGTGGGGGTTATATACCCTGGGTGAAGAGGTACCGCGGGATAACTCTATCTTCCTGTTAGCCGAGGGGATTATCAGCGTGCTGATCGTCGCTTTCGGCGTGCTGATCTATTTTCTCTCGCTGCGGGATGCGTGGCTCAACGGCAAAAAACGCGATGAGGGGATCGCCCTCAACAGCGTGCGTAAGCAGTACCAGATGCTGCTGAGCGACGGCTTTCCGTACCTGATGATCACCCCGGGCTTTATTCTGCTGGTGTTTGTGGTGATCTTTCCGATTCTGTTCGGTTTCGCCATCGCCTTCACCAACTACAACCTGTACCACACCCCGCCGGCGAAGCTGGTGGACTGGGTGGGGCTGAAAAACTTTATTAATATTTTCACCCTCTCCATCTGGCGCTCCACTTTCCTGGATGTGCTGCAGTGGACCGTGGTGTGGACGCTGCTGGCGACCACCCTGCAGTGTACGGTGGGCGTACTGCTGGCGATTCTGGTGAACCAAAAAGATCTGCGCTTTAAGCCGCTGATCCGCACCATCTTTATTTTGCCGTGGGCGGTGCCGGGGTTTGTCACCATTCTCGTTTTTGCCGGCATGTTCAACGACTCCTTCGGGGTCATCAACAACGCGATCCTGTCCTTTTTTGGCATCAGTCCGAAGGCATGGCTCACCGATCCGTTTTGGACTAAAACGGCGCTGATCATGATGCAGACCTGGCTTGGCTTCCCGTTTGTCTTTGCCATGACCACCGGCGTGTTGCAGGCGATCCCGGACGATCTGTATGAAGCGGCGACGATGGACGGCGCCAGCGCCTTTACCCGTCTGCGCACCATCACCCTGCCGCTGGTGCTGTATGCGATCGCGCCGATCATCATCACCCAGTACACCTTCAACTTTAATAACTTCAATATCATTTACCTGTTCAACAACGGCGGCCCTGCGGTGGCAGGCTCTAACGCCGGCGGGACGGATATTCTGGTGTCGTGGATCTATAAGCTGACGATGTCTTCGTCGCAGTACGCCATCGCGGCGACCATCACGATCCTGCTGTCGATCTTTGTCGTCGGCCTGGCGCTGTGGCAGTTCCGCGCCACCAAATCCTTCAAAAATGACGACATGGCGTAAGGGAAGCAACATGGCTCAATCACCCAGTATTAAACGCGAAAAGTGGATCCGGCTCTCTCTCACCTGGCTGGTGGTTATTCTGGTCTCGGTGGTGATTATCTATCCGCTGGTCTGGACGGTCGGGGCGTCGCTGAACGCCGGCAATAGCCTGCTCAGTACCTCAATCATTCCGGAAAATGTGTCGTTCCAGCACTATGCCGATCTGTTCAATGGCAATGTGAATTACCTCACCTGGTACTGGAACTCGATGAAAATCAGCTTCCTGACCATGGTGCTGACCCTGATTAGCGTTAGCTTTACCGCTTACGCCTTCTCCCGCTTCCGCTTTAAAGGGCGGCAGAACGGGCTGATGCTGTTCCTGCTGCTGCAGATGATCCCGCAGTTTTCCGCGCTGATTGCCATCTTTGTCCTGTCGCAACTGCTTGGCCTGATTAACAGCCATCTGGCGCTGGTGCTGATCTACGTCGGGGGAATGATCCCGATGAATACCTGGCTGATGAAAGGGTATCTCGACGCGATCCCTAAAGACCTGGATGAGTCCGCTCGCATGGACGGCGCCAGCAGCTTTCGCATCTTTATCGAGATCATCATGCCGTTGTCGAGGCCCATCCTCGCGGTGGTGGCGCTGTTCTCGTTCACTGGGCCGCTGGGGGATTTCATCCTCTCCAGCACCATCCTGCGTACCCCGGATAAATACACGCTGCCTATCGGTCTGTATAACCTGGTGGCGCAAAAAATGGGTGCCAGCTACACCACCTACGCGGCGGGGGCGGTGCTGATCGCCGTACCGGTGGCGATCCTCTACCTGGCGCTACAAAAATACTTCGTCTCCGGCCTGACCTCGGGCAGTACTAAAGGATAAGCACATGAAAAGATTCACACCCGCATGGCTTGCGGTTTGTCTGGCATGCAGTTTCTCCACCTCTTCTCTGGCCGCGGACGCGCTTGCAACCCGCGCGTTTCAGGGCATGCCGGCGGACTTTATCAAAGGCGCGGATATCTCCACGCTGCTGGACGCCGAAAAGCACGGGGCGACGTTCTACGATCAGAATAATCAGCGCAAGGATCCGATCGCTATTCTGAAAGAGAACGGCGTCAACTATGTCCGCCTCCGTCTGTGGGTGGATCCGCAATCGGCGAGCGGCGAGGACTATGGCGGTGGGAATAACGATCTGACCACCACCCTGGCGCTGGCGAAACGGGCGAAAGCCCAGGGGATGAAGCTGCTGCTTGATTTTCACTACAGCGATTTCTGGACCGATCCCGGCAAGCAGTTCAAGCCGAAAGCCTGGGAAAAGCTGGATTACCCGCAGCTGAAAACGGCGATTCATGACTATACCCGCGATACCATCGCCCGCTTTAAGCAGGCGGGCGTGCTGCCGGATATGGTGCAGATCGGCAACGAAATCAACGGCGGCATCCTGTGGCCGGAAGGGAAAAGCTGGGGGCAGGGCGGCGGAGAGTTCGACCGGCTGGCTGGCCTGCTGAACGCGGCTATCGCTGGCCTGAAGGAGAACCTGCGCCAGGGCGAGCAGGTGAAAATCATGCTGCATCTGGCCGAAGGGACCAAGAACGATACCTTCCGCTGGTGGTTTGATGAGATCGACAAGCGGCATGTACCGTATGACGTGATTGGTCTGTCGATGTACACCTACTGGAATGGCCCGATCAGCGCCCTGAAGGCCAATATGGATGACATCAGCAAACGCTATAACAAAGACGTCATCGTCGTCGAGGCGGCCTATGCCTATACCCTGGCCAACTGCGATAACGCGGAAAATAGTTTCCAGGCGAAAGAGGAAAAGGATGGGGGATATCCCGCCAGCGTACAGGGGCAATATAACTATATTCACGATTTAATGCAGGCGGTGGTTGATGTGCCAGACCAGCGTGGTAAAGGTATTTTCTATTGGGAGCCTACATGGATTGCCGTGCCGGGAAATACCTGGGCCACCCCGGCGGGGATGAAATATATCCACGACGAGTGGAAAGAGGGTAATGCACGTGAAAATCAGGCGCTATTTGATTGCCAGGGAAAAGTATTGCCGTCGGTAAAAGTTTTTAATTAATTTTTTTGTCGTCTTTTTCAGGAAGTTTATTATGAATAAATTTGCACCTTTACATCCGAAGGTTAGTACGCTGCTGCATGGCGCGGATTATAATCCGGAGCAATGGGAGAATGACCCCGATATTATTGATAAAGACATTGCCATGATGCAGCAGGCAAAATGCAATGTGATGTCGGTGGGAATATTTAGCTGGGCGAAACTGGAGCCACGCGAAGGGGTATTTAATTTCGCCTGGCTGGATATTATCCTCGATAAACTGTATGCCGCCGGCATTCATGTCTTTCTGGCCACGCCGAGCGGCGCGCGTCCGGCGTGGATGTCGCAGCGCTATCCGCAGGTTCTGCGGGTGGGGCGCGATCGGGTGCCGGCCCTGCACGGCGGCCGTCACAACCACTGTATGTCGTCACCGGTCTATCGCGAGAAAACTCTGCAAATCAATACCCTGCTGGCAGAACGTTATTCCTCACACCCGGCGGTGCTGGGCTGGCATATTTCCAACGAATATGGCGGTGAATGCCATTGCGATCTCTGCCAGAACCGTTTTCGCGACTGGCTGAAGGCGCGTTACCAGACCCTGGAGAACCTCAACCAGGCCTGGTGGAGCACCTTCTGGAGTCATACCTATACTGACTGGTCGCAGATTGAATCGCCTGCGCCGCAGGGCGAGATGTCGATCCACGGTCTCAATCTTGACTGGCATCGCTTTAATACCGCTCAGGTGACCGATTTCTGCCGCCATGAAATTGCTCCGCTGAAGGCGGCGAATGCCTCCCTGCCGGTGACTACCAACTTTATGGAGTATTTCTACGATTACGACTACTGGCAGCTGGCGGAGGCGCTGGATTTCATCTCCTGGGACAGCTATCCGATGTGGCACCGCGATAAAGACGAAACCGCGCTGGCCTGCTACACCGCGATGTATCACGACATGATGCGCAGCCTGAAGGGCGGCAAACCGTTTGTGCTGATGGAGTCCACCCCGGGCGCCACCAACTGGCAGCCGACCAGCAAACTGAAGAAGCCGGGAATGCATATTCTTTCCTCGCTACAGGCGGTGGCGCATGGCGCCGACTCGGTGCAGTATTTCCAGTGGCGGAAAAGCCGCGGTTCGGTTGAGAAATTTCACGGCGCAGTGGTCGACCACGTCGGACATATTGATACCCGCATTGGCCGCGAAGTCTGCCAGCTCGGCGAGATCCTCAGCAAGCTGCCGGAGGTGAGGGGCTGTCGCACCGAGGCGAAAGTAGCGATTATCTTCGACCAGCAGAACCGCTGGGCGCTGGATGACGCCCAGGGGCCGCGCAATCTTGGGATGGAATATGAGAAGACGGTCAACGAGCACTACCGCCCGTTCTGGGAGCAAGGCATCGCCGTCGATGTGATTGACGCCGATGTCGATTTAACGCCGTATCAGTTAGTGATTGCCCCGATGTTATATATGGTGCGCGACGGCTTTGCCGGTCGGGCGGAGGCGTTTGTCGCCAATGGCGGCCACCTGGTGACCACCTACTGGACCGGTATCGTCAATGAGTCCGATCTCTGCTATCTCGGCGGCTTCCCGGGCCCGCTGCGCAATCTGCTGGGGATCTGGGCGGAAGAGATCGACTGCCTGAATGACGGCGAGTTTAATCTGGTGCAGGGGCTTGCCGGGAATCAGTGCGGTCTGCAGGGCCCTTATCAGGTGCGCCATCTCTGCGAACTGATCCATATCGAGAGCGCCCAGGCGCTGGCCACCTACCGGGATGATTTTTATGCCGGACGGCCGGCTGTGACGGTGAACGCGTTCGGGAAAGGCAAAGCCTGGCATGTGGCCTCCCGCAACGATTTAGCCTTCCAGCGCGATTTCTTTACCGCCCTGAGCAAGGAGCTGGCCCTGCCGCGGGCGATAGCGACGGAGTTACCACCCGGCGTGGTGGCGACTGCGCGCACCGACGGTGACAACGCATTTATCTTCCTGCAGAACTACAGCGCGCAAAACCATACCCTGACCCTGCCACAAGGGTATCGGGATTGCCTGACCGACGCGGCGGTATCGGCTCCACTGACCCTGTCGGCATGGGATTGCCGTATTCTCCGTCGTCACGCGTAATTTCTTCTTCTCCACGCCTGCTCTGACGAGCAGGCTTTTTTTTATCTTAAACCTGGAGTTTATTATGGTGAGTTTAAAATCCTTCCTGCACTATTTCTCCCCAGCGCCTCCGGCACAGCCATTAAGCGAGGCGGAAAAACAGCAAATCGAGGCGCTGATTCAGGCCTTTGGTGGCGAAGCGAATATTACGCAAGTGGACGCCTGTATTACCCGTCTGCGGGTTAGCGTTCGCCATCTTGCGGCCGTGGACTCCGAAGCATTACAGCAGCAGGGCGCGCTGGGGGTTATTATTCTTGGTCAGCAGGTGCATGCTATTTTCGGTAAACAGTCCGATGCGCTGTGTCAGCTTCTGGATGAACATTTTGCCGCCCGGAAATAAATAAAACGGGATAACCTGAAAGCAGGTTATCCCGAAAATAAGACAAAGACAGCAGTGGCAATAAAGTTTACCGGAAGATAATTAACAGTCTTACAGCAGGAGATAAAAATAACGTATGAGTCTTAGCCGTGCGCAATTACCACCAGGCCTCAACCTGCACGCCGAAATTCCAGGTATTATTCGCCGTCTGGTCTTCAAACGGTTTACCATCTTCGGAATCATTCAAATATGAAGCAAAAATGCGTAATTCCGGACGTGACATAAAGTCTGGCCCGTCCGCCAGGCCCAACGCAATGGTGTATTTCTCACCGGCCTGTTTGTAGCTGGTGCCATTGTTGTAGCTGTCTTTCTGATAGAAACCGCCGACTTCGCCAATCAGGCGCACGTAGTCGGTGAACTGGTACTGCCCGCGGGCGACCAGCGACAGCATCCGCGTTTTGTCGGTATAGTCGGTAATGTCATCCGCCGAGCCCCAGGTCAGAACGTGGTTGATAGAAAACTTCTCAGTAATCGGGATCAGGCCGGTGTTAATCACGCGATAACCGGTGGCGTCGTTCACGTAGTTCCACATATCGTACCAGCCGCCGCCCTGGGAGACCATGTTCTGCGCCAGGCCTTTGTTGGCGTACTGCAGCACGGTTTTGTTATAGCCGCCCAGCATATCCTGACTGATTTCACCGGTCAGCATGACGCCGTTGTCAGCATCGTACAGTCCGCCGTAGCTATCCTGTTTTTTGGTGGTGTTTGGCATCGCGTAGTCGATACCGAATTCGGTCCACGAGCCCGCCCATGGCTTCCAGCCCGCGTAGCGTAAATCGATATAGTTGATATTGACGTTGCTGTCGCCATCGACGCGATAGTCAACATCGTTGGCATCGCCGCGGATCCAGGCCAGCGAGACGGCGCCCGGGCCGAGGGTGTAGTTTTCCACCCCGGCTCCGGAGCCGGAAATGTTCCAGTATTTGGTATCGATGATATGCAGATCATGGCGCTGGTAGTAACGTTTACCGCCCCAGATCACCGCATTCGGATCGCCAGGGATCAGCCCCTTTATCTGCAGGTTCAACTGACGTAAGCCGAACTGTGCATCATCGTTCAGCGTGGTTTCATTATCGTTAGAGCCGTCGGAGACCATGCTGACCATACTGTCGAGATAGAAGCTGACGTCATCTTTCTTATAGACCTCAGAGCCCAGCTCCAGCTCGCCATAGGTATCCGACTCGTTCCCCAAACGGCCCAGCTTATTTTTTTGCCATTCCGCTTCGCTACCGTCGCCGGAGACCCCAACCCCGGCGCGCATATAGCCATGGAAATCGATCGTTGGGATCGCGGCGGTGGCCGCAAACGCGGAAGGAGCGATTAGCGCAGCGGCTAACGCGACTGAAAGGGCGCGCAGTGTAGTGTTCATCTCTATCCTCTTATTGTTTTGTATTACGTTCACATAACTGGTGTCATAAAATGCCTAAATGTAACTTCAGGCAAATGAGATATGATTATTGTGTGACTAACTGCAAATAATCACGGTGGTTTTTGTTGCGATGGGTGAGATGATTCACAATTCGTTGTATTGTGAACGTAATACTTTTATCGCTATTGTTTTGCAGTGAGAGGTGGCGGTGAGCGTTTTTTCAAATGGCCCCTGTTACAATCATGGGATAACAACATAAGGAACCGGACCATGAAGTCTAAAAGCGCTACTCTGGAAGACGTCGCACGCCATGCGGGCGTCTCTTACCAGACCGTGTCCAGGGTACTCAACAAATCAGCTAATGTATCCGAAGCGACGCGTCGCAAGGTGGAGAAATCGATAGAGGCCTTACGCTATGTGCCAAACCGGCTGGCGCAGCAGCTGGTGGGGAAGGAGAGCCAGACGGTCGGGCTGGTGACTATTTCTCTGGCCTGGCATGCGCCTTCCCAGGTGGCGGCGGCGGTAAAACGCTATGCCAATCTGGAAGGTTACCAGGTTCTGATTTCGATGATCGATGAGAGCGTCAACCAAAGTATCCAGGATTCCATCAATGAGCTGAAATCTCAGCGGGTGGATAAAGTCATTATCAACGTGCCGCTGGAGACCGAACAGGCGCAGAAAATCGCTGCTGACAACGATGATATCGTCTGCCTGTTTCTCGACGTTGATCCCTACAGCTCCGTGTTTAACGTTTCGTTTAACCCGGCGGACGGCACCCGGGCCAGCGTCAAATATCTCTATGAGATGGGGCATCGGGAGATCGCCCTGCTGGCGGGGCCGGACAGCTCAGTCTCGGCCAAACTCCGGTTAAAAAGCTGGCTGGAGACCCTGGATGGTTATGGTCTGAAGCCGGTGACCGTCCTGCACGGCAACTGGGATGCGCAGAGCGGCTACGCCGGCGCGCTGCAGATGCTGCGCGAAACGCCTAATTTCAGCGCTGTGCTGGTGGGTAATGATCAGATGGCGCTGGGGGTGCTCAGCGCCTTCCATCAGCATCAGGTGGCGGTGCCGGGTGAGAAGTCGGTTATTGGCTATGACGATACCTACGAAAGCTCCTTTTTCTATCCGGCGCTGAGTACCGTGTCGCTCGACCTCGACCTGCAGGGGAAAGAGGCGGTGCGGCGGATCCTCGCCAGCACCAGCGGGGCGCCTCATACCTCATCCATTCTGCCGGCGCGCCTGGTGATACGCCATTCCAGCGGCGCCCGAATCGAGCAGGGAAAAGATCTGCAGGCCATTGCAGAACAGCTCCGCGCCATCGCCCACCGTCTGGCACCCTGACGCCAAAGGCGGGGAAACTCGCCTTATCACCTTACTCTTAAATTGAGCAGGGTTGATCTTTGTCACAGCACGGCGTACCCTTAATGTTATGTTATAACGTAATTAAGAGGTCAGCATGAAAGCCCATATCCATCCTCCCTATCGTACGGTGGTGTTTCACGACACCAGCGCGAATGAGTATTTTAAAGTCGGCTCAACTATCCGCACCGATCGCGTGATTGAACTCGATGGCGAAACTTTTCCGTATGTGACGATCGACGTCTCCTCGAAATCGCATCCGTACTACACGGGCAAACAAAAAACCTTCGCCAATGAAGGCAGTGCAGCCCGATTCCGCCAGCGCTTCGGCGGCTTTATTGATGCGAAAAGGAAAGCATGATGCAGGTCGTCAACTCATTACGTAGCGCTAAACAGCGCCACCCGGATTGCCAGCTGGTTAAACGCAAAGGGCGGCTGTACGTTATCTGTAAGAGCAACCCCCGCTTCAAAGCGGTGCAGGGGCGCAAAAAACGCCGTTAACGGAAACTCTCCAGCGAGCGGCGCTGTTGGCCGTCGGCGGTAAAATTGTCGGCGGCCAGCCATTGGCGCATGGCGTTATCCAGCTCCGGCCATTCGCCGTCTATAACCGAAAACCAGTCCGTGTCCCGGTTGTGTCCTTTACTCACCAGCGCCTGGCGAAAACGTCCTTCGTACTGAAACCCCAGCCGCCTTGCCGCCCGGGCTGATGGGATATTAAGACTGTTGCATTTCCATTCATAGCGACGGTAGCCGAGCGTATCAAAGACATACTGCATCAACAGCCAGTGCGCTTCGGTGGCCATGGCCGTTCGGCTCAGTAACGGTGAAAAATGCACATGCCCCACCTCTACCACACCGTGAGCGATATCGATACGCATTAACGCCAGCGAGCCGACCGCTTTCCCTCGCTGCTGGTCAACGACGGCAAAATGAATCGGGTCTGCCAGCGTGGCGACCTGCTCCACCCAGGCACTGAATTCTGCAAGGTTGCTCTCAGGTTCACGCAGCAGCCACGTCCAGCTGCGGGCGTCTGGCGCCAGCTGGTGAGCGGCGAACAGATCGCTGGCATGAGCAAGAGTCAGCGGTTCGAGTCGACAACGGCTGCCCTGTAATACCTGTCGTGTCGGCCAGGGGCGCGGCTGCCAGTCAGGCAGCGCGACGCCGAGCGCCTGGCCAAACTGATTATATTCACACATTGCGGTTTCCTTATTGGGGATTTACAGGCAGCGTACGCGCTCGCTGGTTCCATAAAAAGTGCCATTAGAGTATGTTTTTATGGGGCCACGAGGAGGCAATATGAATATACCGGACGAGGGGTTTTTTACGCTGTTGACGCAGGGGATGCGGAACCGCACGGTCGAAACCTTACAGCGCGCCCTTTACCACACCTTACGTGACGCTATCCTGCAGGGAACCCTGACGGCCCGCTGCCGTTTACCCGGATCGCGGGTGATGGCCGAACGGCTACACCTGTCGCGGAATACGGTCAATGCCGCACTGGAACAGCTGGCGCTGGAGGGGTACCTGACACGGAGCCGTCAGGGAACGCAGGTGGCACCACTCGCCTCCTGCCGGCAGGAGGCGGGTCAGATGCCGCCCGTCGTGCTGCCTGAGCGGCTGCAAAGGCTGCCAGCCGCGATGCGCCGCGACTCACCGACGCTGGCATTTACGCCAGGCATGCCGGCGGTAAACTATTTCCCGCTGCCGCTGTGGCGGCGACTGATGGATAACGTGCTACGCGAAGATGGTAGCGCGCTGCTGGGTTATGGCGAAGCCGCGGGCGATCCTTTGCTGCGAGAGGCTATCGCTCGTCATCTGGCGCTCTCCCGGGGCATCCGGTGCGATATCCGGCAGATCGTCATTACCGAAGGCGCGCTGGAAGGCGTCAACTTATGCGCCTCGCTACTGACCAACCCGGGCGACAGCGTGTGGCTGGAAGAACCGGGGTACCTGGGGGCGAGGAGTGGCTTCCAGCGGGCGGGGCTGCGGGTCAGAGGAATGGCTGTCGACGATGAAGGGATGTGTATTGCCAACGGCGTCGCGGAGCCGCCCCGGCTCATTTTCACCTCTCCTTCACACCAGTATCCCTGTGGGAGCATCATGAGCGCCGGGCGCCGTCTGGCGCTCGTGGAATATGCCCGCCGGCACGGGGCGTGGATTGTGGAGGATGACTACGACAGCGAGTTTCGCCATAGCGGAGAACCGATCCCGGCGATGCTGGGAATGGTGCCTGATGCCCCGGTGGTCTATCTCGGCACCTTCAGCAAAACGCTGTTTCCGGCGTTGCGTATCGGTTTTATGGTTATGCCGCCCGCGCTGGCGGATGCTGCTCAGGACGCCATTGGCGCGCTGCTGCGCGGGGGACACCGTGCTGAACAGCGGGCGCTGGCCAGCTTTATCGAGAAGGGACACTATGCGCGCCATCTGGCAGCGATGCGCCGCCTGTACCGTAAACGTCAGCAACAGCTGCGCGAGGCGCTGGCGCAAGAGATAACCGTGCCGTGCGACGTTCTCGGCGGGGGAGGGGGGATGCACCTGACGGTGGCGATGGAGGGCGTTAATGACCGGACGCTTGCGCAGCAGGCGCGCCAGTTTCAGCTGGCGCCCGCCGCGTTAAGTCATTTCTATCTCGACCCGCAGCGAGCGCGGAGCGGACTGGTGCTTGGGTATGGCAATACCTCTGCTTCTCGCTATCTCCCGGCGCTGCGGACCCTAAATCGCCTTATTGCGCAGCACCGGCGCGCGTGAGGGTAAAGACATCGTAGAAGGAGAGCTCGCCTTTGGTGGCGACCATCTTTTTGAGCTGCGCCTTCTGCTCGCTATCGACGTCTGGCGACTGCAGGATACGGTCGATCAGCTGCCGGGGGACAAAGCGGGTGTTGTACCATTCCCCGTTGTAGCACACGCGAAAGTCGAGGACATCGATATCCTCGTAGCGATAGCGTGGATAGACGTCAAAGAAGAAAAAGGCGTTGAACAGAATGAACAGCACCACCAGCAACCAGACCGAGTCTACCAGCGTTTCAGAGCGCAGCATGACCACCAGCGTCGCCAGAAACGCGGCATACATGGCAACAAACAGTCCCGGATGGTTGCGGATAAAACTGATGCTAAAACGCGGGCGATTATCGCGTTTTTCCTGGACGTTGAGTTCGTCAATGGTGTGAATCAGCAGGCGTTGTATTTCTGTCATCTTGGTCCTCGAATTCTGCAATGAGCCTGCCGCGCCCGGCGGACCAGGCGCGGCAGGCTCAGCCTGAAGGCTATTTTATGTTGCAATATTCTGCGGAGAAAGTAACAGATCAGTTACAGAAAAGCATAACAGTTACGGATTTGTCGGCGGAAGGCGCTTAATGATCTGCGCCGGGTTACCGCCGACGACGGTACAGGCAGGGACGTCTTTGGTGACCACCGCGCCGGACGCAATGACCGCATTATCGCCAATGGTCACGCCGGGATTGATCACTGCCCGACCCCCAATCCACACATTGTGGCCAATAGTTACCGGCTTGCCGTATTCCTGGCCGCTATTACGCGCATCGGCGTCCAGCGGATGAGTGGCGGTATAAATATGGACGCCTGGCGCCAGCATACAGTTATCGCCAATATGGATAGGGCAGACGTCGAGCATCACGCAGTCAAAATTGGCGTAAAAACCGGCGCCGAGAAAAATATTATAACCATAGTCGCAACGAAAGCTTGGCTCGATATACGCATCGCCGGCGCGAGCGAACAGCTCGGCCAGAATATGCTGACGTTGTTCCTGGTCATCCGGGGCGGAATGATTATAACGGTGCAACAACTGTCTGGCGCGCAGGCGATCGGCGCGAAGCGTTGGGTCGCCAGATAAATAGAGCTCACCGGCGATCATTTTGCGTTTTTCTTCACTCATGGGTCTTCCTTATACCTGACTGTTGATGGCCGTAGCAGTATAAAAAAGAAACCGGTTACAGGGTTGCTGTTGGCTGAATGATGTGATGTCTATCACAAAGATACCCTGCGGCGGCTGACCCGTACCGTCCGGCCAGCAGACCACGTAGTACGCGTAAATTAGCGGATAAATTTCCAGACAGAAGTCGGGATTTTATCGTATAGCTTATTCATGGTCAGTTCCGCCAGACGATGGTCGGCAGCTGAGTAAAATACCGCCAGCTCATTATCAGACAGTTCATATTTATTTTTTTCAATGACGCGCTCCAGCGTGTCAATTGTCTGGCAACGACGTAAGCGCATCAAATAGTCTGTTTTAGTTAATGGCTTATCAGACATAATTCCACCTTTTGATTGTAATAATTCTAACACGATAGACTGGCCGGGTTTTCCCGGCTGGCGTTGACAAAGCAACGAAATAGTCGGTTACCGGATTTTTTCCACTTTTGCAAATCCGTAGAGTTAATGCCGTAGTTACTGAACAACGTAAAAGTGTCGTCCAGATATTCGTCAACCTGAGCGATCAGCTTATTATCCTCTGCATACTTAATTTTATAATTAAGAGCGAATGTGGCAATGTGCTCGATCAATTCATTTAACTGGAGATTGACAGCCGACGTCGGGTCGTTGACCCAGCCATGGTTGCTCTCTTCCAGGTTTGCAAGGCAGTCATGATACAGCGTTTCGCAGAGAAAGCGTAGCTGTGCAATATCATGTCTTTTTGGCGAGTATTCGTCCATAATGCATCCCCTTTTGAGTGGTTTAAACGACGACTAGCAAACACCGTTGTGGGATGAACACGACTAACTGACCTGACACTAACTGAGTAATCCTGCTGATTTAACTATAATCCACTCTCCAACAGATTTCATCGTGCTATTACGAAAAATTACAATTATCAGCGAGAAATTATCTTAAAAATAGACGAATTAATTTCGCAGGCGCTGGCCCACAGCCGGAGAAATAGAGAAATCTTATGAATCATTGGTTTAAGGCAGGCAGCTGTCGCGTTCAGAAACCGCCGACCCGTGGATAATGATAGTAAGATTATTCCTGGTAAATGAGTGTTTGCCGATCCCGAGTTGTTGAACAAGCTGCTAAAAATAGCCTGCGCCATATCAATATATATTAAATGCAGAACGAAAAATAAACAATGGCAATATGTGCCTTGCCAGCCAGTGATAAAAAAGGGCCGCGGTAGCGGCCCTTTGTTCAGGAGTGAAGATTAATGATGCTCAACCTGATGGCTGTGCTCTATATCTTCCGATTTTTTGCTAAAGCGGCGACGAACCACCACAAAGAACACCGGCACGAAGAAGATCGCCAGGATCGTCGCGGTCACCATCCCGCCCATTACGCCTGTACCGACGGCGTTCTGCGCACCGGAGCCGGCGCCGGAGCTGATAACTAGCGGCATTACCCCGAGGATGAACGCCAGAGATGTCATCAGGATTGGACGTAGACGCATACGTACTGCTTCAAGCGTCGCCTCAATCAGCCCTTTGCCCTCTTTCTCCATCAGGTCTTTGGCGAATTCAACGATCAATATTGCGTTCTTCGCCGACAGGCCGATGGTGGTCAGCAGACCCACCTGGAAGTAAACGTCGTTGGTTAGCCCGCGGAAGGTGGCGGCTAACAGCGCACCGACCACACCCAGGGGGACGACCAGCATAACCGAGAACGGAATCGACCAGCTCTCATACAGCGCCGCCAGACACAGGAAGACGACAATCAGCGAGATGGCATACAGGGCAGGGGCCTGGTTGCCGGACAGTCGCTCCTGATAAGACATCCCGGTCCAGTCGTAGCCGATACCGGAAGGCAGTTTACCCGCCAGCTCTTCCATCAGCGCCATCGCCTCACCGGTACTCTTGCCTGGCGCGGCCTGACCGAGGATTTCCAGTGACGGCAGACCGTTGTAGCGTTCCAGACGCGGCGAACCGTATTCCCAACGCGAGGTCGAGAAAGCAGAGAACGGCACCATCTGACCATCGCTGCCGCGAACATACCACTTGCCGATATCTTCCGGCAGCATACGGTATTTCGCTTCGGACATGATGTACACTTTCTTCACGCGGCCGCGGTCGATAAAGTCGTTGACATAGCTTCCGCCCCAGGCTGCGCCCAGCGTGGTGTTAATGTCGCTGATGGAGACGCCCAGCGCCTGAGCTTTCTCCTGATCGATATCGATTTTAAACTGCGGTGTATCTTCCAGACCGTTAGGGCGCACGCCGGTCAGCACGTCAGGATGCTGCGCCACCATGCCAAACAGTTGGTTACGCGCCTGGGTCAGTTTTTCGTGGCCCAGACCGCCCTGGTCAATCAGCTCGAAGTCAAAGCCGGTCGCGGTACCCAGTTCAACGATAGCCGGCAGGTTAAAGGCGAAGACCATCGCATCTTTAATCTGCGAGAAGTAGCCCATTGCTCTCGCGGTGATCGCTTCAACTTTGTTTTCCTCACCCGGACGCTGGCTCCAGTCTTTCAGCGAAACGAACGCGATACCGGTGTTCTGGCCGCGGCCGGCGAAACCGAAGCCGTTAACCGCAAACACGGATTCCACGTTGTCCTTCTCTTTGGTGAGATAGTAATTCGTCATCTCATCCAGCACTTTCTGCGTACGCTCCTGGGTGGCGCCGGCAGGCAGCTGCGCCATACTCAGGAATACACCCTGGTCCTCGTCCGGCAGGAACGAGCTCGGCAGACGGACGAACAGCCATGCCATACCCACCACGATGATCAGATACAGCACCAGATAACGACCGGTGCTGCGCAGAATGTTGCCTACGCTGTCGGTGTAATGGTGCGTGCTCTTATCAAACATGCGGTTAAACCAGCCGAAGAAGCCGGTGGTCGCGCCATGGCTGCCTTTCTGAATGGGTTTCAGCATCGTGGCGCACAGCGCCGGCGTCAGGATTAACGCCACCAGTACCGACAGCGCCATCGCGGAAACGATAGTGATGGAGAACTGGCGATAGATGGCCCCGGTTGAGCCGCCGAAGAACGCCATCGGGATAAATACCGCCGACAGCACCATAGCGATACCAACCAGCGCGCCCTGAATCTGTCCCATCGATTTACGCGTCGCTTCTTTCGGCGGCAGACCCTCTTCCGCCATCACGCGCTCGACGTTCTCTACCACCACGATGGCGTCATCCACCAACAGGCCGATGGCGAGCACCATCCCGAACATCGTCAGGGTGTTTATCGAGAAGCCAAACGCCGCCAGCACCGCGAAGGTGCCTAACAGGACCACCGGTACCGCGATGGTGGGGATCAGGGTGGCGCGGAAGTTCTGCAGGAACAGATACATGACCAGGAACACCAGGATGATCGCTTCCACCAGCGTTTTAACCACTTCGTGAATAGAAATTTTCACGAACGGGGTGGTGTCATACGGGTAAACGATCTTCATCCCCGACGGGAAAAACGGCTCCATCTTCGCCAGTTCAGCGCGAATAGCGTTGGCGGTATCCAGCGCGTTCGCGCCGGTAGCCAGTTTAATACCCAGACCGGATGCCGGCTGGCCGTTAAACTTCGCCACTACGTCATAGCTTTCGCCGCCCAGCTCAATTTTGGCGACATCACGCAGACGAACCTGGGAACCGTCCTGGTTCACCTTCAGCAGGATGTTGCCAAACTCTTCCGTATTGGTCAGACGCGTCTGCGCGATGATCGAGGCGTTAAGCTGCTGGCCTTTCACCGGCGGCGTACCGCCTAACTGGCCCGCGGCCACCTGGGCGTTCTGCGCTTTCAGGGCGCTGATCACATCCACCGGCGTAAGCTGGAAGTTGTTCAGTTTGTTTGGATCCATCCAGATACGCATCGCATACTGGGAACCGAATAGCTGAACGTCGCCGACGCCGCTGGTACGGCTAATCGGATCCTTCATGTTGGCCGCCACGTAGTCCGAAATATCGTCCTGGTTCATGGTGCCGTTGGTGTTAATGACGCCGACAACCATCAGGAAGCTGCTGGACGCTTTCTCAACGCTAATCCCTTGCTGCTGTACTTCTTGCGGCAGCAGAGGCGTCGCCAGCGCCAGCTTGTTCTGAACCTGAACCTGGGCGATATCCGGATCGGTACCGGATTCGAAGGTCAGCGTAATGGTTGCCGTACCGGTGGAGTCGCCATTTGAGGACATGTACATCAGGTGATCGATACCGTTCATATTCTGTTCGATAACCTGAGTTACGGTGTTCTGCACCGTTTCGGCGTCAGCACCGGGGTACATGGCGGTAATGGAAATTGCTGGCGGCGCAATCGTCGGATATTGCGCCACCGGCAATTTGAGGATTGATAATCCCCCAGCCAGCATGATGATAATGGCGATCACCCATGCAAATATGGGGCGATCGATAAAGAAATTAGGCATGTCTTAACGGCTCCTGTTTAAGTTAAGACTTGGTTTGTTCTGATGGCGCGTTGCCTGCGGCTTGCTGTTTATCATCAGAAGCTACTTCCTGCGCTTTTACCTGCACACCTGGTTTGATTTTTTGCAGGCCGGTGACGATAACGCGATCGCCGGATTTCAGACCGTCAGTGACCAGCCATTTATCGCCGATCGCCTGAGAAGCAGTGACCTGGCGGACTTCGACTTTATCGCCTTCCCCCACTACCATGACGCTGGCGTCGCCGCGCGGCGTACGGGTAACACCCTGTTGCGGTACCAGCAGGGCGTCAGGGTTAATCCCTTCTTCCAGACGGGCACGGACGAACATCCCCGGTAGCAGAGTGTGATCCGGGTTCGGGAAAATAGCGCGTAGCGTGATTGAGCCGGTGGTCTGATCGACGGTGACATCCGAGAATTCCAGCGTGCCGGACTGCGGATACTTAAGACCGTCATTAGTCACCAGCTCCACTTTCGCTTTGCCGTTTTCCTGTTTCAGGCGGCCGTCGGCTAGCTCCTGCTTCAGGCGCAGGAAATCATTGCTCGACTGGGTGACGTCAACATAGATCGGATCCAGCTGCTGAACGGTTGCCAGGGCGGTCGTTTGACCATTCTGTACCAGCGCCCCTTCGGTCACGGCGGATTTACCGATCCGGCCGCTGATCGGCGAGGTGACTTTGGTATAGGCCAGATTGATGCGCGCGGTTTCAACGGCAGCTTTCGCCGCGACCACGGCCGCATTGCTCTGCTGCGCCGTTGCAACGGCGGTATCGTAGTCTTGTTGACTAATATATTTGGTGCCCAACAGTTTCTGATAACGCTTGACCGTCAGTTGATCCATGTTTGCCGCCGCCTGGGCTTTTGCCAGGTCGCCTTTGGCGCTGTCATAGCTGGCCTGATAGGTGGCTGGATCGATCTGATACAGGGAGACGCCGGCCTGGATATCGCTACCTTCCACGAAGTTACGTTTTAAAATAATGCCACTGACCTGAGGACGGACTTCCGCAATGCGATAGGCGCTGGTGCGGCCTGGCAGTTCGGTGGTTATTTGTAGAGGTGCGGATTTGAGCGTCACAATACCGACTTCCGGCATGTGCTGGGCTCCCTGTTGAGCCGGTTTATCGTCACATCCTGTTAGCGCTAAGCTGCCTGAGAGCATCAGAACGACCGCCAGAGGCGTTAACCCTCTGTTTTTGTTCATATGTAAACCTCGAGTGTCCAATTTCAAAATGTTCAGTGGCTCAAACAACCACAAACCCACTACAGTCTTTCTATTATGGTCATGCTATGGTACATACATTCACAAATGTATGTAAACGTAACCTCTGTAAAGTCATTAACCTATGGCACGAAAAACCAAACAACAGGCACGTGAAACCCGGCAACTGATTCTGGATGTTGCTCTGCGTCTGTTTTCGCAGCAAGGCGTATCATCTACCTCGTTGGCAACAATTGCAAAAGCTGCGGGTGTAACGAGGGGGGCTATCTACTGGCATTTCAAGAATAAATCAGATTTATTCAACGAAATTTGGGAGCTGTCAGACGCCAGTATTAGCGATCTCGAAATTGAGTATCGGGCAAAATTCCCCAACGATCCACTCTCAGTTATCAGGGAGATTCTAGTCTATGTTCTTGAAGCGACAGTGACAGAAGAACGTCGACGATTAATGATGGAGATTATCTATCATAAGTGTGAGTTCGTCGGTGAAATGACCGTGGTGCAGCAGGCCCAGCGGCAGCTCTCCCTGGCGAGTTATGAGCGTATCGAGCAGACCTTGAAAGAGTGCATCGCGGCGAAGCTGCTGCCCGCCAATTTACTCACCCGGCGGGCGGCCGTGTTAATGCGCAGCTACCTTTCCGGGCTGATGGAAAACTGGCTGTTTGCCCCCGATTCGTTCGACCTGCATGCGGAAGCGCGGGACTACGTCGCTATTCTGCTGGAGATGTATCAATTTTGCCCGACGCTACGCGGCCCGGAGAGCTTGTCAGCTTAAAGGTAGCGCGCGGATGGGCGTGAATTTTTAGCGCCGTCCGCCGCTATTCGCCAGCGCTGAGAAGTGCTATTCTGCGCGCTTGCGACGACCCCCGGTATTCTCCGGCATTTGCATTCATTCATATTAACTATGCTGCACACGATCTCCAGGCAACGCGCCACGTTCATCTTTATTATCACGCTGCTCTGTTTTATTGGCCTTTTCAGCCCAGTCCAGGGCCGCGCCGCGGATCTCCCCGATCGGGCAGAGGTGCAGAGCCAGCTCAATACGTTAAACAAGCAAAAAGAACTGACTCCGCAGGACAAACTGGTCCAGCAGGATCTGACTCAGACGCTGGAAACGCTGGATAAAATCGAGCGTATCAAAAGCGAGACGGCACAGCTGCGACAGCAGGTCGAGCAGGCGCCGGCGAAGCTGCGCCAGGCGGTGGAGAGCCTCAATAACCTGAGCGATGTCCCGAACGACGACGCGACGCGCAAAACGCTAAGTACGCTCTCCCTGCGTCAGCTGGAGTCGCGCGTCACCCAGACGCTGGACGATCTGCAGAATGCGCAAAACGATCTGGCGACCTATAACAGCCAGCTGGTTTCCCTGCAAACGCAGCCGGAACGCGTGCAAAATGCGATGTTCAACGCCTCCCAGCAGCTGCAGCAGATCCGCAATCGTCTGAATGGCACCTCGGTGGGCGACGAGACCCTACGCCCGACCCAGCAGGTGCTGTTGCAGGCTCAACAGGCATTGCTCAACGCGCAGATCGAGCAACAGCGCAAGAGCCTCGAAGGCAACACTATCCTGCAGGATACCCTACAGAAGCAGCGTGACTACGTCACCGCCTGGAGCAACCGGTTGGAGCATCAGCTACAGCTGCTGCAGGAGGCCGTGAACAGCAAACGGCTGACCCTGACCGAGAAAACCGCCCAGGAGGCGGTTACCCCCGACGAAACGGCGCGTATTCAGGCCAACCCGCTGGTCAAGCAGGAGCTGGATATTAACCATCAGCTCAGCGAGAAGCTGATTCAGGCAACAGAGAACGGTAACCAGCTGGTGCAGCGCAATATCCAGGTCAAAAACTGGCTCGACCGCGCGCTGCAGTCTGAACGGGATATTAAAGAGCAAATTTCAGTTCTGCGGGGGAGCCTGCTGCTGTCGCGTATTCTTTACCAACAGCAACAGACATTACCGTCGGCGGATGAGCTGCAGGATATGACCAACCGCATCGCCGACCTGCGGCTTGAACAGTTTGAGGTGAACCAGCAGCGCGACGCGCTGTTCCAGAGCGATGCCTTTGTCGCCAAACTGGAGGAGGGGCACAGCAGCGAAGTGAACGATGAAGTCCACGCCGCGCTACTGGAAGTGATCGACATGCGTCGCGAACTGCTTGATCAGTTCAACAAACAGTTGGGTAACCAGCTGATGATGGCCATCAACCTGCAGATCAACCAGCAGCAGCTGATGAGCGTCTCGAGCAGTCTGAAGGAAATTCTGACCCAGCAAATTTTCTGGGTGAACAGCAATAAACCGATGGACTGGGAGTGGATTAAGGCCTTCCCGGAGGCGCTGAAAGGTCAGTTTAAGGCGATGAAAATCACCGTGAACTGGGAAAAAGCGTGGCCTGCGGTGTTTGTCGCTTTCCTGGCCGGTTTACCGCTGCTGTTGATTGCCGGCCTCATCCGCTGGCGTCTGCAGTGGCTCAAGGATTATCAGGCAAAGCTTGCTTCCCAGGTGGGACAGCTGCGCAACGATACCCAGCTGCATACGCCGAAGGCGATCCTGATCGATCTGATCCGCGCCTTACCGGTGGTGCTGTTGATTCTGGCTATCGGTCTGATCTTACTCACCATGCAGTTAAATATTAGCGGACTGCTGTGGGCGTACAGTAAAAAGCTGGCTATGTTCTGGCTGGTATTTGGCCTGTGCTGGAAAGTGCTGGAAAAGAACGGCGTCGCGGTCAACCACTTTAATATGCCGGCGCAGTTGACCAGCCACTGGCGGCGGCAGATTGTTCGCGTCAGCCTGGCGCTGCTGCCGCTGAATTTCTGGTCGGTGATTTCCGAACTGTCGCCGCTGAACCTGATGGACGACGTGCTGGGGCAGTTGGTGATTTTCTTCAACTTACTGCTGATCGCGGTGCTGGTTTGGCCGATGTGCCGGGAAAGTTGGCGCGATAAAGAGTCGCACAGCCTGCGCCTGCTGACGATCACGGTGTTGTCTATCGTTCCGGTGGCCCTGATGGTGCTGACGGCAACCGGCTACTTCTACACGACGCTGCGTCTGGCGGGACGCTGGATCGAGACCGTGTATCTGGTGATGATCTGGAACCTGCTGTACCAGACCGTGCTGCGCGGCCTGAGCGTGGCGGCGCGGCGTATCGCCTGGCGCCGCGCGCTGGCGCGCCGTCAACATCTGGTGAAGGAAGGGGCGGAAGGCGCCGAGCCGCAGGAAGAGCCAACTATCGCTCTCGAGCAGGTCAACCAGCAGACGCTGCGCATCACCATGTTGGTGATGGTCGCGCTGTTCGCGGTGATGTTCTGGGCGATTTGGTCTGATTTGATCACCGTTTTCGCCTACCTCGACAGCATTACCCTCTGGCACTACAACGGCACCGAGGCGGGGGCCAGCGTGGTGCGCAGCGTGACGATGGGCAGTTTGTTGTTCGCCATTGTGGCGTCAATGGTCGCCTGGGCGCTGATCCGCAACCTGCCGGGTTTGCTGGAGGTGCTGGTGCTGTCGCGGCTCAACATGCGTCAGGGGACCTCCTACGCCATCACCACCATTCTCAACTATGCGATTATCGCTATCGGGGCGATGACGGTATTCGGGGCGCTGGGCGTCTCCTGGGATAAACTGCAATGGCTGGCGGCCGCGCTGTCGGTTGGTTTAGGTTTTGGTCTGCAGGAGATCTTCGGTAACTTTGTCTCCGGCCTAATCATTCTGTTCGAACGTCCGGTGCGCATTGGGGATACGGTCACTATCGGAACCTTCTCGGGGACGGTAAGCAAAATCCGTATTCGCGCCACCACCATCACCGACTTCGATCGCAAAGAGGTGATTATCCCGAACAAGGCGTTCGTTACCGAGCGCTTGATCAACTGGTCGCTCTCCGACACCGTGACCCGGGTGGTGATCCGCCTCGGCGTCGCCTATGGCTCAGACCTGGATAAGGTGAAAGAGGTGCTGCTGAAGGCCGCGCACGATCATCCGAAAGTGATGCAGGAGCCGGCGCCAGCGGTTTTCTTCACCACCTTCGGGGCCAGTACCCTGGATCATGAACTGCGTCTGTATGTTCGAGAACTGCGCGATCGCAGCTACACGGTGGATGAGCTCAACCGCGCCATCGACCGCCTGTGCCGGGAGAATGACATCAACATTGCCTTTAACCAGCTGGAAGTTCATCTGCGCAATGAAAAAGGCGATGAAGTCACCGAAGTGAAACGGGACGGGAAAGGCGACGATCTGGCGCCCACCACCGCGTCCTGATCGAAGAGGGGCGGCGCAAAGCCGCCCCTGCTGTATCAGGGCGCCAGCGCGGCGAGTTCTTCATCGCTCAGCCCGGTGAGCTCCTGCACGGTTTGACGTTCGAGGCCGCGCGCCAGCATTCTGGCGGCGATGCTGCGAGTGGCGGCTTCTCGACCTTCCTGCTCACCCTCTTGCTGTCCCTGTTTACGGCCTTTCTCTTCCAGCCATTCGGCAATGGTCATCATCAGCTCCTTATGCCTGGGCGACTGCGCCGCCAGCGTGCGGATCAGCGCCCCCGGATGTTCCGTGGTTCCCGCCTGCAACATATAGCGCAGCAGCGTATTCAGCTGCGCTTCTGTCAGATAGCCTTGCGTCATCAGCGCAATCAGCGGCACCTGCAGCTCGGCCAGATCGCGATGGCGGATATGCTTTTGCAGCAGCTCCAGCATGGCCATCCGCCGATGACGGGCGATCTGATTATCTGGCATTACGGTGAGGTCCACCAGCGGAAAATCATTGCTATAGAGCGCCTTCGCCAGCGCCGGATCGGCGAATAGCTGTTGCCAGTTGCGGGCCCAGGGCCAGGGGCTCACTTTGCCGTGATAAAACAGAATCGGCACCACCAGCGGCAGCGTGTCGTGGCCGGCGTCCAGATGACGCTGCATGGCGGCCAGCGCATAGCGCAGCAGGCGAAACGCCATCAGCTTGTCCGGGGTACTCTGGTGCTCAATCAGCGCGTACACATAGCCCGGTCCATGACGCGTGCGCAGTGAGTAAAGGATATCGGAATAGCTGGCGCGCAGGTCCTCTTCAACAAAGCTACCGGAGACCAGCTGCAGCGAATCCAGTTCGCAGATCGCCAGAAACGGCGCGGGGAGGTACAACTGCAAAAAATCCTTCGCGACCGCCTGATGCATGAGCATCTGGCGAAACACCGCGTCGTGTGGGGTTTGACTGACTTTTTCCATCAATATTGTCTCCAGTGGCGTCATGCGCAGAGGACCAGACTGCCAGCACACTGCCGGAGAGAACATCCTACTTCTCTGGGTTTTGCGACCCGCTTTCCGCGTTTTTTAACTTGTTTGCATAATCCCGCCGGACAATTTCCAGCGCGCTCAGCACGGTTTGCGCCGGGATCTGATGCGATTCCAGCAACATGATTAAATCGACGGCCAGTTTGACCTCATCGGATGCATTTTCCAGCGACATCGGGCTCTCCTGTTAGCGCGTCAGCCGCGCCAGTACGTTTTCAATCTTGTCCAGCGCCTGTCGGCAGCGCGCCAACCGGCCGCTGTAGGCTTCAACTTCTTTCCCCAGCCGCTGCTGCTCGTCAAGGCTGGTCGCCTGCGCCAGCTGACGCTGGCGTTGGTCGCGCATCGCCAGCAGGCGGCGCTCATACTCCTGATGCTGCAGGCGACGGCGCTGCCAGCGGCTCAACGTTGGCGACGCGTGGTCCCAACTGCGCAAGGACCAGGTGGCGGTTTCACGGCGCAGCGCGGCGATTTGTGCCGCCAGACGCTCGGCAATCCAGACCACCTGCGGCAGCTGCTGGCGCTCGACGGCCTGGCGGAGCTGGTTAAAGTTGTGTTGGGCTTCCGCCAGATAGGCCTGCATCAGCGTGCTGCGGGTGTGGAAGAGCTGGCGGTCAAAGCGCGGGCTGAGGGTCGCGTGCTCCGCCAGCGGCGCCACCAGCGCGGCCAGCTCACTGAGCTGGTCGTTCAGCGTTTGTAAAAGTTGAGCAGTTTTCACCAACCCCCTCCATTTTCCGTCAGCCAACTGTGCTACAGTAGCCTCATCTGTTTGATAACGATTCGCATTATGCCACCTGTTATTTTAACCATTATCGGCTGGCTGGCGGTAGCGCTGGGTACGCTGGGCGTCTTCTTACCGTTGCTGCCGACGACGCCGTTTATCCTGCTCGCCGCCTGGTGCTTTGCCCGCTCATCGCCGCGCTTTCACCAGTGGCTGCTGTATCGCTCCTGGTTTGGCGGCTATCTTCGCCACTGGCAACAGTACCGCGCCATGCCTCGCGGCGCTAAACCGCGCGCCATTGCGATGATCGTGGTGACTTTTGCTATTTCGCTATGGCTGGTTAAGCTTACGTGGGTGCGCATCATGCTGTTGGTCATTCTGGCCTGTCTGCTGATCTTTATGTGGCGCATTCCGGTGGTTGACGCAAAGCAACAAAAGCACTGATGCGCAATAATGCCTGTTGCAATTGTTGCCGACAGCCAGTAAATTCTGGCGTTTTCGAGCGCGGGCAAGCCTGGTCAAAGGTTAAACAAATGTTTCTTTGGCCCCTTTTGCACGCCCGTGGGTAATACCGTTTCAATCAGGCATACACTTATGACCGCAACTGCACAGCAGCTTGAATATCTGAAGAACAGCATCCAGAGTATCGAGGATTATCCAAAACCTGGCATTCTTTTCCGCGATGTCACCAGCTTACTGGAAGACCCGAAGGCCTACGCGCTTAGCATTGAACTGCTGACCGAGCGCTACAAAGACGCGGGTATTACCAAAGTGGTAGGGACTGAGGCGCGTGGCTTCCTGTTCGGCGCCCCGGTCGCGCTGGCGCTGGGCGTGGGCTTTGTTCCGGTACGCAAGCCGCGTAAGTTGCCGCGTGAAACCATCGCCGAGACCTATGAGCTGGAGTATGGCACCGATCAGCTGGAGATCCACGTTGACGCCATTAAACCGGGCGATAAAGTGCTGGTGGTTGACGATCTGCTGGCGACCGGCGGCACTATCGACGCCACGGTCAAACTGATCCGCCGCCTCGGCGGCGAAGTGCACGATGCCGCTTTCATTATCAATCTCTTCGATCTGGGCGGCGAACAGCGCCTGGAGAAGCTGGGGATCCACTGCTACAGTCTGGTGCCGTTCCCGGGCCACTAAGCAAATCCCTCCACATAGCCTCGCCGATCGGGCGGGGCTGTGATAGCATGACCCCTTCGTGATTTCACCTTCCAGCGTTTCAGAGCCAGCCCATGAGTTATCAGGTCTTAGCCCGTAAATGGCGCCCACAAACCTTTGCTGACGTCGTCGGCCAGGAACATGTGCTGACCGCACTGGCGAACGGCTTGTCGTTAGGGCGCATTCATCACGCTTATCTTTTTTCCGGTACCCGCGGGGTCGGGAAGACCTCCATCGCCCGTCTGCTGGCGAAAGGGTTAAACTGTGAAACCGGCATCACCGCCACCCCCTGCGGCGTGTGCGATAACTGCCGGGAAATTGAACAGGGGCGCTTTGTCGATCTGATTGAGATTGACGCCGCCTCGCGAACCAAAGTCGAAGATACCCGCGATCTGCTGGACAACGTCCAGTACGCGCCGGCCCGCGGCCGCTTTAAGGTCTATCTCATCGACGAAGTCCATATGCTGTCGCGTCACAGCTTCAACGCGTTGTTAAAAACGCTGGAGGAGCCGCCGGCGCACGTCAAATTCCTGCTGGCGACAACGGATCCGCAGAAGCTGCCGGTAACGATCTTATCCCGCTGCCTGCAGTTCCACCTGAAGGCGCTGGACGTTGAACAGATCCGCCATCAGCTGGAGCATATTCTTGGCGAAGAGCAGATTGCCTTTGAGCCCCGCGCGCTGCAGCTGTTGTCGCGGGCGGCCGATGGCAGCCTGCGCGATGCCTTAAGCCTGACCGATCAGGCGATTGCCAGTGGGGAAGGGCAGCTGACGGCCGCATCGGTGAGCACCATGCTCGGCACCCTTGATGACGATCAGGCGCTGTCGCTGATTGAAGCGCTGGTTGCTGCCGACGGCGAGCGGGTCATGGCGGGCGTCAATGACGCCGCCGCACGCGGCGTCGAGTGGGAGGCGCTGCTGGTCGAGATGCAGAGCCTGCTGCACCGCATCGCCATGGTTCAGCTGTCGCCTTCGGCGCTGGGCGCCGACATGGCCGCGGTCGAAGTGCGGATGCGCGAACTGGCGCGAACCGTACCGCCCGGCGATGTTCAGCTCTACTACCAAACGCTGCTGATTGGCCGCAAAGAGCTGCCTTACGCCCCGGACCGGCGGATGGGCGTCGAAATGACGCTGCTGCGTGCCCTGGCGTTTCATCCGCGTAAGCCGCTGCCGGAGCCGGAGGTGCAACCGGCACAGGCCGCCGCGCCCGCGCCGCGTCAGCCGGTTGCCCCCGCCGCGCCGCCGCCACAGTCGCCGCAGAGTTTGCCGCCGACCACCAGCCAGGTGCTGGCGGCCCGCAGCCACCTGCAGCGCAGCCAGGGAGCAACCACCCCAAAAAAGAGTGAACCGGCAGCCGCTTCCCGCGCGCGGCCGGTGAATAACGCTGCGCTGGAGCGACTGAGTTCGATTACCGAGCGCGTCCAGGCTCGTCCGGCCGCGGCCGCGCTGGAGCAGGCTCCGGCGAAGAAAGAGGCCTATCGCTGGAAGGCGACGACGGTGGTGGAAGAGACCAAAGTCGAAGTCGCCACGCCCAAAGCGCTGAAAAAGGCGCTGGAGCATGAGAAGACGCCGGAGCTGGCGGCCAAGCTCGCCGAAGAAGCGGTCGAGCGCGACAGCTGGGCGGCGGAAGTGAGCCAGCTGGCGGTACCGAAGCTGGTCGAGCAGGTGGCGCTCAACGCGTGGAAAGAGCAGGAGGGCAGCCGCGTCTGTCTGCATCTGCGTCCCAGCCAGCGCCACCTCAATTCCGCCAGCGCGCAGCAAAAGCTGGCTGAAGCGCTGGGGGTGTTGTACGGTACGCCGGTTGAATTGACCATCGTGGAAGACGATAATCCCGCGATGCGTACGCCGCTGGAGTGGCGGCAGGCTATTTATGAAGAGAAGCTCGCGCAGGCGCGCGAAGCCATTATCGCGGATAATAACATTCAGACCCTGCGTCGTTTCTTCGACGCCGATCTGGATGATGAGAGTATTCGCCCCATTTGAATGCCAGTCTGACTGGCATTCAGTACCTTTAACGATGACTGACTGAGAGAGAAGCCTATGTTTGGTGGAAAAGGCGGCCTGGGTAACCTGATGAAGCAGGCCCAGCAGATGCAAGAAAAAATGCAGAAGATGCAGGAAGAGATCGCTCAGCTGGAAGTAACCGGCGAATCCGGCGCGGGTCTGGTGAAAGTGACCATTAACGGCGCGCACAACTGCCGCCGTGTGGAGATCGACCCAAGCCTGCTGGAAGACGACAAAGAGATGCTCGAAGATCTGGTGGCTGCCGCGTTCAACGACGCCGCGCGCCGTATCGAAGAGACCCAGAAAGAGAAGATGGCTTCCGTTTCTGCCGGTATGCAACTGCCGCCAGGCTTCAAGATGCCGTTCTGATGCAAACCAGCCCGCTGTTAACTCAGCTTATGGAAGCGCTGCGCTGTCTGCCGGGCGTCGGCCCGAAGTCAGCGCAGCGCATGGCGTTTACCCTGCTGCAGCGCGATCGCAGCGGCGGGATGCGCCTGGCGCAGGCGCTGACGCGTGCGATGTCGGAGATCGGCCACTGCGCCGATTGCCGCACCTTCACCGAGCAGGAGGTGTGCAATATCTGCAGCAACCCGCGTCGCCAGGAAAACGGCCAGATCTGTGTGGTAGAGAGTCCGGCGGACATCTATGCCATTGAGCAGACCGGGCAGTATTCCGGCCGCTACTTCGTGCTGATGGGGCACCTGTCGCCGCTCGACGGCATCGGGCCTGATGACATCGGGCTCGATCGCCTGGAGCAACGGCTGGAGGCGGAGTCGATCACCGAGGTGATCCTCGCCACCAACCCGACCGTTGAGGGCGAGGCGACGGCCAACTACATCGCAGAGCTGTGCGCGCAGTATGGCGTCGACGCCAGCCGAATCGCCCACGGCGTGCCGGTGGGCGGCGAGCTGGAGATGGTCGACGGCACCACGCTGTCCCACTCCCTGGCCGGTCGCCACAAGATTACTTTCTGAACAAATGGAGGCGGCCTTTGCCGCCTCCGCTTGAAAAATTTCCCCGCTGTCCCCATCTCCCACTCAACGGTTTTTTACCCATTTAAAATGGCATTGTTGAGGTTGAATCAGATGAAAGGACAAGAAACTCGTGGTTTTCAGTCAGAAGTAAAGCAGCTTCTGCACCTGATGATCCATTCCCTCTATTCCAACAAAGAAATCTTTCTGCGTGAGCTGATTTCCAACGCCTCTGATGCGGCCGATAAGCTGCGTTTCCGCGCGCTGTCGCAGCCGGATTTGTATGAGGGAGACGGCGAGCTGCGCGTGCGGGTTTCGTTTGATAAAGACAACCGCACCCTGACCATCGCCGATAACGGTATCGGTATGAACCGGGAAGAGGTTATCGACCATCTCGGCACCATCGCCAAATCCGGCACCAAAGCGTTCCTCGAATCGATGGGTTCCGACCAGGCGAAGGATAGCCAGCTGATCGGTCAGTTCGGCGTCGGCTTCTATTCGGCCTTCATCGTGGCGGACAAAGTGACCGTGCGTACCCGTGCGGCGGGCGACAAGCCGGAAAACGGCGTGTTCTGGGAATCCGCCGGCGAAGGCGAATATACCGTAGCTGATATCACCAAAGCCGATCGCGGCACCGAAATCACCCTGCATCTGCGCGAAGGCGAAGATGATTTCCTCAACGACTGGCGCGTGCGCTCTATCATCAGCAAGTATTCCGACCATATCGCGCTGCCGGTTGAGATTGAAAAACGGGAAGAGAAAGACGGCGAAACCGTGATTTCGTGGGAAAAAATCAACAAGGCGCAGGCCCTGTGGACCCGCAGCAAATCCGAAGTTAACGACGACGAATACAAAGAGTTTTATAAGCATATCGCTCACGACTACAGCGACCCGCTGACCTGGAGCCACAACCGCGTGGAAGGTAAGCAGGAGTACACCAGCCTGCTGTATATCCCGTCGCAGGCACCGTGGGATATGTGGAACCGCGATCATAAACACGGCCTGAAGCTGTACGTCCAGCGTGTGTTCATCATGGACGACGCCGAGCAGTTTATGCCGAACTACCTGCGCTTCGTGCGCGGCCTGATCGATTCCAACGATCTGCCGCTGAACGTCTCCCGTGAAATCCTGCAGGACAGCAGCGTGACCCGCAACCTGCGCACCGCGCTGACCAAACGCGCGCTGCAGATGCTGGATAAGCTGGCGAAAGACGACGCTGAAAAATACCAAACCTTCTGGAAACAGTTCGGCCTGGTGCTGAAAGAGGGCCCGGCGGAAGATCCGAGCAACCAGGAAGCGATCGCCAAACTGCTGCGTTTCGCAACCACCCATACCGACTCCTCCGCGCAGACCGTATCGCTGGAAGAGTATGTCTCACGCATGAAAGAAGGTCAGGAGAAGATCTACTACATCACAGCCGACAGCTATGCGGCGGCGAAGAGCAGCCCGCACCTCGAGCTGCTGCGTAAGAAAGGGATCGAAGTGCTGCTGCTCTCCGATCGCATCGACGAGTGGATGATGAGCTACCTGACCGAGTTCGACGGCAAAGCGTTCCAGTCTGTCGCTAAAGCCGACGAGTCGCTGGACAAGCTGGCGGATGAAGTAGACGAGTCCACCAAAGAAGCCGAAAAAGCGCTGGAGCCGTTCGTTGAGCGGGTGAAAAACCTGCTTGGCGACCGGGTGAAAGAGGTGCGTCTGACCCATCGTCTGACCGACACCCCGGCGATTGTCACCACCGACGCCGACGAGATGAGCACTCAGATGGCGAAGCTGTTCGCGGCAGCGGGCCAGGCGGTGCCGGAAGTGAAATACATCTTCGAACTGAACCCGGCGCATCAGCTGGTGAAACGCGCGGCCGATACCCAGGACGACGCGCAGTTCGGCGAATGGGTGGAACTGCTGCTGGATCAGGCGCTGCTGGCCGAGCGCGGCACGCTGGAAGATCCGAACCAGTTTATCCGCCGTATGAACCAGCTGCTGGCTTCCTGACGCGAACCTGAACGAGTAGCCCGGCCGAGCGACGCGACGCCGGGAACGGGATAAATGCCCCGTCTGAGCGATGTGCTCAGGCGGGGCATTTCACATTGGATTGCATAAAATATCTCACCATTAACCGTTTCAGCCGCACCGCCTTCCTTGAGCCATCGCCGTTCTGGTGGTATGGTTTAGCGTTTTTGAAAAATTGAATCGACTTTTGAGGGGATTTTCGTAATGCGTATTATTCTGCTTGGCGCTCCGGGCGCGGGTAAAGGAACTCAGGCTCAGTTCATCATGGAGAAATACGGTATTCCGCAAATCTCCACCGGCGATATGCTGCGCGCGGCGGTAAAATCCGGCTCTGAGCTCGGTAAGCAAGCGAAAGACATTATGGACGCTGGCAAGCTGGTGACCGATGAGCTGGTCATCGCGCTGGTGAAAGAGCGTATCGCCCAGGAAGATTGCCGTAACGGCTTCCTGCTGGACGGCTTCCCGCGGACCATTCCGCAGGCTGACGCCATGAAAGAGGCGGGCATTACCGTTGATTACGTGCTGGAATTCGACGTGCCGGACGAACTGATCGTCGACCGCATCGTTGGCCGTCGCGTCCACGCGGCATCCGGTCGCGTATACCACATCAAATTCAATCCGCCGAAGGTGGAAGGTAAAGACGACGTGACCGGCGAAGAGCTGACCACCCGTAAAGACGATCAGGAAGAGACCGTGCGTAAGCGTCTGGTAGAATACCATCAGATGACAGCGCCGCTGATCGGCTACTACACCAAAGAAGCGCAGGCGGGCAACACCAAATACGCCAAAGTCGACGGCACCAAAGCGGTAGCTGACGTGCGCGCCGAACTGGAAAAAATCCTCGGCTGATAAAGCCTTTTCTCATCCTGCTGCGGCAGGATGAGAACTCCTCTCATTTCTACCTTTTGCTATGATTGGTTCCGTTTAGCGCCATTTCAGCTACAATTGGCTGCGATTCAAATGGTTAAGAGGCGGTAATGCATCAGACGAAAACAGGTATCTTGCTGGCCAATTTAGGCACTCCCGATGCGCCCACCCCCGGGGCGGTGAAGCGCTATCTGCGACAATTCCTCAGCGACAAACGGGTGGTGGATACGTCTCGTCTGCTATGGTGGCCGCTGCTGCGCGGCGTCATACTGCCGATTCGCTCCCCGCGCGTGGCGAAGCTCTATCAGTCCGTGTGGATGGAAGAGGGATCGCCGCTGATGGTGTATAGTCGTCGCCAGCAGCAGGCGCTGGCTGCCAGGCTGCCGGATACCCCGGTGGCGCTGGGCATGAGTTATGGTTCACCGTCACTGGCCAGCGCGGTGGATGACTTACTGGCGCAGGGGGTGGAGCACATCGTGGTGCTGCCGCTGTATCCGCAATATTCCTGCTCGACGGTGGCCGCCGTCTGGGACGAACTGGCGCGGATTCTGGCGAAAAAGCGCGCCATTCCGGGTATCTCGTTTATTCGCGACTATGCCGAACATCCGGACTATATCCATGCGCTGGCGGCCAGCGTGCGCGCTTCCTTCGCGGTGCATGGGGAACCGGATCTGCTGCTGCTCTCCTATCATGGGATCCCGCAGCGCTATGCCAACCAGGGCGATGATTATCCTCAGCGCTGTCGCGATACGACGCGGGAACTGGTTTCCGCGCTGGGGCTGCCGCCGGAGCGGGTGATGATGACTTTCCAGTCGCGCTTTGGCCGGGAACCCTGGCTGACGCCGTACACCGATGAAACGCTAAAGATGCTCGGCGAGAAAGGGACGAAGCATATTCAGGTGCTGTGCCCGGGGTTTGCCGCCGACTGTCTCGAAACGCTGGAAGAAATCGCCGTCCAGAACCGGGAAATATTCCTCGAAGCAGGCGGCAAGCAATATGAATATATTCCGGCGCTTAATGCGGACGCAGCGCATATTGAGATGATGGTCAATCTGACGGCGCCTTATCGCTGATCGCGCGCAGGGCGGGGAATATGCTACTATTTCCCGCTTGTTCCCTGTTATTTAAGCGCCACTATGAAATTTCCCGGTAAACGCAAATCTAAACACTATTTTCCCGTTAACGCCCGCGATCCGCTGCTGCAGCAAATTCAGCCGGAGAATGAATCCAGCGTCTCCTGGGTGGTCGGTATCGACCAGACGCTGGTGGATATCGAAGCGAAAGTGGATGAGGCGTTTATCGTGCGCTACGGCCTGAGCGCGGGCCATTCGCTGGTGATTGAAGATGACGTCGCCGAGGCGCTGTACCAGGAGCTGGTGCGCAACAATCTCATTACCCATCAGTTTGCCGGCGGCACCATCGGCAATACCATGCACAACTACTCGGTGCTGGCGGACGATCGCTCGGTGCTGCTTGGCGTGATGTGCAGCAATATCGAAATCGGCGGCTATGCCTATCGTTACCTGTGCAATACCTCCAGCCGCACCGATCTGAACTATCTACAGGGCGTCGACGGCGCCATTGGCCGCTGCTTTACCCTGATCGGTGACAGCGGCGAGCGCACCTTCGCCATCAGCCCGGGCCACATGAACAAGCTGCGTCCCGAAAGCATTCCGGAAGCGGTGATCGCCGGCGCCTCGGCGCTGGTGCTGACCTCTTACCTGGTTCGCTGCAAGCCGGGCGAGCCGATGCCGGACGCGACGATGAAGGCTATTGAGTATGCCAAAAAGCACGATGTGCCGGTGGTGTTAACCCTCGGAACCAAATACGTGATTGCCGATAACCCGGCGTGGTGGCAGGAGTTCCTGCAGGAGCATGTCTCTATTCTGGCAATGAACGAAGAGGAAGGGGAAGCGCTGACCGGCTTTGCCGATCCGCTGTCAGCGGCGAATAAGGCGCTGGACTGGGTCGACCTGGTGCTGTGCACCGCCGGCCCGGCGGGCCTGTATATGGCGGGCTTCACCGAAGAAGAGGCGAAGCGGAAAACCCAGCATCCGCTGCTGCCGGGGGCGATCCCGGAGTTTAACCAGTTTGAATTCAGCCGCGCGATGCGTCACCAGGATTGCGTTAATCCGCTGCGCATATATTCCCATATCGCTCCCTATATGGGCGGCCCCGAGAAGATCATGAACACCAACGGCGCAGGCGACGGCGCGCTGGCGGCGCTGCTGCATGACATCACCGCCAATAACTACCACCGCAATAACGTACCCAACTCCAGCAAGCACAAATGCAAATGGCTGACCTATTCCTCGCTGGCGCAGGTGTGTAAATATGCCAACCGCGTGAGCTATCAGGTGCTGAACCAGCACTCGCCGCGTTTAACCCGCGGCCTGCCGGAGCGTGAGGACAGCCTGGAAGAGGCGTACTGGGATCGGTAAGCGCGTCCCTCTCCCGGCGGGGAGAGGGCAGTACATCAGCCGGTGACCACTTCGCCGGCCGGTGGCGTTTCCAGAAGCCGTAGCATGGCGCGGGCAATTTCCCGTTCGCCCATCACCACCTGATTGGCTCCGCGATCGATAATGTAGTCCACTTCGTCATCATAATGGGCGCGGGCGATAATCTCGATATTCGGACATTTTTCCCGTGCGGAAGCGACAATCTCTCCGGCCTCGTAGCCGTTAGGGATTGTCAGCAGCAGCCAACGGGCGCAATCGAGATGCGCCAGCTCCATGATCTCTTCATTGGCGGCATTGCCGAGCACCGCGCTGATCCCGCGCTCGCGTAGCTCATCCACGCGGGTGCGCGAGGTTTCAACCACCACCAGCGGGATCCCCTGGGCCATCAGCTTCTCGCCCAGCAGGCTGCCGACGCGGCCGAAGCCGACCAACAGCGCGTGGTTGCAGATATCGACCGGCACCTGCTTCTCGTCTTCCAGGACCTCTTCCAGCGTCTGCTCGTCGAGGGTTTCGGTTTTATCGAGATATTTTTCCAGCAGGGTAAACAGCACCGGGTTGAGCATAATTGAGATGATCGCCCCGGCCAGCACCAGATTTTGTCCGGCCTGCGGCAGCAGGTTAAGCGCCATTCCCAGGCCGGCGAGAATAAAGGCAAACTCGCCAATCTGCGCCAGGCTGGCGGCGATGGTCAGCGCGGTGCGCGGCGAGTGACCAAACATCCGCACAAGGAAAAAGGCGGCTGCGGATTTACCAAAGATAATAATCGCCAGCGTCGCCAGCACCGCCAGCGGCTGTTGGACCAGCACCATCGGGTCAAACAGCATGCCGACGGAGACGAAGAACAGCACCGCGAAGGCGTCGCGCAGCGGCAGGGTGTCATGGGCGGCGCGGTGGCTGAGCTCGGATTCGTTAAGCACCATGCCGGCAAAGAAGGCGCCGAGGGCAAAAGAGACATCAAACAGCTCCACGGCGCCGAAGGCGATGCCCAGCGCCAGGGCCAGCACCGACAGAGTGAACAGCTCGCGTGAGCCGGTGGCGGCGCTGCGCGACATGATCCACGGCACCAGCCGGCGGCCGACCAGCATCATAATGGCGATAAAGGCCACCACTTTGCCAATGGTGATCCCGAGGTCGAGGGCCAGGGACGCGAAGCCGACGTTGCCTTTCTCCGCCATACCGGCAATCGCCGGCAGCAGGACCAGCGTCAGGACCATCACCAGGTCTTCCACAATCAGCCAGCCGATGGCGATTTGCCCGCGCTGGCTGTCAATCAGTTGTCGTTCCTCCAGCGCGCGCAGCAGCACTACGGTACTGGCGGTGGAGAGGCACAGGCCAAAGACGATGCCGGTCATCAGCGACCAGCCGAGGGCGGCGGAGAGCGCCATACCCAGCAGCGTCGCCACGGCTATCTGGGCGATAGCCCCGGGGATGGCGATCGATTTTACCGCCATCAGGTCTTTAAGTGAGAAATGCAGCCCGACGCCGAACATCAGCAGAATGACGCCAAGTTCCGCCAGTTCCGGAGCCAGTTTGGTGTCAGCAACAAAGCCAGGGGTGAAAGGTCCGGCCAGCACGCCCGCTAAGAGATATCCCACCAGAGGAGAAATACGTAGCTTATTGGCAATCATGCCGAGAATAAAGGCGAGCACGAGGCCGCCGACAATGGTGGTGATAAGCGGTGTTGCGTGGTGCATTCCGTCTCCTTTCCAGTGGTGTATCGGTCCATTTTGCTACCCTGTCCGGGTAATAGTTTATGACAAAAACGTTCACTTTGTTTATGAATAATTCTTGAGTTGTGCAAAAAAATGCAATTAGCCGATGAAAAGGCACAGAAGGGAAAATGGCGGGGGGAAATCGTGGAACAGGCTGATGACTCAAGGGTTAACGGCGGCCAGGGTTGCACTTTGGCCGCCGAATAATCAGGCTTTTTGCCGGTTATCAGGAAGGAATATCGTCAGGAATCCCAGCAGCGGCAGGAAGGCGCAGATTTTATAAACCAGATCGATGCTGGTATGGTCCGCCAGCAGGCCTAACACCGCGGCGCCAAGGCCGCCCATGCCAAAGGCGAAGCCGAAAAACAGGCCAGAAACCATGCCGATGCGTCCCGGCAGCAGTTCCTGCGCATAGACCAGAATAGCGGAAAAGGCCGAGGCGAGGATAAAACCAATGATCACCGTCAAAATACCCGTCCATTCAAGGCTGGCGTAGGGTAAAACGAGGGTGAAAGGCGCTACGCCGAGGATAGAGCCCCAAATCACATACTTACGCCCAATTTTGTCGCCAACAGGCCCGCCAATCACCGTCCCGGCAGCCACTGCGAACAGGAAGGCAAACAGATGAAGCTGGGCGTTTTGCACCGTTAAGCCGAATTTATGCATCAGATAAAAGGTGTAATAGCTACTAATGCTCGCCATATAGAAATATTTCGAGAAAATCAGCATCAGCAGAATGCCTACCGCCAGAATGACCTTCTTGCGCGGCAGCGGATTAACGATGGCCGGTTTCGGTTTGCCCTTATTCATTCGATGCTGCGCGGCATACCAGCGGCTGATTTGCGACAGCACGACAATAGCCAACAGAGCGGCAAGCACAAACCAGGCGACGTTGCCTTTGCCGTACGGGGCGATGATCACCGCCGCCAGCAATGGGCCAAGCGAGCTGCCGAAGTTGCCGCCCACCTGGAACAGCGACTGGGCCAGGCCGTGACGGCCGCCGGAGGCCATTCGCGCTACGCGGGACGATTCCGGATGGAAAACCGAGGATCCGGTACCCACCAGCGCGGCGGCCAGCAGCACCATGCCGAAGCTACCGGCCAGCGCGAGGAGAATCAAACCGCAGAGGGTGAAGCACATGCCCACCGGCAGCGACCACGGCATCGAGCGTTTATCGGTGATGTAGCCAATCACCGGCTGGAATAGCGATGAGGTGAGCTGGAAGGTCAGGGTGATCATGCCGATCTGCACGAAGGTAAGGGAGAACTCCGCCTGCAGCAGCGGGTAGATAGCGAGAATAAGCGACTGGATCATATCGTTAAGCAAATGGGACAGGCTGATCGCGCCTAAGATGCCAAACGAGGTGCGTGCTTTTTGCGGCGGCGCAGCGGGGCCGGACAAGGGTTGAGCGGTCTGATTGATTGCCATAGGTTCACGTCACTTTTTTATATAGCTTTCGTCTTTTGTCCGCCATGGCGACTGCCCTGATTTTCCCGGCTACTGCATGGGAAATATGACGAACGGGCTGACGCAATGCCATACAACGCGAAGGCGTATAGAGGATGCAGGTAGAATTATTATCCAACTAACATACCTGCTGATAAGGTTTGAAGGAAGTCGCAATTCTGAAAACATATTTGTCAACGCGACTAACTCGCTATACTTTCGGCACTTGGGATTAAGTCAGGGAGTGAAGCATGCATTATTTCAAACACAGCGTAGCGCTGGCGCTATTCGCCGCTTTATCGCTGGGCAGCTTGTCGGCACAGGCCTATGAGCAGGATAAAACCTATAAAATTACCATCCTGCACACCAACGATCACCACGGCCATTTCTGGCGCAATGACTACGGCGAATATGGCCTGGCGGCGCAGAAAACGCTGGTCGATGGCATCCGGAAAGAGGTGGCGGCGGAAGGGGGAAGCGTCCTGCTGTTATCCGGCGGCGATATTAATACCGGCGTACCGGAGTCTGATTTACAGGATGCAGAGCCCGATTTTCGCGGCATGAACCTCATCGGCTACGACGCGATGGCGGTGGGAAACCATGAATTCGATAATCCGCTGAGCGTACTGCGCCAGCAGGAAAAGTGGGCTAAGTTCCCGTTCCTGTCGGCCAATATTTATCAGAAAAGCACCGGCGAACGGCTGTTCAAACCCTGGGCGTTGTTTAAGCGCGGTGGGCTGAAAATCGCGGTGATTGGCTTAACCACCGACGATACGGCCAAGATTGGCAATCCGGAATATTTCACCGATATTGAATTCCGCAAACCGGCGGAAGAGGCGAAGCTGGTTATCCAGGAGCTGCAGCAGAATGAAAAGCCGGACGTGATCCTGGCCACCACCCATATGGGCCATTACGACAATGGCAACCACGGCTCTAATGCGCCGGGCGATGTTGAAATGGCGCGGAGTTTACCTGCGGGATCGCTGGCGATGATCGTCGGCGGTCATTCGCAGGATCCGGTATGCATGGCGGCGGAAAATAAAAAGCAGGTCGATTATGTGCCAGGCACCCCGTGCGCTCCGGATCGTCAGAACGGCATCTGGATCGTCCAGGCGCATGAGTGGGGCAAATACGTCGGCCGCGCCGATTTTGAGTTCCGCAACGGCGAGATGAAGCTGGTGCACTATCAGCTGATCCCGGTCAACCTGAAGAAAAAAGTGACTTACGATAACGGCCAAAGCGAGCGGGTGCTGTATACGCCGCAGATCGCCGAGAACCCGCAGATGATGTCGCTGCTGACGCCGTTTCAGAACAAAGGCAAGGCGCAGCTGCAGGTCAAAATCGGCAGCGTGAATGGTCATCTGGAGGGCGACCGCAGTAAAGTGCGCTTTGTGCAGACCAATATGGGCCACCTGCTGCTGGCGGCGCAAATGGCGCGCAGTAACGCGGATTTCGCGGTGATGAGCGGCGGCGGGATCCGCGACTCCATTGAGGCGGGGGATATCACCTACAAAGATGTGATGAAGGTCCAGCCGTTCGGCAATGTGCTGACCTATGTCGATATGAGCGGCAAGGAGGTAGTGGATTACCTGACCGCCGTCGCGCAGATGAAGCCGGATTCCGGCGCTTATCCGCAGTTTGCCAACGTCAGTTTCGTGGCCAAAGACGGTAAGCTGAACGATCTGAAAATCAAAGGCGAACCGGTGGATCCGGCGAAGACCTATCGGATGGCGACGCTGAGCTTTAACGCCACCGGCGGCGATGGCTATCCGAACATCGCCGATAAACCCGGGTATGTGAATACCGGCTTTATCGATGCCGAAGTGCTGAAAGAGTATATCGAGAAGAACTCGCCGCTGGATGCCGCCGCCTATGAGCCGAAAGGCGAGGTGAGCTGGCAGTAAGCCTGGGCTTCAGGTTGGCTATTTCCCCGGTGGCGCTACGCTTACCGGGGCTACAAGTTGGGTATCCCGGATAAGGCGCGTGCGCCGCTATCCGGGATCGTTTTATCAATCGCGGCGGGCGATATCGGCGAACTTCGCATCGAGAAGCTGCGCCAGATCGCTGGCCGCCAGCTCAATATCCAGCCCGCGTTTGCCGCCGGAAATATAGATGGTGGCAAATTCCTGCGCCGGGGCGTCAATCACCGTCGGCAGGCGCTTCTTCTGCCCCAGCGGACTGATGCCGCCCACCAGATAGCCGGTGATACGCTGCGCCACCATCGGGTCGGCCATGTCGACTTTCTTAGCGCCCAGCGCTTTCGCCACTTTCTTCAAATCCAGCTGCCCGGCGACCGGAGTGACGGCCACCGCCAGATGCTTCATATCGCCGTTCACGGCGACCAGCAAGGTCTTGTAAACCTGGTCGGCATTGAGGCCGAGCTTGCGCACCACTTCATCTCCGAAGTTGATCTCATTGGGATCGTGATCGTAACTGTGGATCTGAAAGGAAATTTTGTTTTTTTCGAGTAATTTAACGGCGGGAGTCATAGCTATCCTTCTTACCAACCGGTTTTGCGTGACGTCAGAATACGCCCGCAGGTTGTCTAAAAAATAGTACCATCTTGCGCAATAGTGTTGGCAGTGATGGTCACTTTGAGCGACAATCAGACGATCCGGGATGCAAATCCCGGGATAATAATAATGATGAAATTCCTCTTTGACGGGCCAATAGCAATATTGGCCATTTTTTTTATGTCAGCATATCCGGCAGATTCCCTTCGCCATACAGGTGCAGCGCGCCGACGGCAACCACGTAGCGCCCCGGCGGCAAGGCCAGCAGCGTCTCGCGCCAGGCGAGGTTGCGCTGGTGCATCAGCACATCATATAAAGACTGGCTAAAGGTCGTCGGCAGCGATACCGCGCCGCGCGACGGCGGTTGCTCCAGCCACCAGCCGATCATGACCTGCAGTAAACGGGCGTTGGTGCGCCAGTGGGTCAGCGTATCCTCCAGCAGCGCCATCCCCCCGTCGGGCAGATCGCGCAGCAGCGCGATTTGGCTGTCGGCGCCTTCCAGCTCCATCACCGCTATGTTGCTCTCGCGGGCGGCCATCAGCAACTGATAATCGATGCCGTAATCCGGTCGCAGCCCCAGCTTCTGCGCCTGGGTGGCCTGCAGGACCATCGCCACCTGCCACAGCGGCTGGCTGTCGAACAGCCCGACCGACAGGCCCAGCTCGCCGGCTCGCGCCTCTAGCTCGCTCAGCTGCGCATCGCTCAGGCGTTCCGCCAGCGGTGGGTAAGTGGGGAGATTGCTAAACGGGGTTTCATTGCCGCTGATATCGGCCTCGACGATTAACGCATCGGCCTGGCGTATTTTTTTCAGAAGCTTCGCCGGCGGCGGCGCCATGTCGCGGGTGCCCATATGGATACTGCCGACGAGGTGCAAATAGCGTTCGCCGGGCAGGACGATATCCATCGCAGGCCAGGAATAAGACGAGCCGACGGCGGCTCGCCACAGCATTTTTATCCGGTTTAACAGGCCCATACGCGCTCCGAAGTGTGAGGACTTCATGCTAGCGCATATGGTGATACACGTCACCCTTCCGGCGGGCTTTTCTTGTCCCGGCAAAAAAAGGGCGCCGAACAACGTCGGCGCCCTTTTCATCTGACGGCGTTTACTCTTTTGGTTTAAAGCGCAGTAGGCGGTTGGCGTTACTCACCACGGTGATCGACGACAGCGCCATCGCCGCGCCGGCGACCACCGGGTTGAGCAGGGTGCCGGTCAGCGGCCAGAGGATCCCGGCGGCAATCGGGATACCCAGCGAGTTGTAGACAAACGCGCCCAGCAGGTTCTGCTTCATATTGCGTAACGTTGCTTTCGAAATCGCCAGCGCATCGGCCACGCCGTGAAGACTATGGCGCATCAGGGTGATCGCCGCGGTTTCAATAGCGACATCGCTGCCGCCGCCCATGGCGATCCCGACATCCGCCTGGGCCAGCGCCGGGGCGTCGTTAATCCCATCGCCAACCATCGCCACTTTGTGCCCCTGGCTCTGCAGACGCTTAATGGCATCGGCTTTACCGTCCGGTAGCACGCCGGCGATCACTTCATCAATGCCGGCTTCTCTGGCGATAGCCTTCGCGGTGGTGGGGTTATCCCCGGTAAGCATCACCAGCCGGTAGCCCTGCCGATGCAAACGCGCCAGGGCGTCGACGCTGTCTTCGCGCAGCGGGTCGCGGATGGCGAACAGCGCGGCGGCCTGACCACCCACCGCCAGCAGCACCGGCGTGGCGCCGCGTGAGGCCTGGGCTGTCATCTCGCTTTCCACCTCAGCGGTATTGATATGCTGCTCGTTGAGCAGCGCCTGGTTACCGAGCAGCAGACGATGACCTTCCGCCTCGCCGCTGACGCCAAGGCCGCGCAGGGTACGGAAGCCGCTGACTTCCGGCAATGGGCCGTCGGCAGCTTTATCAAGGATCGCTCGTGCCAGCGGATGGCTTGAGCCCTGCTCCAGCGCGGCGGCAAGACGCAGCACGGTATGCTCATCAACGCCAGCGAAAGTTTTCACCGCCACCACTTGCGGCTTGCCTTCGGTCAGGGTGCCGGTTTTATCGAACACCAGGGTGTCGAGTTCACTGGCGCGCTGCAGCGCATCGGCATCGCGGACCAGCACGCCATACTCCGCCGCCCGGCCAACGCCGGAGATAATCGACATCGGCGTCGCCAGGCCTAAGGCGCACGGACAGGCGATAATCAGTACCGTGGTGGCAATGACCAGGGTATAGACGATCTGCGGCGCCGGGCCGAAGAAGTACCAGATCGCAGCGCTGATCAGCGCAATGACGACCACCGCCGGAACAAATACGGCGGAGATTTTATCCGCCAGCTGGCCGATCTCCGGTTTGCTGCTCTGCGCCTGGCGCACCATGCGGATAATTCTTGCCAGCGTGGTCTGGCTGCCGACGGCGCTGGCGGTAAACAGCACGCTGCCATCCTGCACCACGGTCCCGGCGTGAATAGCGTCGCCATCGCCTTTTTGCTGCGGCACCGGTTCGCCGGTGAGCATCGCTTCATCAAACCAGGCTTCGCCCTGGCTTATCATGCCGTCGACCGGGACGCGGTCGCCGGTAGTCAGGCGCAGGGTCATGCCGGCCTGAACTTCCGCGAGCGGCAGATCTTTCTCGCCCTCGGGCGTGACGACCCGCGCCGAAGGCGGCGTCAGGTCGAGCAGTTTTTCCAGCGCTTTCGAGGAGCGCTGACGCGCTCGGGCCTCCAGCATATGGCCGAGGTTAATCAGGCCGATAATCATCGCGCTGGCTTCGTAATAGAGATGGCGGGCTTCCATCGGGAACCACTGCGGCCACAGGTTGACGCTCATCGAGTACAGCCAGGCGACGCCGGTGCCGAGCGCCACCAGCGTATCCATGGTAGCGGTGCCGTTTTTCAGGCTTTTCCACGCGCTGCGGTAGAAGTGGCCGCCGGCGAAGACCATGACGGCGAGGGTGACAAGGCCGATAACCAGCCACAGCGAACGGTTGTCGTCGCTGACCATCATGTTATCGCCGATCATGCCCCAGACCATCACCGGCACGCCGACCAGCAGGGCGACAATCGCCTGCCAGCGAAAACGTTTCATCGTCGCGAGGGCGGTTTCCTGCTGGCGTTCGCGGCGTTGCAGATCGTCTTCGATCGCCTCCGCGCCATAGCCGGCTTTCTCCACCGCCTGCACTAATTCAGCGGCGGACGCACTGCCCATCACCAGCGCCGTGCGTTCCGCCAGGTTTACCCGCGCCTGTGAGACGCCCGGCACCGCGGCAAGCGCGTTTTGTACCCGGGAGACGCAGCTGGCGCAGCTCATGCCGTTGATCAGCAACTGTTGACTGTCATCTTCGTCATGGGCTGCCGGAAGCTCAGGAGTGGCCGCTGTCAGTGCTTCCGACGGGATTGATGATTCTGCCAGCGGTTTAGCCTTTGGGTGGCTGAGCTCCGCGCCGTATCCGGCTTGTTTAACGGTATCAATCAGCGCTTGCGCGCTGGCGCTGCCCGTCACATGGGCTTCAGTGAGGGTGACTTCCGCTTGCTCAACGTCAGGACGCTGCTCCAGACTCTCTTTCACGCGTTTGACGCAGTGGCCGCAGGAGAGGCCATCCAGCGTCAGGTCGATAGTGTTAGACATAAATAACTCCTGAATAATTTTCCGGTCAACGATTGACCAGAACCACTCTTTCATCGAGTATTAAGAAGGTTAAACCTTCCAGCAAGGGGAAGGTCAAGGAGAAAAAATGAATATCAGCGATGTGGCGAAAAAAACCGGCTTAACCAGCAAAGCGATTCGTTTTTATGAAGAGAAGGGGCTGGTGACGCCGCCGTTGCGGAGCGAAAACGGCTACCGCACCTATAGTCAGCAGCATCTCGATGAGCTGACGCTGCTGCGACAGGCGCGGCAGGTGGGGTTTAACCTGGAAGAGTGCCGCGAACTGGTGGCCCTGTTCAACGACCCGTCGCGGCACAGCGCCGATGTGAAAAAACGCACGCTGGAGAAAGTGGCGGATATCGAGAACCATATCCGCGAGCTGCAAAATATGCGCGCGCACCTGCTGGCGCTGGCCGAATCCTGCCCCGGCGACGACAGCGCGGAGTGCCCGATTATCGATAATCTTTCCGGCTGCTGCCATCGCAAGGCGCAGGCTTAACGGACGGCGGGTCTGATTCGTAGCGTAATCCCTTCTACGGCAATCACTTCAACCTTGCTGCCCGCCGCGAAGTCTTCATCGGCAATCACCGGCCAGGAGCTGTCGCCCACGCGGACGTGGCCGCGGCCGTTCACCAGCGGGGCATCCAGCGTCAGGCGGCGGCCCACCAGTTGCTGCCCGCGCTGGTTGAGCTGGGCATCGGCCGGGCGCTGCGTTTTGACGCGCTTGCGCAGCCATTTCGACCACAGCCACGCCGCCAGCAGGGTGAGAACGGCAAACAGCGTGCCTTGCCATTCCCAGCTCAGCGGCAGGAGCCAGGTCAGGGCGCCGGTCACCACGCCGGCGACGCCGCTCCACAGCAGGTATCCGCTGCCGCCCAGCATCTCGGCCGCCAGCAGCAGCCCGCCGAGGCTTAGCCAGAACAGATGGGGGTGTGCGAGGATCATGCCGATCATGATTTTTTCCGATCGCCAGCGCCTTCTTTGATCAGCTCGCTGATCCCGGCGATCGATCCCATCAGGCTGCTGGCATCCAGCGGCATCAATACCACTTTGCTGTTGTTAGCGGCGCCAATTTGCTGCAGCGCATCGGTGTATTTCTGCGCCACGAAGTAGTTGATCGCCTGAATATCGCCCGAGGCGATCGCCGAGGAGACCATTTGGGTGGCGCGGGCTTCCGCTTCGGCGGACCGTTCGCGAGCCTCCGCCTGCAGGAACGCGGACTGCCGTTCGCCCTCGGCCTTGAGGATCTGCGACTGCTTTTCCCCTTCCGCTTTCAGAATTTCCGCCTGTCGCACCCCTTCGGCCTCAAGGATGTACGCGCGTTTGGTACGTTCGGCTTTCATCTGGGCGTTCATCGAGGCGATAAGCTCCGCCGGCGGGCGAACGTCGCGAATTTCGACGCGGGTGATTTTCACCCCCCACGGGTTGGTGGCGTCGTCAACGATATGCAGCAGGCGGGTGTTAATGCTGTCGCGCTGGGAGAGCATTTCGTCCAGCTCCATTGAGCCGAGCACGGTACGGATGTTGGTCATCGTCAGGTTGACGATCGCCTGCTCAAGATTGCTGACCTCGTAGGCGGCCTTTGGCGCGTCGATCACCTGAATAAAACAGACCGCGTCGATGGTGACGTTGGCGTTATCCCGGGAGATAACCTCCTGCGAGGGGATATCGAGCACCTGCTCCATCATGTTCACTTTGCGGCCGATACGGTCCATAAACGGCACGACTAAGCTTAATCCCGGCTGCAGCGTCTGGGTAAAACGCCCGAAGCGCTCCACCGTCCACTGGTAGCCCTGCGGGACAATTTTCACCGCCGCGGCCACAATAACCAGCGCGACGAAAATAAGGATAGGAATAAAAATTAGCATCAAAAACCTCCTGTCTTGTTGCCTGGCGGGGCGCTACAAGGAAATAGCGCATGTTTAAACTGAGTATATCTTTCTCCTCATCCTGGAGAAAGGAAAGTGCGGTAAACTAGCGGTGTTTCAGAAAATAATCAGGAAGACTCATGAAGGAAAATAACGCGCTTTTGCGTCTCGACGGTGTGGGGTTTAAGACCGACGACGCCGTTATTTTACACAATATCAATTTTCAGCTTCGCGCCGGAGAATTCAAGTTGATTACCGGCCCTTCCGGCTGCGGGAAAAGTACCTTGCTGAAGATTATCGCCTCGCTGCTCAGCCCAACCTCCGGGCGCCTGTTCTTCGACGATGCGGATGTCGCGACGCTGTCGCCGGAAAGATATCGCCAACAGGTCTCTTACTGCGCGCAGACGCCGGCCCTGTTCGGTGATTCGGTTTACGATAATCTGATTTTTCCGTGGCAGATCCGCAATAAACAACCGGATCCGCAGGCGCTGCTGGCCGACCTGCAGCGCTTTGGCCTTGACGAAAATATGCTGGAAAAATCCATTAATGAACTCTCCGGCGGGGAAAAGCAGCGCGTATCGCTGATCCGCAATCTACAATTTCTGCCGCGCGTGCTGCTGCTGGACGAAATTACCAGCGCGCTGGATGAAAGTAATAAACAGAACGTGAATGAAATTATTCATGGCTACGCAACGGAAAAACAGGTCGCTGTTCTGTGGGTCACCCACGATCGCAATGAAATTTCGCATGCCGATGAAGTGATTACGCTGCAACCTGCCGGCGGAAATATGCAGGAGGTACAGCATGAACGGGCATAACATTACGAACGAATCGCTGGCGCTGTCGATGGTGCTGGTGCTGATCGCTATTCTGGTCAGCTATCGGGAAAAGCTGGCGCTGGAAAAAGATATTATCTGGAGTATTTGCCGGGCGATCGTGCAGCTGATAATCGTCGGCTATGTGCTGAAATATATCTTTAACGTCAATCATGCGGTTCTGACGCTGTTGATGGTGCTGTTTATCTGCTTTAACGCGGCGTGGAATGCGAAGAAGCGCAGTAAATATATCGACAAAGCTTTTATCTCGTCGTTTATCGCCATCACTACTGGCGCTGGACTAACGCTGGCGGTACTGGTGTTTTCTGGCTCGATCGCCTTCGTGCCGATGCAGGTGATCCCAATTGCCGGGATGGTGGCCGGGAACGCCATGGTGGCGGTGGGGCTGTGCTACAACAATATGGGCCAGCGCTTCAGCAGCGAGCAGCAGCAGATTCAGGAGAAACTGAGCCTCGGGGCGACGCCGAAGATGGCCTCAGCGCGGCTGATTCGCGAGAGCATTCGCGCGTCATTGATTCCCACCGTCGATTCGGCGAAAACGGTCGGTCTGGTGAGCTTGCCTGGGATGATGTCGGGGCTGATTTTTGCCGGTATTGACCCGGTGAAGGCGATTAAGTACCAGATCATGGTGACCTTTATGCTGCTGTCGACCGCCAGCCTGTCGACGATTATCGCCGGCTATCTGACCTACCGGAAGTTCTTCAACGCCCGCCATCAGCTGGTGGTGACGCAGCTGAAAAAGCGCCCGTGAACGATCCCGGGTTGCGGCGTTCACGCCTTACCCGGGCTACTTAGGCTACGTTCCGCATAGTTCGCGTAGCCCGGATAAGCGCAGCGCTATCCGGGGAGGCAACGGATTAGTACAGCAGCGAATAGAGCTGACGACGATATTTGGCGGCCAGCGCATCGCCGGTACCGAGGGCGGCGAGGATCTCCTGCAGCATCTTGCGCGCCTGGCCATCGCCGGCGCCTAAATCTTTCTGCAGATGGCTGAACAGCAGGGCCAGCGCTTCTTCATTACGCCCGACCTGATGCAGCTGCAGCGCCAGCTGGGAGGCCAACTGCGCATCCTCCGGATTCTGTTCCACCTGCTGCTGCAGCTGCTGGATTTCCGGGGTGTCGGCGGCCTGTTTGAGCAACTCAATCTGCGCCACCAGACCCTGATAGTGGGTATCCTGATCCTGCAGAGGAATGGTTTTCAGCACGCTTTCCGCTTCATCGGAACGGTGCAGAGCAATCAGCGTTTCCGCCAGCAGCAGGCCAATCTGGCTTTCCTGATTCGACAGCTGCCAGGCTTCCTTTAGCAGCGGCAGGGCATCGGCGTATTTTTCTTCCTGCATCAGGGCCAGCGCCTGCTGAGCTTTCAGCTCCTCTTCACGGGGCAGGACTTTATCCAGCAGGGCGCGGATCGCTTCTTCCGGCTGCGGGCCTTCAAAACCATCCACCGGCTGGCCGTTCTGGAACAGATAAACCGTAGGGATGGCGCGCAGACCAAACTGTGAAGCGAGCATCTGCTCGGCGTCGCAATCGACCTTCGCCAGCGTGAACTGGCCGTTGTATTGGGCTGCCAGGCGCTCGAGCACCGGGGTCAGCTGTTCGCAGTGCTGGCTGCGGGCAGACCAGAAATAAAACAGCACCGGAACGTTCATGGACTGCTGTAGCGTCTGCTGCAGGTTCGCTTCGCTAATGTTGACAATATTCTGTTCGGACATGGGCATTTCTCGTTAGTCGATTTCTGTTTTACATGGGGGCGGCATTCCGCGCTTCAACTCAGCCGTGGATAATTTTGTCCATCGCGCGGGCAGGCAGCAGGCGCTTAAGCAGCGCCACCGCGTGGGTGACCAGGGTGACCGGATAGCGCAGCTTTGGTTTATCGCTGGTAAAAGCATGGCGCACTTTTTCCACCACCGCCTCCGGCCCGAGGGTAAAGCGGGCGGCGATGCCCGGATTTTCTACGGGCTTATCGCTTTGCGTCTGGTTGACGTTATCGGTAAAGCGGGTGCGGATCGGGCCCGGTTCAATCAGGCTGACCTGAATACCGCTGTGGCGCAGCTCCATGCGCAGCGCGTCGGACCACGCCTCGAGGGCATATTTACTGGCGGCATAGGCTCCGCGGCCGGGACTGGCGATAAGCCCCATCACCGAGGAGGTCATCACGATGCGCCCTTCGCCGTGCGGCGTCATCGCCGGCAGCAGCAGCATGGTGAGCTGATGCGCGCCGAAAAAGTTAGCGGAAAATTGCTGTTCCATCTGCTGGCGGCTGATGGTGTTCAGCGGGCCATAGACGCCATACCCGGCGTTATTGAACAGGCCGTAGAGACGATTATCGGTCAGCGCAATCACCTCCGCTGCCGCGCGCTCCACGCTCTGCGGGTCATCCAGATCGAGCAAAATACCGGTTAGCCCCAGCTCCTGCATCCGCGCGACATCCTCTGCTTTGCGGCAGGCCGCCAGCACGCGAAAGCCTTGGCGGGTTAAATCCAGCGCGCTTTCCAGACCAATTCCGCTGGAACAGCCTGTCACTAAAACCGTTTTTTGCATAACTTTACCTGTCAGCGACCCCTGGCGTTCAGGAGTCATGATTAACTAAGGGAGCCAGCCGCTTCGCCATCCAGTCGGCGATAAACGGCTGCGCGTCGCGATTTGGATGAATGCCGTCGTCCTGCATCCATTGCGGCTTGAGATAGACCTCCTCCATAAAAAAGGGCAGGAGAGGAATAGCAAACTCTTTGGCCAGGGCCGGGTAAATCGCGCCGAAGGCTTCATTATAGCGGCGGCCATAGTTCGCCGGCAGGTGAATTTGCATCAGCAGCGGCTCGGCGTTGGCCGCTTTGATATCTTTAATAATGGTGCGCAGCGTCTGCTCGGTCTGCTGCGGCGGAAAACCGCGCAGTCCGTCATTGCCGCCGAGCTCAACCAGCACCCAGCGTGGCTGGTGCTGCTTAAGCAGCGCTGGCAGGCGAGCCAACCCCTGCTGCGAGGTATCGCCGCTGATGCTGGCGTTCACCACCGGCGTTTTCGCCTGCCACTGCTCATTGAGCAGCGCCGGCCAGGCGGCGTTGGCCGCCATCCGATAGCCAGCGCTCAGGCTGTCGCCGAGGATCAGCAGCGTGTCCGCCGCCATCGCGCGGCAGGTAAACAGGAACAACAACAGGAAAGGCACATGCCAGCGGAAAACATACTTGAAGTTCATCATCTTAAGAAGTCCGTCGGTCAGGGGGAGCATCAGCTCTCCATCCTTACCGGAGTTGAGCTGGTTGTCAAACCGCGGCAGACCATCGCCCTGATCGGCGAGTCGGGTTCCGGTAAATCGACCCTGCTGGCGATCCTCGCCGGCCTCGACGATGGCAGCAGCGGGGAAGTATCGATGCTGGGCAAACCGCTGCACCGGATGGATGAAGAGGCGCGGGCGGCGCTGCGGGCGCAGCACGTTGGTTTTGTTTTTCAGTCGTTTATGCTGATCCCGACGCTCAACGCCCTGGAGAACGTCGAGCTGCCGGCGCTGTTGCGCGGCGCCAGCGATAGCCAGAGCCGGGGCGATGCCCGCGCGCTGCTTGAGCAGCTGGGACTTGGCAAACGCCTGCACCACCTGCCGGCGCAGCTCTCCGGCGGCGAACAGCAGCGGGTGGCGCTGGCCCGGGCCTTTAACGGGCGCCCGGCCATTTTGTTCGCCGATGAGCCCACCGGCAACCTCGATCGCCAGACCGGGGACAAAATTGCCGATCTGCTGTTCTCGCTTAATCGCGAACACGGCACCACCCTGATCCTCGTCACTCACGATCCGCTGCTGGCGGCGCGCTGCGATCGCCGTCTGCGCCTGGTGGATGGCCAGCTGCGGGAGGAAGCATGATCGCCCGCTGGTTCTGGCGCGAATGGCGCTCGCCGTCGCTGCTGATCGTCTGGCTGGCGTTAAGCCTCGCCGTGGCCTGCGTGCTGGCCCTGGGGTCGATAAGCGATCGGATGGAGAAAGGCCTTAGCCAGCAAAGCCGTGAGTTTATGGCCGGCGACCGTACGCTGCGCAGTTCGCGCGAGGTGCCCGCCGAGTGGATCGCACAGGCGCGGAAGTCAGGGCTGACCGTCGGCGAGCAGCTGAGCTTTGCCACCATGACGTTCGCCGGGGATACGCCGCAGCTGGCGGACGTTAAGGCGGTGGACGACCGCTATCCGCTGTATGGCACCCTCGAAACGCAGCCGCCGGGGCTGAAACCGCAGGCGGGGAGCGTGCTGCTGGCGCCAAGGCTGATGGCGCTCCTGAACCTGAAAACCGGCGATACGATTGACGTTGGCGATGCCACGCTGCGCATTGCCGGGGAGGTGATTCAGGAGCCGGATGCAGGGTTTAACCCCTTCCAGATGGCGCCGCGGCTGATGATGAATATGGCCGACGTGGCAAAAACCGGGGCCGTGCAGCCCGGCAGTCGCGTCGCATGGCGCTATAAGTTCGCCGGCGACGCTGAACAGCTGGCCAATTATGAGCAGTGGCTGCTGCCGAAGCTCGGCCCGGAGCATCGCTGGATTGGCCTTGACCAGGACGACAGCGCGCTGGGCAAATCCCTCGAACGCTCGCAGCAATTCCTGTTGTTATCCGCGCTGTTGACGCTGCTGCTGGCCGTCGCCGCAGTGGCGGTAGCGATGAGCCACTACTGCCGCAGCCGCTATGATCTGGTCGCCATACTTAAGACGCTGGGCGCCGGACGGTCGCAGCTGCGCAAGCTTATCGTCGGCCAATGGCTGCTGCTGTTGACGCTGTCGGTGATAACCGGCGGGGTGGCGGGCCTGGCGCTGGAGCGTCTGCTGCTGCTGGTGCTCAAACCGGTGCTGCCCGCCGCGTTACCCGCTGCCAGCGGTTGGCCGTGGCTGTGGGCTATCGGGGCGACAGGCGTCATTTCCCTGCTGGTGGGCCTGCGACCCTATCGACTGCTGCTGGCGACCTTGCCGCTGCGAGTGCTGCGTCAGGATGTGGTGGCTAACGTCTGGCCGTTGAAAATCTGGGTCCCGGCGGTTAGCGTCGTGGTGGTGGGCCTGTTGGCCTGGCTGCTGGGCGGCAGCCCGCTGCTGTGGTCGGTGCTGGCCGGGGCGGTGGTGCTGGCGCTGCTGTGCGGCCTGGTGGGCTGGGGATTGCTGTGGCTGCTCAAACGCCTGACGCTCAAAGCCTTGCCGCTGCGTCTGGCGGTGAACCGCCTGCTGCGCCAGCCGTGGTCGACCCTCAGCCAGCTGGCGGCGTTTTCCCTGTCGTTTATGCTGCTGGCGCTCCTGTTGGTGCTGCGCGGCGATCTGCTTGACCGCTGGCAGCAGCAGTTGCCCCCGCAGAGCCCGAACTACTTTCTGATCAATATCGCCCCTGAGCAGATAGTGCCGGTGAAGACCTTCCTCGCCGAACACCAGACGCGGGCGGCGGAATTCTATCCGATCGTCCGGGCCCGTCTGACGCAGATCAACGGTCAGTCTACGGACGGAAACAAAGACGAAGCGCTGAATCGCGAGCTTAATCTCACCTGGAGCGAACAGCGTCCGGATCATAATCCGCTGGTGGCCGGCAGCTGGCCGCCGAAGCCGGGCGAGGTATCGATTGAGGAGGGGCTGGCGCAGCGGCTGGGGATAAAGATCGGCGATACAGTGACCTTTACCGGCGATACCCAGGAGTTCAGCGCGAAGGTCAGCAGCGCGCGCAAAGTAGACTGGGAGAGCCTGCGGCCAAACTTCTTCTTTATTTTCCCCGCCGGGGCGCTGGACGGGCAGCCGCAGAGCTGGCTCACCAGCTTCCGCTGGGATAACGGTCCCGCGATGTTGACCCAGCTGAACCGCGAGTTTCCCACCGTCAGTCTGCTGGATATCGGCGCCATCCTGCGTCAGGTCGGCCAGGTGCTCTCCCAGGTCAGCCGGGCGCTGGAGGTGATGGTAGGCCTGGTGACGGCCTGCGGCGTGCTGCTGTTGCTGGCGCAGGTGCAGGTCGGTATGCGTCAACGCCATCAGGAGCTGGTGGTCTGGCGCACGCTGGGGGCAGGAAAATCGCTGCTGCGCGCTACGCTGTGGGCGGAGTTTGCCCTGCTGGGGCTGGTTTCCGGCCTGGTGGCGGCGATAGGCGCGGAAGTGGCGCTGGCGATGCTGCAGACGAAAGTCTTTGATTTTCCCTGGGCGCCGGACTGGCGCCTGTGGGTGTTGCTGCCGCTGACGGGAGCGGTGTTGTTATCCCTGTGCGGCGGCGGGCTGGGGCTGCGTCTGTTAAAAGGAAAAGCGCTATTCCGCCAGTTTAGCCAGTAAGAATATTGCATTTTGATGATGCGCCGCCGTTTTTGGCGGCGCTTTTATTTTAAACGCACAAATTGATAAATCATTGATTTTTAAGAGCACAAAACATTAAAAACCCAACAACACGCTATGCTGATTCGCGGTTAATATTCAACTGGAAAATATAAGGTGGCTTATTAATCAAGGAAAAACTATGGCACACACAATAAAAGCGCTGGCGATCTCGATCGGCGCAGCATTAGCGTTAACGTCATTGCCTTCCCACGCGGAGATTACGCTGCTGAAACAAGATCCGCAGGCGGGCGATCCGTTAAGCCGGCTTAACTTTACCGTCGGCGGCAGTATCCGGCCGCAGTTCAACATGATGACCGGCGATGGCGACAAAGGCTCCTATAAGCGTAACGGTTTTGACGGCGGCACCCGCTTCCGCTTCGCGGCGGATTACTACCTGTTCGATGATATTAGCTGGATCAGCTACTATGAGCTGGGCGTGAACATTCCGGCGCTGTTTGACTGGGATAACCACTACGCGGAAGGCGCGAACAATACCACCCGCCGCATGCTGTATACCGGCCTGAAAAGCGATACCTGGGGTACGTTAACCTACGGGCAGCAGAACAGCATTTACTATGATGTGGTGGGGGTGAAAACCGATATCTGGGACTACGATATGATCGGTCAGGCCCCGGGGAACGGTATTAATGGCGATTACGATGGCTCCTATCGTTCACGTAATATGCTGAAATATAAGAAAACTGTAGGTGATGTCGATCTTTACGGATCTTATCTGTTCGAAGACAGCGAATACCTGCCGGGTAACGGCCTGCGCTACAAGCGTAAAGGCGGTGGTTCTGTTGGCGCGGACTACCACATCATGAAGGATCTGACCTGGGGTACCGCGTGGAACTACACCCGCGCCGAAATGCGCGACCCGTCAAGCGCCGACAGCAAAACCTATGACCAGAATATCGTCGGTACCGCGCTGAGCTGGACCCCGGATAACTGGACCTTCTCCTTCGGCGGCGGCTGGTATCAGAACTTCCTCACCACCAAGAAAACCGATGTGCATAATTACTTTGCCGGTGACGCCTGGGGGATTGAATATTTTGCGGGCTATAAATTCCCGATCAATCAATACGCTGTTAAATCTATTCAGCCGTACTTTATGGGCGACCGTCTGGAATATGTGAACGGCCGCAACTATCAGCGTATCGATAACGGTCTGGGGATTAGCTTCCAGCTGGATTACGGTTTCCGCGTTGACTACGAACACGTGTTTACCTCCAGCACCGACAACCTTGGCGATATGAACCTGGTCCGTCTGCGCTACGACTTCTAAGCGGTCACAACTCCCCGGTCGCGCGCGCTTACCGTGGCTACAAATCGCGCCGACCGGTAGCCCGGCTAAGGCGTTTACGCCGCAAGCCGGGACAATAGAGCATGCGATTACTTCGCCAGCCAGGCTGCGACCTCCTGCCAGCTGCCGCGAAAGAGAATTTTCCCGGCTTTTTTCCCCAACTGATAGCGATACATCGGGTCGTAGTATTCTTCCAGCAGCGGTACCAGCCAGGCAAAGTGCGCCTCGGTGCTGGCGGTGCGCTGCTGCTGCACCAGCGCCTCATCGAGCCGTTCAGTGAGCTGAGCAAAACGCTGCAGCCCCAGGCGACGGCGGATGGCAAACAGGCCGTGATGCAGATACTCGCCGTATGCCTGCCAGCCTTTCTCTTCGCCATACGCGGCGATAAAGTCGCGATACATGCGATCGAAATACTCTTCGCGCAGCCGTTCGAGGCGAACGTCAAACGGATCTTCCACCACCGCTAGCGGCGACTGCGCCATGCGGAGGCGCAGGCTCTCCGGTAGATGATTGGCGCCGATCATATGGCCTTCATCTTCCAGCACCCAGCGGGTCTGCTGTTCGGCTTTTTTAAGCAGGCTGACCGCCAGGTGGTTTTCAAAGGTGGCCTGCGGATGCTGATCCTGCAGGGTTCGACCGAATGAAGAACCGCGGTGATGAGCAAGCCCTTCCAGGTCGATACCGTCCGGGCGCGAGCAAACCAGCTGAGTTTTGCCGTTGCCGGTACAGCCGCCAATCAGCACGATCGGGCGCTGCACCAGGTCGTCGGTGGCCTGGATCGCCGCCTGGCGTAGCGCTTTATAGCCGCCGACGATCAGGGGGTAATCCACGCCAGCTTCTTTCAGCCACTGCTGGACGATATGCGAGCGCTGGCCGCCGCGGGCGCAGCACAGGTAACCGTGTGGGTAACGGGCGCACGCTTCCAGCCACGTCTGAGTACGGCTGGCGCGCAGGTCACCCTGGACCAGTTTATGGCCGAGCGCCAGCGCCGCTTCCGGCCCCTGACGCTTGTAGCAGGTGCCGACCGCGGCGCGTTCTTCATCATTCATCAGCGGCAGGTTGATCGCCGCCGGCATCGCGCTTTGGCTAAACTCCACCGGGGCGCGTACGTCAATCAGTGGCGTATCGCTGGCGAGAATGGCGCGATAATCCGTCCCATTGGTCATGGGGTATCCTCTGAAGTCAAAACAGAAATGAGCTTTACAGCAAGGGGGGGATTGTACGCGCCTCAAGGTGTGCCGGGGAAGGGGATAGATCAAATCCCCGGCACGAAGGGCTTAGATGAGCTGCGATTGCGCCCAGAACAGGCCGCTGGTGTACTCCGGCGGCAGCAGCGGCTTGATCGCTTCCAGCGTCGCGCTCAGGCGATCGGTATCGCTGTCGGTGAGGTTCAGGTGGCCGACTTTACGACCCGGGCGCACCTCTTTGTCATACCAGTGCAGGTGCACCAGCGGCAGCTTCAGCCAGTCGTAGTTAAGATCGGTGCCGATCAGGTTGATCATCACCGACGGGCTGTTGACCACCGGCGGCGGCAGCGGCAGGCCGGTAATCGCCCGCAGATGCAGCTCGAACTGGCTGATAGACGCGCCGTTCTGCGTCCAGTGGCCGCTGTTGTGCACCCGCGGCGCCAGCTCGTTAATCAGCAGCCCCTCGGCGGTAACGAAGCACTCCATCGCCATCACGCCGACGTAGTTCAGCTCGTTCATGATCGCCGTCAGCATGCTTTCCGCTTGTTCCTGCTGGCGGGCATTGGCCTGCGGGAAGGCGACGCTGGCGCGCAGAATACCGTCCTGATGCAGGTTGCGGGTCAGCGGGTAGAAGACGGTGCTACCGTCATGAGCGCGGGCGCCCACCAGCGATACCTCGCCGGAGAAGTTAATCCCCTGCTCGACGATGCACTCGCCGTAGTTATCGGCCGGTAGCTGATCGATCTCGTTTTCCCGCAGACGCCACTGGCCGCGGCCGTCGTAACCGCCAACGCGACGCTTAACGATCGCCAGTTCGCCAAGGCGGGCAAACACCGCCGGCCACTCGCTTTTATCCGCCAGCAGCTGCCACGGGGCGGTGGCGAGGCCAAGCTTGTCAAACAGCTGCTTTTGCGTCAGGCGGTCGGCGATAATCGGGAAGACATCGCGGTTGACGAACGCCGGGTGGCGGGCCAGCTCGCGGGTGAGGGCGGTTTCCGGCCAGCGTTCAATTTCTGCCGTGATGACGCTCTGCTGGAACGGCACCGCTTCCGGGTCGGCTTCCAGCCCCACCGGCCAGACGGCGATGCCCAGCGGCTCGCCGGCCTGGCGCAGCATACGGCCTAACTGGCCGTTACCGAGCACGCATACCTGTTTCATGCCGCACCCCGCGGATCCGGATTATCCAGCACTTCATCGGTTTGCGCCTGACGCCAGGCGCTCAGGCGCTGGTGCAGTTCTGCATCATGCTGGGCAAGGATCTGCGCGGCGAGCAGGCCGGCGTTCGCAGCGCCAGCTTTGCCGATGGCCAGGGTACCGACCGGAATGCCGCGCGGCATCTGCACAATGGAGTAGAGGCTGTCGACACCGCTTAAGGCTGCGCTCTGAACCGGTACGCCGAGCACCGGCACCAGGGTTTTCGCCGCAATCATGCCCGGCAGATGCGCCGCGCCGCCTGCTCCTGCAATAATCACCTGATAACCGTGGCTTTCGGCGCTTTCAGCAAAGCTGAACAGCTTATCGGGCGTGCGGTGGGCGGAGACCACTTCGACATGGTACGGAACGTTCAGGGCATCAAGGATTTCTGCGGTAAATTGCATGGTAGCCCAGTCGCTTTTGGACCCCATCACGATGGCGATACGCGCCGAATTATTGCGGGAAGACATGCGTCTTAAAACTCCTGTGGGTGTGTTTCACACTGCTTTAGAGGCCACAGAGAATAGCATGAACTGCCAGCAAGGAAAACGGTTGCGTGCGCATGGTTAGCCGTCTTTTGTCTCGCCTGGAGGTGATGGCGTGAGTGCCTGATTGACCTTTATCTCTCTCATGATACAGGTGATAAGCAGCACTACCCCCCACGGGAGCATCAGGGTGCCCATAAGCAGTAAATAGATTTGTACCAGCCGGCTATCGTGAGGGCGGGTGCAGAGCAAATAAATGGCATAAAAATAGATAGCCCACGCCAGCATCGCACACCAGACAAACGTCAGCGTGTTGCCGATAACGACGCCGATTAAGGCGATATAACTTACCCCTAACGGATTGAGGATCGCGATGATCATTCCCCACATCAGCGGCTGACTCCACTTTTTCCTGCTCATGCTCGTTCCTTGAGAGTGACGTTGTGGAAGACTAGCATGCAGGGCGGGGGGAAGCGCGCACCTTCGCCCGGGCAAAAGGCGCTTTCGGAATTGTGCTCGCGCAGGAATTAGAACGGAAAGTGGATTAGTTTGACGTCGTCCGGCGTCACCTTGACCATCGAACCTTCGCTGTGCCAGGCGCCAAGTACCACACGCCATGCGGGTTGGCCGTTGGCCTGCAGTTCATGGACCGCCGGGCGATGAGTATGGCCGTGGATCAGCCACTGCACGTGATGCCGCTCCATTGCGTCAACTACCGCCTGTGGATTCACATCCATAATTTCCATTGATTTACTGCTGTTGGCGGCTTTGCTGTCGGCGCGCATGCGGGCGGCGATGCGACGGCGAATAAACAGCGGCAGGGCCAGGAACAAACGCTGGATCCACGGGGTGTGGACTTTGGCGCGAAACGCCAGATAGCCTTGGTCATCGGTGCACAGCGTGTCGCCATGCATGATCAAGACTTCACGGCCATAGAGGTCCAGTCGCTCTTCTTCGGCGAGCAGGATCATCCCGCTCTGGCGGGCAAAGCGCTGGCCGACGAGAAAATCGCGGTTGCCATGGATGAAGTAGCACGGCACGCCGGCGTCGACGACGGCTTTGATTGCCGAGGCAATTTGTTGGTGCAGCGGGTTAGGATCGTCATCGCCGATCCATGCCTCAAACAGATCGCCAAGGATATACAGAGCGTCCGCCTGGCGGGCTTCTCCCTGTAAAAAACGCAGAAAACCGGCGGTGATCGCCGGTTCTTCTGTTTGCAGGTGCAAATCTGCAATAAAAAGTGTCGCCACGAATTACTCGCTGACGGTGACGCTTTTGATGATCACATCATCTTTCGGCACATCCTGGTGCATGCCGCTGCGGCCGGTGGCAACCGCTTTGATTTTGTCAACCACGTCCATGCCTTCAACCACTTCCGCGAAGACGCAGTAGCCCCAACCCTGCAGGCTTTCGCCGGAGAAGTTCAGGAAGTCGTTGTCAACCACGTTGATGAAGAACTGCGCGGTGGCAGAGTGCGGCGCCTGAGTACGGGCCATCGCCAGCGTGCCGCGGGTGTTTTTCAGACCGTTGTTCGCTTCGTTCTGAATCGGAGATTTGGTCGCTTTTTGTTTCATGCCAGGTTCAAAACCGCCGCCCTGAATCATGAAGCCGTTGATAACACGGTGGAAAATGGTGTTGTCGTAGAAACCTTCGCGGCAGTAGTCCAGGAAGTTTTTAACTGTTTCCGGCGCTTTGTCGTCAAACGTTTTGATTACGATATCGCCATGATTGGTGTGGAAAGTAACCATTTTTGCATCCTGTTCCGATGAGTGTGGTGCCAGCACCCGGTGTCGGGTGAGATATAGGGGGGTGTTATAGCATAACCGCGGGGGTCGATGCACCTTGCAATGTGTGCTGCGTCCGGTCTGAATTATGGGTATTATAGAGACTTCATTACCCACACACGTCTACACGGAATCTTCGATGTTAAAAATTTTTAATACACTGACGCGCCAGAAAGAGGAATTTAAACCTATCCATGCCGGGGAAGTCGGCATGTACGTGTGTGGTATTACCGTTTACGATCTCTGTCATATCGGCCATGGACGTACCTTCGTCTCCTTTGACGTCGTGGCGCGCTATCTGCGTTTTCTTGGCTATAAGCTGAAGTACGTGCGCAATATCACCGATATCGACGACAAAATCATTAAGCGCGCTAATGAAAACGGCGAAAGCTTTGTCGCGCTGGTCGATCGCATGATTGCCGAAATGCACAAAGATTTTGACGCGCTGAATATTCTGCGTCCCGACAGCGAGCCGCGCGCAACGCACCATATTGCGGAGATCATTGAGATCACCGAGCAGCTGATCGCCAAAGGCCATGCTTACGTGGCAGATAACGGCGACGTGATGTTCGACGTGCCGACGGACCCGAACTACGGTTTGCTGTCACGCCAGGATCTCGATCAACTGCAGGCGGGGGCGCGCGTCGACGTGGTTGACGTCAAGCGTAACCCGATGGACTTCGTCCTGTGGAAGATGTCGAAAGAGGGCGAGCCGAGCTGGCCGTCGCCGTGGGGCGCGGGCCGTCCGGGCTGGCATATCGAGTGCTCGGCGATGAACTGCAAGCAGCTTGGCAACCACTTCGATATTCACGGCGGCGGTTCGGATCTGATGTTCCCGCACCATGAAAACGAAATCGCCCAGTCCACCTGCGCCCACGACGGCGAATACGTCAACTACTGGATGCACTCCGGTATGGTGATGGTTGACCGCGAGAAGATGTCGAAATCGCTGGGTAATTTCTTTACCGTCCGCGACGTGCTGAAGTATTACGATGCGGAGACGATTCGCTACTTCCTGATGTCCGGCCACTATCGCAGCCAGCTGAACTACAGCGAAGAGAACCTCAAGCAGGCGCGTTCGGCGCTGGAGCGTCTGTACACCGCGCTGCGCGGGACGGACAAATCCGTCGACGCGGCGGGGGGCGAAGCCTTCGAAGCACGCTTTATCGAGGCGATGGACGACGACTTCAACACCCCGGAAGCCTATTCGGTGCTGTTCGATATGGCGCGTGAAGTAAACCGCCTGAAAACCGAGGACGCGGCCGCGGCGAACGCCATGGCGGCCCACCTGCGTAAGCTTGCTGCGGTGCTGGGTCTGCTGGAGCAGGAGCCGGAGGCGTTCCTGCAGAGCGGCGCGCAGGTTGACGACGCGGAAGTGGCGGAGATCGAATCGCTCATCCAGCAGCGTCTGGACGCGCGCAAAGCGAAAGACTGGGCGGCGGCGGATGCGGCGCGCGACCGTCTCAACGAGATGGGCATTGTGCTGGAAGATGGCCCGCAGGGCACCACCTGGCGCCGGAAGTAAGCCATAAAAAAACGCCCGCAAAAGCGGGCGTTTTTCTTTTCGTTGTCAGGCCGTGACGGTCACGCTCTGGCCTTCAAAGCTCACCGTCTGACCGGCGACGATTTTGCAGCGTTTGCGGGTTTCCACCGCGCCGTCGACTTTTACCAGCCCGTAGGCGATGGCGATCTTCGCCTGGGCGCCGCTTTCGCTCCAGCCTTCCAGCTTCAGCAGATCGCACAGCTCAACGTGCGGGTGTTTACCTAAGGAAAATGTCGCCATCTCAGGCCTCCTCAACGTCGTGATACTCTTCGCACGCCTGCAGCGTGTTCTGGATCAGGGTGGCGACGGTCATCGGGCCAACGCCGCCGGGAACCGGGGTGATGTAGGACGCGCGTTCGGCGGCATCTTCATACACCACGTCGCCGACCACTTTGCCGCTTTCCAGACGGTTGATGCCGACATCGACCACAATCGCCCCTTCTTTAATCCACTCGCCAGGAATAAAGCCCGGTTTGCCCACCGCGACGATCAGCAGGTCGGCGTTTTCGACATGATGGCGCAGGTTTTTTGTAAAGCGGTGGGTGACGGTGGTGGTGCAGCCGGCCAGCAGCAGCTCCATGCTCATCGGGCGACCGACGATATTGGAGGCGCCAATGACCACCGCATTGAGGCCGTAGGTGTCGATATTGTAGCGTTCCAGCAAGGTCACGATACCGCGCGGAGTGCACGGACGCAGGCGCGGCGCGCGCTGGCACAGGCGGCCAACGTTGTAAGGATGGAAGCCGTCGACGTCTTTATCCGGCGCGATGCGCTCGAGAACTTTGACGTTATCGATCCCTGCCGGCAGGGGCAGCTGAACCAGAATACCGTCGATGGTCTTATCGGCATTCAGAGTGTCGATAAGCTCCAGCAGCTCGGCTTCGCTGGTGGTTTCCGGGAGATCGTAAGAGCGGGAGACGAAGCCCACTTCTTCACATGCTTTGCGCTTGCTGCCGACATAAATCTGCGAGGCCGGGTTGCTGCCGACCAGCACGACGGCCAGCCCAGGGGCGCGTTTTCCGGCCGCAACGCGAGCCTTCACTTTTTCCGCAACCTCAGAGCGTACCTGCTGCGCAATCGTTTTACCGTCAATAATTTTTGCTGCCATCAGAGAGAGGATTCCATCTGTATCTTTACGAAAGGGGGATGAGGATATTTTGTCAGAAGCGGGCCTCGCTGTCAGTCCTCGTTTGCTGTTTTATCCTGTCTGAGGCTAATTTAGCCTGTTATGGCCATAGTAATTGCATGGTTATAGGTGCGTTGCGCCTGGCCACTGAGTCGATTTACGCGCGCATGAGCCCCGGCGGTATGCTTCTTGTACAGTTGGTGGGGGATATTTCGCCAGCGTCGTATAAGCCCCGCAGTTTCCTGGCAAAATGGATTGACTCGACCGACGTGGACCGTATAATTCCACGCGTTTCACTCCGCGAAGCACTCGCTTCTCAGGGCGCCCTTAGCTCAGCTGGATAGAGCAACGGCCTTCTAAGCCGTAGGTCACAGGTTCGAATCCTGTAGGGCGTGCCATTAAGAAACAAGCACTTACGCCAGTTTTAAACCAGCCTGATTTCCTCCTTGTGTCGTATTTGTGTCGCTAGCGCCAAAAATGGCGTCAATTTTCCGTGCGTGTTCGGTCAGGTGGTTCGGTGCCAGGTGAGCATAACGACGCACCATCTCGATGCTCTCCCATCCTCCCATTTCCTGTAAAACAGAAAGCGGGACGCCGGACTGGATCAGCCAGCTCGCCCAGGTGTGCCGAAGGTCGTGAAAACGGAAGTCCTCGATCCCCGCTTTTTTCAACCCGGCGCGCCAGGCGTTATTGTCATCCACCCGCATTTTTCGAACTGCGGGCGTCAGCGTTCCATCAGGGCGGTGTTTTGCCGTGGTGTGAACGAACACCCACCGGGAGTGCTTCCCTATCTGATCCCTTAATACCCTGCATGCGGTATCATTCAGAGCTACGCCAATCGCCTTGCCCGCTTTTGCGTTCTCCGGATTTACCCATGCAACCTTTCTCTGCATATCGACCTGCTGCCACTCAAGCCCGATGATGTTTGAGCGGCGCAGGCCGGTTGCCAGTGCAAATATCACCACTGGCTTAATGCTCTCCGGCATGCACTCGATCAACCGCTCCGCTTCTTCTCTGGTCAGCCACCGTATCCGCTTACTGATCGGCTTGCGGGTTTTGATAACAGGAGCTGTTTTTATCCAGCCCCAGTCATTCGCCGCGGCCCTGAGAAGGGATCGAATGAAGGAAAGGTGTTGCGCCTTCGTCGCCTGCGAAACCTGCCGTGGTTTGTACTCCGGAACAGGCTTACCCTTCCTCAGCGCGGCATCACGCTTACTCTCCCACACCTGCAGGTGCTTACGGTTGATCATCCCGTTAACGGCTTCGTGAACTTCCTCCGCCGTTATCTTCGAGACATCACGGCCGGAAAAATGCTGCAGCCAAAACTCAATTTTGGTTTTGTCATCATCCAGCGATCGCTTATGGTCTTTTTCCCGCAGCCACCGGATGCAGCACTCTTCGAAGGTTCTGACGGGAAGGTCTCCGATCTGGTCAACCCGCCACGCTTCCGCCTTCAGCTTGTCGTGGAGCTCCTGAGCCTGCTTTTTGTCCCCCGTGCCAAGAGATCGCCTAACTCTTTTTCCTGACGGCGTAAAGAAATGACAGTGCCACACGCCGCCCCTGAGGGTGATTGACATAAAACTTCTCCTTTATGTTCACCCGCGTTCGCGATGACAGGATCGCGCGGGGTTTTCAAATATGCAATACACGCAGCCTCGGTCGTTCTGTACTTATTGCCGACCTTGCGGCCGGCGAGCTCCCCAGACTCAATCAGGCGGTAGATCACCCGTGCAGACACGATGAGCAAATCGGCGGCCTGCTGTGCTGTTATCGGTTTGTCAGATGCCATATCACCTCCGATGCTTACCGCGTAATTCCTCGTCTTCCTGACAGTCAGCGCGGCGCTGGCAGCCCGCCACCAGTTCCCGGCGCCGCTCGGGTATCTCTTCCCCGCAGTCGCGGCAGTGAGTAGCCGATACCGCCGCATGGTTGATGCGACATTTCGCAATGGCGGCTTCCCGCTGGAGTTCCTCTAACTCGTTGGCCTGATCGATGATTTCTGCGCTCATGCTGCACCTTCCAGTTCATCAGGCAGCTCAATTTCATCGCCAAACTTTGCGAAGACGACGGCGCGGCACACAGCTACGCGTGGGTTGTCTGCAATGAGCCCGCGGCGACGTCCTGGTGCTACAAGCTCATTAACACCAACCCAGTGATAAGCTTTTCCTGTTGCCGGGTCTGCTGACTGGTAACAGCTGATTGAAAAGCTCTCCATCATAGGGCCGCTTTGAGCCCATTCCGTTGAAGGGCTCCAAGTGAACCACACATCGCGCTCTTCAAACCAAAGACACCCGGTATCAGCTTCAAAATCTACCTTCTGACCGGTTGCTAGTGCTGCCGCATAATCAAGCTGGATGCCTACTAAATCTTTCGTTTTAATCTTCATGCTGCACCGCCTTGGCCGCCGACTAAAAATAAACAGTCTTTTTTATGCTCGTTACAAGACCAGACCACTTCGTCATCACCACGGAAAACATTTAATTCCACCGTGGTTTTAAACTTCGCAACTGCACCGCACTTGCATTTGGCAGAGGTATTTTTGCTTTTGGCGGCAACACTGCCGACTCTTGGGTATTTGCTCATGATTCCACTCCATACCGCCCATTCATGCGGCCAATAACACTGACAAATTTCACCAGGCTGACACCCATCGGCTTTACCTTCTCGTAGTGCTTGCGAAGGATAGGTGGGCATACAGCGTTCCACTTCGGTTTAGGCTTTACGCTCATCGCTTTGGTTATCTCTTCTGCGCAGCGACGAGCCTGGGCGCGGAGAGCGTTTTCTTTTTCTTCTGGCGTCATGCGACCCCCATGTAAGCGCGAATGAAAGCCGCAGCTGCCTGTGCGTTTATGGCGTTGCCGTAACCCTTCAGGCGGCCGACGCGGTTGCTGCTTGCCACTCTTGCCACCCCGGGCTCGACTCGTCCCATACGTGCGGCAGCCCCATCAACCAGCGGGAATGTGCCGGGTTCAACTGGACGCCATTTTCCATCTCGACAAAAGAGCCAGTCCGCATCTCGCCAAAAACCGTTAACCTCAAGGGCCCAGTAATCCCCGCGAAGTCCTGCAGGCGCTGCTGGGTCTTGCTCCCGTCCTGTCGATGCATGTTCATGGCCGCATCTACTGACGGCGATCGAGTGTTGCTCGTTGTCGGTGTTGGCCAACCCGTCATGAACGCCTGGCGCGGCAGCTGGTCCAGTCGTTCCTTCCCGTCCCGCTGCGCCGTCATTCCCGCCGAGTCTTTCCAGTCGCGCGACGTTGGCGTTACCCAGCCCGCCAATGCCGCCGCCCATCCGATTTTGTTCGGGGTTACCCTTCCGTCCGAGCTCATTTGTACCGTCGTTGCATTGGTGATGTAGTTGACCTGTGGCGTTGGCCACCCAGTAGGCCCGCTCTCTGATGTGCGGCGCGCCGATGCCCGCTGACGTAAACGGCACAAGCCCGAAGGCGTATCCCATTCCTTCCAGGTCAGCTTGTACAAGGTCGAACCATACGTTTGCGTTACCTGCTGCAACTTGTTCGCCAAAGACATGCTGAGGTCTGCGCTCGCTGATGAGATGGAAGAAGTGGGGCCAAAGGTGCCGCTCGTCAGCAAACCCATCTCCTTTGCCTGCCGCGCTGAAAGGCTGGCACGGGCAGGAGCCAGTCCAGACCGGGCGATCGTCAGGCCATCCTGCGAGGCGGAGGGAATGGGACCAGACGCCGATACCGGCGAAAAAGTGGCACTGGGTAAATCCTTTGAGGTCGTCAGGTGTGACATCTTCAATACTCCGTTCGTCAACTTCGCCCGGGGCGATATGCCCGGCGGCTATGAGGTTACGCAGCCACTGCGCCGCGAATGGGTCGATCTCGTTGTAGTAAGCTGCCGCGCTCATGCTGCCTCCGTCTTCACAACGTCAATGGCGCAGCCAGGTATCAGCTCAACTGAAGCGGTGGCGCACTGGTTACCCCAGTGGCTCCAGCCTGGCGCTGCGCTGCGACTGAACAGCTCAATCCGCGGCACGTCGCCGTAGAGCAGATCCAGGCGGTGGCGAACCTCCCACGGTTTCTCGCTATGCGGGCCGAGCGGGCTGTAGACCACCTGCTTAATTCCAGCGTGCTTGCGTTCCAGCCCGGCGCCGCGGGTGGCGATCAGCACGTCTTCGGTATTGGCGCGGGTGTGGTTGCCGCCGTTCATGCGCGTCTCGGCATTAAGCAGGGCGAGGAAGTCGTAAAAATCGGTCACATCGCCCTCTGCCAGAGCCTTGGTAATGCGCAGTTCGGCCAACTGGTTCAACTTCACCCAGGTGAAGCCCTTCATCGTGCGCACCGTAAATCCCCAGGCCTCGGCCAGCTCGATCGCCTCCTGGTTGTGGGTGCCGGTGTACCACATCGCCAGCACAGCGTTATCCGCGGCGAGCTCCCACACCGGGAGCCGCTTCATATCGAGCAGGCTCATGGTGGGGTAGTGATCGACGGCGGCACCGTTGCTGATCGTGTTCCCGTAAGACCAGGCCGGGTCGGCATAGATAAGTGAGTAGCGTTTCATCGCGCACCTCTTTTCGTGTCCAGCTCTTCAGCCAGCCTCTGAGCCTTTAACGGGTTTCTTACCACTTCACCAGATGGCATTAGCCAGCCACGATGAAGGACGGAGTACATGCACTTCACTTTTCCTACGGTTATGGCGTCGCGGTAATGTTTCATTTCCACTGCTCCCCGAAGGTGAACCCGATCTCCGCCAGCGATTCATCCATCTTGCTGATGAACTCCGGCACCATTTCGTTGAAGTCGGACATGTATTTGTCGTCGCGCTCAACAACAACATGGTGAATACCTTCTCGCTTCATGCGAGGGTCATAATTCGCGAAGTACCAGGCATCCTTCCCGGTTACCCACATACTGAATTGCACCTGGGCCATGTAGGCGGATTTGATAGCCTCGAAGCCGCCAAGCCTGAATTTCATGAAGTCGCGAGAGGTGAAAGGGCACTTCAGCTCAAGACCGCGGCCATCACTGCACAGACCGTCTGGTGAGCAGGCGGTGCGCATGCCTTCGTCGCGGAAAAGGATCGGCGACTCGGTTACCTGCACGTCGGTGGTGAACTCAAACAGGGTGCGAGCGTCGGCCTCATACTGTTTCCCCCAGGCCAGCGCCTTGGCGTTAACTTCCGGCGCCTCGCCGGTGCACACTTCGGCAAGGAGCGTAAGGAAGTAGGACATCTTCATATCAGTCCATTTCTTGCCTGACTTAGGCTTAGAAATGACGTTGTGAACTTCCGAGGCAGTGATCACTCCGAGGCGTAAGCGGTGCCAGGATTCATCTCCCTGTTCAACGCGGGTAACGTCAATGCCAGTTCGCTCGAGGATAATTTCTGGTGTCATGCTGCCACCTGCGCTTTTTTCTGGAGGAAGCTAAAGCCTTTCTGCGCTTCTTCTTCGGTGAGTTGTGATGCCTGGAAAATGTCACGCTTGAAGATGTTGCTGCACAGAGGCAGGAAGTCCTGCTCCCAGTCCTTATTCAGGGACGTCAGGAGGTCGGTAATTGCCTGCAGCGTTTCCTCACTGGCCACCAGGGGGAGTGCCTCGGTAGTGCTGCGCGGCGTTACGTCACGCGCATCAACTTCCAGTGTTTTACCTTCCATCTCTTCGGCAGTGGGCTGCTGGCCAATTTCAGGCCACGCCTTACGCAGAGCCTGAGCCTCGGCACACTTCGCCAGCTGGCCGTAAGGGCGCTTTTTCCACATTGCGTTTGGCGCGGTAGTGTCGCGGCCGGCGGTGGCATAGTTCTCAACCCAGTATTCTTTCGCGCTGAATTCGACGATCTCCCCGCTCGGCATGCGCTTGCTGACTGTGTACTTGCACCATTGAGGTACGGTCACCTCAATACCGGTAAGCGTCAGAGTGACGTCAGGGCCGAACTCTGGTTCTTTTGCGCCAGCGTAAGAACCGGAGCGATCGGCCTGAATCCGATAAAGCCCGATGCCCGGCATAACCACATCGCGCCACTCGCTTTTACCCGACTTCGAGTCCTTAACGCTCATTGGCACCAGATGAACGGGCTTCAGAAGAGGATCAAGGTTTCTGGCCCGGCAGTAGTCCAGCGCCATCATCACCGACTCATCCTTGGCGCCAGGATAAATACTGTTCTTGAGGGCGCTCCAGGTAGCGCCGTCAATGCCTCGCTCAGAAAGAGAGCTGGCTGTAATCACAAGTTCGTTAGCCATTGCTATTCCCCAAAGTTAAAACGGGCAGCCGGTGCGGTGATCCCAGTCGTATTCCGCCTGGGCGTAAGCTACTGCCGAAATGAGATCGTTATATGCCTCGCCGGCTGCATCGCTGCGGAGGCCTTCGTATGGGCTTTTGTCCATCGGCACAGAGAAGCGGAACAGGCCTGACGGCTCTTTCGGCAGGGCGTCGATAATTTCCTGCGCCCGATCGTCAATCCACTTTTGCTTCTCTTCGGTGAGCGACTGTTCAGCCCATTTCCGTTCTTCGATCACGTCGTATGCGCGGTATGCGTTCATAGCTCGCTCCTGAAATTTGGTTGTAAGAATCCCGGCACCTTATTGGCTGCCTGATAGCTCAGTTAAATTCTTCGGTTCGATTACCGGCTGAGACCTTGTCCCAACCCGTTCAGATAAACTTCAACCAGCAAGTCGGTTGTGTAAGTCCGCTCAATCCCGCGATGCAGGTACAGGCGGCCGCGTTTATTTGCTGATGCTGTCCAGGTGCTTTCCCGATGCTTAACGAGCATCCCTGGGAGAACGGCGCCGCGGTTAACGGTCTGTGTCCCGTAATGATGACTAACCATTGAACACCCCCGTAACGTGCAGAATTTTGATAGCCACAGCCGACCAGATAACGCCGCAGATCAGCAGGCAGTAAATCAGTGAACGAATGCCATTTCTGCTCATGCTGAACCACCAGGCATCAGGCAGAACGCGCTTGCTATCAGTACGCATACGACGATGGCGAATGCGTGTGCCAGAAACTTAAACCACTCAGTTTTATCTTCTTCGCGGATCATCTCTTCACCTTTGCCTTATCGCGGCTAACGGGACGTTTTGACTTCACCCCGGCGTTGCCGGTGTTGTTTGGATGAGATGATAATAGCAATGAGTATTAACCATAGCAATACGTATTGATATTATTTGATAGCAATTGCTATTAAAACATTGATAGCTAAATGAATTTATTTTTTGCTATTGTGCTGGTAAGCTCAAAAAAACGCCAAAGAGGGTAGCGCCATGTCGAATGAGGATGAGTTTTTCGCAGAGATGCACCCGCAGATTGCGCAGGTTATCGGGATAGCGGTTATGCAACTGCTGGTTGAGAGGCGCGAGCCGTCAAGAGAGGCGCTGATAGAGATGATTCAGGTGCTGTGGCAGGGTGACCAGGTAGATCTGGCAGTGGAGCTGGCACTGGACGTGCTGATGCTGAGGGAAGAGTAGGGCAGTAAAAACCCGGCACGGTGGCCGGGAATAACATTTAGGAATCAAGGTCAGGCAGCATGATTTTCTCAATCAACGTCAATGCCCTTTGGTCTCGTTCTGCAAAATATTTAGGGGCGTACTGAGGCAGCCACACTTCGTTGAAGTGTTGTTTGAAATCTGCAAGATATTCGTTTGGGTATAGACGTACCGGGAATGTCCGGCCATCTGGGTACTCATGGTTATATGTTGGGAACGTCTTCGGCTCAACACCCCGGTTTTCACGAAGCCATTGCGAGAAAACCCTACCTTCTGAAATATCAGGGACCATTTTTTCTGGCAGCGTATATCCTGCCTGCTCAAGTGGCGCAACCAAGTTAAACGTCAGTTCATTAAGCATAGAAAAGTGCGTATGAGGAACCCTGCCTCGGTTTGTCATATACCGCTTAAGGTGGATAGGGAGTTCGGCAGGCGCTCTTTCGCCTGACATCCACTCACGCACCCATCTCGATACTTGCACTGCAAATTTTGGAGATAGCCACTGAGCTAAGTTAATTGCGATGTCTGGATGAACCCAAGTCCCTTGATTCTCTGCTCTTCCGCCTTTAAATGATTGAATTAATTCCGATATGGGAATCCCCATATCGCGGGATAATTCATCAAAAAAATCTTGCGTTGTTTTTAGTCGTGTATAGTCAGCAAGTAGCTTCCCAGCAGACTTGCACATTGCGGTGGCATTGATGTAACCGTCTTTGGTGCGAAGATGGATGACTTCTCCATCAACTTCTCTGGCGATTAATGCAAGTTGAAACTGTGTCATAAATCATCCTATTGCTGTGAAAAATAAAATAATCACCCAAACAGCTCATCAGGCCACCATAAGCACGATAGCAACAACCGAGAGCAAAGTAACCACGCCTACTATCAGATATTCTCTCATCACCCAAACACCTCATCAGGCCACTGGTTGGCTAACCATGCTTTCTGTATGTTTGCGGCATGCTGCCGATCACCTTGCCGAACACGAACACCCGGTTCATCTCGTCTTTTTCGATCGGGTCCCAGGCTGCATAGCTCTTGTTATCTGAGATAACCAGCAGCTTGTCCTTCATCTTCTGCAGGCGCTTGACGTGAGCAGTGTCGTCGTACAGGAAGGCGTATATCCCGTCGCCGTCGAAGCTCTTAACGCTGATGTCGACGAACAGCAGATCACCCGGCTCAATCGTGCCGGACATGCTGTCACCTCGGACGTTGATGATCCGGATGTTCTCAGCCTTACGCCCATCGAACATGTGCCGGGCTTCCGCTGGCTCATACTCAACAGAACGAAGAATCTCTACGAACTCCTGGTTCACGATGCCCGGACCGGCACTAACCATAAGGTCCAGCACATCAATCCTGAATGCATCAGTATGCTGAATTTTAACCTGAGCAGCGCGAGGAAGCTGGCCGTCATCGCGCATCGGTCCATTGCCGGTTGATAACCATTCAGACCTGACGCCCAAGGCGTTAGCAATCTCGACAATTTTTGTTGAACCCCTGGCGTTTCCACTCACCAGGCGCCAAATGGTCGGCTGAGCAATACCTGAAGCCTTCGCAAGGGCCCCTTGGGACATTCCGGCCGAAGCCATGGCCTCGTTCAAACGATCTGCAAGAGTTTCTTTTTTCATAGTCTCAAATTTATACGCTTGCGTATTGATGGTCAAAACACGTTTTGCTATTGCCAAAACCAATACGCATTGCTATTATCATTTTGCACCAATACTTATAGGAATTGGAACATGACGAACAAAACCATCCAGAAGGCAATTGATATCGCTGGCAGTCAGAAAAAATTGGCCGATCTGTGTGGCGTAGCGCAGCCGACAGTTTGGCGCTGGCTGCATGGCGGCGGAATTGACGCTCGCTATGTAATGAAAATCGTGTCTGCAACCAACGGCAAGATTAAGGCGGCAGAGATCAGGCCTGACCTTGCTCAGTTGCTGAGCGCGCATTCAACGGCCGCCTAACCGGCGGCCTTTCAATCAACACCAGAGGAAGTATCACAAATGGAGAGTTCAACGACACGCAACAAAGTGGAGGCTCGCAGGATAGAAAGCTGGTTACACAGCCAGATAGCTGAACTGGGAACCACGAATATCGCCAAAGTGGCCGGAGTGAATAAGTCGACGGTGAGTCGCTGGCGGGAAAGCCTGCTGCCGAACATGTCGCTGCTGCTGGCCATCCTGATTTCTAACAGGCCGGGAGAGAAAGGTGATTTTGAAGCATGAGTGGGAACAGAAAGGCGAAAGCCGCAGTGCGGGAACACTAACGGCTTTCAGGTGCAAAAACGAAGAGGTAATTGCGAGGTAATTATGCCAGGCAATTTTGAATATGTAAATCATAGGGAGGGAGAGCAATGACACGTCAATTTTCCATGCAAAAGAGGATTTCTGTTTTTACCAGAGCCTCTGGGAAGTGTGCTTATTGCGGGCATGCCCTCTCAATCGAAAGAATGCACATTGATCACATTAAGCCAAAGAAATGCGGCGGCAATAATGATCTTAGCAATCTTAATTGCTCCTGCGGACCATGCAATACAGCTAAAGGTGACAGGGATTTAGAAGACTATCGATTGCAGGTAATGATTAAAAAATCCGCATTCATTGACGTAATCACCTTTAAGCAATGGCGAGACCTCAACGAAAGGGGGGTGCTTATTAACCTGCCTACCCACTTATTTCATTTTGAGGTTGAGTCTTTATGAGCAGAGCAGCAACAGACTGGGCGTGGGGCCTTGAAATTAAGGCGTCGCAAAAGCTGCTGATGCTCTCTCTGGCAGATCGTGCTGACGAATTGCACTGCTGCTACCCGAGCATACAGCGCCTTGTAAAAGATACCGGAATGGACAGGAAGACCATTGGGAAGTGGATCAATCAGATGATTGAAGATGGATTTATCAGTGATACCGGAGAGCGTAAAGGCAAGACAAAACAGGTTCGTGTTCTGCGTCTCAACATTGAGGTTAAAGAAGCCCAAAAACGGAACAGTACCAAATTTGGTAACAATACCAAAAACGGACATGAAACAAGCCCAATTTTGGACAATAAACGATCCCAAAATTGGGATGCAGAATCAGTCATTGAACCCAACATAGAACCAACTCTCTCTGCGCGAGGGCAGTTTATCAGCGAGGCTGCAAAGCGACGGATCGGGATTTCACCCAACGGGGAAATACCTTTCCCTCCTGCCTTCAAGCCATCGGCAGATCACATTGCGATTGCCTCGGAGAAAGGGATCAGCATTGAAACCGAGTTGCTGAACTTTCGTGATTATCACCAGGCCCGCGGCACAAAGCTGATCGACTGGAACTCGGCATTCCGGGTATGGCTCAGGAACGCGAGAGTTAATCCGCTTTCCGGGCGCCAGAGAAGCGAATCTGATTCCCCACACTGGAACAGCCCTGAAGGCTGGAAGGACTTCATATGACCGCACAGCTTATGACCGCGATCAGCAATCGCGATGGTGATGCGCTGGCCAGAATGGCCGCAGGTAGCACGGAGCCGCAGAGGCTTCTGGATTTCGAAGCTGAAAGGCTGGTTGACTCCCTGTTCCGTCAGCTGAAGCAGATCTTCCCGGCGTCAACGCAGACCAATCTGCGCACCGACGCCGAAGAGAAGACAGCGAAGCGCCAGTGGATTGCGGCTTTTGCCGAAAACGGCATCCGCACCCGCGAACAGCTATCCGCCGGTGTGCGCCACGCGAGAGCCAGTGAATCGCCGTTCTGGCCATCGCCGGGCCAGTTTATCAAGTGGTGCAAGGACAGCGGCACCGTGCTCGGCGTAACGCTTGTCGACGTGATGAACGAGTTCCACCGCTACAGCCGTGAAAAAGGGCTGCATACCGGCGGTGCTGAGCGCTTCCCATGGACTCACCCAGTCATGTACTGGGTTGTTACCGATACCCGGCGAGCAATGTACCAGCGCCAGCTCAGCGAGGCAGAAACCGAGAAATATGCCGCTAAAAAGCTGGAAGACTGGGCGCTGAAAGTCGCCGCCGGAGAACAAATACCGTCGCCGGTACTGGCTCTGGAGAACAACCAGGAAGCCATTCCGACAAACCATGTCAGCCGGCAGCAGGGGTTTCACCCTGAAGGCAAAAGCTTCGGATGTATGCCAAGCGCAGCATCGCTCGGTGCGTTAACTCCGGCTCAGTGGCTGCGGGATGAATACCTGCGCGGGAAAGAGAGAGGGCTTATCTGATGAAAAAGAACTCTGGCAGACAGGCTGTAATCAACTTCATCGGGCAGCACCCTGGTTGCTCATTTCGGGATATCCGCCACGGTACCGGGCTAGACCCGTCCGTTGTCAATTCTGCTTTGTGGCAGATGAACCGCGATGGACGCGTTAAGCGCGAAGGAGAATATCGTAGCTACCGCTACACCCTGATCGACACGACAGCCGTAACCGAAAGCGATCCGTCTGTTCAGTACCGCCATCGTCCTGACAGCGCAAACCCAATGACCAAACTGTTTAACTATTGCCTGGCGGGAGTAAGAAAATGAAAAACGAAATCGAATTCAAATTTGGTGATTACGCAATCATCGAGCAGAAACGCCACGGTGTACCTAACGAGATGTTTGTTCACAAGGTGGTTGGTCAGCTTCGTTCTAACACCTGGGTTGATGTTCCAGTGATGGTTCCGGCGACTGAGACGCTGCATGGTGAGATGGAGGACATTTGTCTTTGCATCTGCTGCGGAATTGACGAGACCGAAGTTCGCCGTTATCGCGTCAAGGATATGCGGCGCCATTCTCCTGTCTCTTTGGTGGCTGATGAAAAGAGAGGTTCGACTATCACACTACAGGCAGTAAACGAGCTCATCGCCTCCCTGCAGAGCGCAGGCGAGCTGTCGATCAGAGAGCAGGAGTTCCTGAAGCTGGCGAAAGCGTACCAGCAGCTGGCTGCGGAGAATGTGGTGCTGAAGGCAGCATTCAACAAACCAGATGCATGGTTGTCCTTCCACTCGATTCCTCCGACATATCAAGAGCCAGATCGCGGTGGTGAGTATCTTGCAGTGCATGAGCAGCCGGGGGAGAAAAACGATGACGGCAGTGATTCGTGGCCTGTTTACGCCAAGCCTGAAATCGAAACCCTCGCCACCGATCGCATCGTAGCCGGGATTAAGGCTGATGGGGTGGAGGAGTTTTCGAAAACTTTAGAGGGGGCTGCTGACATTTGTGGTAAATCAAAAGCATGGGATGCGCAAGAAAATTTACTTGATTTTGCGGCACGTGGATTCGAATTCGCCAAGCGGCTGCGCGAGGGGGCCGACAAATGAGCAAGACGCTGGATATTCGCGCCGGTGACCGGTTCGAAACGGTTTACCCATTCATTTTCGTATGCACTGACCATCAGCAATGGGACGGAAATGTATTCACCGATGAAAGGTGGATTGGTGGTTGCCGAAAGACATTTGAGCCAGCTGATTGCGGTTATGGAGACCAGGCCGTTTACACAGCTGATGCAGAAGGGAAAAGAATCCTTGAGGTTCTGTCTGTCGCTGAGATGCCTGGAAAGTGGCAGCGCCGGATTATCTACGCCTGCCACCTCATTGACCCTGAGGGGAAAGAGAGAAAAGGCAGGAAGGCCTATACGGTAACCGAGGACAGATTCATCAAAATGTCGTCAGGGTATTTTGCGGATTATGGAGTGGAGAACAGCGATGACTGATATCACCGAACTGGCGCTACTCATCAGTAAAGCGAAAGCGTCTGTATTTACCCTGGAATATATTTCCCAGTTTGAACCTGCTGATATTGACTCCGATGACGTTGATTTGCGGTTAGAGGTGGATGGCATGGATACCGGCACCAACGTCTCTATCGTTGATGAATGTGGACAAGCAGCCAAAGTCATTGGCGCGCTGGTAGAGGCGCTGGAGAATTCAGAATCACGGCTTCATGAGGTCGCCGTAGCGTGCGCAACCGCAGAGCAGGCGCTGGAGAAGGCGCAGCAGCAAACGACTGAAAGCGAAAATCGCGTTCGCAAGCAGAATCGCCACATCTGTGAGCTGTTCGACGATAACACAGCACTGCGCCAGCGCATCGCCGGGCTGGAGTCCCGCACCGTCACCGTGAAGCTGCCAGATATCAATGAGTACCTTGCAGAGGTTCACGATAAAACGCTAAATCGGGCCTTCCGGCTACTGGCTGAAGGTGTGCGTGCTGGTGATGTCGCTGCTATGCGCGCCGCTGGCATCAAGGTGGAGGCTGAGTAGATGGTGAACTCATTACTTGAGGCCTGCAATAACTGGCAGATTCAACGTGCTGAAATACTGGCCCGCAACCCTGACATGGCCATGACAATTCAGAAGCTGGACATGATGGTTGAGTATGCCGTGCGGTCGGCAATGGATATCGCCCACCGCGTTGACTGGGATTTTCGGGAAGCTGAACGCCTGGCGAAGCAGGTGCCCGGGGAGGCTGAGTGATGGCACTGACCAAAAAACAGCGCGCAGAACTGCGCATGAAGTTTGGCGGGCGATGCGCTTACTGCGGTTGTGAACTACCGGAGAAAGGCTGGCACGCCGACCACGTACAGCCTGTGGCGAGAATATCTGAGCAGGATATGAAGGCCGCAGAAAAAGGAATTTTCAAACTGAAAGCGACTGGAGAGGTACGGAATATCTACGCCGACACCTTGGAAAATCAGTATCCGGCATGCGCTCCCTGCAACCTTTTCAAAACCTCTTACTCGCTTGAAATGTTCAGAAAACAAATCTCTCTACAGGTTGAGCGGGGTAGAAAGAGCAGTGTCAATTTCCGCACCGCAGAGCGCTTCGGCCTTGTTGAAGTCGTCGAAAAGCCGGTGGTTTTCTGGTTCGAAAGGTATCAAGGGGAGGCTGAGTGATGTTCATAATCGAAAGCCCTGAGCAACGCCTCAAGAGGGTTCTCACAGAAAACGCCGGTAAATTCACCATCGACGAAGACGGCGGAATCCATACCAACTGGCAGCATCCCGAAGTACAGGCAACTATGCGCAGGCACTTTGAGGCGATCAGCAAAATTAAGGTGGACCGGAAATGAGCGAATTTTCACGAGAAACACTACTCAACATTATCGAGACTGACCATGTGCAATGCGGTGAGGCTTCGGCGTTGGCCAGCATGGCGCTGGCTGCAATGGACAGCGAGCCGGTTGAGATGCCTCTCGACTACCTGCAGGGACACAAAGACGGTCTGGAGTGGGCCGCTCAACTGGCAGAAGCCAATCACCCTGAAACAGGAGACTGGCTGTACGATGACCCTATCGAGCTGGCAAAGGCTATTCGCAAAGGTCCAGATATGCCGCCAGCGCAGCCGGTAGAGGACAGCGAGCCGGATTGTAATGAGCGACAGCTTTTCTGTTCAACCGATACGGCGAGGATGAAGAAGGTAATTTCTGTCTCTGCTGGGAGCGAAGCAACACCGCTCTATCGCCACGCGCAGCCGGCGCCGGTAGTGCCGGAGGAAAAAACCAATTCCAAATACACTGAGCATGTACGCCGTGGATGCAGTAGCAGCCATCGCTGAGGTGAAAGGTGAATAAAGTCGAATTACTTCAGAAGATATCGGAGCTCGCTACTGAATGCCACGCGCTGGCCTGTGAGCTTGATATTGGTGATGAGCGAACCGAAATGTTCGAAATCTACAGCGTGCTACACAACCTCGGTCGCCGCGGGTACGCCTGCCAGGTAGGGCGGCGAATGAATCCGCTGCTCGCTTCCTGCGATGACGACGATGATGAGGAAGATGACGATTGGGATGAGGATGAAGACTGATGCCTAAATCCCCCGCTGAACGCAAAGCCGCGCAGCGCGCGGCAGTTGGCTGCCGGTGAGTAATCAATAACCTAAAGATGTACCAGCCATGCAACTGAGCTGATTATCTTTTTACCTTACTTAACAACCACACAATGGCAAGGACGCCTATTATCTGGGCAATCAAAAAGCCAACATTCGGCACATAAGGAAATATATCCCCATCAGGAACACCTAAGTTCCAAATGAATTTATATGTAAAATCAAGAGACTGACCGCTAACCATTTTATCTGACGGGACAACGACAAACATGCATGCCACTATCACTGAAGCAGCAATACAGATGTATTTTTGATTATTCATTCTTGAGCCTAAGAGAGATATTTATGTCTAACTACAACATAGCATCCAAAGGCCTAGAAGAGCAGAACAAAGTCAACGTTGATCTCGCAGCCTCCGGCGTCGCCTACAAAGAGCGCCTGAATCAGCCCGTGATAGCGGAGCAGGTAGCCAGAGAGCAGCCTGAACACCTGCGCGAGTATTTCATAGAGCGCGTCCGCTACTACCGCGAGCAAAGCATCCATCTACCCCGCGCATCCGATCCGCGCTATCTGGAAATGGCCAGTCAGAACGAGAAAAAATAGCCTATGCTCGTTTTGCAATTCGGGATTTAGCCCGTCATAATTATCTCGTCAGTCTGGACAACTGACAACTTTACCCCGGCGCCAAGTGGGGACACATGGCGCACAAAACCTTACAGCAATCCCTGTCACCGATGGCGAAAGCCACCGGCGATTTTCTGCATTTAGCGTTTGACCTCTCCGGAGGTGAAGCGTGAAGCAACAATTCTGCCTTATCAACGACAACGTTAAGCGTAACGTCGTCAACTTCATCCAGTCTCTGCCTGTAGACCACCGATCGCCGCTGATTATCGAGGCGCGCGAAGAAAGCCGCACCGACAAACAGAATCGCCTCATGTGGCCACTTTTGAAAGACCTGAGCGATCAGGTGATCTGGCACGGCGAAAAGCTGGAGCCAGCGGAGTGGAAAGACCTCATCACCGTGCTGGTCAGCCAGATGCAAAACCCGGAGCGTGAGCAGAAATCCGCCCCGGGCATCAACGGCGGGCGCGTCTACTTCGGCGTTCGCACCTCTCAATCCAGCAAGCGCTACATGGTCGAAGTAATCGAGGCGATCTACTGGTTCGGCACCGAGCACAATGTGAAGTTTAGCGAGAAGTCCAGCAGTCGGATTGCATGGGCCCAGGAATGGAGGGCTTCGCATGCACAGTCTGCTCGCTAAGGTCATGGAGCGCGGTATTTTCCGCGTGCCAGCGCGCCGTAAACGCAAGGTCGAAGTTAAACCATCAGATATCCCCACCTTTCACTATACGGCTCACCTGGCAGATGTCCGCTGGCTGCGTCGTGCTGCCAGAAGGAAAATTGCATGAGCCTTTACCGAAGCATTAATGGAGATATCTGGCGCAACATCTGGGTTGTTGGCGATCTGCATGGGTGCCATACGCTGCTGATGAACGAGCTGGAAAGGGTCCGTTTTGACCCGTTGTGTGACCTACTGATCTCGGTAGGTGACCTTATCGATCGCGGTGCGGAAAACGTTGAATGCCTTGAGCTAATCGCAATGCCCTGGTTTATGGCTGTAAGAGGGAACCATGAGCAGATGATGCTCGACGGACTATCCTCCTCCGGGAACGTGAATCACTGGCTCGCTAACGGTGGCGGATGGTTCTTTAACCTTGACTACGACAAAGAACGCCTGGCTATCGCGTTGGCCCATTTGGTTGCTGGTTTGCCACTCATCATCGAGGTAATGACCGAGGGTAAGAGGGTGGTGGTATGCCATGCTGATTACCCTCATAACGAATATGCATATGGCAGGCCCGTCGATGCAGAACAGGTGATCTGGAATCGTGAGCGAGTGAGCGCGGCTCAGGATGGGATAGTGAATGAAATATCCGGTGCAGACCTGTTTATTTTTGGGCACACCCCAGCGCATCAGCCAAGCCAGTACGCCAATCAGATGTATATCGACACTGGGGCTGTATTCTGCGGCCGCCTGACCTTGGTGCAGATCCAGGGTGATGAGCATGCGTAAACCAGCACGTCGTAAATGCGCTCACTGCCGCGAATGGTTCCATCCCACCCGGGAGGGGCAGGTGGTATGCAGTTTTGAATGCGCCAGCGCGATCGGCAAAAAACAGACAGCAAAAGCCCGGGAAGCGGCGAAGGCCAGGGCGGTGAAGCGCCAGCGTGAATCCGAGAAGGAGGGGCGTCAGCGCCGTAAAGCAAGATTGGCTGAGCTCAGACCTAACGGTTACTACAAAGCCCAGGCTCAGAAGGCATTCAACGCCTACATCCGCGCTCGTGATGCTGCTTTGCCATGCATCAGTTGCGGCGAGACCAACCCGCCTGATCTGCATGGCGGCCAGTGGGACTGCGGCCACTTCAAAACGGTCGGCGCTTACCCTGAGTTGCGTTTTGAAGAGCGCAACGCTCATAAGCAGTGCAAATCGTGCAATGCCGGGGCCGGTAAGTACACCGCCAAAGAGTCGACGGTTGCTCAGCAATACGAAGCTGGCCTGGTCGCTCGTTACGGACAGGAGTATGTCGACTGGCTTAACGGACCCCACGAAATGACCAACTACCGCCGGGAAGACTTTATTCGTATCCGCGATGAGTACCGCGCCAAGCTCAAAGCACTGAAACAGCGGGAGGCCGCATGAACCACGACGTTATCGAACGCATCCGCGACCGCTGGCAAAAGCTCCGCCTCTGCCGGCACCGCGGCACCGTACTGGTTGACTACCGCATACTGAGAAACTTTGTCCGCATCTATCAGACCCAGGGAGAGACAGCATGAAACTGGAATTAACCAACGAACAGCACCAGTGGATAGATCAGTGGCTCCAGCTTTGGGGCGCATGGTGCCAGACAGGGAAGATAGACAAGGCGATGATAAATATGATTGCCAAGTTCATGGCCACGGTTGAACCGCAAGCACCATCAAGGCCTGTATGCAGCGATGATGATGGGTTGCTGATTGATGCCGTAATCCGACATTACCTGAAAAACGTAGATGAGAACGCATGGAAGGTGATTTTTGCCTATTACGTCTGTAACGCAAGCGAGATAAGGATCGCTTCATGGCAGCATGCTGTGAGCAAACCACGCCTGATGAAGACCCGCGCCGGAAACCAGTATAAGCACCCGAGCATTTCAACCATCCGCCGGGAAGTTAAGCAGATTATCAACGCGGCGCTCTTCTGCCTGTACCAGCCGCTGCAAAATGCGTTTAACGATCGCGAAAGCGCGAGGAAAATTGCAAAAAATAGTCATAACGTGCTTGCATTTCAATGAACAAATGAGCAATATATTTAGTGTAGGTTGCCGTATTTGCGTTTGACCTATCAGAACACCGAGCCTCGCCATCATGCGGGGCTTTTTTATGCCTTCGATCCGGTCAGGGCTCTTGGGTAGAGACGTGCCGCACGACACGTTAAAGCCCTACACGCGCAGAGCCCTGAACCAGATTGAAGTTACTCAGCAATAAGAAAACTGCATGTCATCATTTGCTTATATCTTATTGACCAGAAAATTAACATGTTGTTAATCTATTCGTGTGGTGAATCCCCCTATGCGGAGGGGCGACCAGTCACTTACAGTGATCTGTAAATGCAGCGCGGGCCATGTCGACTGGGACATGCTCACCGGGAGGCACCCGGCACCATAATGCAATGCTACATAAGCTATTTGGTAGTGGGGTTGCCGTTTCGGCTTCTCCAGCTATGTTTAAAAGGTAGTAACGGAAAACGAGCGCTCTCCTGGTAAATCGGTAGCTCGGACTATTAGGTGCGCCTCGAACCGTTGAAGAATCAGTATTTCCTACCTTCTGCCCGCCCCTCTGAGCGGGCTTTTTTTCGCCTAATTCAGGCAAAACCATAAAGCATTAAGGGCTGCGCTATTTCGCAGCCTTTTTCATTTCAGGGTCAGAAGCACAGCGGTTGTGCGTTCGGCTGTTAACCGAATGGTCGAAGGTTCGAATCCTTCCTGTCCCGCCAGATAATGGCCTGACCTGATGACGGGCTCATAATCCAATCCATCAGGGCGTTGTTGGCGCAGCGCAACAGGCCGCCAGACCCAGCCAGGGTATTTTCGGTCATCACCGACATTGCTATTACCCTCATGCTTATTGCCTGCCTAACCGCAGGCTTTTTTATTTTCAGGGTCGCGGGAATCACCCTCGACGCTTTGTTGGTAAATCAGCCCGACGGCCCTGAACCTTTTACTGACTACAGATAGCACCCCGAACATTATCGGAGGTGGAGACTATGAAAATGCCTGACAAAATCTTTTCGGCGGCCTCGTACTGCACGTCAGGCGGCCTTATATGCACCGGGCTGGCAAGGACCTATGACTGGTTTCATGGGCTTGACTGGAATTTTATTGCTCTGGCCAGCGGCGTGATAATCGGTGTAGCGACTTACCTGACTAATCTCTACTTTAAGCGCCGCTGGACGAAGATGTATCAGCAGTCCCTCGATCGTGGTTATGGTGGCCCGCCACCGCAGGATGAATAGCGATGGCTAACCTGAAAACAAAACTCAGCGCGGCCATGCTGGCGCTTATCGCCGCTGGCGCATCAGCTCCCGTTCTCATGGATCAGTTCCTGAATGAGAAAGAGGGCAAGAGCCTCACTTCATACCGCGATGGCGCCGGCATATGGACGATATGTCGTGGAGCTACCCGGGTAGATGGAAGACCTGTAACGCAGGGGATGAAGTTAACCCAGGCCAAATGCGATCAGGTGAATGCCGTCGAGCGCAATAAGGCGCTGGCATGGGTAGATCAGAATGTGCGTGTTCGTCTGACGCCTCCTCAAAAGGTCGGGATTGCCAGTTTCTGCCCATATAACATCGGGCCCGGTAAGTGCTTTCCTTCCACCTTCTACCGCAAGCTGAATGCCGGTGACCGGAAAGGCGCCTGCGCTGAAATTCGCCGGTGGATTTTTGATGGCGGAAAAGATTGCCGCGTGCGTTCCAACAATTGTTATGGCCAGGTTTCTCGCCGTGATCAGGAAAGCGCACTGGCATGTTGGGGAATAGATGAATGAGCCGATTAGCAGCCATTATCAACGCCATTGTGATCTGCCTGGTTGTTTGCCTTGGGTGGCTGGCCAGTCACTACCACGACAACGCCACCGAGTTCAAAAGGCAGCGGGACAAAGCGACTGAGCAGCTCAGCCTGGCGAAAGACACCATCGCTGACATGCAGACCCGCCAGAGAGACGTCGCAGCGCTCGATGCCAAATACACGAAGGAGTTAGCCGATGCAAAAGCTGAAAATGATGCTCTGCAGCGTAAGCTTGATAATGGTGGTCGGGTGCTCGTCAAAGGCAAGTGTCCAGTGTCAGCCTCAACCCAAACTGCCGGCGCCCCCAGCATGGGCGATGATGCCACCGTCGAACTCTCTTCAGTTGCTGGACGAAACGTTCTCGGTATCAGAGCCGGCATCCAGCGAGATCAGACGGCCCTGAAGACGCTGCAGGAGTACATCAACACTCAATGCAATTGAGATAGCACTTCTCCATTCCCATAAGAAAAATGGTAAATGCGGCCATAAGAGCCGCTCTTATCGTTTATTGCATTGTAAGCAGAATGCAAAGACTAGCTGTTTTATCTACTTTAATTTAGATTTCAACAGGTTGCGCATTTCTTTTTTGGCTCTGTGAATAAATTCGTCCTCATTCTCATTGGCTTGAGGATTACCAATTTTATCTTGAAGCTCGTCAAGAAATTTTTCATCGGTCACCAGTTCAGCAGCTTGATTGGAAAAATCAGATTGCTTATCTCCACCAATGCCTAACGCTCTGGGACCTATACAAGAGATTTTGGTGTAAATCTCAGTTGCCAGAGCAGTAGATGCAGTAGATTGTGTTGTCGAATGGTCTGGAAGCTGTTTATTAGCTCCAGAGATGACATTGCGCACCACATCTTTAAGCTTAACCATGCTTCACCTCATTTTTACTATCGCGAAAATACTTGCGAAAAATCCCTTCAAATGCATCAACAAGGATGTTGATGATTTTATCTTTCTGCTCGTTGCTTAGGCCTGACCATATGGAGGCAAAAAAACCGAAAATTTTCAGAAAAATGTTTATCACTGCAATACCTCATGGCTGGATGATAGGAGCGACATTAATAAGTATCTTGCATGCCATTACTTTGAATAAAAATGACATTACTTCACAAATACAGATATTGGATAACGCTTACAAGTGTTTTCAGTAGATTAATTGATATCACAAAGGCCACCTTTATGGAGGGCAGTTCATTAACCGGGTGGCTTTATTAATGGCTTTAACCACAGGAACAGAACCATGGCAACACCGGACTGGGAGGCCATCGAGACGGCGTACCGGGCCGGGATGATGTCCCTCCGTGAAATTGCAGCGCAACACGGCATTAGCGAAGGCGCTATCCGTAAGCGAGCAAAGCGTGACGACTGGTCGCGCGACCTGAATGCGAAGGTGAAAGAACGCGCTGACGATCTGGTACGCAAAGCAGAGGTACGCAAGCAGGTACGCACCGAAACAGCATTGTCTGAGCGCGTACTTATAGAGGCTACGGCAGAGGTGGTTGCTGCTGTACGCATGGAGCACCGCGGCGATATCCGGCGCGCTAGGGAGATAACGAACGCGCTGTTTGATGAGCTAGGCGCCGAGTGTGCTGATGTGGCCGCGCTGGAGAAGCTCGGAGAGTTGATGCTTGATCCAGACGACAAGGGGCAGGACAAGCTCAATGAGATTTACCACAAGGTCATCAGCATGCCAGAGCGCGTGAAAGCGGTGAAGGCTCTCAGCGAAGCGCTGAAGAACCTGATCGGACTTGAACGCCAGGCCTACGACATCGACGGGCCGGAAGGCGACAATTCTGTTAAGCAACTCTCTGAACTGATGGATTCCTTGTCTCAGGGGGCGTAATGAAGCCTGAGCATCTCAAGCTGCTAGCTGATAAAGACTGGCGGCTGAACAATCTTTACTGGATCACCGACAAAGAAGGTAAGCCAACCCGTTTCAGGATGACGCCGGAACAGCGGGAATACTTCGAGGGGATTCATACCCGCAACATCATCCTGAAAGCTCGCCAACTCGGCTTCACTACAGAGGTGTGCATCATCCAGCTCGACGCTGCTCTGTTCGAGTCGGCAAAGTGCGCGCTGATCGCCCATACGCTGAATGACGCAAAGCGCCTGTTCCGGGAAAAGGTGAAATATGCCTACGACAAGCTGCCGGCCGAGATAAAGGCAGCCAATCCGGCGAGCAACGACTCAGCCGGCGAGCTGGTTTTTAAGAAGGGCGGATCACTCTACGTAAGCACCTCATTTCGTGGCGGTACGCTGCGTTACCTGCATGTTTCCGAGTTCGGGAAGATATGCGCCAAGTATCCGGATAAAGCCCGTGAAATCGTCACTGGTGCGTTTGAGGCGGTATCGACAGGTTGTTTCGCAACTATCGAGAGCACCGCAGAGGGCCGGGCGGGTTACTTCTTCGATTACTGCCAGACGGCAGAAAAAGCGCTACTACAGGGGAAGCCATTATCTGCGCTGGACTGGAAGTTTTTCTTCTTCTCCTGGTGGAAGAATCCGCAGTACGCAATTGACCCGGTAGAACCTCTGCCGGCGCGCCTGCTTGAGTACTTCTCTGAGATGGAGGCGAAACACGGCATAGTCGTTAACGAACGGCAGAAGGCGTGGTATTACGCCAAAGAAAAGACGCTCGGCGACGACATGAAGCGCGAATACCCGACCATTCCGGCAGAGGCGTTCCAGCAGTCGGTCGAGGGCGCGTACTACGCCAAACAATTCCGCTGGCTCTACACCAACAAGCGGATCGGCCAAATCCCTGATAACTCACATCTACCGGTTCACACATTCTGGGATATTGGTGTGGGCGACTCAACGGCGATCTGGTTCGTTCGCGAGGCCGGCGAAGAGTTTCATATCATCGACTACTACGAAAACTCTGGCGAGGGGCTTCGGCACTACATGAAGGTGCTGAAAGACCGCGGCTATGAGTACGGTGAGCACTGGGGGCCGCACGACATCGAGAACCGCGAGTTTGCAGCTGATGCGAAGTCTCGCAAAGAGCTGGCGCGCGAGGGCTACGAGATTGACGGCCGGATGTATTCGATGAACTTCCGCGTTGTGCCGAAGGCTGGGATCGACACCGGCATTGAGTCGGTGCGTGAAATCCTCAAGTCCTGCGTTTTCGATGAGGAGAAGTGCGCTGTTGGCATCTCCCACCTCGAAGGTTACCGCAAGGAGTGGGACGACAAGCGCGGCTGCTGGAAAGACAAACCCCTTCACGACTTCACATCGCACGGCGCCGACAGCTTTCGTTACTTTGCCGTGGCGAAGAACAACCGCAAGCAGGTCGGCACAGTATTCTTCTAAGGAGCATCGCCAGTGAGCGAACAAGATAACGGCCTTCAACTGGCTGTGAACAATCTCGCCACTGAAATGCGGCGAGCGAATTACCTTAACGCCATCGGTATCGGCGGGGGTAATACCAAGCGCCCGACGCTCTATCAGGAGTTCGGTTATCCGCGCACCATTACCTTCCATGACTTCTACAACATGTACCGGCGCAACGCCGCAGGCTTCGCAGTGGTGCATCGCCTTCTGGATGGATGCTGGCAGGACTATCCGGTAATCGTTGACGGTGATGAGTCCCAGGAGGCGAAGAAAACCAACCAGTGGGAAAAGAGCGTCACCAGGTTCATGAAGAAATGGTGGCCGAAGGTGAAGGATGCCGATCGCCGCAATATGGTGGGGCGCTACTCCGCGCTATTACTGCAGATCAAAGATAACCGGCCATGGAATGAGGAAGTCGACACTTCCCTTGTAAGGAGTCTCGGCGAGGCAGCGCTGGTTAAGCTGATCCCTGTATGGGAGCCGCAGTTGACGGTTGCCGAATGGGATAACGATCGCCAGTCCGAGACCTTCGGCCAGCCGAAGATGTTCAACTTCAACGAGCAGCCGGTTGGAGACGAGGCTTTCGTTGGACCGACGCGCGGTGAGCCAGTGCATCCGAGCAGGGTAATCCTGTTCTGCGAAGGATCGGAAGATGACAACGTTCTGTCGGGAATCCCGCTGCTTGAGGCCGGATACAACAAAGGACTCGACCTTGAGAAGATTTCCGGCGGTGGCGCTGAGGGCTTCCTGAAGAACGCCAGCCGGCAGATCGCGGTCGAGTTCAGCAAAGAAACAGATATGGCCACGCTGGCCGATCAGGCGAAGAAAGCTGGTTATGCTGACCTCGGCGAAGCGATGGGCGATAAGGTCAACAAGCTTAACCGCGGCACCGATGCGGCGGCGGTCATGCAGGCCGGGCAGATGCATGTTCTGAGCGTTACGCCCGGCGACCCGGGGCCGACGTGGGAGGTCACCGCGAACGAACTGGCGGCGTCAGTGCAAATCCCTTTCACCATCCTGTTTGGGCAGCAGACCGGGCGCCTGGCGAGCGATGAGGATAAAACAGACTGGGCCATTCGCCGCAATACCCGCCGCAACGGCTTCCTGACTGACCGAATCACAGCCTTGCTGGAACGCTTCTGGACGCTGGGCATTATAGATCCGCCGACAAATGGAGAGGTCACCATTTCATGGACCGACCTGCTGGCTCCGGGCGAGAAAGAGAAAATCGAGAACGCTTCGAAACTGGCTGATATCGTCCAGAAAACGTCGGGCTTCTATGGTGGCGAGCCGCCATTCACGGCCAACGAACTTCGCGAGATTGTAGGCCTCGATCCGCTGCCGGAGCCAAAAGAACCACCGAAACCAGAAGAGAAGGTGACAACCGATGATCCACTGGCCGATGACACCGGAGCAGACGGCAAAGGTGGGGCTGCCGATAGTTCCGCGCAGTAAGGTTGACCCGACGCGATCGGCTAAGCAGGTCAGCGCGATGTTCCGGGATATCGAGGACCGGTATCTCGGCATCAAGCGCGCTCTGAAAACGCTCTTCGACCAGCGTCTGACCGGGAGAGAGCGAGAGGTTAACAGCCACAACTGGCACTTCCTTTGTCACGACCGCGGCGAGGATATGCGGCTCTACCAGGTCAACGCCGGCAAATTCATCTACGACATGTCAGCGCAGGAACTGGCCGACCTGCTCGAAGCGGTACAGGCTATTCTCGACGATTACCTTCTGGAAGGCGGCGAACAAAACCTGTGGGCGATGGATTACATCGCCGCAGAGGCGCAGCGCGGCACGCTGGAGGCATTCAACAACCTCTCGCAGCAGTCGCAGGTATACGCCAGCCAGACAACTCTCTCACAGCTTCTGAGCAGCCCCGCTTATCAAAATCAGATAGCGGCGGCCACGCTTACAACGTTCAGCGACTGGAAGGTCATCAGCGACACCGCCCGCGGCGATCTGACCAATATCATCACCGATGCGGTAGCGCGCGGGGTGAATCCTCGCGAGACGGCCAGCGTCATCAGCAAGCGCCTGGACGTAAGTATGTCCAAAGCCAAGACCATTGCTCAGACTGAGCAGGTCGGCGCGCTGCGGGAGGCGCAATGGAACGAAACGGACTGGGCGGCGGATCGGCTAGGCCTGAATACCGGCCTGCTGTGGCTATCTGCGCTCAAACCGACCACGCGCAGCTGGCATGCCAGCCGCCACGGCAAGGTATACACCACCGAAGAGGTGCGGGACTTCTACGCCGAGAACGGCAACCGGTACAACTGCTATTGCAGCCAGATTCCGGTGCTGCTTAATGACGACGGCAGCATTTTTAACGAAGGGTTAGCTGATAAGCTGGCGAAAGAACGTAAGCAGTGGTATCAATAAGTTCCTATATGAACTTGAGACGATACTAATGAAAAAAATAGGAATATTGCTTAAGGTATTCTCTTCTGAACAGTATAAAGAAGATTTTCTTAACGGGAATCTTTATATGAATACTATTAATTATTTTCGTAAATATGAAGAAGAGGCTAAAGGTAACATAGGTGATAAATATGAGGCTTTAACTGGATGGATGCATCCTCATGAATTTAGATTCGAAATAGAAATAAATGGGGTTAAGCACACAATAAATCCTGATGACATTGTTGGGCCTATCACCACTAGCATGAAAGTCCATGATCATGCCAACGTCTTTTGTATGACACATTTGCATTCTCATGATGTAGATATGGGTAACATCAAAAGCGATGAAGAATATGAACTTGTTAAAAGGTATTTCACTTTACCCGACGATGTAAGAAACTTGGGCGAATACATGGTTGTTATCACTAACCCCATGGAGTTTGTCGGAAGGGCGCTTGCAGAAGGGAAGAGACTACTGAATGCTAAGGAAGCTTTAGATTATCAGTCTAAACAGGTTATTTATTATGATGAAGCAGAAAAAAGCCTTATGCTTGATAACAGTCGAGATGCTCCTTTTTATAAGCAGAGTCTTTACTCACATCAAAATGAATACCGCCTCTGTTTAACAAGGGATAATCCGGATGATGAGCCATATGTAATGCATATCGGTGACCTTAGGAATATATCAATGGAGATAAATACAAGTGAATTTAACTCCTTGATTGATCTAAGGAAAAATTAAGAACAACTAGGTCGCTCAGGCGGCCTTTTTTATTGCCTGAAATCCACCAATGAGGACGCAACGTGAAGCTATCCAGCATCCACGTTAAATCCCTCGCCATCAACGCCTCAAACATCTCAACAACCACCATCAACGGCCAGGAGCACTACGTCATTCGTGGTGCGGTCCCGATCGTCGATGACATCGTGATGAATGGCGGCCTTTACCCGGCGGAGGAGATTAACAACAGCTACCAGACGATGGAAGGCAAGCTGATGCCTCTTTCGCACCCGATGGTAGATGGCAAATATGTCAGCGCCAATGACCCGCGGGCCATTAACAGCTATCACGTCGGAGCATGGGCGCAGAACGTCAGCAAGTCTGGCGACCAGGTCGTCATGGACGTTTATATCAATAAGGCGGTCGCCGAGACAAAGCCTGCCGGTAAACGCCTGATTAATCGCCTAGATGAGATGATCGCCGGCACAAACACAGACCCGATCCACCTCTCTACCGGTTTACTCACGAACAAAGAGAGAAAATCAGGCGAGTCGAAGCAGAAGAAATACTCATGGATCGCTCGCAATATGCAGTTCGACCATATCGCTATCCTGCTCGATGAGCCGGGCGCCGGTACTCCAGAAGAAGGCGTCGGCTTGTTCGTGAATGCCGATGGACAGGAAGGCAAAGTCGAGACAGCAAGCCTCGTTGAAGCCGCAAATAGCCTCAAAGATGGCCTGCTGAACAAAGTGAAGTTCTTCCTCACCCACAACTCAGATGCCTCATTCGATGAAATCTACCAGATGCTGCGTGAAGCCATTCGCGCGCCGTTAGGCAGCGATGTTTATCGCTATGTCGTGACCGTATGGCCAGACAAATTCATCTTCGAAGAGGGCAATAAGCTCTTCCAGCAAAAATACCTCATCGACGGCAGCGCAGTCACGCTGGTCGGCGATCCAGTAGAGGTCGTGCGCAAACCCACTGAGTACGAAGTCAAAACCAACGGAGAAACAAACCCGATGAAAGAGAAGATGATCGCCGCGCTCAATGCCGCAGGCGTTAAAACCGAGGGGCTGACCGACGATCAGGTCTGGGATGCCTATAACCAGCAGGTTCAGAAGAAAGCAGGCGACCAGCCGGGTACTCAGATTAACTCTGACGCGATTACCGCGGCAGTAAATCTGGCGATTAAGCCGCTGACCGACGAGATCAGCACGCTGAAAACTCAGCTGCAGGCCAATGCTGAAAAAGACCTCAAGACCAAGCGTGAAGCGGTCAAAGCGAAATTTCCGTTCATGACCGAAGCGGCGATCAACTCGCTGGCCGGCGAAGCGCTGAACGACATGTACTCGCAGTGCCAGACCAGCACCGGTCTGAACCCGGCATTCCAGGGGAATGGCGCTCAGAGTGAAATCCTTTCTATGGAGGCTCCTGAATAATGGCTCTCGCACCTCGTTTCCATACCGTAATCGCGGGCCCGGCCCGCAAGAATGACCCGCAGGTCATTGAAGCAATCATGGCGGCAGCAGTGAAGCCCGGATCTCTGGTAATGCTGGATAGCACAGGGAAACTGGATGTTCACAATGTGGCCGGTGGCGCAGGAGTAGCCCTGGCGCTCCAGCACAATTATATCGGCGGCGGTGATATCCGCGATGCAGTGCCGGCCGGGGATACTGGCGCGGCCATCATGTGCGAAGACGATGTCGATTACCACATGCTGGTAAAAGCCGGCGAAGTGTTGCTGGAAAGCGAAGGTCTGGTTTCTGCCGGTGACGGCACACTGGCCAAGTCGACCACTCCAGCAACCGACCAGGTCCTCTTCTTTTCACGCGAAAAAATCACCGTTGGTGCTGAAGCCCAGCTTGTGAAAGTTCGCAAATCAGGGAAAGCTACCGCATGAGCATGATCGTATTTAACAAAAAGCTGGTTACTGAACATAACCAGATCAAGAAGGCATGGAATCAGCTGCTGATGCAGCGCGAATCCTTCAACGTTAACCAGAACAACATTTCCGCCCAGTACGGCGGCGCGCTGGAAGTTAACCAGGCTGCGCTGATCTCTAAAGACTACTGGCGTGAAGTTGACAACATCACCACCCGAGTCTTCCGCAACGACGAAGGCAACGGCCTGCTTGATGACCTGCTCGGTCTCGGTACGCCGATCTCTATCGGCAAGACGGCGGCGCTGTACCGCGTTTCCAGTGACGCTGGCAAGGTTCATCGCACACTGACTGGCCATGTTCCGGAAGAGCTGGATAAAGTCATCTACGACGAAGCCGGCGACCCGATCCCGATCTTTAACACCGGCTACAGCCGCGAATGGCGTGAGTGGAACGGCATGCAGTCCGAAAACCTCGACGCGATGGCCGATGACCAGGAAGCGCACGTTGCGGCTATCCGTGAAGACATGGCTGACTACATGCTTTCAGGTGATGCGAAGGTGAAGGTGAAGGGCTATGTCGGCGCTGGTATTACCAACCACGCCAACACCAACCAGGTAGACCTGAGTGCGTCAGGCCTCAACATCGACCTGACCACCTCTACCCCTGACGAAACTGTCGCTTTCTTCACCGGTCCATTCGCGAAACTACTGGACGATAACTATGTGCAGGAAAAGGTAAAAGCATGGGCATCCCCGGATATCATGCGCAACCTGAACCGACCGTATTCCGATGCTGCGGGCTTCAAAGAAGGCACTGTGCTGGAATACATCCTGCGCTATGGTCGAATCGAGTCGTTCAACCAGACCTTTAAGCTGACCGGTAACCACTTCATTGCGTACGTTCGCAACTCGCAGTACATCAAGACGCGCATCGCCGCGCCGGTGGGTACCTTCATGATCCCGCGACAGAATCCGTTCGATAACTACAACACTCTGGTCTGGAGTGCAGTTGGTCTGCAGATTAAGCGTGATTTCAACGGTCGCTCTAAAGTCTTCAACGCACAGGGTTAAGGGGCTTCGGCCCCTTTTCTTCGGGAGAAAGCATGAAAACGTTAAAGGTCGAGAAAACCGGCTGCTGGGGCATGATTGATGGCGTCTTCCAGCAACTTCCTGTTGGCCACGAATTCGTCGTGGCGGACGTTCCTGCAGCTTTTGCTGGTCGTGTGTCGGTGGTGGGCGAAGTGGAAGAGCAAGCGCTGGAAGTAGCCACGCCGGGCAATGACGCTGCAGAGCAGGCAGAGCAGCAGGAAGAATCTGCCAGCAAATCGAAGAAGGCGAAATAACCATGGCTGACCCAATCACAGCGGCAGACGTGCAGGCGTTCCTCGGTGAATTGGGTTACTCCATCCCGTCCGATCTGCTCGATCCGATTCTCTGCGTGGTGAACAAAATTATCCCGTGCCTCGATGGTGCGGGATACGACGAATGCACGGCAAAGCTCATCCTGATGTATGCCGCTGCGCTCATGGCGACGTCTTCCGGTGCCCGGCGAATAAAATCGCAGGGGGCGCCATCAGGAGCGTCGCGCTCGTTCGATTATGGAGATGACGGCATTACCTGGCTGCGTGGCTCGCTGGCGAAACTGGATACCAGCGGCTGCACCAGTGAACTACCGATCAGCGCCGGCAACAGTGTGGGCCTGTTTATGGTGGTCGGGGGCTGCTAATGGCGTGGGTTTCAGTTCAGCAACGGCTGCCGCGGACGTTTACCCTGGTGTGGGTGATCACCGATACCGGCGAGCAAACGACGGCGTACGTGAAAAGCGACGGAGTATGGTTCATTAACTGCGACCGCATACGCGCCACAGGCGCCGTTGTGCTGCGATGGAGGGATGACTGATGTCTTCGGTAGCTAATTGGTCATACACCGCGACGGCGACAATCTGGCGGCGCATACGCGATGCAGACGGTAGCGATACCGACGGCGGAGGTCAGCCGTATGGGTGGGAAGCGCCGATCGCTATCCTCTGCGACTACCAGGGCGGACTCTCTGCAAAAATCGGTGACCTTGGCCGGGAGATCGTGGTTAAAAACACGATATGGACCGAGTACGCAACGGCGCGGGAAGGGGATTACATCCTGATTGGCGCGTCGACAGATGCGGCTCCGCCGGACGAGGCCGATGAGATTCGGCAGGTAATCCGCTACGCCGATACGTTCGAGCGTCTGGCGGATGATTATGCAATTATTACGCAGGTGTGATTATGGGCGCTAAAGTTCGCGGCATCCGCCAGGCCAAGGCCAACCTCGATCGCATCATCAAAGATGTCCAGGGGCGTAAAGTCGTGCGAGCAATTCAGTCTGCGATGCTTATCGGTAGCGCGCAGGCCGCGCTTTACACCCCGATCGATACGTCGACGCTCATCAACAGCCAGTTCAGAGAAATCATGGCTAACGGTACCAGGGTAACCGGGCGCGTTGGTTACTCTGCTTCTTATGCGGTGTTCGTTCACGACCCGGCAGTGAAACAGAACTTCACGCGAGCAACGGCCCGTAAGGAGTTCTTAACGAAGGGCTTCGAGGATACCCGCAGCCAGATTGACGCGGTGGTGAAGAAGGAGCTTTCGCTATGACCCCTCCGATGTATATGCGCCTCAAAGACCTGTTTGTGGCTGATGGGCTTACCGCGGGGTTTAAGGTCCAGTGGAGGCAATGGCGCGATACTGGGAAAGACACGGACCAGTTCATTGTGTTCAGGCCTTCCGGCGGCACCGATATCACCTTCGACCTTGGCGGCGACTGGTATGTGATGGTTGATGTGATCTCCTCGAAGGCGAATCCCGATGCTGCTGACGCCGCGGTAAACGCCATTGTCGAGTACATCAGCGCGCAATCCGGCGCCGATGATTGCGTTGGCGCGCTGCGGCTTGTCGGCAATGTCCCGGCTCCGATCCCCACCGAAGAGGGCAGATTAGTAACCCGGCTACTCGTCTCCTGTACATACGGCGAATAATCGTCAGAATCACCCATCAGGCTGCCATATGGCGGCCTTTTTTAATTGAGAGGCATACATGCAAGGCTGCGCTAATGACACCGGCAAGCTGATTGGTAAGGTGGCCGTGCTCCGCATGGCTTTTGGCTGTGCTGATACGGTTCCTGCGCTTTCCGAATGGAAGCGACTCGGCGCCATGACCACCAAGGGCTTCGACTATTCCATGAATACCGTCACCTCTGAGGCTGACGATACGAAAGGTCTGGTTGAGAACCTGGTCAACAACATGGACTTCACCATCTCAGGAGAAGGTGAGTTCCGCAAGAAAGACAAGACGACGGAAGTCGGCGCTATTGCCATCTCGAAATATATTTTCGATGAAGTGCAGGCAGGCCGTCAGCCGACAGTCTGGGTCCGCTTCGACTTCACTGGTGAAGACGCCGGCACTTATATCATGGGGTACTTCAACACCACCTCCTGGTCTGGTGATTTCGGCACCTCGGATATTTCGACCTTCTCCGGCGAGTGGAAAGTTGCTGATGCAGACACCGTGGTATTTGAGGTCGCTCCGCCGGCGCTGGCGTTTACCACCAACCTGCCAACGACCAAAAGCGTGGCGGCCGGATCGGCTCTGACTATGTCGGTCGTGGTTGAGGGTGGCACTTCGCCTTACACCTACGTCTGGAAGAAAGACGGCACGGTTGTCAGCGGGCAAACAACGGCGACCTTCAACAAGGCCAGCTCAGTTTCCGGTGATGCAGGCGTATATACCTGCGAAGTTACTGACTCTGCAGCGACGCCAGTCAAAATCACCTCAGTGGCATGCACGGTCACGATCAGCTAACAACATCGTGAATAGTACAAAGGGCGTTCTGCGCCCTTGATACTGTTTATGGAGCGACTATGACCCCTATTAAAGAATTAGGCGAATGCGTTATCGGTACCGATGACCGGGAATTCTTTTTCCGGCCATCGTTTCGCAACATGGCGCGAATCGGTGAGCCAGAGGAGATTGTCCAGGCGTTCTATGACCTGTGCAATGACGAGGCGACGCCATTCGCACAGCGCGCAGCTGAGGCCTATATCCGCGATGAGTACAGCCGCCTTCCTGATTGCGTCTTGCGGTTTATGCAAAGCGGTCTCCTGTCACGCAAAGCGATCATGGCGGCTCACACGGTACTGACAGCCTGCTGTGACGATGATATCGGCGATCTGGTTGGATGGATGAAGCCGGGGAAATCACGCAAGCGTGGCTTTGTCTGGCGACCAGGTAGCATGCCGCCGGAATGTATGGTCATCGTCGCGCAAAACCTGATGATGCACGGCATCATCGGCAAAGCGAAGGTGCGCAAGCTGCAGCGTTACGAAACGAACGAGACAACCGCAGAATTCCGCGCAGCCGACTACATCATGGCGGCCCGCAACCATTTCGGTATAAGCCGGGAAGAGGCTGAGAACCTCACGATGACAGAGTTCGCCATGATGATTAACGCCAAATACCCAAATCAGAACGGCTTCACGCGCGAAGAGTACGACACGGTCATGGACGAAGACGATCGCCGCTGGCAGGCGATGATGGAGCAGGAGCATTCCAGGACAAACCCCAAGAAGAATTAACCTCAGCACTAACCGAATATCAGCCTCGCATCCGCGGGGCTTTTTTGTATCCGTTTGTTCGTGAACGGCTAATGCCGACTCACTTCTGACGCGCCTCGCACGCGCATTTAACACAGAACCTTTCAGGATGACCCTTGAGGATGCCGGCTGGCTGTCGGTGCCTTCTGTGGGCCGGTTTCCTGTGCGACAAGGTTCATCACTAAAAGGTAAGCCGATATGAAATATCCAACAGTAATTAATGGGTTAGACTTCCGCGATCTGATTTTTGTGGCCGATAACGACCCGGTAACTGACTCGTTTATGGTGGCTAAGGCATTTGGGAAACGTCCTGACAACGTTATTCGTGATATCGAAAAGACTATTAAGGCATGCCCGGAAGAATTCGATACAAAACTCAACTTTGAGGTTTGCTATAAAAACAATGAGTTGCAGAACGGAAAGCCGCAGAAGTTCTATCGACTCCGCAAAGATGGATTGATGCTTTTGGTTATGTCCTACACCAAAAAAGAGGCGATGCGTATCAAGATCGCCTACATCAACGCCTTCAACTGGATGTACGCGATGCTTCAGGTTGGGCGGCGCCAGTTTGAAGAAGAGCGTAACGCCGTCATGCTGGAGTACCTGAAAGAGAAGGATGTTGCCAGTATGTCTGGTCGCCTGCTGCGCCGGTGGGGGAAAGAGAAGAAGCCCCACCTACTTTCACGCATTGAGCAACTGGACAAACAAGGTCAGTTGGCATTGCCCGGCGTTCCAGACGCGCTTACCGAAGCATGAAACCCACAAATTCGTGGTTTTTGGATAGCCCACTCAGGTGGGCTTAGGCTTTATGAATGAATCAGAAATCAGCTAAAATCGACCACAACCAACTCCGTGAAGGGATGCATAATGACAAACCTCCCCTATGAATATTTCCTTGGTGCCGATGATGACCTCGTCGACTTTCTCGAAAAGCAAGGCGAGGAATGCATAAAAGAAATTGAGCAATCAAATGCAATAAACAAAGAGAACGGTTATAAACTGCTCGGCATCCTCATAGTCGGCGTCGGGTCTTCGTTTTTATTGCTGACGCAAAATAACCAACCTTATTTTATGACGTTGGGTATCGGTATTTTCATGTTGTACTGGGCCGCTTGCGCAATTTACCTGGTTTCAGGCGTGCTGTCTGTACAGGTACGTGCGCTCCTTAACTCAGCCCCAGCAGACCTTTACACTGAACTTTACAAGTCATTGGGGCCAGCGCATTACGAGGAGTTGGCCCAGAAAGGATTTCGGGCAGAGAGGACACCAATTTCAGTTATCCGGCGAATAAGGCTGGCTAATCTCCATGATACGGCTGAAGAGTTGTGTGAGATAAATGAGCGCATCAGAACAAGGCTGGATAGAGCGAGGATCGCAACAATCCTCACTCCGGTTTGTGCATTAGCTATTTCTACTGTGGGCTATCTTTTTTTCTGACTTTGTCCGCAGAATTCCCAACAAATCGACGACCTAACGAGAAGTCGGTTGTGGGCCTACCTTCCTGTGGGGGTTGTGTGGTCTGCTGTTGCGGTGGTTGGTTAGTATCTTGCTTTGGTGGTTGATCGCTCATTTTGCCTTCCTGTGGTTCGATTCGAGAACATCGAGTGCTTCCTTCTTAAGCTGCAATAGATGCACGCAGAAGAAGCATTAACCTACCCTGGAAGCGCACCGCCGAACATCCTGATAAACGATCAGGTGATTTTTGTCGTATCACTTCCCCTCTGCTACGATTGCCGCATCATTTACTGATGGGGATAGGGATATGGTAAGTCGTTTTTATATGTTCATTTTAGCTGCTATTTTTTTGCTAACTGGTTGTGATAACAAACCGGATGCCCCGTTTGGATTCAAATGGGGGCAAACTATCCAACAGACAATAGATCAAAAACTTGCAGGCACAAAAGTCAATAACACAGGGTTTGTCGGTTTTATAAGTGCTGACACCGCACCAAAACCTGCATCTTTTGAAGGTCGATATTTTCTTGGTTTTATGGGGGGACTCGGGTTAACAAGCGTCTCATTCTCAACTCCTGTAGATGCTAATGGGTACTTTTTTAACCAAGGAAGGAAAGTTTACGGTGATATGTCTCAGAAGCTTGAGCAAAAATATGGTAGCCCAGTTGAAATTAAAGAAAAGGTAAGCCGTGATGGGGCAGATTTCTATGAATGCATAAAAGATGAGTCTTGCGGCACATGGCAAAGAAAGTATCAGAAAGATGGCATGACAATCACCTTAAACGTTGAACCTTCACCAGGACGGTTAATGGATGCAATGTCAAAAGGGTATGTAAGTGTGCGGTATGAGTTTGTGTCAAAAGAAGAACTGGATAAAGAAGTAAAGAGATATAAAGATAAAAAAGAATCCAACAATTTCTGATTCATGGTTCTAACAAAGACCTCGCTTCGGCGGGGTTTTTTATTGCCCGGAGATAGCAAATGGCTGAGAACGCTGGCGGCATTTATTACGATATTGAAATGGACGTGCAGGGCTTGCTTGTAGCGCAACAGCGCGTTAATCAACGCCTCGATCTGATGGAACGTGGTTTCGATAGCACTACGCGCGCCGTGAATAACACTGAGCGCTCTATGTCCAGCCTGTCAGGCGTAGCCGTTGCTTTGGCCGCTGCTCTTTCTGCGAAGCAAATTTCCGAATATGCAGATGCCTGGGCAACTGTAAATAACAAGCTGGCTAACTCACTGCGGCCTAACGAGCAACTTGCTGATGTAACAGAGCGCGTATTCAACATTACTCAGCAAACTCGCAGTAGTTTAGATGCAACGGCATCCCTCTACGCAAGACTGGAAAGGGCAACCAGGCAGTACGGGACCAGCGCAGATGATCTGGCGAAGTTAACCACAATCATAAACCAAGGGTTTGTCGTATCAGGGGCAACGGCGCAAGAGGCCGAGAACGCGATTATTCAGTTGTCGCAGGGCCTTGCTTCTGGAGCTTTGCGCGGCGAGGAATTCAACTCTGTAAACGAACAGGGTAACCGTCTTATTGTCGCTCTCGCTGACTCCATGGGAGTTAGCATCGGCGAAATGCGGAACATGGCTGCGCAGGGCAAGTTAACAACCGACGTGGTTGTTAATGGGCTTCTATCCCAAGGAGCAGTGATCGGGAAAGAGTTCGCCAATACAACGACGACGATCAGCCAGGCGCTGCAGGTTGCTGGTAACAACGTAACTAAATTCTTTGGCGAAAACTCTACCGTAAAAACTGGCGCCGCTATTTTTAATGATGCAGTTGTGACTGCAAGTGAAAACATAGACGTTCTGAGCGCTGCATTAACTGCAGCAGCAGCAATTATGGGAAGCCGCTATGTCGGCGCATTGACAATGTCTGCTGCCTCTCAGATCCAGTCTGCTTTGGCGGCCCAGCGTCAGGCCACTGCCAATGCCCAGGCCGCTCAGTCTGCGCTAATAGCTGCTACGTCAGTGAAGAGAAAGGCGGTTGCAGACAAAGAGGCGGCTTTGTCCTCCCTTGCCTTAGCGCAGGCAGAATATAATGTGGCCAAGGGTAGCGCAGCTGAAATGCTTGCGCTGGATGCATTAATTGCAGCTAAATCAAGAGCAAGTGCAGCATCATTGTCTTTGGCGCAGGCAGAAACTGCACAAGCCGCGGCATCTGCACGAGCAGCAACTGCAGCAAGTGCTGCCTCGGTAGGTATAGGCCTTGCTCGTGGAGCTCTTTCTTTGATTGGCGGGCCCGGTGGCGCAGCCATGCTGGCAGCATCAGCCATTTTCTACTTCTGGCAGAAAGCTCAACAAGCCAGAGAGGAGGCGCTCCGCTTTGCCGATAGTCTGGACAAAGTAAACGCCTCAATGAAGGCGATGAATAATACCCAGCTCAGGGGCACTATCGCCGATGCTAACGAGTCTATTAGAGCGCAGAAAGATGAAATTTCCGATCTGCAGGCAGAGGTTGACTCTTTAAGTTCTAGATATCGTAATTTCACCCCAGAAGCTCAAGCTGTAGCTGAATCATTGGGCCAAGGTGCTGATTTTGCCCGTCAGCAGGCTGAGGTTTCTGACCAGTTAGCCAAGAAATCAAGGGATCTTGCCAACGCTCAAGATAAGTTGGCGCAAACTCAGGAAACTGCAGCTGAAGCCAACAGAACATTAACAAACAACATGCTCACTTCAATGGGTGTGCATGATGGGCTGATCCAAAAGGGTTGGTCACTTGAGCAGGTGCAGAGCGCGGTTGCGAAGGCTTTCGGCAACACTGCTGATGAAATAAACCGAGCAAATCAGGCTGGACAAAACTTCAACCCCAAAGCGCTGCAGGTTTCTCCTCCTACCGCTGATGGCGACAAAGTAATTCTTAACCTCGAAGAGCAGAACGAGTTACTGAAAATTCAGGATGAACGCCAAAGAGCAGTGACAAAAGCCAGGATGCAGGCGGCGAAGGTTACTGACAACCCAAACCAGATATCAAAAGCTGGCGATCTGGCTGGAGAAAACTACGACCTTCAGAAAGCAGAAGAAGCCCGTCATGAGGCTCAGAGGAAGGGAGAGCAGCAAGATAAGCGTTCAGCATCAGCTGCAGAATCAGTAGAGCAAAAACTGGACAAGTTGCGTGCCGCACAGAACCTATCTACTGAGTCAGTTGAGAAGCGCCGCATTCAGGAGGCTGGATTGCGCGCCGAACAGTCACTAGGGAGTGGGGCAACTCAAAAGCAACTTGAAGAGGCGAGGGCGTTAGGAGAAGCAAACGAGCGAGCGGCTATATCCATCCAGAAGCGCAAAGAGGCTGAGCAGGGACAGAAGTACGCCAAGCAGGAGATAGCTTCCGCGCAAACTACTGTTGACCCTTCAACTGGACAGGCAGTTGATCCACTGGCACAGATTAATTTGCAGGAGCAACAAAAACTTGACGCCCTAGCTAAGTACCAGGAAATTGATAAGCAAAACACCAAACTGTACGAGGACGCTAAAACTGCAATCATGCAGCAGGCCTCATACCAACGTCAGGCCATCCTTCTGCAGGAGCAACAGACCTATCAGCAGAATGTCAGTTCGCTTTTAGGAGAATCGTCGAATTTTGCTGGCTCGCTGGCGGATGCGATAGGTCAAGCAGCAGGGAAGTCGAGTGCGGCATATCAAGCGCTTTTCGCTATTAGTAAAGGGTTTGCGATTGCACAGGCGTCCTTGAATCTTCAGACCGCTATCAGTAATGCCATGGCTATCCCGTGGCCCGCCAATATTCCTGCTATAGCACAAGCATTGTCTGCTGGCACGCAGATAGTTAGCGCCATAAGCGGAATAAACTATAGTGGCGGACGTAAGAATGGTGGCTCGGTATCACCTGGTAATGTTTACCCTGTAGGCGAAGGAAACCTTCCGGAACTCATGCAGACCAGCAAAGGCCTTTTCATGATACCGGGTGATGGTGGGAAGGTATTCAGCAACAAGGATGTGACAAGCGGATCGCCGCGTATCAAGAAGGCATCGACGGGTAGTGAATACCAAAGCCAGAGTAACGGCGACAGCGGTTCAGCTGGATCTCAGTCAACGAGGCCAATAGAGGTCAATATCCAATTCTACGACCAGACCACTGGCGGGCAACATTCATTTGCAGCCCAAGCAGTGCAAGAAGGTAATGTGGTGACGGTTGATGCGTTCTTAAAGGATCTTGACCGTGGTGGACCGATGACATCTGGTATGATGGATAGGTTCGGACTTTCCATGAAAGCCAGTGGGTCCTTCTAATTATGAGATAAAAGGAAATGCCATGTCTTCTTTCATTTGCTTTTCTACGGATGAATTCGCGGTTGTAGCGACGGATACTCTTGGTGTGGATGCCGAAGGGAATCCCTTTATCCTTACCAATAAAGCGACATATCTACCAACTATAAAAACGATTATATGCGGCACAGGAATGGGTGGATTTCATTCCCGCTGGGCGGAATTTGTAAACAGCCGCATGATTTTATTAGACGTGGATAATCTTGATTACCATGCTCCATCCACACTAAAGGATATGTGGGAGGAGTATAAGAAGGAATACAACGTAGGTGATGAGTGCACGGTCACCATCTATCATGTTGGAATATCTCAGTCATCGGGAAGAATAAAGAGATTTGCCTACCGATCTTCAGAATGCTTCAGGTCAGAGGAAATAACTCATGGTTGGTTTTACAAACCAGAGTGCTCAGTCCCTGACGGGGAAGACATCTTGGGAATTATCAAGGCAATGATGTTTGAACAAAGGGCAATACAGGATGCAATGCCAAGTGCTGAAAGAGTTTATATTGGCGGGCAAGTTAACGTCATAATCCTTGAGAAAGATAGCGTTAGGCTCATGACTATAGCCGACTTCCCTGACTTTTCATCGGTGATCAACAAGTTGTTTTAACTTGTAACTGCGTTTACTAAACCAAACCCGCTCCGGCGGGTTGTTTATGGGTGGAAATTATGAAAGTAGCAATCGAAGTGAATGGTGAGGTTATCTGGTACCGGGACAGCGACAAACAGGAGGGGGTGGCGTCGTTGGGCTACTTGAAGGACGGCACACAGCAGAAAATCATTGCCGCCCTTGAAGAGGCATTATTCCAGGCGAAAGGGCAGTTACAAATATCTGATAGCCATGACGCGCCGCGGGCAAAGACGATAAGCGCGTCGATATCTATCGATACCAGCGAAGCCCAATCGCAGCTTGATGATTTAATCTCCTTACTTGAGCTTAAATTTGGTTCCCTTCAGTCTGTCCCGAAGCGTATCAACCAGGAACTCTCTGCCATGGCGAACGACATCGTCTTTGCTGATAGCTCGACCACAGGAGGCGCAGGACTCGACATTATCTATGGTGTGCGGTTCGGTGCTAAATATGAATTGCTCACTGCCGCAATCAGGGCAGGAGAGTTTGATTCTGAATTTCTCTGACATAAACCTATCCTCTCGCTGTGTGTAGAAAACACACAGTATCAGCGAGACACATTTAGCAATATCCTGATAAAAGATCAGTGCCGCAGCCGCGGCATTTTTTATGCCCGGAGGAAACGTGGCAACAGTTCAATACCCTCCGTTCCTGCCGCTTCCCCAGCGCGCCGATCAGAACATGACGCAGGATACAGCCTGGCAGACGACGCAGACGGCGGTCGGTCCATTGATAATCACGCCGATTACCACGGACCTGAAAGCAACCTGGACGCTGCAGTGGATATTCACGCTTGCTCAAGCCGAGCGGTTTAAGTCATGGCTGCGATCGCCGACCTACTGCGACCGCGGGCGCAACTGGTTCCAGATGCCGATCGACCTGGGTGATACGCAGGGCGTTCAGCAGCAGACGCTGCATTTCGTCGATATGCCGGTGCAGACCAGCAAAAACGGCAACATTGTCACCTGGACCGCAACGGTTATCAGCAACGGTATCGAGGACATTACTGAGGACTACGACGACTGGATTGTTGAGGCCCAGCCTGGCTACGGATACTGGCTGGATTACCTGATAACCGAAGTAATGCCGAGGGCTGACTGATGCCAACATTACGAGAATGGAAAGAGCGGCGGCCGGCAAGCGATATCAAACAGACGGTGGAGTTTTATCATCCTGCGTTTGGTTATTACCGGGTGGTCAATAACTTGTTTCGCCCGGCGACGTTCGGCGGAAATGCCTTCGAGCCTGCGCGGTTCAGCGTGACCGAGCCGGCGCAGGACGGAACGGCGGTCATATCAATGACCATAACGTTTGTCGCCGCCACGGAACATGTGCGGCAGACACTGAAAAGCTGGCGCGGGGCGGCGCGCATGACGCCGATAAAGTGCCTGTATCAGCAGTGGAACGCGATCGGCGATGCATCATCTCTGAAAGACTGGACGCTTTACGTGAACGACATTTCAGCCGATGCCAGCAACGTCACCGTGACCGCCGGCAAGACTAATCCGCTGACGCTGGCCAACTCCATCATTTACACCACGAAAGACTATCCAGGGCTAATAACCGTATGACACAGAGCGACTTTATCGGGCTTGTTAACGGCAAGCCATGGGCTAACCGCGCCTGTAGTTTTGAGCAGATGGACTGCTGGGGCCTGGTGGTTCTCTATTACCGGCATGTGCTCGGTCTGGAGCTGCATCACATCGCTGGCTACGAATCGGGCGCGGATTTCATCACCTGCTACGAACAGGAGCGCACCCACTGGCGGCGTGTGCCGGTGGCGGCCACCGGATGCATCGCCGTTTTTTACCGCGGCGAAGTGCCGGCGCATATCGGTGTGATGATCAGCCCGGTTAAGTGCCTGCATGCCCGCGGGGAATTTGGTTTCGTGCGCTGCGACAGCCCGCTGGCATTACTGAAGGTTTACAGCCGCGTGGAGTACATGATTCATGGTTCGATATGAGTTACAGAGGCTGCCCGGCGCGCCGAAGCAGTCAGGAACGGTAGAGACCGGAACCGCACTGGTGAGCCTTCTGGATTCTCTGCAGTTACACCGCGATGTGGTCGTTAAACTGAATGGCCGAGCGCTGCCGGACGACTACGATATCAGTCGGCCACTGCGCACCGGTGATGTCGTAGCGATATTCGATCAGCCAGAGGGTGGTGTCGGAAAGCTGGTCACCACAATATTGCGTCCAGTATCAAAAATTCTGTCCGGTGCGCTGAAGGTATTCGGCCTGTCAAACAAGCCGAGTGCTTCGGTATCGGTGGCGACAGGCGAATCTCCCAATAATGATCTGACCGGCCAGACGAACCGCGCGCGACTCTACAAGGGGCGCCCTAACATTTACGGCCAGTGCCGCGTCTTTCCTGACCTGATTCAGGAAGCACTGTTTGAGTTCGTCGACAATAACAAACAGCTTACTGAATGGTTCGAGGTGGGTTACGGTCGGTACACCATCTCATCGATCCGCTACTCGGAATCGAACCTCGGCAGCCTGGCTGGCGCCAGTTCCGCTATTTATAACCCTGGTGACGTGATCGGCACGATTGAAGTCGGCTATCAGTTCGATGATGTCGATAACGAAACTGTCCCCGGACTGAACGAAAGCCAGGACTTCCCGGCCCAAACCGCTACCACGACGGCGCCGACATCGGTGGTGATCGAGAGTAATCAGCTAAAGGCTGTCGTGCTGTCGAACGATGACAACTTTGCCTACTTCGCTGCGCTGGCGGTACCGCATCCTGTGTCATTCGTCATCAATGCCACCTGGAACGACGGCGGGACAAGCGTCACGCGGAATGTCACCGGAGCCGGGAATATCATCTCCTCTGAGAGCTTTATTGGCGAAGACACGCTTTCTTACACGACGTTCTATATTGGTGAGCTCTCCGGAGAGATTACGTCTCTGCCAGGCAATGCGGTCATCAACCCGACGCTGTTCACGCTGAATGACCAGACCCCTCTGGTTATCGGACCGTCAGTGTCGCCGATCGTGTCCACTCAGGTCTGGGTGCATGTGTTGGTTCAGCTCGGCGCGACTGCCGGCACAACGCAATACCGGATCAAGTTCTGGCAGGTCGATGACGACAACAATCAGGTGCCCGGTACGTCAGAGCAGCACGATTATTTCTTCGATAACGACTTCCAGGTGACGACCCGGTATTTCCGCACAACGCATAAGTTCGTTCCGGCGGCCGGGGCGGGGCGCTACGCGGTCACCATCGAGCGCCTCGACAACAGCAATGACGCTAACGTTGTCACACTGATGGCGATCCATGCGGTTAATGTGCGCGAAAACGTCGTGTATCCGGAGGACACGATTGCCCGCATCACTATCAAAGGCTCGAATGACAGCAACAGCAACCGCGAGCAGAAGTACAACATGCTGGCGCAGCGGCATACCATCAGCTACGACAGGACAACCGGCGCGGTCGATTATACGCTGCGGCCGAGTCGCTCGTTTGCCGACGCTATCCTTCACGAATGGGTGGTTGTGGGTAAGCAGGACGTGGCCAGCATTGACGTCGCCGCTCTTTATGCCATTGCAGACTCACTGCCGGATGAGGCGCTTGGGTATTTCGATTACACCTTCTCGGATGAGAAGCAGCCTCTTGGTGAGCGCATAGCGACGATCGCCAATGTGGCCCGCGTTGACGGCAATAATATCGGCGATGTGCTGACGTTCTGGCGTGATGAGAAAGTGACAAATCCGGATGCGGTTTTTGCGCGCTCAAACATGTTCTGGGACGAGTACAAAGTGGCATGGCAAATGTCTCTCCCCGGTGGTTACGACGGCGTGGCGCTGGATTACGTCGACCCGCTCACCAATAAGAAATCCTATGTTTATCTGCAGATCGACAGCAGCGGCATCACTGAGGTTGAGGATGCCACTGTTAACGCGATGCAGATCAGCCTGGACGGCTGCCGAAACGCCACCCAGGCAACCGACAGGGCCTGGCTTGAGGCGAGGAAAATCCTCTACTCACGCCTGACCATGACGGTGAAAGTGCTGGAAGAAACGCAGGTCGTGCGCGGTACGGTGGTTCAGTGTCCGGACATGTACGACAACGCGCAGCAAACGGGATACATCACCGGACGCTCCGGGGATGTGTTCTCGACGTCAGAGCGTATCGACTTTTCTCTCGGCGATATGTGGGTGGTGATGACCGACAGCCTCGGCAATTACCGCGGGCGCTGGCGAGCTTATCCGGTAAGCGGCAAAGCCCAGGCATTTCAGGCAGCAGCCGATACCTTCGATCTGAACATTTATGACCGCAACACGGTACAAAACCCCAGCCGGTATTTCATCGCTACCGATTCGGAACTGAACTCCACAATCTGGCGCGTCGATAGCGCCAAACCCAACGGTGATGATACACAGACGTTATCACTGATCGAATATTCAGACTCAATTTACCCATAATCAACTTTCGCGCACACCATCAGATTCGCTTCTGAGGGTTTAGTGCGCCTATCAAGGGCGACATGCACAATGGCAGAAGTTCCACTCCCAACGCCGACGCAGGTTCCGGTACCAAGTACCGATATCCGTAACGCGGTATTTGCAGGCGCGAAGCTTGACGAAGAAGTTACTGGCACCGGTGAATTCTATACTGACCGTCTTGGTGTAAAGCGCCTGACGAACACCGGAAGAAATAATCAATTCGATGCCGCGCAGCTGGACAGAGCTAATCGGTTTGAGCAATTCCTTCTATCCTCCGGCTACGTTTTTCTTGGCGACTATGAGGATGGTCCTTTTCAGTTCAGCGCCCGTAACCAGTACATTCGTTACGACAACCAGTATTACCGTCTGAATGCAGCTACTGACGTCGGATTTACGACTACCGGAACCGATGCGACCAGCTTTGCGAACGACGTCACTCACTTTGTTCTGATGGATGGTGATACGCTTCGCCAAAACCTGGGTTCAGGCGAAGGAGCAATGAAGGTTTACCGGAACGCCTCACCTCTGGCCAGAATCATTCGCTCCTCGATTTTTGAATATCTTACTGAAGCTGATCAGCAAGCGTTGCTCACAACTCC